>Ga0182741_1004522_pt1 | contig 13638 bp, 13 predicted proteins | sample eDN5th37CBELigOP_FD_128874 | JGI IMG/M metagenome (GOLD analysis project Ga0182741, IMG submission 128874) | Enriched Organic Plus compost microbial communities from Emeryville, California, USA - eDNA 5th pass 37_C BE-Lig OP (version 2) (version 2) ...
AACATCGCCAATATCCGGCAGGGCGACACCGTCCTCGTCGTCGGCTGCGGCGCCGTCGGGCTTGCCGCGATCCAGGGCGCGGCCATGGCCGGCGCCGGCGAGATCATTGCCGTCGACATCAATGCCGACAAGCTGGGTCTGGCCGCCGCGCTCGGCGCCACCCGCACCGTCAATGCCGCCAGGGAAGACCCTGTCGACGTGGCGAAGGCGCTCACACGGGGACGCGGCGCCGATGTCAATCTGGAATCCGCCGGCCACCCGATGGCGTTCCGGCAGACCGCGGAGGCGGTGCGCCCGGGCGGCCAGGTGGTCTGGCTCGGCAAGATCGACGTCACCAGGGATGTCAGCTTCCGCTGGGGATCGCTGATGGGAGAAAAGCGCTTCTACCGATCGAGCTATGGCGGCGCACGGCCGCGCCGGGATTTCCCGTTCCTCGCCCGTGCCTATCTCGACGGCCGCCTCAAGCTCGACGAGCTGATCACCGGCCGGATCGAGCTTGACGCCATCAACGACGGCTTCGAGGCGCTGCGGGCCGGCAAGACGATCCGGACCGTCGTCACGCTCTGACGCTGCGGGTCACAACGTCGCGCGGGCGAAGCTCTCGATATATTCGATCAGCCGGTCGGACGCCGCGGCAGCCTTTGCCGCATCGCGCTGCGCGATCGCTTCCGCGACTTCCGCATGCAGCCTCGCCGCCAGCGGGAGGTCCGCCGTCTCGCGATAATGCTGATACCAGAACCGGCGCGACAGGCCGTGCATCAATCCCATCGAACGGCTCGCGAACTCGTTGCGCGCCGCCGCCGAGAGCAGCGTATTGAACTGCTTGTCGAGGCGCATGAAGTCGATGTCATCCGCGCGCTCGGCAGCGTCCCGCATGCCTGCGGCCAGCGCCGAGAACTGCCGCCGCTCCTCCTCGGTGGCCCGCTCCGCGGCGCCGCGCGCCATCAGCCGCTCCAGCTCCCGGCGCACCTCGAGCAGGCGCAGCTGCACCCTGACATTGATGTCGGAGACGAGGATGCCCCGCCGCGGCAGGATATTGACCAGCCCGTCCCGCGACAGGCGCTGCAGCGCCTCGCGGATCGGCGTCCGCCCGATGTTCAGCCGTTTGGACAGCACCAGCTCGGACAGCACCGCACCTGGCGGCAGCTGCAGCGTGACGATGAGCTCTTCGAGCTGCCCATAAGCGAGATCGGTCAGCGTGCCCTCGCCGTTAACCGCTGCCGACCACGACGGCGCCGTCACCGGCTCCACGCCGGTCGCATCGCCAGCCCGCCGGCCCTTGCCTTTCACCGTTCGCAAGCTCGACAACTGCTTTCTCACCAGCACCAGCCGCCAGGGTGCGGCTTTTTGACCAATGACAGCCGCAGATATCCCATAGGCCGCGCGGCTCGGCAAGCGCGTCGGCCGGGCGGTCAGCCATCTTCGGGCGATGGAAGCTCAGCTATGCCGACAGCTCGCGGGCAATGATCAAACGCTGGATTTCGCTGGTCCCTTCCAGGATCCGCAGCACCCGCGCCTCACCGATCAGGCTGGAGACATCGTATTCCTCGAACACGCCATAGCCGCCATGCACCTGCAGCGCGACATCCGCCACCTCGCTTGCCATCTCAGTCGCGAACAGCTTGGCCATGGAGGTCTCGAGCCGGAATGGCCGGTCCTCATCGGCAAGGCAGGCCGCGTTTCGGAGCATCAGCTCCGCGGCATGGATCTTGGTTATCGCATCGGCCAGTGGAAAGGTCAGGCCCTGGTGCTCGAAGATCGGCACGCCGCCCACCTTGCGGCCACCCCCATAGGCCTTGGCGAGATCGAGGGCCTTGCGCGCGAGGCCGAGGCCGGTGGCGCCGACGAGAATGCGGCCGATGCTGAGCGTGGTGAGAATCTGCTTCAGGCCATCACCGCGATTGCCGATCATGTTGGCCTTCGGCACACGGCACTCATCGAGGAACAGCTCGACCGAATCGGCGATGCGCCAGCCGATCTTCTTTCCGGCCTTGCCCACCTTGAATCCTGGTGTGCCGACCGGCACCACGAAGGTCGACAGCCCCTTCGGCCCCAGCTCCGGATCGGTGACCGCGACGAAGGTGGACAGCCCATGCAGCGGCGTGCCGGCATTGGTCGAGAACACCTTGGACCCGGACAGCACGAAGGAGTCGCCGTCCTCGACCGCGCGCATCTTGATGCTGGCGACGTCCGATCCGCCGCTCGGCTCGGTGACGCCGAAGGATGCGATGAAGTCGCCGCGGCACAGCGGCTCCAGCCACTTCCGCTTTGCCTCGTCGGAGCCGTAACGGGCGATCACCGTCATCGGTGCGCTGTTGCACAGATAGATCGCCGCGAAACCCGGCTCGGCCCGCGCCAGCGTCTCGGCCACGATCGCGGCACCGCGCGTCCCGAGATCGCCGCCACCATAATCCGACGGATAGGCCGTCCCCATGAAGCCCAGCGACAGGAACTCCTTCACGAGGTCGGTCGGGAATTCGTGCCGGTCGGCGAACGGCTTGATGCGCGGCTGCAGCGATCCTTGGGTGAACTGCTCCAGCCCGCGCTTCAACAGGGTTTCGTCGTCGTTCAGATCGAGAAGCATGTTGGGACTCCCAGGTCCTGCGTTTTCGCGGGCCGCCTCAGCGCGGACGGAATTTGTCCAGTGTCGCCCGCGCCGCGGCCTCGCGGCAGTTGTCGCGGAACAGCCTGTTGGCTTCGAAATCCATATTTTCCGCGTCGGTCATGAGGTAGTTCGAGAAGAACCGCTTGGTGGCCGCCACCGCCGGGCGCGGCAGCCGGGCGATCTTCCCGGCGACCTCGAGCGCGGTCGCCAGCGCCGCACCGTCGTCGCAGCAATAGTCGACGACGCCGATGGCCCGCGCCTCCTCCGCCGTCAGCGGCTCGAGGCAGAAGCAGAGCAGGCGGGCGCGCACCAGCCCCACCCGCGCCACCAGCGATTTGATTCCCCACGGCGTCAGCCAGCCATGCGGCACTTCCGGCAGACTCCAGCGTGATCCGCGCCCGGCCACCACCACATCGCAGCACGTCGCCAGCGTGAAGCCGCCGCCGACCGCAAACATCTCAACCGCGGCCACCACCGGCTTGCCAAGATAGCCAATCAGGCGGCCGAGATCGCCGCATTCCTGCTCGAAGCGGCCCATCGCCTCCAGATCGAGCGAGCCGATGAATTTGAGATCGCTGCCGGCGGAGAAGCCCGGCGCCGCGCCGACGAGCACGATGGCGCCGACGCTGTCGTCACGGTCGAGCTGCAGCAACATATGCCTGACGCCATCGACCAGCGCCTGGTCCATGGCATTGCGCCGCGCCGACCGCAGCATGGTGACGATCGCGACATCGCCGCGCCGTTCCAGGCCGACAACGTCATCTGCCGTGCTCATGGCTACCTGCTCCTGCATGCGCTTCGCCTCAAGTGCCGAGATACATTTGCTGGACCTCGGCCGTCTCCGACAGCTCCTTGGCTGAGCCGGAGGTCACGATGCGTCCCGATTGCAGAACATAGGCGCGATCGGCGCAGCCCAGCGCCATCACGGCGTTCTGCTCTGCGAGCAGGATGGTCAGCCCCTCCTGCGCGAGCGCCCTGACAATGCGTCCCAGTTCCTCGATGATGATCGGCGCAAGGCCAAGGGTCGGCTCGTCCAGCAGCATCAGGGTCGGCCGCGACATCAGGCCACGGCCGATGGCGAGCATCTGCTGCTCACCGCCCGACATCGATCCGGCACGCTGATCGCGCCGCTCGCGCAGCCGCGGAAACATCGTGAAGATGCGTTCGAGATCGCCGCCGCTGTCGTCGCGATCGGCGCGATGATAGGCGCCCATCAGCAAATTCTCGTGCACCGTCAGGCGGGGAAAGATCTGGCGGCCCTCGGGCACCAGCACCAGGCCGGCCTTGACCCGCTCCACGGTCGGCCATCCGCCGATGTCCTTGCCCTCGAACCTCACCGATCCGGAATCGAGCCTCTTGAGTCCCGCCAGCGTCCGCAGCGTGGTCGACTTGCCGGCGGCGTTGGAGCCGATCAGGGTGACCACCTCGCCCTTGTCGAGGCGGAAGGCCACGTCCCGGAGAACCTTCTGCTTGCCGTAGCTGACGTTCAGGCCGGAGACATCAAGCATGCTTCTTCCCCAGATAGGCCGCGACCACCGCGTCGTTCGCGAGCACCTCGTCGGTCTTTCCGGCGGCGATAACCGCGCCGTGATGGAGTGCGATGGAGCGATCGGCAAGACGCCCCAGGAAGCCGACCTTGTGATCGATGATGCAGAGGGTCACCCCATGCGTCTTCAGATCGCGCAGCACAGCGTCGAGATTGTTGATCTCGTCATGGCCGAGACCCGAGGCCGGCTCGTCCAGAAGCAGCAGCTCGGGATCGCACACCATTCCCATCGCCACGCCGAGCATCTTCTCGCCGCCATAGGACAGCGCGCTCGCCTCGTCATTGCGCTGGGTCTTGAGCCTGCAGAGTTCGAGCATCTGGTCGATCTTGCGCTCAAGCGTGCGATCGAGCTCGCCGGGAAGCCCGCCAAACAGCGTCCGCAGCCGCCGCATCCCCAGTTCGCGCTTGATGTGCAGATGGCAGGCGATCCGCATGTGCTCCACGACCGTCAGCTCCGGGAACAGCTGCGGGTTCTGGAACGTCTTCACCACGCCCTGCTGTGCAACCTCGAACGGCGTGAGCGTGCCGATGTCGTTTCCCTTCCACCGGATCGCGCCGCTGGTCGGTTTCAGGATGCCGGCGATCAGGCTGAGAGTCGTGGTCTTTCCCGATCCGTTGGGCCCGAAGATTCCGACGATCTCTCCGCGTTCGATGCCGAAAGTGACGTTCGACACCGCGGTCAGGCCGCCGAAGCTCTTGGTGAGGTTCTGGATATCAAGCAGCATGTTTTCTGCTCGTGATGAGACCGATGATGCCCTTAGGCATCACCAGGATGACGAAGATGAGGATCGCGCCGTAAAGCGCGATGCGAAGCTCCGCGCTCAGCTCGATGAGATGCGGCAGCGCCGTCAGCACCAGCGCGCCGATCACCGGACCGATCAGCGAATTGACGCCGCCGAGCAGCACCATGGCGACGATGTCGAGCCCGAGCGTGATCGACAGATAATGCGGCTCCACGAATCCCGAATAGAAGCCGTAGAAAGCCCCGACCAGACCGGCGAGCATGCTGCCGGCGGCAAAGCTCAGCAGCTTGTACTTGAAAACGTCGATGCCAAGCGTCTCGCCAAGCTGATCGTTGAGGCGGATCGCGGCGAGGCAGCGCCCGATCCACGACGCCAGAATGCGGTGGCAAACGATGTAGACGACCACCAGCAGCGCCAGAGTCAGATAGTACCAGGCAATTCCGCTGGAGACCGCAATGCTTCCCGACGGCGTCCAGATGCTGGGCTTATCGACCACGGTGATGCCGAGCGAGCCGTTGGTGACGCTGTTCCAGTTCAGGGTGATCAGCCGCAGCATTTCCGAGAATGCCATGGTCACCACAGCAAAATAGAACTCCTTGAGCTTGAAGCGAAAGCAGATCGTGCCGACGATCAACGACAGGATCATCACCACGACCACCGCCGGGACGATCGCCAGCCAGAAATTCCATTTGAACGTCGTCACCAGGATGGCGACGATGTAGGCCGAGACGCCGAACGAGGCGGCATGGAACATCGACAACTGGCCGGTGAAGCCGAAGATCAGATTGAAACTCACGGCGAGCGACGCCGCCATGAAGCCGTAGATGGCGATCGAGAGAACCGAGTCGCTGGTGATGGCCGCCGGCGCCGCGAGGGCGAGGAGCAGCCCGATGAGAATCGTGTATCTCATGGCCGGTCTCCGAACAGCCCGCCGGGACGGACGAGAAGGATTGCGATCAGGAAGACAAGGCCATAAGCGTCACGGAACGCCGAGGGGAAGAACACCGACCCGATGTTTTCGCTGACGCCGAGAATGATGCCGCCACCCAGCGCGCCGATCACGCTGCCGACCCCCGCCAGGATCGCGGCTTCCACCGCCTTGAGGATGTAGGCGGAGCCGATCGTCGGCTCGATCGAATACATGCTGGCATAGAGGCCACCACCGAGACCGGCGAGCGCGGTCGAATACACCACAACGATGGTCTGCAAACGCCCGGTCCTGATGCCCATCAGCGCCGCGGCTTCCGGGTTCTGCGCATAGGCGAAGGCGGCCCGCCCGAGCCAGGTGCGGGTCAATGCCAGATAGGTGCCGAAGATCACCGCGAGGAAGACCAGGCACACCGCCACCTTGATCTTCGGCAACACGATGCCGGCGAGATGGATCGCGCCCGGCAGCACGTAGGTGAGGTCCTTCGGCGTCGTGGTGAAGGCCGCCAGCACCAGCGCCTCGAACACCGAGATCATTCCGATCGACACCAGGAGGCCGTTGACGAGATTGCCGCGCGTGAACTGGAACAATGCGAGGTCGGAGATATATCCGATGATGCTGACGATGATCACGGCGCCGATGACGGCAGCCGGATAAGGCAGGCCGGTCACATCATAAAGATACCACGTCGCATAGGCGCCCAGCATCATGAACGCGCCGAGCGCAAAGTTCACGATGCCGGTCAGCCCGAATGTGAGCGTCACGCCGAGGGCGATGATGCCGTAGAGCGAACCTACGATCACGCCGTTCAGCAACTGCCCGATGACTAGCTGCGTCATAGAAACGATATCCGTTGGGAAAACACGGAAGAAACAGCACCCTGAGCCGGCGCGGGCCGACGCCAGGAGGCGCGCTCCGGCTCTGGCCGGAGCGCGAACCGGCTATTCCTTGGTGGGATCGTACTGAACGGTCTCGATCGCACCGCCCTTGCGGACATGGATCACATCGAATCCGAACACCGCCTCACCGGTCTTGTCGTATTTGATGCGCCACATGCCGTCATAGGTCATGTTCATCAGCGCCTGGCGGATCTTGGCGACGTCATCGACGGTGCCGGCCTTCTGCATCGCCTCGACCAGCATGTAGACGTGATCATAGCAGGACGACGAGCACAGCGGCGCCTGGTCATACGGGAAGTCGCGCTTGAACAGTTTCTTGTAGCTGTCGATGAAAGCCTTCACCTTCGGCTCGGTCTTTTCCGCGCTCTCGAAGTATTTCGGCACATAGGCGATGTAGTCCTGGATCGCGTCCTTGTTCTTCAGGGCCGGCCCGATCGAGCCGCGCACCAAGAAGAAGCGGTTGCCGAAGCCGGACTCGGTAGACTGCCTCACGATGTCGTAGAGGACAGCATCGGAATAGCCGGGAAACAGGATGTCAGGCTTGCCGGCCGCGAGTTTCGCCAGCGCGGCGCTGAAATCCTTGGTGCCGGGCTCGAACAGCTCGACCTGCAGTTCAATGCCGGCGTCCTTGAACAGCTCGGTATAGATGTCCACGGCGGTTTTGCCGAAGGCATCGTTCTGGAACAGCATCGCCACCTTCTTGGTGTTGAGCTTCTTCAGGTAGTCGACCATCAGCTTGCCGAAGCCGACCGATCCGGCGTCCCAATTCCAGGTCCGCAGCAGATAATCGTGATCGGGCTTGCCCAGCGCATGGTGCGCGGACGTCGCGCCGGCGAACAGCAGAAACTTGCCGTTGTTCTGATTGGCGATCGGCTCGATCGCGTTGAAGACGTTGGTGAGGAACGGCCCGAACACGAAGCGGACCTTGTCCTCCATCATCTTGCGGAACTGCACTGTGGCTTCCCGCGGCTCCCCGCGTGTGTCCATCTGCAGCAGTTCGAACTTGTAGGTCTTGTCGCCGACCTTGAAGCCGCCCTTGGCGTTGATCTCCTCGACGGCGACCTTGGTGCCCTGCGCCGACATCCAGCCATAGGTCGCAGTCGCGCCGGTGAGCGCTTCGATCTGCCCGAGTTTGACGACATCCTGGGCCTGCACGGCGGACCCAGCCAAAACGCCGGAGGCGACCATCCCGGCAAACAACGCCCGTCTCATTCCACGCATTGCGATGACTCCTCCCGTCTGATCGTTTCTATTATGAATGTGACGTATCAGTAATATACTACAGACACGTCGTCAACGTATTTCACTGTCTGCGGTGTCGCAACAGGCGGCGAATCGATCTCGATCCTGATCATGCATGCGGTCTCCGTCGTGCTTCTCCGAAGGTATGGATTGATGCAGCCAGTATTGAGCGATTGTTTGATCCGCACGCTTGTGCCTGAAGCTGCGGCAGGGATATGCCTAGTCGCGCTGCTGCCCCTCCCACGTTCGAAGGTCCAACATCCGCATGGCAAAGAAAGCCGAGGTTTCATCGTCGTCAGAATCCCAAGCCGATGTCGCGCATCGGCGCCTTGAGGAGATGATCGTCACGCTGCAGCTGCCGCCCGGCAGCCATTGGTCCGAGGAAGGCCTGGCTGAAAAGATCGGCATCGGCCGCACCCCGGTGCGCGAAGCCGTCAAGCGTCTGCAGGCCGATTACCTCATCACCATCCTGCCGCGGCACGGATTGATGATCACTGAGATCAACACCCATGAGCAGCTTCTGGTGATCGAGTTCAGACGCGAGCTGGAGATCTTCATCTCGGCCCGCGCCGCGCGACGCATTCTGTCGGCCGATCGCGAGCGTCTGGCGGCGATCGCCAATGACATCGAGATGGCCGGACGCAAGGGCAACCTCGAAAAGTATCTGCGTGAGGTGTTCAAGGCGAATCATCTGATCGCAAATGCCTCCGGTAATCCTTTCGCGGCCCGCTCGATCTCGCCACTCCACGCAATGTCGCGGCGTTTCTACTACCGCTACGAAACCGACCTGCAGAACCTCGGGGCGATGGGCCAGCTCCACGCCGAGCGTGCCCGCGCCGTCGCGCGCCAGGACGAGAAGCGGGCCGTCGCCAACGCCACGGCGCTGATGGATCAGATCGAGAGCTATACGCGCCGGATCTTCGAGATCAGCGTCGGACTGAGCAGCTAGGCCGATCCGCGCACCACGGTCGCCGCCTAGCCGGCCGCGACCGATGACCCGTTCCCTCGCGAGCGCTCGACAAACAATTCCGCATCCATCAGCTTCAATTCATCCGCCACCTTCCATGGCGCAAACTCCATCTGACCGAGCACGTCGCGGCGCACGTCGATGCCCGGCGCCACCTCGGTCAGAATCAATCCGTCGGCCGTGACCTCGAACACCGCCCGTTCGGTGATGAGCTGGGCGGTCTGGCCGCGGCGAATGCCGTCGATCACGGAATAGGTAAGGTGCTCCACCGCTTTGGCGAACTTGCGCACCTTTCCCTCCTTCACGATTGTCAGCCTGCCGCCGGCGAAATCCGCCTCGAGGCCGCCGGTGGTGAAGGTGCCGGTGAAGACAAGGCGCGAGGCACTTTGCGCGATGTCGATGAAACCGCCGGCGCCGGGATTGGCAATGCCGAACTTCGAGACATTGACCCAGCCCTGCTGATCGAACTGCGCGAAGGCCAGTGCCGCGAAACGGCACAGCCCGCCGTCGATGGCATCGAACTGATAGACGCCGTCGAGGATCGCGTCCGGATTGAGATTGGCAGAGAACTGCCAGCCCGACATCACGATCCCGCCATAGGAGCCGTGCTCGGTGGTGAACCAGTAATCCTTCAGCCCGCCGTCGTTGAACAGGCCCTGCTCGGCCATCACGAGAGGCACGTCCGCCGCCGCGCCGAAGCCGAAGATCGATAGCTCGCGCTTGCGCACCTCTTTCGCCGCACGCAGCGCCACCACCTTGTCCGCCGTGAGCGGAATCGCAGGAAGCTCCGACAGCGGCTTTCGCACGCCGCTGAAGAACGCGGGGTCGAACTTGACGTCCGTCGTCATCATCATGGCCGGGTCCACCACCACGGCATCGACGAAAACGCCCGGAATACGCACCTCCGAGGCTGGCCGCGCACCATGCGGCACCGCCCGGCGGACCTGCGCGATCACCCGGCCGCCATGCGCCTTCGCAGCGAGCGCCAGCGCGATGTTGGACGAGACCAGCGCCTCGTTCTCGAACGACAGGTTGCCGAACTCGTCGGACGAGGAGGCATAGATGAAGACGGTATCGAGCTTCCAGGCCGGATAGTAGAGATAGGATTGGCCTTCGAAATCGATCTTGCGCACCAGGGCGTCCCGCGCGCGCTCCGTCAGTCGTCCGCCGCCATTGTCCGGATCGACATAGGTCCCCAGCCCGATGCTGGTCATGTAGCCGGGACTGCGGCGCGCGACCTCGCGCAGCCAGTGCATCGTCGCGCCGATCGGCCAGGAATAGGCTTCGATCCGGTTCTCCCGGATCAGGCGCATCAGCTCCGGCCGCTTGCCGGTTCTGGGATCGACGGGGTTGATATAGGACCCGCCGACGATGCGCTTCATCAAGCCTTCCTGCGCGACATGGTCCATACCCTTGATGCCTTGCGCATCGCCGGTGCCGACGGGGAAGTAGAAGGTGAGGTCTTTCGGACTGCCGCTGTTGCGAAACCGGTCGCCCAGCGCCTTCAGCAGCGTATCGGGCGTGACCCAGCCGATCACGCCCACCGAGCCGACGGTAGAGCCATCCGCAATCGAAGCGACTGCTGTCGCGGCATCTACGATCTTGCTCACGATGTCACCTTGAAGCGCTCGAAAGTCTGGCGGGAGCTCGGCGTTTCGCAATTTGCCGCGAACTCGCGCGATGCAATTTCGTCAAGACGCTCGGCATCGGCCATGACAAACGGCTCGAAGAAGCGCTTGGTCGAAGCGATGGCCTCGCGCGGCACCGCCGCGAGACCTTCCGCCACCTCCACTGCGTGGGACAGCGCCGCGCCGGGCTCGGTCACATCGTCGACCAGCCCGATACGCGCGGCTTCGACGGCATCGATCGCAGCGGCACCCCAGGTGAGGCGCCGCGCACGCACCGGCCCGACCCGCGTCAGCAGTGCCGTCAGTCCCCACGGCGGCAGCCACCCGTTCGGCGCTTCCGGCAGATGCCAGCGTGCATTGGAGGCGCTCACCACGATGTCGCACGACGCCGCAAGAATGAAGCCACCGCCGAGCGCATAACCCTCCACCGCCGCGATCACCGGCTTGGCGCGATAGCCGATGGCACGGGCAAAAGCCGCCGTCTCGGATTCATGCCGACACATCTCCGCGATCGAGAGGCCTGCGAGTTCCTTGAGATCGCTGCCGGCGCAGAAGGCCGGCGGCGCGCCGGTGAGGACGACGGTCCGCACCTCTTCGTCGCGCTCGGCCGCAGCCAGCGCCGCACCGAGATCGTGCATCAGCTGCGATCCGAGCGCATTGCGCCGTTCCGGACGATTGATGGTGATGACCGCGATGGGGCCTTTGATATCGGACTTGATCATGCGACGCGCCCTCTCAGCCAAGCTGCCCACCATCGGCATTGACTGCGGACCGCACATCGCGCCCGTCGATTTCCCGCGGCGCCAGCTTGTTGCGAACGACGATGGTGGCGGCGTGCCCGATGGCATGCCCATAGGCGAAGCACTGCGCCGTCACCCGCGCCGAGGCGACGGCCTCGTGCTCGGCGGAAAGGCAGCGGCCCGCGACCAGCAGGCCTTCGCCGCGCTCCGGCACAAAGCAGCCGTAGGGGATTTCGTAATGATCGTTCAGCAGCCATTCGACCCGCGGCTTCTCACCGGAATGCAGTTCGATCGGCCATGGCGAGCGCGCGATGCCGTCGGCGAACTTCGCCCCCTGCACCACGTCGGCATTCGTCAGTCGCTTGACACCGGAGACCTGGCGCGTCTGGCGCACACCGACCTGCACCCCCGTGTCGTTGATGAACGCATTTTCGCAGCCGATCAGATTGTCGCGGAAGAAGCGCGCATATTCGCGCGCCTGCCGCCGCCCCTCGATCTCCGCGTCGGTGAAATCCTGATGGAACAGCGGGTTGAGCTCACGCCCATCCGGGCCGATGACGCGCGTGCAATTGCAGAGCAGTTCATTCGGACGCGTGGTCGCGAACAGCCAGATCTTGGCCCGCGGCAACTGGTAGTCGCCAGCATTGTGCTTGGACCTGATCAATGCGGAGACTTTCTCCGGCATGATGGTGTCGGCGCCGTATTCGGCGACGAAACGTTCGATATCGACGCCCATCATCCGGAAGATCATGGTCGGGTTCTGCACCCGGCCATTGTCGCCGATGAAATTCGGCAGCCCGGCCATGGCCACCACATCCGCATCGCCACTGGCGTCGATCACCAGCTTGGCGCGGGCATCGACCGGCCCCTGCTTGGTCCATATCCCGGCACCGTCGATCCTGTCGCCATCCATATGCACGCCGGTCGCGACCGCATGAAAGATGATGCGCACGCCGGCATCGCGCAGCATGGCATCGGCGGCGTCCCGCCAGACCTGCGGATCATGCACCCGCACCCAGGTCTTGCCGTAGAGAACAGGGTCGGCCAGTCCGCCCATCGCCTCGAGCCGGCGGCAGAACTGGTCGGCAAAGCCGAACACCACCTGCTTCGGTCTCGAGCTCGGATTCTCCGTCGCCTCATAGAGACCACACACCGTTCCCGACAGACCCGCGACCGCGCCGCCGCCGCAAAAGCCGTAGCGCTCCACCAAGGTGACGCTCAGTCCCTGGCGGGCTGCCGTGACCGCCGCTGCCACGCCGGCGGCACCGCCGCCGATGATGAGCACGTCGCTGTCGACGCGCGTGGAACCGCGCTTATCCAAGGGCTTCCCTCGCGTAATATTTTAGTAGTGCATTATAGATATCTTTATCCACTCGGCTTGGCAACCCCTCCCGGCCGCACCGCCCGGTGGAATGGATCAGTCAATCAACCGTTGGGCGTCGCGCTTTCATGCCGCAGAGGCTGCCAACCGCTGATTTGTCGTGGGGCGCGGCCGAATGGTCTGGAAATTGCTTGACTTGAGGCCGGCGCCTGTCCCAGCGTTGCCAGCGAGGACACGTCAGAGGTCCTGAAAGGAGTGGAAGCGAGGAGGCTAGGCCATGCTGATGCTTATGGGCCGCTCGGACCCGGCGACGAGCGAAGCCGTTCATTTCGCCCAAGCCATGCTGGAAGGCTCGGCGACCGCCTTCTATGAAGTCGATGAAGGCTACAATATGAAGCGCTTCCTGCTTTCCGGCATTCCGGAGCCGTTTCATCGACAATATATCGAGGGGATGAGCGAGTTCGATCCGCAGCACCCCAGTCGTGCGGCAGGCCGCGCCGTGGCTCGCCTCAGCGAAACGCTTGGCACCAGCCAGCCTCGCGAGACGGCCTTGTATCAATCATTTGTCAGCCAGTGCGGAATTGTCGACATGGTCGACTTCTTTTTCCGCCGCGATGACCAGATCGTCGCCGGCATGAGCGTGGCGTGGGCGATGGACGCCAAGATTCCCAACGGCGCCCAGACGATCGCCCAGAAAATCCATCAGTATCTGCAGTTCAATCTGGTCGGCCATGCATCCAGGGGCGACGACGGCAAGCGCTATGGTCTCACCAGCCGGGAGATGGACGTCGTCCGTCTCGTCTGTTGCGGGCGCACCAATCGAGAGATCGGAGAATGCCTGAAGATCGGTCAGGCGACGGTGAAGACACACCTGCTTCACATCTTTGAAAAGCTGGGGGTCGAAACCCGCTCCGCTGTCGTCGCGCTGATGGCGCGGCCACATTAGAGCCTGGGCGGACAATCGGTTGGGCGCGCGACATCGCACGAAAGCCGTTATCTTGAGGCGCGAGCCAACGGGT
>Ga0182741_1004527_pt1 | contig 13630 bp, 8 predicted proteins | sample eDN5th37CBELigOP_FD_128874 | JGI IMG/M metagenome (GOLD analysis project Ga0182741, IMG submission 128874) | Enriched Organic Plus compost microbial communities from Emeryville, California, USA - eDNA 5th pass 37_C BE-Lig OP (version 2) (version 2) ...
AAACGATTCATCCAGTGCCTACCTTCCTGTACGCGACTCGCGCTCAACCTTTTCGATATCCTTCCGCCGGATTCGAATGGAGCCATCTTTAGCCTTGTAACCCACGGACTGAACTCGCAGACCGAATGGATTAAGCTTGTGTCGAATGTTCTTTTCGCGCATTTTGGCCTCCTTTCGACGGCGGGATGGAGACTTGGCGTCTGCAATACCAGCCTCTTTAGCTGCCTGGTACTCACGCTCCTCTTTGGCTCTCTGTTCGTCAACACGACGAAGCCACTGTGGAAGGGGAGCCTTCTCAACGGGTTTCGTCCCACCGAGCTCAACGAACTTCTCCATCTTCAGCTTACGTCGCTCTTTGCGACCGCTTAGCTTACGTGAGGTTTCCGTGACACTTCGAGCCAACTGTTCAAGAGCTTTGCGGTCTCCTGATGCAGCCTTTTTGATGGATTTGGTGGCCTCTTCTAACTTCTTGCGAAGCTTTTCAACTTCGGAGTTCGTCTTTTCTTCTCGGGCGGCGGCTGCAGCAGTCTCGCGCTGTATCCGCTTGGCACGTTGAGACTCGACAAAAGACTGTGTGATAGAATCATGTTCCGCCAAAGCCTGTAGAGCGTCGGAGAATCAGACAAATAGGACCAGCGAGACGATGTGAGTTTTGTGTTGGCTAAGTGGCACGACTTGAAATACGAAGCAAGTGGGCATTGAGAATTTGCCATATGATTATAGCACGACCAGTCAGTGACTGGACTGAATCTCCCCGGGTGTCTGGACACCAAAACAACAGAGGCAATACTGTTAAGGTGCAATGTGCGCATGAATCGAGGCTTGTCACCCCTCTTCGTGCGCAACCGGGTTAGCTCCTCCCTGGCGCACACTCGGCCATCGGAGTCGCTCTGGAGTGTAAAGACGATGGAGACCTTGACTCCTCAAGCGGAGTCCGTGCGACCCTGTCAAACAACGCATATAGTGCGATTCTCAAATTCCTGTGCTAGTGGTCCTTTTCTTTGTTACTTACCTTGGTAGCGTCAACGACCTCGACTTTGATGGGGGTTTTTCGCGTGCGTATACTGAACATCTACTGAACCGGCTAATCTGTCTGCGGGAATCACTTGATGCAAACGAAATATTCGTGTTTCAAACAAACGCGGCAAAGCGGCATTGGCCAGCCTCGGCCGGACAAAGCAAGGTGGATGGAATCATCTTCAACCGCTTATTGGTACATTTCCTCAGATGCTCAATGCACTGTACCCCTCAATCAAACCATCTAAACTGTACAAGTTCTGGGAGTCTTCCAAGGATACAGTACGTTTTAATTCGATCAATCTGTTGCTGGTACTCTAGATGCTTCAACTCCTAGCCCTTTTTCTACTCCCCTCAGACTCACTCCTTTCGCCTGACACCCTTCCCCCTCTCCATACGCAGTGGCGAGCAGCTATCCAGCAGCGTATAGCACCGTGGTCGAAGGCTGGTGATGTGCTGGATGCGCTAATCGAGTACTTGACCCTGGCTATCTATTCTGGTGCTCCAGAAGGAGCGATCGCAACCAGCCTTAAGGACTTTTTACAACAGGACAACGAAGCGGTCACCGCAGATTTCGTGAAATGGCTCTTTACACAGCTTAACACACAAATGCTCCAGGCCGCACGGGCCGCAGCGGAGGCTGAGGCCAAGGCTAAAGCCGAGCTTGAAGCCGCCGAGCGGGCCAAACGAGAGGCTGCCGAAAGGGCTAAGAGGGAAGCTGCAGAGCGAGCCCAAGCCGAGGCTAAGGCAAAGCTGCAAGCGGCCGCGGCAGCCAAAGCAGCTTCGGCTGCAGGAGGCTCTGGACCCAAAGTGAAATCCGACTCTTCCGTTGCACAGCGTAGCTCGATTTTCGCTCAAGAGTCCGCCTTCTTTACAACCGGTTCGCAGGATGAAAATGCAGGTAGAGGTACATCAGATCAACAAGGAGGTGCGCAAGCAACCGCGGTAGCACAGCCTGGAGCGGTCAGACCGCGCGGTCGAGGTGCTTCGATGCGTAGTTCATCTCATCTCTACGAAGGTGCAGACCAGACTCCCACCGGTGGAGTGGGCGGACACGGTACAGATGAGACCAGAGCTGGCGGTGCGGCAGCTGCTGCTTCTTCACAATCGACGCAGGACCCAACAGCACCACGGCGGCTGCGTATTGATAAGACTGCTGCCAAGCGCTTTATCATGGCAACCCTCAATGCGAACGCAGGCGCGAATTCGTTAGCACCCTCACAAGAGTTCGTGGTCGAAGACACTGCACAAGGAGGCACTGCCTCTGCTGGATCAGCTGGTGAGCCTTCTCGTGTTCCGATGTGTACTTACTGGCCAAACTGTGCGAGAGGAAGCTCGTGCCGTTATTATCATCCAGACGGATCCAATGCAGAGGCCTTGCAGATGCAGCTCCAATCCCAACAGCAACAACGTGAAGCCGCCGGTGAGGAAGGGTCGCGAGAGCCGACGAAGAAGCCATGCCGATATGGTGCTCTATGTCGTAGGAAGGACACGTGCAAGTTTGATCACAGCGAGACGGCCGGTAGCGACGCTAGCACTGATGAGCCCCTCGCAGACCGTGTTCAGAAGGCGAAAGCATATCGGCAACAGGTGGCCGAACAGGCGGGGACGAATTCCGAGTCAGGCCAGTCCCCTTTCGCATCAGTCTCCGCATTCGATGCAACTGGCAATGCCAGCCAACCTACAGGTGCAGCCGCGGGCGGTGCAACTAAGCAACGTGGTGCAAAGAAGCAAAAGCAGCTAGGAACACAGCAGCAGCAGCAACAACAACAACAACAGCAACAAAAGCAGCGGCGTCAGGATGGTGGGCAGCTGCGTCTGCAGCGCACTCAAACCCAACATATCGCGGCACAAGATGCGGGGCTAGGGTCTCAACAGCCAGGACAGGGTAAAAGGAAGCAGCAACAGCACAAGGCTCAACAGCGACAACAGCATCAACAGTCACAGCCACAGTCACACCAGCAGCAACAAGAACAGGGTCAACTACCCCAGCAACAACAACAACAACAACAGGTGCCAGCCAAGCACGCACGAGAAACCAAGAAGCAGCAACAGAAGCTGCAGAGACAAGAGCAACAACAACAACGAAAGCTGCTACGACAGCAGCAACAACTCCAGATGCAGGGAGTCCAGCCACAGGATTTGCAGCAGATGCAGCAGATACAACCACAGCAGGATGTCCAACAGATGCAGATGTATCCAGGCCAGCCCCAGCAAATGCAGCCTAAGCTTTCCAAGCGTCAGAAGCAGCAGATGAAGCGAGCGGCCCAAATGCAAATGGATACACCAATGGACGGCGGCGTCATGATGAATATGGACGGACAGGCAGGACAACAATTTGGTGTCATGCCTTTCCAACAGACGGAGATGAAACAAGCACCTAATGGGGCCTACATGACCAAGTCGCAGATGCGTAAGCTCAAAAAGATGCAGCAGAACCAGATGGGTGATATAGCCACGGCTCCAGTCGTACCCGGAGCAATGGATGGCTTTCCTCAGGATCAGCTGGCAATGGATATGCAAATGCAAATGCAGATGGCAGGCGTACAGCCAACCCTGTCAAAGAAACAGTTGCAGCGGCAGCGCAAGCTTGAGCGTCAAATGATGCAGCAGCAGCAACAACAACAGCAAATGATGATGCAGAATCAGCAGTTCATGCCTGATCAAATGCAGTTTATGCAGCAACCGCAGGAGCTGCCATTTGATCAGCAGCAGCTCATGATGGGACCTCAGCAAGGTATGGACATGGGAATGGCAATGACCACACCACGTCAGAAACGCAAAAATAAGCAAGTTACCTTCATGGATAGCACAGGAATGGTCATGCAGAACAGCAATGCCAGTATGCCATTCATCGATCCAACCCTCAGTAATCAGCAAGTTGCACTTGGCCAGGTACCTATGTCAAAGAATGCACGCAAGAAGGCCGCGCAGGCCCAGCGCCAGATGCAAATGCAGATGCAGATGCAGATGCCACTCATGGGAGACGTAGGCTTCCAAGAGCAGCAGCTCAATGGCGGCATGGTCGATCCAATGAATCCCGCCTTCCAAAATTGGCATGGTACTGCTGCCGCAGGCGCACAACTGATTCCCCAAGCGAATGCACGAAAGCCCAAGCGGCGTGGCCAGAAGAACAACCAGATGGTAATGGGACAAATGGTGTCTCAGCAACCTGGTATGAATGGTCAGTTCATGCCGCAGCCTGCTGGTCCTGTCGTAGGACAGTTTGGACAGATGCCGCAAGGCTTTGCTGACAACTCATTTGGAATGACTGGGATGCAGGGCATATCACAAACGCAACGGGGCTCATCAAGGCCGCGAGGAAGGGCACGTAAAAATAGCGGGGGTAGCATGATGCAATAAGCGCCAACGGCGAACATTCAGCGTTGCCACTGGCGAAAATACAGAGTTGTACCGTCTTTATGTCACGTGTTGAATTTGTGCTACGGTTTGCTATAATTGCTTCATACCGAGAATGATTAATGTCGGGTCAGAATTACAGTTGTTGTTAAGGTTACGGCCGCCGGGGATATCCTCCGCTGCCATAACGCGTGGAATGTGATTGAATGTCCCGGAATGACGCCATGTTGGCCGATGAATCGAAGTCGTGTAAGCGCAATGTTTGTGGGAAATGGGTGCGGAGGTCTATGACCGCTCTGTGTTCTATAACACCTGACTGCGTTAGCGACCACGGCCACCACCGAATCCTCCACGACCACCGCCGTAGCCTCCACGGCCACCTCCACCGCGACCACCGCCGAAACCACCTCGGCCGCCACCGAACCCACCACGGCCACCACCAGAGCCGCCTCGACCACCAGCACCGCCTCGACCACCGCCACGAGAGCCACCTCGAGAGCCGCCTCGACCACCGGAGGACGCCGTCGGATTTGTGAAACGGCTTGCGGGAAGCAGCTTGTCGCTTGCGATGTAGACCTTGGTCTCAGCATCAAGCGAAGAGGCCTTCACGCCCTCTGATAACTCAACAGAAAAGTAGACTTCGTTAATGGGGCCGAGAATTTCATCAATCTTGCCGATCTGTGACTTGCTCTCGAGGAAGATGGGTGCGCCAAAGTGGGGGATCTTTTCATTTGTAGAGCGGCAAACTACTGTGTTTTCACATGGGTGCATGATCACACCGAGCTCTTCAATTTGTGCAGGTGGTCCTTGGGGAGCACCACCACGGTAGCCACCGCCACCACGTGGTGCACCACCACCATAACCACCTCGGCCACCGTAACCTCCTCGACCGCTCATGCTGTTGTTTGGTTTGAACTGTGTGGTTGTTGTTGTTGCTGCTGCTGGGACTGCTACTGTCGCTGCTGTTTCGCCCTGCTACCACCTTAGCTCCTGGTCTACGCTAGTCTATATGCTGACTCAGCTCGCTTCGCCTGCAATGGATGCAGAATATACTCCTACGGACTAGATAATGAGAATGCAATTGGAAGCGTGGTGTGCGAGTGTGATGAGAGTGGGGAGTGGATGCATGTAAAGGGCAGCGGTGCATGGCACCCATCTTGATCTAACATCCCCGCTCCTTCCAAGCCCATTCAACTCACGCAACACGTCATACAACGACACACAAATCATGTTCCGCTCGCCGCATTTTCGCTCTCCCAGCGCGGGTGGATGGGAAACCCTCTCGCTCGGACTCGCCTTTTCGACACCCCGTGGTTCGATCATCCGCCCTGGCCCGGATTGGACAGGCCAGTTTGAACTGAGCAGAACCACTTTGATATCCACACTGTTTTGGGCGTTATCGACGTGGAGCGAGGATATTACTTGTGCAGACGCATCTGGAGTCGTTGTAGAAAGCGGATTATTCGACTCTATCCTGAGACTACCTGCTGGATACAGGGCAAGAGTCGACTGTTTACTCACCGCTTAGAGCGGCGCTCCGAAGACGGTATATTCAACCATTCTTACTCAGGCTATACGACTAGATCCGACGTCCGTTCCTGGTGGGATAGCTGCCTTCCATCTATTTGCTTTCGTTTATTGGATCAGAACCCGGCAAAGACGTAGAGAATGTCGTCCGTTCTGAGCCTTCCTTCCGCCGGTCTAGTGACCTTCCATCAGAGGTAAGTAGCTTTGCTCGTTTTGAGAGGCATGATGCATTGAATCGCGCCCGCTGCATTTCCATCTGTTCTTATGCGCCGTATCATGTCACTCCAACCTCACTTGAGTTCCCCAAATGCTCCACACCGTATAGAAACGCGGAGAACACAGTCTGGGTGGGTAACCTCGACCAGCAAGTAAATGAAGAGATTCTCACAGAACTGATGGTGCAGGTTGGACCCGTCGTAAGTGTGGGCATGCCTCGCGATAAGGTCACCGGGCAACATGGTGGATATACGTTCGTGGAATTCGAAACCTCAGAAGATGCTGACTATGCAATCCGAATCATGAACGGCATCCAGCTATTTGGAAAGCCCATCCGTGTAAATAAGGCTTACAAGGAAGATAAGAAAACGCAAGAAAAGCAGATGTGGCAAGCACTAGTATTCGTCGGGCACTTAGCGCCTGATGTCGATGAAGGCGTTTTAAGTAAGATTTTTAGTGCGTTCGGTGCCGTTCTCACTGTGAATGTGGATCGAAATGAAGACGGTACCAGCAAGGGCTATGGTTTCGTCCAGTTTGATTCATTCGAATCCGCAGATGCTGCAATCGAAGCAATGCATCGACAATATGTTCATAACCAGCAAATCACCGTGCAGTACGCCCGACGTAAGGATAGTGATACTGGAGAACGCCACGGTTCGGAGGCTGAGAGACGGATGGCGAAGCTCGATCGAGAGAATATGCTCAAGGGGAGCTCAAGCGCAGCCCGTCGTCCAAGCACTGCGCCAGTTTCAATCACAGATCTCCCTGGTGTTGGAACTAACGTTTCCACACCCGCAACGGCAGCGTGGGGCTTCGCCGCAAATCGTCAGGCCCCGACTCAGCCTCCTCCATTTGTGCCTCCCCCGCCAACAATGGGAGCGCCTGGTATGCCTGGTATGCCTGGTATGCCTGGTATGCCTCCAAGCGTTCCGCCCATGGGTATGGGTATGCCAATGGGATCCCCAATGCCAGGCATGCCGCCCATGCCACCGATGGGAATGCCAGCCATGCCCGGTATGGGCATGAGTATAGCACCGCCACCTCCGCCCCCGCACGCTATGGGGATGGCCCCGCCACCAATGGGCATGTATCCGCCACCACACATGCCTGGCATGATGCCACCACCGTTCATGCCGCCTCCTGGAGCCGGTATGATTGCACCACCACCGTTTAGGCCCCCAGCTCCGCCGCCGTTCAAGAACTAGAGACGGAGAGATACATGTGATGTAAGGAGTGTTCCTGACTTGTAAAGTGAAAATACAAGAGCCTTAGCATACTGAAGAGACTTGAGATCCTCTGCGGCATGTTGGCAGTTTACTGGGACACACGGGAAGGGCCTACCCCGACTGTTACAAGTCTCGTTTTCTTTATGAGTTTTGTACAATTGGACCTAAGTCCATTATCGGTGTGTAAATCACGTGGGTAAGTCCGTCAGTCCTTTGGGCATTATACAGCGAAGACGCACTTTGCTATCCACGTGTTCAGTAGGTTCCTGCATTTCTCAGGATCGCCCGTTTGCGCAGTGGTCGAGGTTTTGGCGCGTAGCCTTTGACGAGTCGAGGTTGCCAACTCGACGAACGACTCAAGAGCAGGGTCAGCCAGCTCCTCTGTGTAGGGCTGACGAGGGAGCACCTCCTCACGGAGCAACTGCTTCATGTAGCTCACGAAGTGCGCTGCGTCCAGGCGTTGGTACGACGTGACGGTTGCGGACGGCATTCCTGCCTCTGCCTGCTGCTGAGGAACAAGCTCGCCTGCATCCGAGAAGATTCCTCGGGCATGCGCGAGACCGACGTCACACATGTTGGACTGTCGCAGCACGCCACTGCCCAGTAGCATGAGCATCAACATGATCATCAGGGCGGCCTTTTTGAAGTACGCCCTCATGGTGATATGCTCTAGAGAGTCAGGAGTAGGATGGAAGCCGAGTGGAAACATGAGGCATGAGTACTAGCAAGTCCGAGACCGTTGTGTGATAGGACTCTCGGCTACACCCAGAAAACGTCACCGTCGCGTCCCACAGAGTTTCAACCAGCCAAGGCAGCACTCAAAAGACGTCGATTTCACCTATGACCTCACGCAGCACGGCTTGATGAGCGGGGCAAATGCAATATATCCGCCGCAATACAGTACAGTGCTAGGCTAAACAGGGGTACAGATCCAGGGCTGTTGCAAAATCTCGCGGAATGTGTAAGACGAAGCAATTCATGCCAAGTCCCAATAAATTTTAACGCGTTTCTGTGGATGAACTCGGTCGCACGGCCTTGCAACTGAATCCATCTGTAGCCCACACTCTATTCTCACAGCAGACTTTGGATTCTAGCCAGTGCAGAGACCGCATGCCGCGAATGTGTGGCCTTTCCAAAGTGGTCGACGTTCGAGAGAAAGTCTGCAGGCAGGTGGATGGGATGGGTTCCGGGGTGACAGAATGGAGAGGGGTTTGAAAAATCCCGAAAAATCACGGGAAAATCCCCAAAAATCAGGAAAATCGGGAGAAAAGGCTCGAAAACCGCTATACTTGGGAAGCGGATTACGCGAGTGGGATGGGTGCAATGCGTGGCTTATTAATAGTGTTAGTTTTGACCGTACACCCTCCATCCATCCCTCCTAGGTTAATGCCCCTTCAGCCTCGGAATAGCAACGAAATCGTCGGTAAAGTTGCATCCTAGAGCTTTGGAATCATCATTCGCCTCTTTTGTACGCCATCGCTCACCCTCTGACCCCCTCTTGCGCTTGATTTCTGTTGTAGGAGGCAGCATGAAGCACACGGCATTGATTGCGCTGTGTCTAGTATTGCTTGCAGCTTTTGCTTGGGGTAAGTTTCGTTGATTTTTATCCTACCCGAGAGGCCTCAGCAGGTCCTTCACATGCCCCTACTTTGGTGCTTGTTTGCGCGTGGAGCCAGGAGCCGGAGTTTGAGCAAAGGCATGATATTGTCCTTGGTATCTGGCTCTCTTGAATGAACCTCGGACGAGGCGCGCCGACCTCCACGATGCCCGAAGAATGGTCTCGAAACGACTTGGCAACCACCACCGAGGCCTGTGCTCTACCCTCCCACTTCTCCGCTGATCTCCCTTCACGGGTGTGGTAGAACACAAAGCGGGCTTAAGCTTTACGTATTACATGATTTGTCCTTGTAAACGAGCCTGGAACTTATACGAATCCCCTCGACTACCCTGAATCCTACCTTCCCAAACACTATAGGTCTCGACGACCAGCCTCAGGTTGTGGTCAGCAGCAATGACAGCCTTGAGGAGGACCTCGAACGCCTCAGGGCTGGATTGGAGAATGCCCCTCCCGGTGCTCGTTCATTCCTGGACGTCCTGCACGAGAAGATGGAAAAGGAGACCCGACCCACGATGATCTCGACCCAGGAGCAACAGAGGCCTGGCAAGGGTGGCAAGGGCGCTGAGGCTGAGGCGCTTGACACGCTCGCCAGCGCACGCAACAAGCTCCAGGGCAAGGTGACAAACATCGACCAGCACTTGCGCAACATCGCTCGCGACGTTGACAACATTGTTCAGACCAAGAAAGAGTTCCAGCGTGTCATCAACTCCGGCGCCGCTACCAAGGCTCGCCCTGTTGAGCGTGCTATTTCCAAGCTCCTCGCTGCTCAGGCGAAGCCCATTGATCTTAAGGGCCGCACATCCAAGGACGTCGTTGACTGCGTCGCTTGCCGCTACGCATGGCTCAAGGTCGAGCAGGACCTCGGCAACACCTACTCAGAGAAGGCTCTCTACGACTCCTTCGTCACCCACTGCGCCCACATGCAGCAGAGCAACATCTTCTTCTCCGCATGCAATGACATGTTCCACCAGGTTGACGACATGATTGGTGACTACCTCAATGGTCACACGGTCAACCAGCTTTGCATGAAGGCCCGCATGTGCCGTTAACCAGGGAAGAAGACGTAAAATATTCGAATAAACATGTCATATAATCTGGAGAGCAAGCATGGAACCCGATCGAATGTGCATGAAAGGAGCGCATAGCACGCAAGAATGATGTCGCCAGTCATGAGTATTGCGTCGTCGCTTGATGCAGACCTACTAGAGGTATCTTTTGTATTGTGTGAGTCTTGGTACGAGACGTTATGTAAAAGAGGAACAATATACCAGAACACGAAGCGCAGAAAACCTAATACGATCGCCGACGAGGCGGAGATAACAATGAGGTCACGACGGGAAACAAAAGCTGCATACAACTGGGCATACATGGATCTGGTACACACACTCAACCCGAGCAATGAATGATGAATGGGTCCCTAAGGCCGACATAGATCGAATCAGGCAGCGAACGGCCACCAAGGTAATGGCCAAGAACAAGTACTGAGAATAGACCATGTGTACAAAAGCGGGTTGACAATGAGAGTCAACTAGTTACAGCAAAACAGGTCAAATAAATAGTAAAGCACCTCCCGGTGAGGCTAGCTCGAATACCCTGTCCTCAAGGATGTTCCGAATCCGTAATGAACCACATTACTTTTGTCCGGTCGTCGATGAACTACTCAATTGGCCCAGGCGAACACCTGCACGCCCTGATGACATAGGGATTGCATTTGAATTCGGTACAGGAGGGGCACCGCCAGGAATCGATGCCTGCAAAGGTGCAATGGTTTTGGCCAACGACGTAGGAGAAGCAGTTAAGAGCTTGGCCGTCGTGGGCGCGGCGCGAGGCGAGAGTCGAGAGTTCTTAGCATTCTGAATAAAGGCTTCAAGCGCAGGAGGTTGTGGCTGTGATTGAGACTGCGCGGCAGATGCATCCATGTCGTTTGCTGTGCGCACTCCAAGATTCGGTGAGCCATTGAGCTTGCCACGTACCTGCGCATTATCTCCATATGGCGAAGAGGAACCTGAAGTCGCTGAACCCTGTGCCGAGGGCTGGAAATTTACAAAGGCTGAGGATTGCAGGACCGTCGAGATACCGCCAGGAGCCTGTGCTGGCAGAAGAAGGTGCACGGGTGCGTTACGATGCATCGTGCCACCGCTAGCCACGGCTTCTTGTGGCTTATGGGTTGCCGCAGTGACCGCGGTGGCTCCGTCACTGCCGCTCATGTTTAAATGCTGACCATCCGAAGTCGCACTCTGCTGCAGGGCAGCTGCAGCTGCAGCGGCTGCGGCCGCGGCCGCGGCTGCGTTCTGGTCAGAAACTCCTTGAAGAGGCTTGCTAATGGCACCCATCAGATTTCGAGAAGCAGCACTAGGGTTGGCGCCTAGAAGCTGTGGATTGCCTGGTGATGCCAGGCTAACTTGAGCGAGATACTTGTTCTGTTGTGGTGAGGCAACGGGTGAGCCCCCTGCGCGATGCTGCTGGAGGAGATATGCAGGATTTTGAGGCAAAGGCGTGGTTCCACCAGTTGTAGCAGGCGTCGTTCCCGTTGGCTGAGCAACTGCAACTCGCTTGGTGTTTGGTTGGATTGGGAATTTGGATGCATTCGCATCTTGTGGGACATTGGTGGCAGAAGCCGCGGCAGCAGCCGCTGCTGCTGCTACCGCAGCTGTAGCCGCAGTTGAATCAGGGGTTTTTCGCTTCGAGGCCAACAGTACATTGCTTGTTGCTTGGTGGGCCCCCTTGGAGTTCGCTTGCTGAATCGCGGCAACGGCGGCTGCTGCAGCGGCCGCAGCAGCTGCGGCTGTTGGACCGGTACCGGATGGAACACCTGAAGCCGCTGAATGCAAACCGAAAGTAGAGCTACCAACTGGAAGGGCAGGCGTTGCGAGCAGGGCATTGGGTGTGGGGGGAATCTGAGTAGTCAACACCTCCTTACCGTTCTTGCACCCCTGACACTTACAGTGGTCTCCGCACACCGCGCCAACCAAGAAGCATTCACAATACTTCTTCAAGCAGCCCGTCTTGCGGCAGTTGCAGCCCTTGGGATGTTTTAGCTTGCCTTCTGCGTCAGCAACAACGCCAGGTGTAGCTCCTGCTGTGGTGGCGGTCTCAACACCTCGGAAGAAGGCTTGAGGATCTCGTAACAGTGCGGCATCGATCGTCTTCGCTCGCACGTCCTCGTGTTCTGGATTATTGTGGCAGTTCACGCAGTCACAGCCGACGCAGTACTGTTGGCGTGCAAAGCATTCGCAATACAGTTTCAAGCACATTGACTTTTTGCACTTGCATGTAAGCTTCTTCGGCTCGGAGCTCGCAGACGTCGATGTGGACCCCGATGTGCTTGAACCATTCTCAGACTCGGTGCTTGAACCGCTGGTCGTGGCTGTGCTAGTTGCAGCGCCTCCATGGGCCGCAGCACCATTTCCAGTATTAGTTGCCATCGATGCGGCACCTCCTGCTGCACCGTGGTCCTTTGTGCCAACCGCCGATCCTGCCCCTGACCCAGAGATAAGCCCAGCAGCAGTGGAGGACGGGTTGGAGCCCGCCGAGCCTGTGCTACCGGAGGCCGCCGCCGAGTCGCTGGGCTCTTTCGAGAGCTGAGAGGCCAGTGCGGCTATGCTGGGTGTGAGTGATGCGACAGCAGCTGCAGCCGCAGAAGAGTTGGGCCTGCTTATCGAGGTCGGAGCAGAACTTTGCATGGAAGGCGTTGTACCAGAACCGGAACCCGCACCACCAGCTCCACCAGCTCCACCGGCACCACCAGCACCACTAGCGCCAGCACCAGCCCCAGCACCAGCACCAGCACCCGTGGTGGGATTCGGATTGAGGTTTAGATTTGACTTTTGCGTGAGTTTGCCCTCGATGGCGTCGGTCTTTTTATCCATATCGAAGGTGAATCACGCCGTGAGGGACCGTGTGAATCAGTAGCGCGTTGTGATTTCGAGTGGATCCAGCGGGTATGCCTCGAAAATTACACCCCAGTGAGTATATCTAGCGCGTTTTCTTCCTGTCTAGGTTTGAAAGTTTGAAATGTGATCAAGGGGGGGCTGTTGTGGAAACAAGGTGAAATTTGAAAAAAACACGATATGAGTGAAGTCTAGAGTTAAAATAAACCTCTGATATGAATAGATCATATTGTAATGTATCAATTATTATATATCTTTCACTGCATTCATTACGTTTATACCCACAAATCCTACACCATATCTTCGCCAAATTGCCTCATTTTTCCCCCCTCTCGCTCCATTTGAATTTCGAGCATTTTTGAATGTTTGAAAAATCGGAGAAATTAATTTCCCCCCTCCCCCTCCCCCCTCCCCCCTCACTTGCTCACGGACCCACTCGCAAATTGTTGCGAGTCCCCAGCCTACCCAACCGACCCTATGCGACACTGGAATTCGACGCTTCGCACACTTTGACGCACAGTGTGGATCTCCGGGGGCGGCTCGTGCAGTTCAAATCTAACTACACGGGTAGGTTGGCTTCTCACTCAGGACACGAATCGTGATCCCACGGCCAGGCTACACGACGAATCAACTGAGGATCCGCACACAAAGCGTCTCGCCTCATGTCCCAAGCGTGCTTTCGTCACCCTTGGTGTAGTGGAGGGAGAAAGAGTGCCTCCTGCGCCGCTGCCACCACTGCCCCCACTGCCCCCACTGCCACCACTGCCCCCACTGCC
>Ga0182741_1004528_pt1 | contig 13629 bp, 8 predicted proteins | sample eDN5th37CBELigOP_FD_128874 | JGI IMG/M metagenome (GOLD analysis project Ga0182741, IMG submission 128874) | Enriched Organic Plus compost microbial communities from Emeryville, California, USA - eDNA 5th pass 37_C BE-Lig OP (version 2) (version 2) ...
CTATCCCGCTGCCGACGCAGTACATCACCGCGAGCTGGAACTGCGCGCCCGCATGGCCGGCGCGCGCGGCTCTCGTCATCCAGGATGCCGCGGCCTTCGCATCGCTCACGCCGCTGTTCGTATCGAGGTAGAGCAGAGCCAGCGTATATTGCGCTTCGACATGTCCGGCATTCGCGGCACGTGTGAACCAAGGGACGGCGGCCTGGGCGTTCGCGGTGCCGCCGAACCGGCCGATTTGCAACGCCCCGAGCTGGAATGCGGCCGGCGCGTGCCCGGCTTCAGCCGCTTCGGTCAGCAGCGATCGCGCCTGATCAAGCCGCCCGGCCGATCCCTCCTGATGAAGCAGAAAATGCGCATAGGCCGTCTTGGCGTCCGGGTCTCCGCCGACAGCGGCCTTGCTCAGCCACTCTCTGGCCAGCTCGTGATCGCGCGGAACACCATTGCCTGCGGAATAAAGCCTCCCGAGCTGCACCTGAGCCGCACTGATGCCGCCCTCGGAGGCGCGCTCGAACCATTTGATCGCGGCATCCACATTGCGTTCGACACCCGAGCCGTTGAGATAGAACACTGCGATATTGAAGGCCGCGGTCGCATGACCGTTCTCGGCCGCGCGCTCGAACCACTTCGCGGCCTGACGGACATTAGGACCGACCCCGGTGCCGGTCGCATAGAACCGGCCCATGAAAAATTGCGCCTGCACATCGCCGCGCTCGGCGGCCTTCTCGTACCAGACGGCCGCTTCCCGCAGATCCGGCTCCGAGCCCGCACCGTGCGAATAGAATTCCGCCAGGGCCTGGATCGCGGGAAGGTAATCCTTGCGCGCCGCCCCGCGCAATGCGGTCTCGGCCTTGTCGATATCCTTCGCGACGCCATGGCCGCTCAGCCGCAGCAGACCAATGTTGTACAGCGCGATCGGATCGTCATGCTTGGCAGCCCCCTGGAACAGGCGAGCGGCCTCGGCGGGAGACTCGGGCGCGCCCGTTCCCTTCAAGTGCATAAACGCGAGCGCGACCTGGGCCCGTACATGGTCCTGATCGGCCGCCCGGCGGTACCAGATCGCCGCCTGCTCGAAATCGACCGGAACGCCTTTGCCCTGATAGTAGACGTCGCCAAGTGCAAATTCGGCCGGGGCGCACTTCTGCTCCGCCGCCGCTCGATACCATGCGATGGCCGCCTGAAAATCCTTCTCGCAGCCGTGCCCCTCGCTATACATATTGCCGAGAACGGTCTGCGCCTCGGCTTTGCCGCGTTCCGCCGCGGCCGCTATCCAGCGAAAGGCGGCGTCGACATCCCGCTCGACGCTTGTCCCGTGGGGGAATACGAGGTCATGAATATTTGATGCCTTGTCGCCGAGCCGATGGGCGGAGGACTGGCGCCATGTTTCATGCCGATAACGGCCCGGCACCGGCTTGTCTCCATGAAGATAGATCAGGCCGAGCTGGAACTGCGCGTCCACATTGCCGCGATGGCCGGCCCGCTCGAACCAGATGGCGGCATCCGGAATGCTCCTGATGACGCCTTCCCCTTTCGCATAGAGCATTCCTATTCGATAGCTCGCTTCAACCTGATCGGCGCCGGACGCCTGCTTCCAGAGCTTGAGCGCCTCCAGATACTGGCCGCGCTCATATGCGGCCAGCCCGCGCTCAAACGTGTTGGCGTGGGAAAGCATGGAGGCTGGCCGAAACCACTCGAGAAGCGATTGCGCCGAAAGCGTCATGGTTCACGCATGGCCTCTCGGACACCCCTGAGCATTCCGCCGAGCAGATACATCGCGACGGACCGGGTGCCGACATTGATGTCGCCCTGAAGCGTCATGCCGGGAATCAGGCGAAAGTTGTTCGGCACATCCTTGAAATGGGACGAGTCCACCGAACAGCGCGCCTTGTAATAGGTATAGTCGACCGGCTTGCCGTCCTCATCCGTCGTGAACGCGCCCTCGCTGATCCACCGCACCGTGCCGGACGCCGTTCCGTGCTCCGCCGCATTGAAGGCATCGACCTTTATGGTGCACGGATCTCCGGCCCGGATGAAGCCGACGTCCCGGGAGGAAATCCTGATTTCCGCCTCAAGCTTGGTATCGAGCGGCATGAGCGTGATGAAAGGATCGCCGGGCTTGAGGACCGAGCCGACCGAGAGCCTGGCCATCGTCAGCACCACCGATGGTTCGGCGGCGGTCCATCGCACCAGGTCCTGATGCTTGACCGCCTTCTCGTATGACGATCTCGCCTCATCGAGCTTGTTGCGCGTCGTCACCAGATCCTGGCTCAACTGCGCGAACCACTGCTGCTTGAATGCGTCACGATCGGAAATCAGCGATCCCAGCGTATTCTGCGCCTCGATCAGGCTGTTGTGCGTATTCTCCAGCGTGCGCAGCAGTTCCAGCCTGGAATCCTGGGAGATGAACATGTTGAGCTGCGAGCCCGTGCCATGCTCGGCAAGGGTCGTGCGCATCGCCTCGATCTTCTGCAGGACCTCGTCGCGCTGCCGATATCTGGCATCGTCGCCGCGAAGCTTCTCGATCGTGGCCTGGGTCTGCTTGATCTTCGACTCGAAGCTGTTGAGCTGGGCGGCATATTGGGCCATCCGCTGATCATAGAGCGCCTTCTGCAGGGCGGCATATTTCTGGAAATCGGAATCTGAGTTGTCGGCGAAGACGAGCGGCTTCTGGTCCAGCTCGGCCTCATCGCGCGCCACCTGCGCCTCGAGGCTTGCGATCTGCAGCTTCGCCTGCGTCAGGTCCGCCGACGTAAAGGTCGCGTCGAGCGTGGCCAGCAACTGGCCCGGCTCCACCTGCTCGCCCTCGCGCACATCGATCGTCTTGATGATCGATGGATCCAGCGCCTGCAAGACGCTGACCTGACCGGCCGGAACGATCTTGCCGCTCAAGCTCGCGATGACGCGATCGACCTGGGTCAGGCACAGGACCGCGACGATCGCAACCAGGAATGCGGACAGCACGAACAGCGTGGCGCGCGCGATCAGCGGCTCGGCTTCCTCCCGGATTGCATCAGTTTCCGACTGGAACTGGCGGACGGTGGCGAGCGAAGCGTGGTTAGGAGACAAGGGTCGGACTCCGGAATTTCAGCTTGTCGCTGCGGGCCGCAGGCGCCAGATGGGTGTTCTGCTGATACCACAGCGAGCTGTAGGTATCGTTTCGCTCCAACAGCTCCTCGTGCCGCCCGATGTCGTCGACCACTCCGCGATTGAGCACGAGGATGGCATCCGCTGCCGTCAGCGACGACAGCCGGTGCGAAATAATGATCAGCGTCCGGCCATTCGCAATCCGCGTGATGTTGGCGTTGACGATGGCTTCGCTATCGGCGTCGAGCGCGCTGGTGGCTTCGTCGAGGATGAGGATCGGAGGATCGACGATCAGCGCGCGCGCGATCGCAAGCCGCTGCCGCTGCCCGCCGGAGAGATTGGGCGACCCTTCATAGACGTGGGTTTCGTAGCCGCGCGGCAGCCTGTCGATGAATTCTTCCGCACCCGCCAGCCGAGCCGCCTTGACGACGTCGTCGAAGGTGGCATCCGGCTTGGCCGCACAGATGTTTTCGCGGATTGTCCCGCTGAACAGAAAGTTTTCCTGCAGCACCACGCCGACGTTTCGGCGCAGGTGATCGACATCATATTCCCGAACGTCGATTCCGTCGATCTTGATCAGTCCCTCGTAATCCGAATGCAGCCGCTGCAGCAGCCGCGTGATCGTGGTCTTGCCGGATCCGCTCTTGCCCATGACGCCAAGCGTGGTCCCCCTGGCGACTTCAAAGGTAACGCCATTCAGGGCCGGCGAGACCGAGCCCTTGTATTTGAAGGTGACTCCGGAGAATTCCACGTGGCCCTCCATCGGCACGCGGACGCCATGTCCGGAACGTCCCTCTTCAGCGGGCTGGTTCACCAGATTGGCGACGGTGGCGACCGCGCTGCGCGCCTCGTCGTATTGATTGATCAGCTGGGCCATCTGCATCAACGGACCCGATACGCGCTGCGACAGCATCAGGAACGCAAACAGCGCTCCGATATAGACGGGATCATTGTGCTGAAGCGCGATAAAGACGCCAACCGCATAGGAGCCGCTCACCGCCAGCCGCTCCAGTGGCCGCACCACCGCCTGGATTGCGTTTCCGGTCATCCCTTCCGCCAACCGGGCCTTGGCGACGCGCGCGACCAGCACATCCCACATGTGGCGCTGCCGCGTATCGAGCGCCAGCGATTTCACCGTCCGGATGCCGTTGAGCGTTTGAACCAGGAATGCACCCTGGGTTCCTTCTGCGACAAGGACGGCGTTCGACGCCTTGCGATAGGTCGGCAGCATCACGACGAGCCACCCGACGATCAGCCCGGACATCGACAGGACCACCAATGTCATGATCGGGCTGAAGAAGAACATGACCGGCAGGAAGAAAATCAGTGTCGTCGAATCCAGGATCGTGCCGAACAGCTGGCCCATCAGGAACGTACGGATGCGAAAGACCTCGCGGATGTCGCGTGCGACGAGGCCGACGGCCGTCTGTTCGAAATAGTCGATAGGAAGATTGAGGACCTTCTCGAAGACGTAGGTGGACAGCTTGACGTCAAGCCTGGTTGTCAGGCGATGGACCAGGAATTGCCTCAGGAACGAGAACACCGCCTCGAAGGCAATGATGATCACCATCGACAGGCAAAGCACATAGAAGGTGTTGTAGGCTTGATAGAAGATCACCTTGTCCGACAGCAGGCGCCAGAACATGATCGGGGCCAGGCCAAGGAATCCGAGGACCAGCGCAGAGATCGCGACGTCCCGGGCGATGCGGCGCTCGCGGAACAGCAATGCGGCGACGAGGCCCAGGCTGAACGGCTGCGATTCGTCCGAAATCTCGTAGTTGCGTTTGGCGAGAATGACATCTCCGGACCAGATGTCTTCGAAGCGCGGCCGGTCGATCACGAGCAGCGCATCTTCCGCCGCATTCGGATCCCTCAGCACGATGCGGGTATTGTTGGCGTCGCCCTCGACGCGCAGCAGCACCATGTAGCTTCCGTTGCGCAGACGAACGATGGTCGGCAGCGCCTTCTTCAGATGAGAGAGCCCGTCCCAATCGAGCTTGACGAGCTTCGACCGCATGCCGGCCTTCTCGGCACAGCGGACGAGCTGATTGGGCGTCACCTCCTCGTCAGTAAGAAGGTTGTCCTTGATAAGCTGCGTCGTGGTGAGATGCAGCCCATGCTGTCGTGCAACAATGATCAGACATTCGAGCCCGGACGGAGGCGCCGGATCGACATAGGCAGTTTCGGCGACTGTTTCGGCAGCGGCTTGGAGGCTCATGAAAGCTTGGCCCGTCTGTTACGATTCATAACAGGCAACCATGACCCTGTCCGGATCAATGATAACCTGCTCTTGCCGATAACATTACATACAACAAAAGTGACGGAAACACGAACATTTAGGGCGATCAGCGGCGCGCCGCGGACATCCCGGCAGCATCACATTGGCAGCGCCGGATCCAGGGCGGGCGGCTAGGCCGGCGCTTCCTCAAAATGAAAGCCGGTTCCTTCCAAGGTCCTCTGGATGGCCACGCCATCAGCCTCCGGCATCAGCGCCAGGGCACAGACCTCGAAATTCTCCGTCGTGACGGAGACGGTCGGGAAACCGGCCATCAACAGCAGGTTGCCCAGCCGCTCGGCCGTGAATCCGGTGTGATGCGCCATATGAACGTGCCCTTCCTCGATCGCCCGGGAATGGCCATAGAGCATATCGAGCGGCCGGATCGGGCCTGCCGGCGAATTGTAGGCGACGGCGGCAACGCCGTGCTTGACGATAAATTGGGCCACGGCTTCCAGATCCGGGCTCATGATCAAGGCGAATCCGTCCGGCCTCAAGACCCGCTGGAACTGGCACAGCGTTGGAAACACCTCGTGGGCATAGAGATGTTCAAGCACATGTGACGACCAGACCACATCGAACGACTGCGGCCGGAAGGAGCTCCCGATTTCGAGGATCGAGCCCACAACATCAGGATTCACCTCTGGATCGATATCAAAGCGCACCTCTTCCCAGCCCTGCTCGCTGACGATTCGAGCAATTCGCCGGGCCGGCCCGGGCCCCGAGCCCGCGTTGAGCAATCGCTTGATGCTGGCTGGCAAGATCGGCTCCTGGCATCGCAACCGCGACGCATCAGATAACAGGTTAGATCGATAGCGTTTCAACAGCCTCCACTATCACCCTATCGATATGGCCTCACAAAGGCACCGGCCGTCCTCACCTCGACTGCGAATCGGAAAAAGCAAAAGCCCCACGACAAGTGGGGCTTTCACAGATGCAGCCTTCAGCAGCCGGGTCAGGGTTTCGGCAGGGTAACGTCCTGATCGGTGAAGTGAAGATTCTCCACCCCGCTGACCGCAACCGTCTGGTTGTCGCTGAAGTGGAACGTGTAGGTCGACGTGCTGGCGTCGACGTCAATCTTGGTCACATCGAAGAATGAGCGATCCGCGAAGCTGACTGTATCACTGCCGCTGCCGCCGACGATCGTATCATTTCCGCTATGCGACTGAACGTGGAAGGTATCATTGCCGCTTCCGCCTTGCAGCGTGGAGCCGGCATCCGCATGTCCGCCACGGAGCCAGAACTCGTCGTTGCCCGCGCCGCCCTGCAGAACGTCGCCCTGCGTGCCAACCAGGGTATCATTCCCGGCGCCGCCCAGCAGCGTGCTATGTCCCTCAGGGCTTCCCCCGGATGCGGATGAATCGTCACCGGCGCTGGCAACGACAGAATGACCGTGGCCATGGCCGTGACCGCTTCCGCCTGACTTGAGGAAATCGTCGCCGGAGCCGCCGTTCAGCGTGTCGCTGCCGGTGCCGCCGAAGATGCTGTCATTGCCGGCGCCGCCGAACAGCGAGCTGTCCCCATGTCCTCCGCGGATCACGTCGTTGCCGCCGCCGCCATAGACCGTATCGTTGCCGCTGTCGAACAGGTTGATGGTGTCATTGCCCCTGCCCGCGGCAACGAACACGTCATTGTCGCCGCCGGTCACGTCCAGCTTGGCGCTGTGATCATCCAGCACGATCGCCTTCAGGTTGGGATTGGTCTCGACGTGCGTCGAGTTCGACACATCCAGGATCTGGACGGTGGGCGGGACAGGACCGCCTTCAAACGGACCGTATTCGAGCCAGCCCCTTGTGCCGTCCTCCCCACCGTCCTGGAAGACACCGCTATGCTCAAGCGAGTCAATCAGGGCCGATCTGACACCCGCCTCGATGTTTCCATTATGCTGGAGAAGGTCACCTAGCTCGGTTTTGGTCAAGTAGCTAACGGCCATAGCACAACTCCCTGGCAGGATTTTCAGGATTCACGGCATAAGCACACGTCCGGCCCGACGCCCATGCGCTGCCTCTCGAATGTGCTAAACGCGAAGAACTCATCAACCCGGCCGCATCACGACTCGGTGTTCATATGTTATTGTGCATCGCATCTTTTGTTATGTCAATGTTAGTCGCGAGGCACAATCCAAGTCAACAACCAAGTTCGTGCGCCTCGATCACATTAATTATTAACATTCAGGCAAAGATTGGGCTAAAGGCATATCATTCGACACCCGCTTACGAGGCATGCGCAGAGGTCATATATCGCATTGCCGATCGCCCGGAGGTGCAGGGAAGAAGCCAATTGTGATTTCCGATCAAGAAATGGTAGTGTAGGCAACTGATTTTACGTGGAAATGTGATGATTTGTTAGTGCGGCGCCCGCATGTCCTATTCCGAAGCGATGCGGAGAACCATCACCGTTACCCAGCGCAAAGGCGGGGTCGGCAAAACCACAATTGCCATCTGCATCGCAGCCGAGTTTGCCCGCCGCGGGCATCACGTCGTGCTGGTGGACAGCGATCCGCAGCGCTCCGCCTCGCAATGGGCCGAGCCGGGCAATCTGGAATTCCCTGTCTACGAAATGGCCCTGGAGCAGGTCTCAGTGTCCGCGTGGGCCCAGGAAGTCCGCAACATCCAGGCCGACCTCGTGGTGATCGACACCACTCCCGGGGCGCGTGAAATGGGAGCGTCGATCGCTCTGGCGAACCTCATACTGGTCCCCTGCACGCCGTCCGGACTCGATCTCGACGCGACACTGCAGACGCTTGCCATCATCGATGCGGCGCGGGAACGCCGGCGGGATCAAATCAAGGTGATGCTGGTGCCCAACAGGCTCGATCGCCGCACGCTTGAGGGGCGTCAGCTGGTCGAGGAGTTGAGCGAGTTCGGCGAGATCGTTGCACCCCCCATTGCCAGTCGCGCGGCGTTCGTCCGCTGCTTCACCAACGGTCAATCGGTCGCGAGCTTCGTGCCGGGTGATGCCGCGGACCTGGAAATCCAGCAACTCGCAGACGCGGTAGAATGGGCTGCGCGCGAGGACTAGCGGGACATCCGCAGCCATAGCATTTTCTTCTTTGCTGGAATCATCCGCCGTCATGCGCGGACTTGATCCGCGCGTCCATCCACGCATCCAGGAATTCGCTCCATGATCTCCGCGCGCCCGCAAGCGAGCCTCTGAACCTGAACCACACGGGAATCGTCAGGTGGATCATGTCCCTTTGCTTCCGAAGCTCGGATCAGAGCTTGCTGCAAAGACATGCGAACTCCGGCATCCAAAACGACACGAGCGCAGGTTATATCTTGACGGAAACAGCGGCCAAGCCGTGATGCGCGCTCCCTCTTCCCGCCGGGGAGAGGGTTGGGGTGAGGTGGCGTGGAGTCTCGAGGCAAAGCCCCTCACCCGATCGCTGACGCGATCCGGTCTTTTCCCGCGGGGAAAGACGCGGCGAGAGAAAAGACCGCAGCGATTCCATCAAAGCCGAACCAGCTCTAGCTCCTCGCCCATCCTCCCGCTTCACGTGGCAGACAGTCCGCCGCCCTGTCGATCATCGATCGGGCAGACATCTTGCCCGCTCGCGGCCCAGGATAACGCCATCAGCGCAAGGCGAAGATTCGCCGTGCCCCGGACGCGGTGCGGCATGCCATGCCGCGCCGCTGAGCCTGGGCCGTTCCGACGGCAGCCGTTGCGGACCGGGTTGCACCCTGCATTTGCGACGGTCTCGGCTCTGCGATGCACCGCTGAAGCGCTGCATCGCGTCCGGGACATGGAGAGGACTCGCCGAACCCTTGCTTGCAGTGGCACCGTCACCCTGAGGCGCCATTGCGCAGCAATGGCCTCGAAGGGCGACGGCCGAGGCGATGTGTCATCGAGGACGCGCCATCCTTCGAGGGCGATGCAAGAGCATCGCCGCCTCAGGATGACACGTGAGGCTCGCGGAGCCTGATCGGCCGGCGGAGCCGGACCCGTTGGCTCGCTCCGCAGGATGACGCCTTCGAGGCTCTTTCTCCCGTCATTGCCGAAGATAGCGTTCGAAGAACGGCGTCGCTTCCGCTCGCCTATAGCCGTTCCAAGAACGGCGTCGCTTCCGCTCGCCTATAGCCATTCGAAGAACGGCGTCGCTTCCGCTCGCCTATAGCCATTCGAAGAACGGCTTCGCTTCCGCTCGCCTATGGGCCACCCGGCAATCCATCCTTTTCCAAGGCGATGGATGCGCGGATCAAGTCCGCGCATGACGAAAGATGAGAGCGGCGCGTCGATCGGCAACGAAAGGCGCGGTCCCGCGCGCCATCCTTCGAGGGCGATGCAAGAGCATCGCCGCCTCAGGATGACGCTTCGAGGCTCGGGCTCCGCTCTCGCGCCTCAGGGATGACGGCTATCGTGCGATTTCGCGCGCCCGGTTTGCCGGTCAGACACTGAGGTGCGCTTGCGCAGCAAGGGCCTCGAACGGCGACGGCACATCCCATCATCTCGGGTTGATCCGAAGATGAGTTCCTCAGAACGCAAGTTGGCCTGCCAACTTGCCAGGCTCGCGGCCTGGGCCGCACGCACCTCGAAGCCTGGCTCGAAAGGCGACCAGGAGTCTTTTCGTAACCAGCGGGCTTTTCGTAAGAGGTCGTCATACCCGCGCTTGTCACGGGCATCCGCATCTTGACGGCCCGCGCGACAAGAAAGACGTGGATGGCCAGGACGAGCCCGGCCATGACGAAAGCTGAATCATTTTCAGATAGCTGGAAAGGGACTGGAAATGACGGATGCATTCCCGGTCAGACGCTCAGGATGAGGCCGTCGGACAGACCTCCTGTCGTCCTGCTCTAGCCGGAGCTGCCAGGCCCCAGCAAGGCCTGGAGCAGGCCCTGTGCCCCTGATTGACCGGGCAAGGTGGCGGACGCAGCTTCCTCCAGCCTCATTTTTTCGAGCAAGAGATCCGTGACGATCTTTCGAAGGCGCTGGTTCTCGAGCGTAAGCTCCTCCAGCACACGGCGCATCTCGTCCGCGGTCGGCGAGCCGGTCAGGGCTCTGCTCTCGCCGGCACGATCATGCCGCGCGACTTCTTCACGCTTGGGCTCTTCGCGCTTGGGCAGGGGAAGTTTCCGCCAGCGATGAAGGGTCATGACGCTCACCCCGAGCGCCTTGCAGATATCCACCTGGGAATGGCCTGCGCGGGCAAGCTCGTCGGCCCGGGCGAGCTTCGATAGAATTTCCTCGTGAGAGTGCTTCTTCATCTTCCTGCCCAATGTGCTCAGACTCTGCCGGCCCGAGCCGGAACGAACATAAAATACTCACAGTCAGTAACGAAGCGGCAGCGGAAGCATTGATGCTTCATGCTGCGGCTTCAACGTTAATTATCATCGCGCAAGCTAACCGTGTTAGTTGCGGTGCAATGTAAATCTGCGAGGCGGCTCATCCGAACCGCCGTCACGCCCTGATCCCGCCCGATGGCGTCACATTGCTGGAGCGTAATTTAACGGTACACCACTTTCTCGATCGAGACATCACCTGTGCCGAGCCACCAATCGGCCTGTCTCTCATGTTCACTTAATGTACGTAATCACACCGGGGCCTGCGGTCAACCTCATGCTGATATTTGTAATGATCAGTGGCAGGGCTCAAAGGCGAGCAACGCCCGCTCCGCCATCTCCCGCGTTTCCTGTCGTCGATCCAAACACTGCCATGTGATGGCTTCGTTAACAAAGGCCGCGTGTCGGCACGGTCAGTGTAATCGATCCGTGCGGATGTCAAATTGGCCTCGGTTCACAATAGCACACTCACCTGAACCCGTAACAATCTCTCTCCGGACTTGTTAACAGGCATCGCCGTTCCCGCAGCGCAATTCGGCGCGCGCCGAGCGAGCCCGGCCTGCCGCACCGCAGCGTCGGGCAATGCGCGGCCAAGCCAATAGGCGAAGCACGCAAGGAATGCGCGACGCCGATGGGCGGTAGCGATCGCCTCGCTGGTCCGGCCGGGCCGTTACATGGTGTCGTCACCGCCAAACCCAAGTCGCCGGCGTGCCCGCGGCTGCCCCAAGATCGCCCCAAGGCTGCCGCGAGACGGTCCCAAGGTCCGCTCCCGCACACCGGCGCCCCGGAATGGCAAGCGGTTGATGGCAAGCGGCTGTTCGGGACCCCGCCTAGCCTCCCTGCGTCATCGTGGCATGCACGACGTAGCGCAGCGGACCCGGTGTCACTGCATCGAACGGCCAGCATGTGGTGAGCGCAAGCGCGTGGCCCGTGGCGCGCGGATCGATGCCGGAGGCATCGTAGCGCACCACTGCGCTGCCATCGACACGGTAGTGAAATGCCCGGCCATCGCGGCGCGTCACCACGATATCGTCGCCGGCCCTGACGTCGCGCAGAAAGCTGAAGTGTGTGTCGCGATGTGCCGAATAAACCGCGACGCCGCGCTCGCCCGCATCCGGCGTTCGCTCCACATGACCGGGTCCGAACGCGAGCGCCTGTCCGCTGCTGCCGGCGAGCACGACGGCGCTGGCGCCCAGCCGTTTCACCTCGATGCGCGCCACCGGCCAGGTATCGGCCCACGACCATGGCTTGACGATGCCGCCGCTCGCGATCGATTCATCGAACGCGCGCTCGAGCAGCACCTGCGCCAGCAGCGCCTTGGCGTGGATGTAAGCGCCCTGCCCGGCCACTACGAGGCCGACGAGCGCGAGCGCGAAACTCACCACAACGCGCGTTTTCGAGATTCCGAAGGACATTGGCAATCGCACGGCTTATTCCTCGTCCTGGTCACCCCCGATATGACGGAGTCAAACCAGCGCGCGGCCCTGGGGGAAAGCCGCGCGCGCTGTCGAGGGAGGTCGGGCTTCCTCCCTCGCTTGGTCAGCCGACAACCGGCCGACGGCGAGGGACCACGATCAGTACGAACGCAAGCGCGAGCAGCATGGCGCCGGCAATCAGCTTCAGCTCCGCATCGGTCGCCGTCTTCGGCAGCACGACGGGCGAGGCCGGCGCCACCACGGGCGGGTGCTGACGCAGCGCGAACTGCGCACGACCGTCGCCGGCATCGGCGCGGCGCTCCGAAGGCGGCGCCAGCGGACGCGGCTGTTCACCGAACACCTTTGCGAAGTCCCAGCCTGCCGGCAGGTTGAGCGGCAGTTCGGACAGTTTCAGCGGCTCGCCTTCGGGACGGCTCGGGGTTGCATCAACCGCGACGAGGCTGGTCAGCCGCGTCACCAGATGGTGTTCGAGCGCGAGCGCCAGGATCGTCTTGTCGGCGGTTTCCGGCGTCGATTGCCCGATGGTGCGCGCCACTTCGGCATCGGCAATCTTGCGCCGCGCCCATAGCTTCGACAGGCCTTTGCCCTCGGCAGCATCGGCGAGCGGCAGCTTGACCGACCACGGACGGTCACCGACGCGCCCCTTGATCTCCATCGCACCCTCGAGGTGATCGAGCTTCGCCGCCAGCACCAGCGGCTCGCCGCGATAGACGTCCGGGATCACGGCCGGCGTCAGATCGGCTTTCGCGTCGGAGAACGTCGCAGCAAGTCCGGTGACGACGGGATTCTCGAGCTTGGCGAACAGGCCGCGCATGCGCTCCTCGACCTGGTCCACCGAACCGATATGGGTGAACGTGCCGCGTCCGAGTTCGGCGGCGCGTGTCATCAGAAATGTGTTCGGCGCCGAGCCGATGCCGACCATGAAGACACGCGAGCGGCCGCGCATCGCCGCGATGGTGTCGAAGAGTTGTTGCTCGTTGCCGATCGCGCCGTCCGTCAGAAACACCACCTGGCGGACGTAGCTGTTGTCGCTGACGCCGCCGTCGCGCAGCGCGGCGCGCATCGCCGGCACCATCTCGGTGCCGCCCTGTGCCTGCAGCGCGCCGACGAATGACCGCGCTTGGTCGAGGTGTTCGGTATCCGCCGGAACGCTGTCGGGGAACAGCAGGCTCATGGTGTTGTCGAAGCGGATCACGTTGAAGCGATCGTTGGGCTGCAGGCGGCCGAGCGCATAGATCAGGCTGGCCTTGGCCTGCGCGATCGAGGTGCCGCCCATCGAGCCGGAATTGTCGATCACGAACACCACCTCGCGCGGCCGCGGCTTCTGCTCGGCCTCGGTCAGCGCCGGCGGCGTGACGAAGGCGAGCATGTAGTCGGCATCGCCGACGTGCTCGCGGAACAGACCGACCGAGGGCGTCTTGTCCGGCGCCGCGGTCCAGGTCAGCTCGAAATCGCGGTCGGCCGGGACCGGCCCCTCGGCGAGCCTGACGATGCGCGTGCCGGCATCCGGCGCTTCCGTGGTGATCGCGTGAAACGCGCTCTTCACCTCGCCGAGCGGGAA
>Ga0182741_1004529_pt1 | contig 13629 bp, 11 predicted proteins | sample eDN5th37CBELigOP_FD_128874 | JGI IMG/M metagenome (GOLD analysis project Ga0182741, IMG submission 128874) | Enriched Organic Plus compost microbial communities from Emeryville, California, USA - eDNA 5th pass 37_C BE-Lig OP (version 2) (version 2) ...
CGCTGGTCGTCGACGACGCGCAGGGTGTCGCGTTCGCGTTCGAGCCGCCGCATGGTGGCGACGAAGTCGTTGCCGTCGCCCGTGTAGACCCAGGCGGTCCGCACGACGTGCGCCGACGGCAGCGCGGCGAGCACCGCCTGCTCACCGGCGAGCTTGGTGCGGCCGTAGGCGGTGCGCGGGCCGGTGGGGGCGTCCACCCGGTAGGGCTCGGTGGCGTCCCCGGCGAAGACGTAATCGGTGGACACGTGAACCAGATGTGCGCCCTTGTCGGCGCACACGGCGGCCAGCACTCCGGGGCCGGTGCCGTTGACGGCCGCGGCTCGTTCCTCGTCGGTCTCCGCAGCGTCCACGGCGGTGTAGGCGGCGGCGTTGATCACGACGGATCCCGGTTCGACGGCCGCGGCGACGGCGGCGGGATCGGTGATGTCCACCTCGGCCGAGCCGACCCCGCGGACGGGGAGCCCAGCGGCAGTGGCGCGGGTCACGAGATGACGGCCGAGCTGGCCGTGGGCACCGGTGACGAGGAGATTTCGCACCGGGAAAGTCTGGCACGCCGGAGTGGTGCACGCCGACCGGGTACACCCACCAGTAGCCTTCGAACCGACACCCGAACCACGACAGGAGGAGTACCCGGTGCCGTCCGACCCCCCTCGCCGCAGCGGCGACCGTCCCGGCTCGCCGGGGCGCCGCACCCGCGCGGACGGCTCGGCACACGGCGAGCCCGGTGCCGCCCGACCCAGGCGCAGCCGGACCACGGATCGTCCCGGTGTCTCCCCCGACCGTGCCTCCCGCGAACCGCAGCGGGTGGCCCCCGACGCCGCGAGCGCGGCCCGGATCTACCACGGCCGGCCCTGGCAGGTCGCCGTGGCGATCGCCGCCTGCCTCGTGCTCGTCGTCACCGGTGTGGCCTGGCGCAGCGTCGACTCGCTGCAGTCCTCGCTCGCGTCCGTGCGGGGGCTGGGCCTCGGCGACGGTGAGGACGGTGCCGTCGACATCCTGCTGGTGGGAACGGACAGCCGCACCGACGCCCACGGCAACCCGCTGTCGCAGCGCGAACTCGACGCGCTGCGGGCCGGCGAGGAGATCGCCAACAACACCGACACCATCATCCTGATCCGGGTGCCCAACGACGGCCGGTCCGCGACCGCCCTGTCGATCCCGCGCGACACCTACGTCGAGGTGCCCGGGATCGGCATGTCGAAGATCAACGCGGCCTACGGCGCGACCAAGGCGCTGCGCGCCGAGGAACTCGTCCAGACGGACACCGACCCCGACGAGGTCGAGGCCGAGTCCACCCAGGCGGGCCGCGAGGCGCTCATCGAGTCGGTCGCCGACCTCACCGGGGTGACCGTCGACCACTACGCGGAGGTCGGGTTGCTCGGCTTCGTGCTGCTGACCGACGCGGTCGGCGGTGTCGAGGTGTGCCTGAACGCCCCGGTCGACGAGCCGCTGTCGGGGGCGCGGTTCCCCGCGGGCCGGCAGACCCTGCAGGGTTCGGACGCGCTGAGCTTCGTGCGGCAGCGACACGACCTGCCGCGCGGTGACCTCGACCGGATCGTGCGGCAGCAGGTGTTCATGGCCTCGCTCGCGCAGAAGGTGCTCAGCGCGAAGACGCTGTCCAATCCGTCGAAGGTGAGCCAGCTGACCGCGGCGGTGCAGCGGTCGGTGGTGCTGGACTCCGACTGGGACATCATGGCGCTGGCCACCCAGCTGCAGGGCCTGGCCGGCGGTGCCGTGACGTTCTCGACGATCCCGGTCCAGGACATCAACGCGATGACCGACTACGGCGAGTCGGTCGTGCAGGTCGATCCCGACGAGGTCCGCGACTTCGTGGCCGAGCTGATCGGCCGCGAACCCGACGGCCGCGAGACCACCTCCACTCCGGTTCCCGCCCCGGACATCGATCCGTCCACGGTCACGGTCGACGTGGCCAACGCCGGATCCGTCGCCGGTCTGGCCTCCGAGGTCTCGTACTTCCTGTCCGCCGAGGGCTACGGCGAGGGCGAGGTGGGCAACTACACCGGCTCCGGCGTCGGGACCTCGACGGTCTTCGGTGCGGACGAGGATGCCGACGAGACCCGCGCGGTCGCCGCGGCGCTCGGCGGGCTGAAGACGGCGTCGGATCCGTCGCTGCCCTCGGGCACCGTGCGGGTGGTGCTCGCCGGCGACTACACCGGGCCGGGTTCGTCGTCGTACACGGGCTCGTCCACCTCGGCCTCCGCGGCCGGCGCGGACCTGATCCCGGCCGGTGGCACGCCCACACCCGCTCCCGCCGCCCCACCGATCGACGCGGGTTCCGACGGACCCCGCTGCGTCAATTGACGCGAACCCCGCTATGTGAACCGAGGTAGATGTGACGACTCTGACCGACCGGTTGCTCGATCCGATCCTCGCCGCCGATCCGGCAGGCCCCCGGATCACCTGGTACGACGACGCCACCGGCGCCCGGATCGAACTGTCCGCGCTGACCCTGGCGAACTGGGCGGCGAAGACCGCCAACATGATCCGCGACCAGTTCGGGGTCCTGCCCGGCGGCCGCGTCGCGGTGCTGCTGCCCGCGCACTGGCAGAGCGCCGCGGTGCTGCTCGGGGTGTGGTGGGCCGGCGCCGAGGTGGTGCTCGACGCCGATCCCGACGTCGATCTCGCACTCGTCACCCCCGACCGCCTCGACGAGGTCGCCGACGTCGCCGAGGTCGCGGCGCTCTCGCTCGACGCCTTCGGCGCACCCGTCCGCGACCTTCCGCCCGGCATCACGGACTACGCCACCGATGTGCGTATGCACGGGGATCGGTTCCGTTCGTCCGGTGCCGGCGACGTCGTCCTCGACGGCCGCTCGCTCACGGACGTCCTCGACGCGGCGCGGGCCGCGGCGGAGAACGCCGGGATCGATGGCGGCGACCGCGTGTTGTCGAGCCGCGACTGGTCCGATGCGGACGCCGTCGTCGAGGGTCTGCTCGCCGTGTTCGCGGCCGGTGCGTCGCTGGTGCAGGTGAGCAATCCGGATCCGGCGGCGACCGAGCGTCGCGTCACCAGTGAGAAGGTCACCGTCCGTCTCGACGGCTGAGTCCACCTACCTGCGGTAGCCGCCGTCGGCGAGACCCGCTTCGATCTCGAAGCTGTTGCGGGCACCGGGATTGCGCAGCTCCTCCCGCAAGTAGCGGACCGCGAATCCGAGGCCGTACCGGGCCCATTGGTCGGCGTGCACCGCCTCGTGCCGCAACAACCGGCGCGACGGCAGCGCCGAGGTGAGGAAGACTCCACCGAGAGTCGTTCCGCCGCGGGCGAATCCACCGCGCATGCCCGAGCAGACGAACAGGCCGGTTTCGTCGTCGAAGGACACCGAGCCACCCCAGGCGCGTCCCCAGCACAGGGCCAGCGCCGTGACGGCACGCACCGACGGCACACCCCGCGCGGCGCGTACCCACCTGTCCCGGAACCGGATCCGTCTCGTCATCCCGTCAGCCTACGGCCGGACGCGCAGACGTGGGAATCGTCACGAAAGTTGCTCCGCGAGCTGGGAGTTCACGTGCGCGCCACGATCGCGGCGTAATACCGGCCGACGGTGATCCGATGAATCGTCACGGAAGGTTCGACCGATCGTGGGTGCACCCACGGAAAGGCGAAGGTACTCCTCGTGACTCGATTCGACAGCCCGTCGCTCAGCAGGCGGACCGTGCTCAAGGCGGCGCTCGCGGGCGCCGCCGGACTGACCGGGGCCGCCGCACTGACCACCTCCCGTCCTGCGGTCGCCCGTGCCGTCCCCGCGGGCGGCTACGAGGAACTGTGGGTCGGTTCGGACATGGGCCCGATCAAGGTCCAGGTCCAGTGGGCCCGCCGCGGTGGCAGCGCCGCGTTGTACATGCTCGACGGGATGCGTGCCCGCACCGACGCGAACGCGTGGTCGTTCGAGACCAACGCGTTCGAACAGTTCGCACTCGACGACGTCACCCTCGTGATGCCCGTCGGCGGCGAATCGAGCTGGTACAGCGACTGGTACAATGCGAGCAACTTCAACCAGCAGAGCGTCACCTACAAGTGGGAGACCTTCCTGACCCGGCAGCTGCCGGACGCGCTCGCCGCGCGGGGCGTCGACCGCACCCGCACCGGCATCGTGGGTCTGTCGATGGGCGGTACCGCGGCCCTGAACCTCGCCGCGCACCACCGCGACCAGTTCAGGTTCGCTGCGTCGTTCTCCGGTTATCCCTGGCTCACCGCACCGGGCATGCGCACCGCCGTGCGGATCGCGATGCTCGACGCCGGGCTCTACAACGTCGACGCCATGTACGGCCCGCCCTGGGACGGGACGTGGGTGCGCAACGACCCCTTCAGCCAGGCCGAGAGCCTGCGCGGGCTGCCGATGTACATCTCGGCCGGCAGCGGCATCCCGGGTTACGCCGACGGCATCGAGAACATGGTCGATCTGGTGAACACCGTCAACGGCATGGCACTCGAGGCACTGTCGCTGGCGACCACCCGGGCGTTCCAGGTCCGCCTCGCCACCCTCGGGATCGGCGCGATCTACAGCTTCCCGAACGTCGGCACCCACAGCTGGCCCTACTGGTCCGGTGAACTGTGGCAGGCCCGCCCGCACATCCTCACCGCGCTCGGCGCCTGGTGACCGCACGGCCCGTGGGGTGATCCGCCGTCGGCGGACCACCCCACGGTGTCCGTGCGGTGTCGGCGTCAGCCGGCCATCGCGGCGACCGGGGAGACCCGGCTCGCCCGGCGCGCCGGCACCAGCGAGGCCACCACCCCGGCGAGCCCGCCCACCAGCACGATCGCCGCGAGCTGCCACCACGGCACCGCGCCCACCGCGAGATGGCTCGCGCCGATCACCGAGGCGGTGCCCGCCGCGCCGAGGAGCAGACCCAGAGCGACCCCGAGGAAGGAGGCGACCCCGGCGATGATCGACGCCTCCCGCACGAGCAGGCTCCGCACCCCGGCCCGCGACAGGCCGACCGAGCGCAGCATCGCCGTCTCGCGGCGCCGCTCGAGCACCGACAGCGCCATCGTGTTGCCCACGCCGATCAGGGCGATCACCGTGGCCACCGACAGCAGACCACCCACGATGAGCAGCATCGTGTCGAGGATCTTCTCCAGCATCTGACGCACCTGGACCGCGCCGACCACCTCGCTGCCGGGCAGAGCCGTCGCGGTGATCTTCGCCAGGTCGTCGGTGACCGCGACGAGGTCCTCGTCGGACAGCCCGTCGTCGAGCTTGAGCCACAGCGTGTCCGGGGCGACGGCACCGGCGACGGCGGTCAGGTCGCTCCACGCGATCATGTCCGGCATCCCCGCCTCGGTCGTGGCGACGGTCAGGTCCCGGCTGCCGGCCGGACCGCCGACGGTGACGGTCGCGCCGTCCTCCACACCCAGTGAACCCGCCAGCGACTGCTCGAGCACGATCGTGCCCGCCTCGGGCAGCCGCACCTCCCGGCGGAGGGCCGAGGCCATCGCCTCGGGGTCGACGCCGAGCACCGAGGTCTCCGTCCCGTCGAGCGTGAGCTCCACGGTCGCGATCTCGGCACCGGCACGCACCCGGTCGACGGAGGTCAGCCGCGCGGACAGGTCCGCGGGGATCCCGTCCCCCGGCGCGGACACGGCCATGTCGACGGGGAACTGCTCGTCGATCACCTCGGGCGCACCGACCTTGAGGGTGCCGACACCCACCACGATCGTCGCCGTGAGGGTCACGCCGATGCGGGCCAGGACGTCGCCGACGGCCGCGACCGCGGCCGGCACGAGCCGGCGGGACGCGAGCACGATGCCGACGAACAACAGCAGCCCACCCGGGCACGCGAGCATCACGTTCGCGACGGCCACCCCGGCGGCGAGCAGCAGTGTGCCGCCGACGATCGCCAGCGCCGCGCAGATGCGGCGCAGCCACGAGCCGCGGACCGGTTCCGGCTGCGTCTCGAGCGGTTGCAGGGCGGCCAGCGCGGGGACACGGGTCGCGGCGCGGGCGGCGCCGTTGGCCGCGACGACCGTCATCCCGGTGCCGACGACGAGACCGACGAGCACCGTCGTGACGGTCACGGACACGGAGGACAGCGGGATCGGGGCGTCGACCGCCCGGGCGGCAGCCACCACCGCGGCCGCGAGCCCGCATCCGGTGAGCACGCCGAGCGCCGCGGAGACCAGCCCGACGACGAGCGCCTCACCACGGACACTGCGGCGCACCTGGGCGGCCGTGACGCCGACGCACCGCATGAGGGCGAGCTCGCGGGGGCGGGCGGCGAGCAGCACCGAGAAGGTGTTGGCGATGACCAGCCCGGCGACGACCACCGAGATCGCCGCGAAGCACAGCAGGACGTTGCGCAGCAGGGAGATGTCCCCGACGTAGGCGCCGGCGACCTCGGTGGCACGATCCGCGCCCGAGACCACCTCGGCGCCCGGCGCCACTGCCTCGACCGCGGTCCGCACGGCGTCGAGGTCACCCACGACACGCACCTCCCAGTCGGTCGTGTCACCGGTCCACGCGCGCACCTGCGCGACGTCGCCGAAGACCGACCCGGCGTTCAGGGCGAGCGCCGACCCCTCGAGGTCGACGATGCCGACGACCTCCACCGTCGACGGGGGCACGGACCCGGCCACGTCGAGGATCGTGACGGTGTCGCCGATCGCGCGGCCCGCCGTCGAGCCGACGGCGACCTCACCGGGAGCGGACGGCCAGTGCCCGTCGCCGAGCCGCTGCCAGCGCAGGGTTCCCTCGGGGGCCACCGCCGTCGCGGTGCCGTGGGAGGACGCGCCGTCCGCGTCGACGAGACGCACCGGTCCGGTCACGTCCAGCGCGGCCTCCTGCACTCCCGGTGCGGTGGCGACGGCGGCGAGCAGGTCGTCGGCCGCGACGTCGCTGTCGCCGGGAAGGACCGCGGCGGAGACGTTCTCGTACTGCTCGGCGGTGGACTTCGTGACGGACGCTCACCGTGTCGCCGAGCACGAGGGTGGTGACGACGAACGCGACCGCGACGAGCACGGCCAGCGCCGACGCGACGTAGCGGCCGCGGTGGGCGCGGGCCTGCGCCAGGACCAGATGCCTCATCGGACCGTCGCCGCCGTCGCCGAGCGCAGCTCGCGCATCGTGTCGATCACGGAATCGACCGTGGGATTCTCGATGCCGCCGGCGAGCCGGCCGTCGGCGAGCAGCACCACCCGGTCGGAATAGGACGCGGCGACCGGATCGTGCGTGACCATCACGACGGTCTGCCCGGTCTCCCGCACGCTCGACCGCAGCATCGAGAGCACCTCCGCACCGGCGTGGGAGTCGAGATTGCCGGTGGGTTCGTCGGCGAAGATGACGTCGGGCTGCGGCAGCAGCGCCCGCGCGACGGCGACGCGCTGCTGCTGCCCGCCGGACATCTCGTGCGGGCGGTGATCGAGCCGGTCGCGCAGCCCGAGGCGGCCGGTCACCTCGTCGAACCATTCCGGCGACGGGCGGGTCCCCGCCAGACGCATCGGCAGCAGGATGTTGTCGCGGGCCGTGAGCACGGGCAGCAGGTTGAAGGCCTGGAACACGAATCCGATCCGGTCGCGGCGCAGTTCGGTGAGCACCGTGTCCGACGCGGAGCTGATCTCGACGTCGACGCGGTGGCGGTCTCCGTGGAGGATCACCCGGCCGGAGTCGATGCCGTCGAGCCCGGCGAGGGCGTGCATGAGCGTCGACTTCCCGGAGCCGGAGGGACCCATGATGGCGGTGAACCGGCCTCGTTCGAAGGCGACGGTCACGCCGTCGAGGGCACGGACTTCGGCGTCGCCGCGCCCGTACACGCGGACGACCCGCTCGGCGGTGCACGCCGGGACGAAAGAACTGATCGAGGTCATGTCTCGACCGTAGAAATCCTGCGGCGCAGGCACATCGGCCTGGAAACCGATCTTCGTCCCGGCGGTGTCCTACCCCGGGAGGACCGCTCCTCCCCGGGGATGACACCGGAGTCCTATTCCCCCGAGCCGAGCAGTTCGTCGGGGCGTACCAGGCCGGCGCGGAAGGCGAACAGCACCGCCTGCACCCGGTCGCGGGAGCCGGTCTTGGCGAGGACCCGGCCCACGTGGGTCTTCACGGTGGTCTCGGAGAGCACCAGCCGCTCGGCGATCTCGCCGTTGGTCAGGCCGTGCGCCATCGCGACGAGCACCTCGAGTTCGCGTGGGGTGAGGTCCTCGGGGATCTCGACGGGCGTCGACCTCCGTTCGGCGGTGTCGAGAAGCGGTGAGACGTGTTGCAGCAGCGACCGGGTCGCGCGCGGGGCCATCACGGCGTCGCCGCGGTACACCGTGCGCACCGCCGCGAGCAGGTCCTCGGGCGGGGCGTCCTTGAGCAGGAACCCGCTCGCCCCGGCGGCGATGGCCTGCACGACGTAGTCGTCGTTGTCGAAGGTGGTGAGCACCACGACCTTCGGGGCGCCGGGGGTGCTCAGCAGCGACCGGGTCGCGGAGATCCCGTCGACGCGGGGCATCTGGACGTCCATGAGCACCACGTCGGCGCGCACCCGCGCGAGCTCGGCGAGGGCGGCCGCACCGTCGGACGCCTCGGCGACGACCTCGATGTCCGGCTGCGATTCGAGCACCATGCGGAAGCCGGCGCGGACGAGCTGCTGGTCGTCGACGAGTCCGACACGGATGATCGTGTCGTCTCCGGTCACGGGTTCGGTCACGGCCTCCACCCTAGGCACCGGCCGGCAGGGGCAGTTCGGCGCGGACCCGGTAGCCCCCGCCGTCCCGGGGTCCGGCGATCGCGCGGCCACCGTGCAGGCGGGCGCGTTCCTCGATGCCGGTCAGGCCCTGCCCACCCGGCCGGGCCTCGACGAGCGCGGCCGCGCCCCGGCCGTCGTCGACGATTTCCACGACCAGCGTGTCGGCACGCCAGTCGAGATGCACCTGCGCGAGCGCGCGGGGACCGGCGTGTTTGAGGACGTTGGTGAGCGACTCCTGGACGATCCGGTAGACCGACAGGCCGAAGCCCTCCGGCACCGCGCGGGACCGCCCGTCGACGGTGAACTCCACCTCGATCCCGCTGGTGCGCATCTGCTCGACGAGCGCCGGCAGGTCGTCGACACCGGGAGTGGTGGTGAACTCGCGCGGGGTGTCCTCCCGCAGCACCGACAACAGCGACCGCATGTCGGTGAGGGCGCGACGGCCCGTGTCCGCGATGGTGGTCAGCGCGTCGGCGGCCGCCTGCGGATTCGCCGCGGCGGCGTAGCGGCCCCCATCGGCCTGCGCGATGATCGCCGTGAGCGAGTGCGCGACGATGTCGTGCATCTCCCGGGCGATGCGGGTGCGTTCCTGCGTCGCGGCGAGTTCGGCCTCCTTGAGCCGCTCGAGTTCGAGCAGCCGATTGCGTTCGGTGAGCGAGTCCATCTCCCGCAACCGCAGCCCGCGCACCCGCCCGAAGGCCCACACCCCGGCCAGGAAGACCGCCACGAACGTCGCGGCGGCGACGGCCTCGAGCACCGTGCGACCCTCGTACTGCCCGAGATACCGCAGCCCGGCGAGGGCGCCACCGAGCAGCGCGGCCCCGAGCGCCGTGTTCGCCGCCCAGCGCGGGGCGTAGGCGGCGAGGGCGTAGACGGCGACGGGCACGGCGATCGTCGCGAGCGGCAGCAGGTGCGGCAGGAACGCCAGATGCACGTAGGCGGCGAGCGCGACGATCGCGCCCGCCACCACGGGCCGGCTCCGACGCCACGCGAGCGGCACCGTGAGCGCGAGCGAGACCAGCAGTTCCGGAACCGACCGGCCGTCCGCGAGGTACAGGACGAATCCCGTCAGCGCGAGCAACCCGGCGAAGGTCCCGTCGATCACGCCGGGGTGGGTGCGGGCCCACCGGTTCCACCGTTCGAGCAGCGGTGTCCTCTGCACGGCGCGGGGCTCCGTCAGCCGAGCAGCTTCTTGCGCAGCGCCTCGTCCTTCTCGAGCACCATCTGCTCGAGGCCCGCCTGGAAGTTCTCCATCCGCTCGCGCAGCGCGGCGTCGGAGGCACCGAGGATGCGGGCGGCGAGCAGGCCGGCGTTGCGGGCGCCGCCGATGGAGACGGTCGCGACCGGCACACCGCCGGGCATCTGCACGATCGACAGCAGCGAATCCATGCCGTCGAGGTACTTCAGCGGCACCGGGACGCCGATCACCGGCAGCGGCGTGGCCGAGGCGACCATGCCGGGCAGGTGGGCGGCGCCACCCGCACCTGCGATGATGACCTTGATGCCGCGACCCGCGGCGGACCTGGCGTAGTCGAGCATGCGCTGCGGGGTGCGGTGCGCCGAGACGACACCCACCTCGAAGCGGATGCCGAACTCGGCCAGCGCCTCGGCGGCGGCCTGCATCGTCGGCCAGTCGGAGTCGCTGCCCATGATCAGGCCGACCTGTGCACCCTGTGCCATGTCACTCACCGTTCTCTCCCGTGTGCTCGTTCCAACCGTCGGTCCACTCCGCGTGCGAGAGCCAGTGCGCGGCCCGCTCCGCCCGTTCACGGACGGCGGCGACGTACTCGGGGTCGTCGATCGAGCCGGACGGATCGCCGAGCACGTTGACGTGACCGATCTTGCGGTCCTTGCGCTCGCCCTTGCCGTACAGGTGGACGTGCACGTCCGGCATCCGCGCGAACAGGTGGTGCAGGCGCTCGTCCATGCTCATCTCCGGCGCCTCCGGGGCACCGAGCACGTTCGCCATCACCGTCACCGGCGCGATGGGGCTGGTGTCGCCGAGCGGGTAGTCCAGGACCGCACGCAGGTGCTGCTCGAACTGGCCGGTGCGGGCACCGTCCATGCCCCAGTGACCCGAGTTGTGCGGGCGCATCGCCAGTTCGTTGACGACGAGCTCACCGGATTCGGTCTCGAACAGCTCGACGGCCATGACACCGACGACGCCCAGTTCCCCGGCGATCCGCAGGGCGAGCTGCTCGGCGGCCGCGGCGACCTCCTCGGGCAGGTCCGGGGCGGGCGCGATGACGACGGCGCACTGCCCGTCGCGCTGGACGGTCTCGACGACCGGCCACGACGCGCCCTGGCCGAACGGGGAGCGCGCGACCATCGCCGACAGCTCGCGCCGCCACGCGATCTTCTCCTCGGCGAGCAGCGGCACACCGGCGGCGAGCTGCTCTGTGACGACCCGCTCGAGTTCGGCGTGGTCTTCGAGGATCCACACGCCGCGGCCGTCGTAGCCGCCGCGCGCCGCCTTGAGCACGTAGGGGTCGCCGAGAGTGCCGAGGGCGGCACGGGCGTCCTCGACGGAGGTGATCTCCGCGAACTTCGGCATCGGGGCGCCGAGCTCACCGAGCCGCTTGCGCATCGCCGTCTTGTCCTGGGCGTAGATCAGCGCCTGCGGGGGCGGCAGCACCGCGACACCCTCGCGCTGCAGCACCTCGAGGTGTTCGGTGGGCACACCCTCGTGGTCGAAGGTCAGGGCGTGGGCACCGGTGGCGGCCTCGCGTAGGGCGTCGAGGTCGTTGTGGCTGCCGAACACCACGTTGGGGCTGACCTGGGCTGCGGGCTCGTCGGGGCTGCCGGCGAGGACTCGCAGCGTCTGGCCGAGCGCGATCGCCGCCTGGTGCGTCATACGCGCGAGCTGACCGCCGCCGATCATGGTGACGACCGGCATACCCGTCGTCAGGGTGCGGGGAGTATCGGATCTGGGGGACGAATCAGGTCTGCCTGTCACGGGTAACCATGGTGTCACAGCACGTCGTGCCGCTTTCGTGGCGCTCCCTCGGGGCGCGCGGGGAGCGCGGCCCCCGCCGTGGGCGTGCGCGAGCGGAGATGTGTGGGTATGCCGACAAATGAACCGATGTTTCGGAAATTCACAGGTGTGTTTCGTACACTTCTCCGAGTGTCATTCGTCGATGAAGCCCTGAGCCGAGTTCCACAGCCTCTCCGAGGGCTGTTGTTCCGGCACCGCGAATTGATCAAATTCGCCATCGTCGGCGGGACGACCTTCGTGATCGACTCGGTGATCTTCTACACTCTCAAGCTCACCGTGCTCGAGGAGAAGCCCGTGACCGCCAAGATCATCGCCGGTGTCGTGGCGGTGATCTGCTCGTACGTCCTCAACCGGGAGTGGTCCTTCCGGAACCGCGGCGGACGCGAGCGTGCCCACGAAGCGTTCCTGTTCTTCTTCATCAGCGGTATCGGCGTGGTGCTGTCGTTCATTCCGCTGTGGATCTCCAGTTACGTTTTCAACCTGCGTGTTCCCGAGGTCAGTCTCACCACCGAGAACATCGCGGACTTCGTCAGCGCGTACATCATCGGAAATCTCCTGCAGATGATCTTCCGGTTCTACTGCTTCCGGAAGTTCGTCTTCCCGGAGGAGATGACCCCGGAGATCCACGAGGCCGAACCCGCCGGCCGGCTCGAGCGTCCCTGAATCCTCCCGGACCCGGTCCCCGGCCGGCGTCCCGGTCAGCGCGGTTCGCGTAGATCGCTCACCGGTATCGTCCGGCCGCGCGGCGCCCCGAGGAACAACGCGAACAGCGCGGGCCGGCGCCGCTGCAGTTCGAGACGCCCCCCGTCCGCCTCGGCCAGCGCCCGTGCCAGTGCCAACCCCACCCCGGTCGAGCCGCCGCCCGAGAAACCGCGGTCGAAGACGTAGGGGGCGAGTTCGTCGCTGACCCCTTCCCCCTCGTCGGCGACCTCGACGCACACCGTCGCGTCGCCTCGGGTCTCCACCTGCCGCACCGACACCGTGCAGGTGCCACCGCCGTGGACGAGGGCGTTGTCGACCAGCACCGCGACGGCCTCGCGCAGCCGCGAGCCGGTCACCGCGGCCCGCAACGACGGGTCGCCGCGCAACACCAGTTCGCGGCCCGCGTCCTGGTAGGGACCGCGCCAGTCGGCGATCACCCCGGTGAGCTCCCCCACCACCGACACCTCGGTGCGCTGGTCGGCGGAGCTGTCGCGGGACTGCCGCACCAGCTCGTCGATGGCGGTGGTGAGACGGTCGACCTGCGCCATCGCCGCCTCGGCCTCCTCCACGACCGCCGGGTCGTCGTGGGTGGACAGCTCGTCCAGGCGCAACCGGATCGCCGTCATCCGCGACCGCAGCTGATGGGAGACGTCGCCGACCAGCGAGTGCTCGCGCTGCAGACGGTGCGAGATCTCGACAGCAGCGGCGTCGAGCACGTCCGACACCCGGTCGAGCTCGGGGACCCCGTGGCGGCGGGGAACCGCCCGGAAGTCCCCTTCCGCGAGGCGCGCGGCGCGGTTCGCCACGTCCCGCAGCGGATCGGCGAGACGCCGCGCGGTCGCCACCGCCACCACCGCACCGGCCGCGACGGACAGCAGCACCAGCAGGCTCACCGCGGCGAGGACCTGCTGCTGCAGGGTGCGCATGCTCTCCGAGGGCACCTCGATGAGCAGCGACCCGGAGGTTCCCATCGACAGCGACTCGACGATCGGCGAGTCCACCACCGGGGTGCCGATGTCCAGGCGCGCCGCGACGTTCTCGGGGGTCGGGTAGACCACCACGACCCGGCCGTCGTCGGGCACGAGCAGCCGCAGCGAACTCGTGTCGAGCCCGCCCACGACGAACCCGTCGGTGCCCTCCTGGGAGATGATCTCGTCGGCCATGCGTTCGAGCCGGTTCTGGAGGTCGCGGCGCGCGGTGTCCTCGACGAACAGGAACGCCGTGTAGGCGAGGGGGACGCCGAGC
>Ga0182741_1004530_pt1 | contig 13626 bp, 12 predicted proteins | sample eDN5th37CBELigOP_FD_128874 | JGI IMG/M metagenome (GOLD analysis project Ga0182741, IMG submission 128874) | Enriched Organic Plus compost microbial communities from Emeryville, California, USA - eDNA 5th pass 37_C BE-Lig OP (version 2) (version 2) ...
GCCCCTTCCACTCCCCGCGCCGGTCCGCGGCGGCCCGTCCGGACTCCGGTCCGGGCGGGCCGTATGCCGCCGCCGGAAACGGCAACGGCCGGGACAGGCCCGGCCGCTGAGTTCTTTTTCGCTGGCGCTCAGTAGCGATAGTGGTCGCTCTTGAACGGCCCCTGCTCCGGCACGCCGATATAGGCGGCCTGATCCGGGCGCAGCTTGGTCAACTTCACGCCGATCTTCTCCAGATGCAGCGAGGCGACCTTCTCGTCCAGAGTCTTGGGCAGGGTGTAGACCTTCTTCTCGTACTTGCCGGGATTGGTGAACAGCTCGATCTGGGCCAGCGTCTGGTTGGTGAACGAGGCCGACATGACGAACGAGGGATGGCCCATGGCGTTGCCGAGATTCACCAGCCGGCCTTCCGACAGAAGGATGATGCGCTTGCCATCGGGGAACTCGATCTCGTCGACCTGCGGCTTGACGTTGTTCCACTTCAGGTTCTTCAGCGCCGCCACCTGGATCTCGTTGTCGAAGTGGCCGATGTTGCAGACGATGGCGCGGTCCTTCATCGCCCGCATGTGGTCGATGGTGATGACGTCCTTGTTGCCGGTGGCGGTGACGAAGATGTCGGCGCGCGGCGCCGCGTCTTCCATGGTCGTCACCTCGTAGCCTTCCATCGCCGCCTGCAGCGCGCAGATCGGGTCGATCTCGGAGACGAGCACGCGGCAGCCGGCCTGGCGCAGCGAGGCGGCCGAGCCTTTGCCGACGTCGCCGAAGCCGGCGACCATCGCCACCTTGCCGGCCATCATCACGTCGGTGCCGCGGCGGATGCCGTCGACGAGGCTCTCGCGGCAGCCGTAGAGATTGTCGAACTTTGACTTGGTCACCGAGTCGTTGACGTTGATCGCCGGGAAGAGGAGCTTGCCCTCCTTCTGCATCTGATAGAGACGATGCACGCCGGTGGTGGTCTCCTCGGAGACGCCCTTGATGTTCTGGGCGATGGTGCCGAACCAGCCCTTCGGCTTTTCCGCCAGCGTCTTCTTCAAAAGCGCGAACAGAATCTCTTCTTCCTCGCTCGAGGGCTTGTCGAGGAAGGCTGTGTCGCCGCTTTCGGCGCGCACGCCGAGATGGACGAAGAGCGTGGCGTCGCCGCCGTCGTCGAGGATCATGTTCGGCGTGCCGCCGTCACCCCACTCGAACAGCTTGCGGGTATAGGCCCAGTATTCCTCCAGCGTCTCGCCCTTGACGGCGAAGACCGGGATGCCGGCGGCGGCGATTGCGGCGGCGGCATGGTCCTGGGTCGAATAGATGTTGCACGAGACCCAGCGGATGTCGGCGCCGAGCGCGGCCAGCGTCTCGATCAGCACCGCGGTCTGGATCGTCATGTGCAGCGAGCCGGCGATGCGGGCGCCCTTGAGCGGCTGCTTCGACCCGTATTCCTCGCGGGTCGCCATCAGGCCCGGCATCTCGGTCTCCGCGATCGAGATTTCCTTGCGGCCGAAATCGGCGAGGCCGATGTCCTTGACGATGTAGTCGGTGAAGCCGGGCTTGGCCTGGGCGGTGGCGGTCATGAGTGTCCTTCGGCTCGGAAAAGAGGGCAGGCGCCGAAACCGGGCGCCGGTCGCGCTGGCTATAGCAGGCCCGGACGGGCGAGGCAATGCGGATATAAAGATTTCTTTATGTCCGTTCCAAGGCATGCGGCGGAACCGGACGCGCGGTCCGCGGCGTTGCCTGCCCGGAGGCAAGGCGCACGATGAACCCGAACGTGGACGACAAAGATCTGCTGCCGATCCGCTCGCTTGGCCGGCTCCACGCCGCCGAGGCGGATTGCACCCGCTGCCCTCTCTATCGCGACGCCACCCAGGTGGTGCCGGGCGAAGGGCCGCGCGGCGCGGCGGTGATGTTCGTCGGCGAGCAGCCGGGCGATCAGGAAGATCGCGCCGGCCGGCCCTTTGTCGGCCCGGCCGGGCGGATCTTCGACCGGGCGCTGGCCGATGCCGGACTGCCGCGCGCGGAGGCCTTCGTCACCAATGCGGTGAAGCACTTCAAGCACGAGATGCGCGGAAAGCGGCGGCTGCACAAGCGGCCCAACGCGTACGAGATCGAGCGCTGCCGCTTCTGGCTCGACCATGAACTCGCTTTGGTGAAGCCGGCGCTGGTGGTGGCGCTCGGCGCCACCGCCGCGCGCAGCCTGTTCGGCAGGCCGGTCGCGATCGGCGCGACACGCGGCCGGCCGCTGGAACTGCCCGACCACCGTCCGGCTCTCGTGACGGTGCATCCTTCAGCGCTGCTGCGCATCCGCGAATCCGCCGACCGTGCCGCGGCCTATGCGGCCTTCGTCGCCGATCTCAAGCAGGCGGTGCGGATGCTCGGGCGGCGGGCCGCCTAGTGCGCGTCCGGCGCGCTCAGCGCGCCTCCAGTTCCTCGCGCAGCATTTCCAGCCGCAGCCACTCCTCCTCGGCCGCGGCGAGGTCGGCCTGGGCGGTGGCAAGCGCGGCCCCGGCCGCTTCGAAGGCGGCGCGGTCGCGGGCATAGAGATCGGGCTCGGCGAGCTTCTGCTGCAGCCCCTGCACCTCGGCCTCGAGCGCGGCGATGCGCTGCGGCAGCGTCTCCAGCGCATGCTTCTCGTGGAACGACAGGCGCCGCTTGGCGGCCGGGCGCGGCTCCGCGGCTTTCGGTGGCGACGCGGCGGCCGGCTTCGCAGCGGGCTTCGCGGGCGCGGCCTTGGCCGCCACCCCGGCGCCGCGCTGCGCCACCATGTCGGAATAGCCGCCGGCATATTCGAGCCAGCGCCCGTTGCCCTCGGCGACGATCACGGAGGTCACGGTGCGGTCGAGGAAGTCGCGGTCGTGGCTGACCAGCAGCACCGTGCCGGGATAGTCGGCGAGCAGTTCCTGCAGCAGGTCGAGCGTTTCGAGATCGAGATCGTTGGTCGGCTCGTCGAGCACCAGCAGGTTCGCGGGCGTCGCCAGCGCACGCGCCAGCAACAGGCGCCCGCGCTCGCCGCCGGACAGCGCGGCGACCGGCGAGCCGGCCTGTTCCGGCGCGAACAGGAAATCCTTCATGTAGCTGATGACGTGGCGCGGCTGGCCGCCGACGAAGACGGTGTCGCCGCGCCCTCCGGTCAGTGTGTCGCGGACGGTGGCGGCGGGATCGAGGGCGGCGCGACGCTGGTCGAGCGTGACCATTTCCAGATTGGCGCCGAGCCGCACGGTGCCGCTGTCGGGTTCGAGTGCGCCGGTGAGCAGGTTGAGCAGCGTGGTCTTGCCGGCGCCGTTCGGGCCGACGATGCCGATCCGGTCGCCGCGCTGGATGCGGGTGGAGAAGCCGCGCACCACCGGCTCGGCACCGTAGGCCTTGGTGATGTCTTTGGCCTCGATCACCAGCTTGCCCGACACCTCGGCCTCGGCGGCGACCATTTTCACCTGGCCGACGGCGCGGCGCTGCTCGCGGCGCTCCTGCCGCATTGCTTCGAGCGCACGCAGGCGGCCCTGGTTGCGCTTGCGCCGCGCGGTGACGCCGTAGCGCAGCCAGTCGGCCTCGGCGACGAGCTTGCGGTCGAGCTTGTGACGCTCGCGTTCCTCCTGCTCCAGCACCTCGTCGCGCCAGGATTCGAAATGGTCGATCCCGCGGTCAAGCCGGCGCGTCACGCCGCGGTCGAGCCAGACCGTGGCGCGGCAGAGATCGGACAGGAAGCGGCGGTCATGGCTGATCAAAACCAGCGCCGAGCGCAGGCCCGCCAGTTCCGATTCCAGCCATTCGATCGCCGGCAGGTCGAGATGGTTGGTGGGCTCGTCGAGCAGCAGGATGTCGGGCTCCGGCGCCAGCACGCGGGCGAGCGCAGCGCGGCGCGCCTCGCCGCCGGACAAGCGCGCCGGTTCCTCGTCGCCGGTCAGGCCCAATTGTTCGAGCAAGTAGCGGGCGCGGTAGGCATCGTCGCCGGGACCGAGACCGGCCTCGACATAGGCGAGCGTGGTCGGAAAGCCCGAGAGGTCCGGCTCCTGCGGCAGGTAGCGCACGGTCGCGCCGGGCTGCACGAACCGGCTGCCGGCATCGGCCTCGACCAGGCCGGCGGCGATCTTCAGCAAGGTCGACTTGCCGGAGCCGTTGCGGCCGACGAGGCACAGCCGCTCGCGCTCGCCGACGGCGAGCTCGGCCGCTTCGAGCAGCGGCGTGCCGCCGAAGGTCAGAGCGATGTTTTGCAGGAGGAGAAGCGGTGGCGCCATTCAGCGGGGCATAAGGAGCAAGGCGGCCGAGGGCAAGAGCCCCCTACTCGCCTTCGCCGAAGCGGTCGGCGACGAGGTTCTGCAGCGCGGCCATCACCGCTTCGGCCTCTGCGCCCCAGGCCTCGACCTGGATCGTGGTGCCGGGACCGGCGGAGAGCATCATCAGGCCCATGATCGAGGTGCCGCCGACGGTCTCACCGCCACGGGTGACCTGCACCTGGGCATCGAAGCGCTCGACGGTCTGCACGAACTTGGCGGAGGCGCGGGCGTGGAGACCGCGCTTGTTGATGATGGGCAACTCGCGCACGAGCCGATTCGCCCGTCCGACCCCGCCTTGCTGGTCGACGGACCCGCTCATTCGCCCGACAGGACCCGGCTGGCCACGGTGATGTATTTGCGGCCGGCCTCCTGCGCCTGAACGACGGCCTCGGCGAGCGGGGTTTCGTCCCGCACCTTGGCGAGCTTCACCAGCATCGGGAGGTTGATGCCGGCGAGCACCTCCACCTTGGGCTGGCTCATGCAGGAGATCGACAGATTGGAGGGCGTGCCTCCGAACATGTCGGTCAGAATCGCCACGCCATCGCCGCTGTCGACGCTTTTCACGGCTTCGATAATGTCGTGGCGTCGCTGCTCGACGTCGTCGTCGGGACCGATGGTAACGGTCTCGATCTGCGTCTGCGGTCCGACCACATGCTCCAGGGCCGCACGGAACTCAGTCGCGAGCTGCCCGTGCGTCACGAGAACAAGACCGATCATTCAGTACCCCGAGCGGGTGCATTCTGCTGCACCGCAGGAAAGCGCCACATCATGACCATGTGCGAGGCAAGCGCAAGGGGGCGGATCTGGGCGTTTCGGCGCAGGGTTCCGGCCCGGACGCCGTAGCGTCACCATAGTCCAAGGCCTCCGCCGAGGCGAGCCATGCCGCCACCAGCGGCAGCGGATCGCACCCCGCGGCGACAGGCAGCCGCGGCAGCGCGATGCCGGCGACGACGCAGCGTCGTGCCTGCGGCAGCGGCAGGCGGTCGGCATCGGCCGCGGCGAGATCGACCACGCGGCCGACCACGGCCAGCGGCTCGAACGGCAGCCGCCGCAGCCCCAGACCGCGGATTTCCAAAAGACCGGCGATCGGGGCAGCCGGCCGCACCAGAAGCCGGCCGCCGGCCGCGGCAAGAATGACGCGATCGTCGCCGACCAGCCGAGTGAAGGGCGCCTGCGGCCAATCGAGCAGCGCGGCGGCGAGGCGCGACTTGCCGCTGCCGGAAGGACCGCGAATCAGCACCGCATGGCGCCCCACGAGCACCGCCGAGGCATGCACGGTCGGCGCAGGCGCGGACATCAGGCGGCCGGCAATCGGACGACGAAGCGGGCGCCGAGCACGGGCGGCTCCGCGTCGGGTGCGGTGGCGACGCCAAGGCGATTCTCGGCCCAGATGCGACCGCCGTGGGCGTCGACGATCTGCTTGGAGATCGACAGGCCGAGGCCGGAATTCTGGCCGAAGCCCTGATGCGGCCGGTCGGTGTAGAAGCGCTCGAAGATGCGGCTCAGCGCATCGGGGCGGATGCCGGGGCCTTCGTCGTCGACGACGATCTCGATCTCGTTCTTCAGCCGCCGGCACACGACGCGCACGGTGCCGCCCTCGGGCGAGAACGACCGCGCGTTCTCGATCAGATTGTCGACCACCTGGCCGAGGCGCGAATCGTGTCCGGGCACGACGAAGGCGCCCGGACCGCCGCCCTCGAAGCTCAGCGCGATGCGCACGCCGGCATCCTGGCGCACCTCGTTGGCCACCGTGACGACGGTGTTGAGCAGGCGGGCGAGATCGACCGGTGCCGCCTCCTGGCGCTGCAGTTCGGCGTCGAGACGGCTGGCGTCGGAAATGTCGGAGATCAGCCGGTCGAGGCGCTGCACGTCGTGCTGGATCACCGCGAGCAAGCGGTTGCGGCTGTCCTCCGTTTTCGCCAGCGGCATCGTCTCGATGGCGGAACGCAGCGAGGTGAGCGGGTTCTTCAGTTCGTGGGCAACGTCGGCGGCGAAGCTTTCGATCGCCTCGATGCGGCTGTAAAGCGCGCTCGTCATGTCGCGCAACGCGCCGGACAGATGGCCGATCTCGTCACGGCGCGCCGTGAAGTCGGGAATCTCGACGCGCGAGCGGATGCGGCGGCGGACGCGTTCGGCGCCGTCGGCGAGCCGCCGCACCGGACCGGCAATGGTGCCGGCGAGCAGCATCGACAGCAGCACCATCACGCCGGCGGCGACGACGAAGACCTTGAAGATGGCGAGCCGTTCGGCTTCGACCATCTGATCGATCTCGCCGCCCTGGGTCGAGAGCAGCAGCGCGCCGCGCACGGCGCGGAAGCGCTGGATCGGCACGGCGACGGAGACGATCACCTCGCCGCGATCGTTGATGCGCACGACGCTCGCCTTCTGTCCGACCAGCGACTGCGCCACTTCGGGATAGCCCTTGCCGTTTTCCGGCCCGAGTTCGCGATAGCGCGGCAGGTCGCCGCGGCCGAACCAGCGCTTGGCAGCATTCCAGGCGCGCTCCAAAAGGCCGGGCGGCTTCGCATTGGGCGGCGGCAGATCGAAGCGCAGCACGTCGCCGCGGCCGTAGAAGTTGCGGCTGTCGAGCAGCAGCACGCCGTCGCGATCGTAGATGCGCGCGCGCGTCTTGGTCGGCGAGACGAGGCGGCGCAGGACCGGCGCCACACGCTCAGGATTAATCGGGAACTCGAGCGCCGACAATTCCTCGGGCGGGCCGTAGCTCTCGCCCATTTGCAGTTCAAGCAGCCGCTCGGGATCGATGGTGATGCTGTCGGTCTCGACGGTTGCCGAGGCGGCGATCGCGCCGGCGATGATCTCGCTCTGCACCAGAAGGCTCTGGACGCGGGCGTCGATGAGGCCGGCGCGGAACTGCGACAGGTAGAGAATGCCGATCACCAGCGCGAGCAGGCCGGCGACGTTGAGAACGACGATGCGGCGCGTGAGGCTGGAGAAGCTCTGGGCAATGACGAATTGCCAGCCGCGCCGCAGCCAACCCGGCAGGTGCAAGCGCCGCCCCGCCGGCGCCTGTTCGGCGCGTTCGGCGGCGGCAGCGGGCGTCGTCATCTGTCCGGTTCGATCGAGCAATGTCTCGCTTTCGCGTGTCGCGTTCGGCTCTGTCCGATCGCCCGGTCCCGATGCGGGCGCGGGGGGATCTTAGCGCAAGACGACCGCCGCGTCAGAGGCCCCGATCATGCCTCCTTGAAGCGGTAACCGACGCCGTACAGCGTCTCGATCATGTCGAAGGCGTCGTCGACCGCCTTGAACTTCTTGCGCAGCCGCTTGATGTGGCTGTCGATGGTGCGATCGTCGACATAGACCTGGTCGTCATAGGCCGCATCCATCAGCGCGTTGCGGCTTTTCACCACGCCGGGACGGGTCGCGAGGGCCTGGAGGATGAGAAACTCGGTGACGGTCAGAGTGACCGGCTCGTTCTTCCAGGTGCAGGTGTGGCGTTCCGGGTCCATTCGCAGCAAGCCGCGTTCCAGCACCTTGGCCGCGTCGATCTCGCGCGGGGCCGCACCGTCCTTCGGCGTGACCCGGCGCAACACCGCCTTCACGCGCTCGACCAGCAGGCGCTGCGAGAACGGCTTCCGGATGAAATCGTCGGCGCCCATCTTCAAGCCAAACAGCTCGTCGATCTCCTCGTCCTTGGAGGTCAGGAAGATGACGGGCATGTCCGACTTCTGCCGCAGCCGGCGCAGCAGTTCCATTCCGTCCATCCGCGGCATCTTGATGTCTAGGATGGCGAGGTCCGGCAGCGTGGTCTTGAAACTGTCCAGCGCCGAGGCGCCGTCGGTATAGGTCTGGATCCGATAGCCTTCGGCTTCGAGCGCGATGGACACCGAGGTCAGGATGTTGCGGTCGTCATCTACGAGAGCAATGGTCGGCATGAGCCTCTGTCCTTGGGGGCTTCGTCGTCTGGGCTTCGGGCCCGCTGGCTTCGACCGGTCGACTGCGCCCTGGGGCTTGTCCGCTTCGGGCGACAGCCGCCCCGGCCATGGCCGCAGAATCCGCCGTTCAAGCCCGCAAAGCTGGGCCGAAATGTGACGCGTTCCGGCGAAACCCTTGATCTACAAGCGATGAGGCAGTCTAACCGCTCCGGCGCGACTGCACCACCCAGATGCGAAACCCCTTGTTAACGTTCGGGAAGGCAGCCGGTTCCTTCTACATCATCTTGCCGAATTCCCGCGCGCCGGCCGCGCGCACCGCCGCATGACGGAGATGGCGATGCAGCCCACCCCCGATTTCGACCCGCGCCGGGCCGCCAAGACCCTGCTCCGCGAGGGGCGCAGCGGCGCCCTGGCGACGCTGATGGCGGGAAGCGGCGATCCCTATTGCTCGCTCGTCAATGTCGCCACCGCCTTCGACGGCGCGCCGCTGCTGCTGCTGTCCGACCTGGCGCTGCATACGCGCAATCTTGCCGCCGATCCGCGCGTGTCGCTGATGCTGGACGAGCGCAAGCCCGGCGACCCCCTCGAAGGCGCGCGAATCATGTTGATGGGCCGCATCGCGCGCAGCGACGACGCGGCGGAGCGGCGGCGCTATCTGGCGCGGCATCCGGAGGCGGCGGGTTTTGCCGCGTTCAAGGATTTCGCCGTCTACCGGATCGCCGTGACGCGCTGTCACCTGGTGGCAGGTTTCGGCCGGATCGTCGACCTCGACGCCGCCGACCTCCTTACCGCGGTCGACGACGCCGACGCGTTAGCCGAGGCGGAAGCGAGCGCGGTGGCGCATATGAACGAAGATCATGCCGACGCGCTGCGCCTCTATGCGACGCGGCTGCTCGGAGCGCCGGACGGCGCCTGGATCTGCACCGGCTGCGACCCGGAAGGGCTCGACCTTCTCTGCGGGACGATGGCGCGGCGGCTGACCTTCCCGCAGCGCGTTACGACACCGGGCGCGCTGCGGCAAACATTGAAGGCGCTGGCGGACGAGGCGCGCGCCCGGCCGGCGCCGGAGGTTGCCGGTTAACGTTACGGCGGAACCTTTCCGCGCCCCACCGGCTTGTTCCCTCGCCCCGTATGCATCCTGGATGTATCTGTTCCGCAAGGCCTAACGATCTTGGTGGACTTGTGAGACAGCGGCGCGGTGACTATCGTCGCCCGCCCATGGTCCGATCGGATCGTGCGGGCGATTGGTAGCAGCACCCGGCCAGTGCCGGGTTAGGGCGGGAGGTCTCCGTGCAGGAAACAGGCATCAGGAATGGCGCATGCGGTGCCGACAAAATCGGCTTCGAAGGGCTGGCCGCAGTCCACTGGAACCTGACCGAGCCGGCGCTTTACGAACACGCCATCGCCAACAAGGAAGCCACCCTCGCCTATGGCGGCGCGCTGGTGGCGGAGACGGGCGTCCATACCGGGCGCAGTCCGAAGGACAAGTTCATCGTCCGCGATTCGCTGACCGAGCAAACCGTCTGGTGGGACAATAACGGCGCGATCACGCGGGCGCAGTTCGATGTGCTGCATGCCGATTTCATTGCCCACGCCAAGGGCAAGAGCCTGTTCGCGCAGGACCTGTATGGTGGCGCCGACCCGAGCTACCGCATCAAGACGCGGGTCTATACCGAATACGCCTGGCACTCGCTGTTCATCCGCACGCTGCTGATCCGGCCGCAGCAAAGCGAATTGAAGTCGTTCGTGCCGGAACTGACGATCATCGACCTGCCGTCGTTCAAGGCCGATCCGGCGCGGCACGGCGTGCGGTCGGAGACCGTGATCGCGATCGACTTCAGCCGCAAGATCGTGCTGATCGGCGGCACCAGCTATGCCGGCGAGATGAAGAAGTCGGTGTTCACCACGCTCAACTACTTCCTCCCGAACGAGAGCGTGATGCCGATGCACTGCTCGGCCAATGTCGGGCCGAACGGCGACACCGCGCTGTTCTTCGGTCTGTCGGGCACCGGCAAGACCACGCTGTCGGCCGATCCGTCGCGCACGCTGCTCGGCGACGACGAGCACGGCTGGGGCCCGCAGGGCGTGTTCAACTTCGAAGGCGGCTGCTACGCCAAGACGATCAAGCTGTCGCCGGAAGCGGAGCCCGAGATCTTCGCCACGACGCGGCGTTTCGGCACGATCATGGAAAACGTCGTGATCGATCCGGATACGCGGATGCCGGATTTCGACGACGGCTCGAAAACCGAGAACACGCGCTGCGCCTATCCGCTCGACTTCATCCCGAATGCCAGCCCGACCGGGCGCGCCGGGCACCCGAAGAACATCATCATGCTCACCGCGGACGCGTTCGGCGTGATGCCGCCGATCGCCAAGCTCACGTCGGCGCAGGCGATGTACCACTTCCTGTCGGGCTATACGGCGAAGGTGGCGGGCACCGAAAAGGGCGTGACGGAGCCGCAGGCGACGTTCTCGACTTGCTTCGGCGCCCCGTTCATGCCGCGGCACCCGTCGGAATACGGTAATCTGCTGCGCGAACTGATCGCGGCGCACGGGGTCGACTGCTGGCTGGTGAATACGGGCTGGACGGGCGGCAAGTTCGGCGTCGGCCGGCGCATGCCGATCAAGGTGACGCGCACGCTGCTCGCCGCGGCGCTGGACGGCTCGCTCAAATCGGGCTCGTTCCGCACCGATCCGTATTTCGGCTTCAGCGTGCCGACGTCAGTGCCGGGAGTCGAGCCGCACCTGCTCTATCCGTTCAAGACCTGGAAGGACAAGAGCGAGTTCGATGCCACCGCGCGCAAGCTGGTGAAGATGTTCCAGGAGAACTTCGTCAAGTTCGAGACCCATGTCGACGCCGACGTGAAAGCGGCGGCGCCGGAGGTGCGGATCGCCGCCGAGTGACGGCATCGACCGCGCGATTTCGATGCAACGGCGGCCCTCCGGCCGCCGTTCGCGTTCAGGCGGCGGCGTCCCAGTCCGCCCGCAGCAGCGGCTTGTCCATGGTCACGCCGAAGAACTGCAACCCGCCCGGCAGGCCGAGGACGGCGGCGGCGCCGTCGCGGTAGCCGAGCCGGCGATAGAACGGCACGCCGGCAAGCGTCGCGGTCAGCACCGCGCGGCGGAAACCGGCGGCGAGGATGTCGGCCTCGACCACCGCCATGATCTCGCGGGCGATGCCGTTCCGCGCGAAGGCGGGGTCGACGAAGATGCTGCGCACGGTGGCCTCGGCGAAGGCGCCGGACGGTGCGGCATCCGCCGCCTGCATCTGCGCGGCGTAATTCGGGCGCCGCATCGACCAGCCGCCGCAGCCGACCAGGCGGCCGTCGCGGCTCGCCGCGAAGAACGTGCCGACATCGAGCAGCGCATCGTCCATGGTGCCAACATGGGCGAGGAACGCTTCGATGACCGCCGGCTCGTACCAGGCGGCGCCGAGAACGCGCAGCGACCGCTTCTGCAGCGCATGCAGAGCGTCGCGGTCACCGCGCATGGCGCGGCGGATTTCCAGCGTCGGTCTCATCCTCGTCCTCATCTTCTTCTCGTTGCTCGCTTCGCGCGCGGCTGCGGTTCGGCTTGGCGCCCCGGGGCGCGCCATGGCGGCAGCGGTACCATCGTCGGAACCGGCAGCCCGCGGCCGTGACGCCACCAGACATAGCCGGGCCGGGACGCGCGGGGCGTGACGGTCATCACAGTTCGGGCGCGAGGCCAAATTGATTGTTTGGATCGAAACGATCTAGGATTTCGATGGTCCGGAACGCAACGAATGCGCAGCCTCAACCTCGACCAGCTCCGCTCGCTCGAAACGGTGGTCGCGCTCGGCAGCTTCACCGGCGCGGCGAAGCGGCTGAACCTGTCGCAATCGGCAGTGTCGACGCAGATCCGCGAGCTCGAGGAGCGCTTCGGCGTGCAGCTGGTCGAACGTCTCGGCAAGCGCGCCTTCGCGACGCCGGCGGGCCGCGAGGTGATCGACCATGCGCGGCGGATCGCGCAGGAAAGCGATTCCATCGTCGCGACGATGCGGCGCTATCGCGAGAACTGGCTCGGACGCGTGCGTATCGGCGCGAGCACCACGGCACTGATCTATCATCTGCCGCCGGTGCTGCAGCGGCTGCGCGCACGCCATCCGAACGTGGAACTGGTGGTGACGACCGGCACCACGAGCGGCGTTGCCGAGCGTATCGCCGGCAACGAGATCGACGTCGGCGTCGTCAGCCTGCCGGTGGACGAGCGATCGCTCGAGGTCGTGCCGCTGCGCGAAGAGCGGCTGGTGGCGATCTTCCCGGCCGGCGCCAGCGACATTCCCGCCAAGGCGACGCCGCAGACGCTGGCGCGGCACACGCTGCTGCTCGAATATGCACGGGCCAATGTGCGGCGGCTGATCATGGCCTGGCTCAGCATCGACGGTACGCCGCCGCGGCCGGCGATGGAGCTCGACAATCTCGAGGCGGTGAAGCGCATGGTGGCCGCCGGACTCGGCGCCTCGGTGGTGCCGGAAGCGGCGGTGTGCGGGCGCGAGGCGCGGCCCGACATCGCGGTGCGCCCGTTGGCACCGCGGCTGACGCGCACGCTGGGCTACATGCAGCGGCGCGACAAGAAGGCCGAGCCGGCGCTGAAGATCGTACGCGAGGCGATCATCAAGGAGCTGGGCACCGCGCAGCCGGGCGCCGGCAAACGCGGCACGCGCGATCGCGGTTGACTTGCGCCGACGATTTCCGTTGTGTTCGTGCTGCGGATCTCGCCGAAACATCGTCACCCATGCAGGTCATCGTCATTGGAGCGGGCGTCGTCGGGCTCGCCTGCGCCCGGGCGCTGGCGCTGGCCGGCCACGACGTCATCGTCGCCGAGGCCACCAACGCGATCGGCTCCGGCGTCTCCTCGCGCAACAGCGAGGTCATCCATGCGGGCATGTACTATCCGACGGGATCGCTGCGCGCGGCGCATTGCCCGCACGGCCGGCGCAAGCTCTACGCCTATTGCGAGAGTCACGGCGTCGCCCACCGGCGCTGCGGCAAGCTGATCGTCGCCACCGATGCCGCGGAGACCGAGAAGATCGTCGCCATCCACGCCCAGGGCGTCGCCAACGGCGTCGAAGGGCTGCAGCTGATCGACGGCGCCGCCGCGCGCGCGCTGGAGCCGGCGCTCGCCTGCACCGCCGCGGTGCTGTCGCCGGAAACGGGAATCATCGACAGCCACGGCTACATGCTGGCGCTGCGCGGCGATCTCGAGGACCACGGCGGCATGATCGCCTTCAACACGCCCATCGCGCGTCTGACGCCGAACGGCGGCGGCTGGCGGGTGACGGTCGGCGGCACCGAGGCCGGCACGTTCGACGTCGACGCGGTGGTCAATGCCGCCGGACTCGGCGCGCAGGCCGTGGCACGCGCGACCGAGTCGTATCCCGCGGAGCGCGTGCCGCGCCTGGTGCTCGCGAAGGGTAATTACTTCGGCTATGCGGGCCGGCCGGTCTTCTCGCGCCTCATCTA
>Ga0182741_1004540_pt1 | contig 13598 bp, 23 predicted proteins | sample eDN5th37CBELigOP_FD_128874 | JGI IMG/M metagenome (GOLD analysis project Ga0182741, IMG submission 128874) | Enriched Organic Plus compost microbial communities from Emeryville, California, USA - eDNA 5th pass 37_C BE-Lig OP (version 2) (version 2) ...
AGTTCTGCCCCATCCGCCAGATGTTGAACAGGAACTGCTCGCGGTGGCGCTGCGCCACGTCGAGCACCGCCCAGTTCGCGGTGAGCGAGTAGTCGATCGACTGCTTGAAGTGCCACTCCTGCGGCGCGATCGGGAACGGGAGGTCGGCGCGCGGCAGCTGGTTGTCGGGAACGAGCGGGATCCGCATCGGCGTCGGGTTGCCGATGGTCTCCGTCAGCAGCCCGATCATGTTGTGGAAGTAGACCGTCGTGCGCAGCCCGCCGTTCCACCAGGTGGAGTACGGCGCCCCCGAGCGCATGATCACGCCCGGCTTGTTCTCGGCGAGGAAGCGCACGTGCATCGACGACGCCACCTGGTCGATGCCGATCGGGACGAGCGGATCGAAGTTGTAGTTGAACGGGTCGCGGAACGGCGGCGCGAACATGACCGTCCCCGCCGGTCCCGTCTGGTGGTGGTTGTAGACGATCTGCGGGTACCACTGCCGGTACTGCACCTTCATCATGTTCTGCGACTCGGGCTGCACCGCCGCGTAGAAGTCGCGGTTGTTGTCGTGCCCGATGTACTTCTGATAGAGCCGGGGGATGCTCATGTTGCGCTTGAGCGTGTCCGCCTCGCGCATGTACCAGCTCGACACCAGCTCCATCCCGTCGGGGTTCGCGTGCACCGCGAGCACGATCACGTCGCGCAGGATGCGCTGCGTCTCCTCGTCGGTGCGCGTGATCAGCTGGTAGACGGTCTCGATCAGCTGGTGCGCGCCCAGCACCTCCGTGGCGTGGAGCCCGCCGTCGATCCAGACGACCGCCTTCCCTTCGCGCGCGAGCGCCCGCGCCTCCGCCTCCGACACGCCTTCGGCGCGCGCCAGCTTCTCGGCGATCGTGCGATAGCGCTCCAGCCGGGCGAAGTTCTCCGGCGCGGTGACGATCGCCATCAGCTGCGGCCGTCCCTCCGCCGTCTTGCCGATCTCCACGACGCGCATCTTGTCGCTCTGCGCGTCGATCTTCCGCCAGTATTCGGCGAACTGCGTGTAGGTGGCGAGCTTGTAGTCGTCGCCGATGTTGAAGCCGAAGAACTCCTTCGGGCTGGTGACGCGCGACTGCGCGACGAGAAGCGCCGGGGTCGCCGTGGCCACGACGGCCGCGGTGACGAACGGGAGGACGGCACGTGCGCGCGAGAGGCGGCGCGAGAGCATCGGGGGGACCTCCAGGGTGGTGGGTCGAACGTCCGACCTGAGTACGGGCAGGACCGGAGAACCGCTGAAGCCTCAGCTTGACAGCGTGACCGCTCGACGGCAAGGGCGGACGCACGACGGCGCCGCCCCGGGGAGTCCAGGCGACGCCGTCGTCTTCGCCGTCGAGCGGTCACGCTGTCAAGCTGTCAAGCTGCCGTCAGTACCCTCGGCCCCTCCTCCGTGATCGCCACCGTATGCTCGAAGTGGGCGCTCCGCTTCCCGTCGGCGGTCACGATCGTCCAGCGGTCGGAGAGCGTCTTGGTCCCCGGGCCGCCGACGTTCACCATCGGCTCGATCGCGATCGTCAGCCCCGGCACCAGCTTCGCCCCACGCTTGGGCTTCCCGTGGTTGGGGACCTGGGGCTCCTCGTGGAACTCGACCCCGATGCCGTGGCCCACCAGGTCGCGGACGACGCTGAACCCCGCCCGCTCCACGACCGCCTGGACCGCGGCGCCGATGTCCCCGATGTGGTTGCCGAGCTGCGCCGCTCCGATCCCGGCGTCGAGCGCCTCGCGCGTCACCTGGAGGAGACGCTGCGTGGTCGGGTCCACCTCCCCCACCGGGACGGTCGTCGCGGAGTCGGTGTGGAAGCCGCCGAACGCGACCCCGACGTCGATCGAGATGATGTCGCCGTCCCGGAGGACCCGCTTCTTGGAGGGGATCCCGTGCACGATCTCGTGGTTGATCGAGGTGCACAGCGTCCCCGGGAAGCCGTACAGCCCCTTGAACGACGGGCGTGCCCCCGGATGGCTCCGGATGAACGCCTCCGCAATCTCGTCGAGCTGGGCCGTCGTGACGCCGTCACGGACCTCCCCGCGCAGCATGGCGAGGGTGGCCGCGAGGATCTTCCCCCCCTCGGCCATCACCTCGATCTCCCGCGCCGACTTGAGCTGGATCACCATTCCCTCCGCGTCCGGATGGCGCCGTCAGCGCCCCAGACCATGCAACGCACGATTCGTCACCGCCTCGACGTCCCCCACCGCGTCGATCTCGATCACGCGGGTGCCGTGGCGCTTGTACCAGTCGAACACCGGCGCCGTCTGCTGCTCGAACACCTCGAGCCGCCGGCGGATCGCCTCGGGCTCGTCGTCCTTGCGGCGCACGACGCGCCCGCCGCACCCGGGCTGCGTGCACGGCGCCCCCGGCTCCAGATCCGAGTAAGGGGTCTGGCACTTCTCGCACACCGTCCGGCTCGCGAGCCGCCGCACGATCTCCTCGTTGTCGATCGAGAAGCAGAGCACGGCGTCCACCTCGCGGCCCATCTCGCGGAGCGCCTTCGCCAGCCCCTCGGCCTGGGGCACCGTCCGCACGACCCCGTCCAGGATCGCGCCGTTCGCGTACTCGGGCTTGGCGAGCGCCTCCTGCACGATCGCCAGGATGACCTCGTCCGGCACGAGGTCGCCGCGATCCATGTACGCCTTCGCCTCCATCCCGCGCGGCGTCCCTTCCCGCACCGCGGCCCGCAGCACGTCGCCCGTCGCGAGCGTCTTCACCTCGAGCCGCTCCGCGAGCAGTGGCGCCTGCGTGCCCTTCCCGGCGCCGGGCTTCCCAAAAAGAACGATGATCATAGAGAGAATCGGTAATCGGCCATCCGCCTGCCGGCCCCAATCGGTGCGTTGGCAGGAACGGCGCCGTCATGGGATGGCTCCACACGACGACGCCGTTCAGATCAGCCGGCCGAGGGCCGAGAAGCCGTCAGCCGAAGGCTGTCCTCAAAATCCCCCTTGCGGCTGCCGTCCACGGAAGCGCAGGCGGCCCTTCTTCATGAAGCCGTCGTACTTCCGGAGCAGCAGGTGCTGCTGCATCTGCGCCAGCGTGTCCAGCGCCACACCGACCACGATCAGCAGCGAGGTGCCGCCGAAGGCGAAGGGAGCGTTGAGCGCCTGGGAGATCCAGATCGGGAGCAGCGCGATCAGCGTCAGGAAGATCGCGCCGGGCAGCGTGATCCGCGTGACCACGTCGTCGATGTACTCGGCCGTCTTCGCCCCCGGCTTCACCCCGGGGATGAACCCGCCCTGCTTCTTCAGGTTCTCCGCCAGGTCGATCGGATTGAAGATGATCGACGTGTAGAAGTAGGTGAAGAAGAGGATGAGCGCCGCCGACAGGATGTAGTACAGCGTCGTCCCGGGGTTGAACAGCTCGGCGAACTGCTGGGCCTTCGCGTTCTGGCTGAACTGCGCGATCGCGCCCGGCACGACGATCACCGACTGCGCGAAGACGATCGGCATCACGCCGGAGGCGTTGAGGCGGAGCGGGATGAAGCTGCGCGCCGCCTCCCGCATCCGCCCCCGCGCCATCGTGCGCTGCGGGATCTGGATGAGGATCTTGCGCTGGGCCATCGTCACGTACACGACCGCGGCGACGACCGCGACCATCAGCGCCACGAGCACGACCAGCGAGAAGCTGCCGAGCGCCCCCGTGCTGACGAACTTGAAGGTCTGTCCGATCGCCGGCCAGATCCCCTGCACGATCGAGAAGAAGATCAGGAGGCTCGCGCCGTTACCCAGCCCGCGCTCCGTGATCTGCTCCCCCAGCCACATCACGAAGATCGCGCCCGTCGTGAGGAAGAACGCCATCTGCAGGCGGAACCCGAAGCCCGGCGTCGCCACCGCGGCCTGCACCGACTCGGTGTAGAGCGCGAAGCCCCACGCCTGGATCAGCGCCAGCGCGACGGTGCCGAGCCGCGTCCACTGGTTGATCTTCTTCCGGCCCTCCTCGTCCTTCTGCATCTTGTCGACCTGGGGGACGACCGCCCCCGCGATCTGCACGAAGATGCTCGCCGAGATGTACGGCATGATTCCGAGGGCGAAGACCGTCGCCTTGGAGAGCATGCCGCCGGTGAACAGGTCGTAGAGGCCGAGGAGCCCCTGCCCGCCCTGCTGCGAGTTGCGGAAATAGTCCTGCAGCGCGACCGCGTCCACCCCCGGCGCCGTGACGTGCGCGCCGATGCGGTAGATGAGCAGGCAGAGGAGCGTGAAGAGGATCTTGTCCTTCAGCTCCGGCGTCCGAAAGACGTTCTGGACCGCCGCCGCAGCGGCGTTCGACTGGGCCATGGTGTCCCCTTACTCCTCGACGCGGCCTCCGGCCGCCTCGATCTTGCCCCGGGCGGCTGCGCTCATCTTGACGCCGCGCACCGTGACCGCCTGCGAGATCTCGCCGTTCGCCAGGATCTTCGCCGGCCCCTTGCGCGCCTCGATGAGGCCGAGCTCGACGAGCGACTCGGTCGTCACGTCGGTGCCCGCCGGCAGCCGGGACAGGTCGTCCAGCCGGACCACCTGATGCTGCACGTGCGCCGGGTTGGTGAAGCCACGCTTCGGGATGCGCCGCGTGAGCGGCATCTGGCCGCCCTCGAAGCCGGGCTTGCCGCCACCCGGGCCGCCATGCCCCGCGCGCGCCATCGACCCCTTGTGTCCCTTCCCCGAGGTCTTCCCCAACCCCGACCCCGGCCCGCGGCCGAGGCGCCGGCGCGTCCGGTGCGACCCGGGCGCCGACGTCAGGTTGTGCAGACCGATCTTGTTCTCGTTCGCCACGGTTCTCACTCCTCGACGGGCGTCACCTCGACGAGGTGCCGCACCTGCTTGAGCTGACCACGCAGGGCGGGGCTATCCTGCTGGATCACCTCGTCCTGGTGGTGGCGGAGGCCGAGGGCCTCGAGCGTGGCGCGCATGCGCCACGTCTGCCCGATCCCGCTCTTCACCTGCTTGATCCGAAGCTTCCCCTCCGTCATCGGGAGGGGCTTCGGCGTCTTCTTCGGTCCCCGTCCGGGGTGCCAAACGAACGTCCGCGGCATCAGACCGTCTCCTTGACCTTGGCGCGGGAGCGGTAACCGATCGACGTGGGCTCGACGCCGCGCTCGCGCGCGACCTGCTCCACCGTCGTCAGCTGCTGCAGCCCGTTCATCGCCGCCCGCACGAGGTTGTGCGGATTCGTCGAGCCGAGGCTCTTCGTGAGGATGTCGGTGATCCCCGCGCACTCCATGATGGCGCGCACGGCACCGCCCGCGATCGTCCCCGTACCGGGGGCCGCCGGCTTCATGATCACCTTCCCCGCGCCATGCTCGCCGACCACCTCGTGAGGGATCGTCGCGCCCGTCAGCGGGATCTGCACCATCTTGCGACGCGCCGCCTCGACGGCCTTGCGGACCGCCTCGGAGACCTCGTTCGCCTTCCCGGAGGCGAAGCCGACGCGCCCCTGCGCGTCGCCCACCGCCACCAGCGCGTTGAAGGAGAAGCGCCGGCCGCCCTTCACGACCTTGGCGACGCGGTTGATCGCGACCACGTTCTCGATCAGCTCGCTGCCTTCGCGCTCGCCGCCGCGACGATCGTCGCCGCCACGGCCACGCCCCTCGCGTCCGCCGCCCTCGCCGCCACGGCCGCCGCCTTCACCGCCACGGCCGCCGCCAGGTCCACGCCCGCGGCCGCCGCCCGGGCCGCCGCGCCCGCGACCGCCGGGGCCACCCGGCCCACGGCCGCGGCCACCGCCGCCCGGACCACGACCAGGACCGCCGCTCCGCGGGGCGCCGCTCGGATTCCGATTCTCTTCCATGTCAGAACTCCAACCCGCCTTCGCGGGCGCCGTCGGCCACCGCCTTCACGCGGCCGTGGTACTTGTATCCGGCGCGGTCGAACACCACGGACGTGATGCCCCGCTCCTTGGCGATCGACGCGAGCGCCTTGCCGACCTCGCCCGCCTTCTCCGTCTTCTTCCCCGCCGTCAGCTTGAGGCTCGACGCCGTCGCGAGCGTCGCGCCCGCCACGTCGTCCACCAGCGACGCGTAGATGTGCTTGTCCGACCGGAAGATCACCAGACGCGGCCGCTCGGCCGACCCCTGGACCTTCTTGCGGACGCGCAGGTGCCGGCGATACCGACGCTCCTCGCGCGTCTTCGGGGTACGCATGATGGCCATTACTTGCCTCCCGCCTTGCCGGCCTTGCGCCGGATCTGCTCGCCCTGGTACTTGACGCCCTTCCCCTTGTAGGGCTCGGGCTTCCGCAGGCTGCGGATCTCCGCCGCCACCTGCCCGACCAGCTCCTTGCTCGACCCCTCGACGACCACCGTCGTCGGGTTCGGCGTCGTGAGCTTGATCCCCGGCGGCGCCTTGAACTCGATCTGGTGCGAGTAGCCCAGCGCGAGCTGCAGCCCGTAGGGGCGCGGCTCGGCCTTGTAGCCGACGCCGGTGATCTCCAGCGTCCGCGAATACCCCTTCGTCACCCCCTCGATCATGTTCGCGATCAGGGTGCGCGTGAGGCCGTGCAGCGACTTGTGCTGCGGCTCGTCCGAGGGACGCGCGACGACGATCGTGCCGTTCTCCTGCGAGAGCAGCATCGACGCCGGCAGCTCCCGCGAGAGCTCGCCCTTGGGGCCCTTCACGGTGATCCGCGAGCCCTCGAGCGTGACCGTCACGCCGCTCGGCACCGGCACCGGATTCTTTCCGATACGAGACATTGGATGCCCTCCCTTACCAGACGAGGGCGAGCAGCTCGCCGCCCGTCCGGGCCTGGCGGGCCTCGCGGTCGGAGAGCAGCCCCTTGGAGGTGCTCAGAATGGCCATCCCGAGGCCGTTGCGCACGCGCGGGATCTCCGAGACCCCCACGTACTGCCGGAGCCCCGGCGAGCTGACGCGCTGCAGCTCGCGGATCACCGGCTGGCCGCTGGCGGCGTACTTGAGGCGCACGCGGAGGACCTTCTTCCCGTCCTCCGTCTCGAGCGTCTGGAAGTCCTGAATGAAGTTGTTCTCCTTCAGGATCCGCGCGATCTCGGCCTTCATCTTGGACGCCGGCATGTCCACCCGCCGATGCCGCGACGCGCACGCGTTGCGGATCCGGGTGAGCATGTCGGCGACCGGGTCGGTCATGCTCATGAAATCGTGTCCTCGCTCCTGCCGTATCCGGCGCCCACTCGGGCTGGGACGCGCAGGAAGTTGATGTGATCCCGGGAGGCGGGGGCCGCGCGGCGGACGGTGGGCTCGTCCCCCCCCGTCGGCCACGGGCCGCCTCCCGCGGGTTACCAGCTCGCCTTCCGCACCCCGGGGATCATCCCGTTGAGCGCGAGCTCGCGGAAGCACAACCGGCACACGCCGAAGCGCCGCAGGTACGCGCGCGACCGCCCGCACCGCTGACAGCGGTTCTTCGCCCGCACCTGGTACTTCGGCTTCCGCTTCGTCCTCTCGATCAGGGCCTTCCGAGCCATGTCTTCTCTCCGTTACGCGGCGGTCGCCGCCGCCTTGCCACCGCGCCGCTCGTCGGCACGGAACGGCATGCCCAGCTCCTTCAGCAGCGCGAATGCGACGTCGTCGCGGTCGGCCGTCGTGACGAACGTGATGTCCATCCCGTGGATCTGCTCGATCTCGTCGTAGTTGATCTCCGGGAAGATCATCTGCTCCTTGATCCCGAGCGAGTAGTTCCCACGCCCGTCGAAGGAGCGCGTCCCCAGCCCGCGGAAGTCGCGGATCCGCGGCACGGCGACCGAGATGAACCGGTCGAGGAACTCCCACATCCGGGCGCCGCGCAGCGTCACCGACGCGCCGATCTCCTGCCCCTCGCGGAGCCCGAAGTTCGCGATCGACTTCTTCGCCTTGCGCCGCACCGGCTGCTGCCCCGTGATGAGCCCCAGCTCCTCCACCGCCGCGTCGAGCAGGCGCGGCTGCTTCACCGCCTCGCCGACGCCGACGTTCAGCACGATCTTCTCGAGCGTCGGGATCTGGTGCGTGTTCGCGAAGCCGAACTGCTGCTGCAGCTTCGGGCGCACCGTCGCCGTGTAGAACTCCTTGAGGCGCGGCGTCGGCGCGGCGGTGCCGGCGCCGGCGTGCGGGCCGCGCGCGCGCTTCTCGCGCGTCCCGGCCTTCGCTGCGCCCTTGCCGCCCTTGCCGCCGCCCTTCGCCCCGCCCTTGGCGCCGGCGGCGCCCTTGCCGCCCTTCGCGCCCGCGGCGCCCTTGCCGCCCTTCGTGTCCTTCTTCGTCGCCATGGTCTATGTCCTCGCGGGGCTCAACGGGCGCGCGGGATCGCTTCGCCGCTCTTCACGGCGAGTCGCTCCTTCGTCCCGTCGGCGTCGATGCGGCGCTTCACGCGCGTCGGCGCGCCGCTCTTGGGATCGAGCAGCATCACGTTCGACGCGGCGATCGGCGCCGGCATCTCGATGATCCCGCTCTGCTCCTCGGCCGTCCGCGCCCGGCGGTGCTTCTTCACGATGTTGACCCCCTCGACGAGCACGCGGCTCGTCTTGGGATAGACGCGGAGGATCTTCCCCTCCTTGCCCTTGTCGTCGCCGCGCACCACCCGCACCGTGTCGCCCTTCGTCACGTGCAGCGTGGCGCGCGCCGCGTTCACGGCGTGCCGCTTCGCGTTCACCGCGCGCGGCCGGTCGGTCTTGCGATACTTGAGCACTCGCATGTCAGATGACCTCCGGCGCGAGCGACACGATCTTCATGTAGCGCTTCTCGCGCAGCTCGCGCGCGACCGGGCCGAAGATGCGCGTCGCGCGCGGCTCGCCCTGGTCGTTGATGATCACCACCGCGTTCTCGTCGAACTTGATGTAGGAGCCGTCCTTCCGACGCGTCTCCTTCACCGTCCGCACGACGACCGCCTTGGCGACGTCCGACTTCTTCACCGTTCCGTTCGGGAGCGCGTCCTTGACGGCGACGATCACCCGATCGCCGATCCCGGCATACCGCCGCCGGGTGCCCCCGAGCACGCGGATCACGAGCGCCCGCTTGGCACCCGAGTTGTCCGCGACCTTGACCATCGACTCCTGCTGGATCATGGCTCGGCTCTCCTCAGCGCGCCCGCTCGACGATCTCGACCACGCGCCACCGCTTGTCCTTCGACAGCGGGCGGGTCTCCGTGATGCGCACGCGGTCCCCGACCTTCGCCGAGTTCTCCTCGTCGTGCGCTTTGAACTTCGCGGTCCGGGTCACCATCTTGCCGTACACCGGATGCGGCACCCGGCGCTCGATGGCGACCACCACCGTCTTCTGCATCTTGTCGCTCACCACGACGCCTTCGCGGACCTTCCGCGTCGGGCGCTTGCCGGTGGCGTTTCCGTTCGTTTCAGCCATCGTCGTCCTCGCTCCCCGTTAGCGCCCGCTCGCCTGGCCGAGCTCGCGCTCGCGCAGGACCGTCTTCAGCCGCGCGATGTCCTTCCGGATGCTCCGGAGGCGCAGCGGATCCTCCAGGGGCTCGGTCGCGCGCCGGAAGCCGAGACGGAAGCGCTCCTCCTCCAGCTCCGCGAGCCGCGCGCGGATGTCGTCCGCCGACATCTCGCGAATCTCGTCACTCCGCAGCATCGGTGTGCGCCTCCTCTCGGGCCACGAACTTGGTCCTCACCGGCATCTTGGCCGCCGCCAGCGCGAACGCCTTCTCGGCGAGCTCGCGCGGCACGCCTTCCAACTCGAACAGCACGCGCCCCGGCTTCACCACCGCCACCCACAGCTCCGGCGACCCCTTCCCCTTCCCCATGCGGGTCTCGGCCGGCTTCTTGGTGATCGGCTTGTCGGGGAAGATGCGGATCCACACCTTGCCGCCGCGCTTGATGTGGCGCGTCAGCGCGACACGCGCCGCCTCGATCTGGCGGCTCGTGATCCACCCCGGCTCCAGGGACTGCAGGCCGTAGGTCCCGAACGCCACGGTGCCCCCACGCAGCGCCAGCCCCTTCGTCCGGCCCTTGAACATCTTGCGGAACTTGACCCGCTTCGGACTCAGCATCGCTCGGCCTCCTTACATCCCGGAGGAGTAGGTGGTGCCGCGACGATCGTCCACCTTCTCGCCCTTGAAGATCCATACCTTGACGCCGATGGTGCCGAAGGTGGTCTTCGCGGTCGACGTCGCGTAATCGATGTCGGCGCGCAGCGTGTGCAGCGGCACCCGACCCTCGTGGTAGCCCTCGACGCGCGCGATCTCCGCGCCGCCCAGTCGGCCGCCACACTTGATCTTGATCCCCTGCGCGCCCATCCGCATCGCGCTCTGCACCGCGCGCTTCATCGCGCGCCGGAACGAGATGCGCTGCGCGAGCTGGCTCGCCACGTTGTCGGCGACGAGCTGGGCGTCGATCTCCGGTCGCTTGATCTCCTCGACGTTGATCCCGACCTCCTTGCCCGTCAGCTGCGCGAGCTCGTCGCGCAGCTTGTCGACCTCGGCGCCCTTCTTGCCGATGACGACGCCCGGCCGCCCGGTGTGCAGCGTCACGACGACCTTCCCCGGCTTGCGCTCGATCACGATGTCCGCGATCGCCGCGTGCCCGAGGCGCGCCTTGAGGTACTTGCGGAGCAGCTCGTCCTCCTTGAGGAGCGCCGGCAGCTCACGTCCCGCGTAGTACTTGGACCGCCAGTCCTTCGAGATCCCGAGGCGGAACCCGATCGGGTGAGTCTTCTGTCCCATTAGCGTCCTTCCCTCTCGGCCACCACGATGTCGACGTGGCTGGTCCGCTTCTGAATCGGGGTCGCGCGGCCCATCGCCGCCGGCGTGAAGCGCTTGAGCTTCGGCCCCTCGTTGACCACCGCATGCTTCACGAACAGCGCGTCCACGTCCACCGAGGCGCCGGACTCCCGCGCCTGGTACTCCGCGTTCGCCACCGCCGACCGCAGCACCTTCTCGATCTGCTTGGCGGCGTGCTTCTTCGAGAACGTCAGCAGCGCGAGCGCCTCGTTGACGCTCTTGCCGCGGATCTGGTCGATCACCAGCCGCATCTTGTAGGGCGACTGGCGCGTCGTGCGCTGGATGGCACGCGCCTGGGCGGCCGCCCGCGGCGCACGCGCCGGCCGCTTGCTCGCGGCCCGGGTCGTCGTCTTCGCGGTCGCCATGTTACTTGCCTCCCTTCGGCCCGGCCTTCTTGTCGACCTTCGCGCCCGTGTGGCCGCGGAAGAGCCGCGTCGGCGCGAACTCGCCGAGCTTGTGCCCCACCATGTTCTCGGTCACGTACACCGGGATGAACTTGTTCCCGTTGTGCACCGCGAAGGTGTGCCCCACGAACTCCGGCAGCACGGTGCTCGCGCGGGACCACGTCTTGATGACGCGCTTCTCGTTGCGGCTGTTCATGCCCTCGACCTTGTCGGTGAGGCTCTTGTGCACGAACGGCCCCTTCTTGATTGATCTCGCCATGATTCGCGTCTCGCGTTACTGCGTGGCCTTGCCGCGCTTGCGCCCACGCACGATCAGGCGCTGCGACGACTTCTTGGTGTTGCGGGTCTTGACGCCCTCCTTCTTGCCCCACGGGCTGACGACGTTGCGCCCGCCACGGGTCCGGCCGCCCAGCGGGTGGTCGACGGGGTTCATCACCTCGCCGCGCACCTTCGGCCGCCGCCCCATCCAGCGCGTCTTGCCGGCCTTGCCCCAGGACACGAGCTCGTGCTCGGCGTTGCCGACCTCGCCGATCGTGGCGAGGCACTTCGCGTGCACCAGGCGCATCTCCGTCGACGGCATGCGGAGCGTGACGTAGTCGCCCTCCTTCGCCACCACCTGCGCCGCCATCCCGGCCGAGCGGCACAGCTGCCCGCCCTTGCCGATCTTCAGCTCGACGTTGTGCACCGCGGTGCCGAGCGGGATCTCGCCCAGCGGCAGCGCGTTCCCCGTCCGGATGTCGGCGCCGGTGCCGGAGACGACCGCGTCGCCGACCTTCAGCCCCTTCGGGTGCAGGATGTAGCGCTTCTCCCCGTCCGCGTACTCGACGAGCGCGATGCGCGCCGAGCGGTTGGGATCGTACTCGATCTCGCGCACCGTCGCCGTGACGCCGAACTTGTTGCGCTTGAAGTCGATGAGGCGGTACTTCCGCTTGTGACCGCCGCCCCGGCGGCGCATCGCGATGTGGCCGTGGTTGTCCCGGCCGCCGCTCTTCGTGAGCGGCTCGACCAGCGACTTCTCCGGCGTCGAACGCGTGATCTCGGAAAAGTCGGCGACGGAGCGGAACCGCGTCCCGTGCGTCACCGGCTTGAACTGACGAATCGGCATCGGCTCAGCCCTCGAAGATCTCGATCGAGTCGCCCGCGCGGAGCGTCACGATCGCCTTTTTCCAGTTCGGCCGGCGGCCGACGGTCTTGCCCACCCGCTTCTCCTTGCCGCGCTGGTGCGAGGTCCACACCCCCGTCACCTTCACGCCGAACAGCTGCTCGACGGCCGCGCGGATCTGCGGCTTGGTCGCCTCGGGGTGCACCTCGAAGGTGTACTCCCCGCGCTCCTGGTACGCCGCCGAGCTCTTCTCGGTGATCAGCGGGCGCACGATCGTACGATGGATCGTCGGCATCGATCAGCTCTCCTTCGTCTTCGGGGCCTTCTTGGCCGCCGTCTTCGACGCCGACTTCTTGGCCGCGGTCTTCTTCGCCGCCGGCGCCTCGTCGTCCGACGCCGCCTGGGCCGTCTTCTTCGCCGCCGTCTTCTTCGCGGCGGTCTTCTTGGCCGCCGGCGCCGGCTCGCGCTCGGCGATCGGCTCGAGCGTCTGGCCGATCGCCCCCGCCTCGATCACCACCGCGTCCGACCACAGGATGTGGTACGTGGAAGCGTCGGTGTAGGGCATCACGTGGACCGTCGGCAGGTTGCGCGCGCTCAGGAACACCGCCGGCTTCACGCCGTCGGTCAGCACGAGCACCTTCTGCCCGCTCAGCCCCAGCCGCTCGACGAGCGCCTGCATCGCCTTCGTCTTGGGCGCCTCGAAGTCGAAGCGGTCGACGACGGACACCGCGTTCTCGCGGGCCCGCGCGTTCAGCGCGCTCTTGCGCGCGAGCTGCCGCACCTGGCGCGGCACCTCCTGCTTGTAGTTCCGCTCGTTCGTCGGGCCGAAGACCGTGCCGCCGCCCACCCAGTGCGGGGCGCGCGTGGAGCCCTGCCGCGCGCGGCCGGTCCCCTTCTGCTTCCACGGCTTCTGATTGCCGCCCGTGACGTACTTGCGGATCTTGGTGTGCGCGTTCGCCTGGCGCTGGTTCGCCAGGAACGCCTTCACCGCCTGATGCATCACCGGCACGTGGACCGTGCCGTCGAACTGCTCGGCGGGCAGCGTGACCGCGTCGCGCGCGGTCCCGCGCTGCGTGAACGCCGGCGCCTGGAAGGTCGTGTTGTCAGCCATCGCTTACCCCTGCTTCCGCACGAGGACGATCCCGTTCGTCGGCCCGGCGACCGAACCGCGGATGTAGATCAGATTGCGCTCGGCATCCACCCGCTCGACCCGCAGGCCGATCTGGGTGTGGCGCCGCGCGCCGTGGTGGCCGGGCATGCGCTTGCCCTTGAGCACGCGCGAGGGATCCGTGCCGGCGCCGATCGAGCCGGGCCGGCGATGCTTCGTGTTGCCGTGCGTGTTGGGTCCGCCGCCGGCCTTGTGGCGCTTCACCATCCCCTGGAAGCCCCGCCCCTTCGACGTCCCCGTCACCTTCACCAGCTCGCCCGCCTGGAAG
>Ga0182741_1004544_pt1 | contig 13594 bp, 8 predicted proteins | sample eDN5th37CBELigOP_FD_128874 | JGI IMG/M metagenome (GOLD analysis project Ga0182741, IMG submission 128874) | Enriched Organic Plus compost microbial communities from Emeryville, California, USA - eDNA 5th pass 37_C BE-Lig OP (version 2) (version 2) ...
CGTGGAGCTCTTCGGTCTGGCTCGTGAGCTGAACGTCGAAGCAGAAGGCATCGAGATCGGTCCCTCGCCCGCCGAGGCCGACCACATCGCCTCCTTCGGACTTCCGATCGAGGACCTCGACCTCACGGTCCGGTCCTACAACTGCCTCAAGCGCGAGGGTGTCCACACCGTCGGCGAGCTCGTGGCACGGACGGAGTCCGATCTGCTCGACATCCGCAACTTCGGCCAGAAGTCCATCGACGAGGTCAAGGTCAAGCTGCACTCGCTGGGCCTGTCGCTCAAGGACAGCCCTGCGTCGTTCGATCCCAGCACGGTTGCCGGCTACGACGCCGCGACCGGCACCTGGAGCGACACCGACGCCGGCTCCTTCGGTGACAACGACGGCAACGAGGACTACGCCGAGACCGAGCAGCTGTAGCAGCTCACGGTCCGTTACTAGGAGAAAATCATGCCCAAGCCCAAGAAGGGCGCCCGTTTCGGCGGGTCGGCCTCGCACCAGAAGGCGATCTTCGCCAACCTGGCCACCGCGCTCTTCGAGCACGGCCGCATCACCACCACCGAGGCCAAGGCCAAGGCCCTGCGGCCCTACGCCGAGAAGCTCGTCACGCACGCCAAGGCCGGCTCGCTGGCCTCGCGTCGTGAGGTGCTGAAGGTCATCCGCAACAAGGACGTCGTCCACAAGCTGTTCGCGGAGATCGGTCCCTCCTTCGAGGACCGCAACGGTGGCTACACCCGCATCATCAAGACGGTGCCGCGCAAGGGCGACAACGCCCCCATGGCCATCATCGAGCTGGTGCGTGAGAAGACCGTCACCTCCGAGGCCGATCGCGCTCGCCGTGTCGCCGCCTCGCAGGCCGCCACCGACGACAACGCGGTCGAGGCCGTCGAGGCCGAGGCCACCGAGGCCGAGGTCGCGAACGCCGACGCCGTCGCCGAGGGTGTCGAGGACACCAACGCCACGGCTGCCGACGCAACCGAGGCGGACGAGGCCAAGAAGGACTAGTCCTCTTGGTTTCGGCATCCGCTGAAGCTCACGAGCCCGCCGTCCCTTCCGAGGGCGGCGGGCTCGTGGCTTCTCACGAGACGACACGTCTGCGACTCGACATCTCCTACGACGGCACCGACTTCTCGGGCTGGGCCCGGCAGCCGGGCCGCCGGACGGTGTGCGGCGAGATCGAGGAGAAGCTCTCCGCGATCGTCCGCACCCCGGTGCTGCTCACCGTCGCCGGGCGCACCGACGCGGGGGTGCACGCCTCCGGCCAGGTCGCCCACGTCGACGTACCCACCGCGGCGCTGCCCGACGACCTCGAGCGGCTGGTGCGCCGGCTCGCCCGCTTCCTGCCGCGCGACGTGCGCGTCACCCGGATCTCGGTGGCGCCGGAGCACTTCGACGCCCGTTTCTCCGCGATCCGGCGGCACTACGAGTACCGCCTGACCACCGCGGTCTACGGTGCCGAGCCGCTGCGGGCCCGCGACACGGTGGCGTGGCCGAAGAAGGTCGACGTCGACGCGATGCAGCGCGCCTCGCGCTCGCTGCTGGGTCTGCACGACTTCGCGGCCTTCTGCAAGCGACGCGAGGGCGCGACGACGGTGCGCGAACTGCAACGGTTCGACTGGACCTACGAGGACGACATCCTCACGGCGTACGTCAGTGCCGACGCCTTCTGCTGGTCGATGGTGCGCAGCCTCGTCGGTGCCGCGCTGGCGGTGGGCGAGGGACGGCGCACGGTGGAGTGGATGACCGGGCTGCTCGACGAACGCGAACGTGCGGCATCGGTCGCGGTGGCACCGGCTCACGGCCTGTCACTGGTCCGCGTCGACTACCCTGCTGACGAGGACTTGGCCGCGCGTAACGCTGCGACGCGGGAGATGCGCGGGCCGATCACGCCCGGGTGTTGTGGATGAAAGGGACGAGCTTGCGAGCACGACGGTATGGACTGGCGATGACGATCGGGGCGCTGGCGGCGTCCTCCCTCGCACTGGCGGGACCGGCGATCGCCCACGCCGAGAGTGCGCCGGCCTCGGCTGCCGGTGAGACCGCCTCACAGCCCGCGACCCTCGAACGCATCGAGAAGCACACCGAGCAGGACTGGTCGCTGTTCGTGTACTCGCCGTCGATGGACCGCACCATCGAGCTGCAGGTGCTCCGTCCGGCGGACACCAGCGAGCCGCGGCCGGTGCTGTACCTGCTCAACGGTGCCGGTGGTGGCCAGGACCGTGCGAACTGGCGGGAGCAGACCGACGTGGTCGAGTTCTTCTCCGACAAGAACGTCAATGTCGTCACGCCGATCGGTGGTGCCTTCAGCTACTACACCGACTGGCTCGAGGACGATCCGGTGCTCGGCCGCAACAAGTGGGAGACCTTCCTGACGAAGGAGATCCCCCCGCTGGTCGACGACGTGCTCGGCACCAGCGGCCGCAACGCGATCGCGGGCATGTCGATGTCGGCGACCTCGGCGCTGGCCCTGGCCGAGAAGGCACCGGAGCTCTACGAGGGTGTCGCCTCCTACAGCGGTTGCGCGGAGACCGCCTCGCCCGCCGGTGCCCGCTACGCGGAGATCGTCGTGTCCCTGGGCGGCGGCGAGGTGGAGAACATGTGGGGTCCGATCCGTGGGACGCACTGGGTCGAGCAGGACGTCGTCCGCAATGCCGAGAAGCTGCGCGGCAAGGCCGTCTTCGTGTCGGCCGGCAGCGGCATGCCGGGTGAGGTCGAACTGCGGGCGTGGGAGCAGTCCGGCGTCGCGGTGCTGCCCGACGTCGCCACCCTCGGGATCATCGAGGCCAACGTGCACGACTGCACCAACCGTCTGCGCACGGCACTGGATCAGGCGGGTGTGACCGTCACCTACTCGGTCCGTCCCGACGGCACCCACACCTGGGGTTACTGGGAGGACGCGCTGCACGACTCGTGGCCCGTGCTCGCGGAGGCCATCGGGGCCTGAGGCCGGCGACGACGAAGGGGCGGGTGGGAATCGAGGATTCCCACCCGCCCCTTTCTCGTCGACCTGTGTCGAGAGTCGGATCAGAGCAGGGCGCTCAGAGCCGAGAGAAGCTGCTCGAGCAGATCGCCCAGGGAGCTGAGAAGCATGGGATTACCTCCAGTCGATACGGATATGGACGTTTGTCCACATCGATGATTCAAGATCACGGGCGTGCTCCGATGCAAAGCGAGACGCTGTGATGTTTCACAGACCGACTGGTAAGCGACGAACGTGAATCACAAGAACTGCCGGGTGCGGCGGCGCGATCGAACCCGATCCGGACAAGCGGGGAGACCCGCCTAACATCGACCGCATGGTCTCCGCAGCGCACGACCCCCTCCGGCTCGAGATCGTCGTCGCGAGCGTCCGCGCCGGCCGCATCGCTCCCGTCGTCGCGAACTGGTTCGCCGCGACCGCCCGGCAACGCCCCGAGTTCGACGTCCGTGTCCTCGACCTCGCCGAGACCCCGCTCCCGCAGGACCTCTCCGGCGGACCCGAGGCCGAGGCGTTCACCCGGCGCATCGACGCGGCGGACGCCTTCGTCGTCGTCACCTCCGAGTACAACCACGGTTATCCCGCCGCCCTGAAGACCGCCATCGACACGGTCAAGCACGAATGGCGAACCAAGCCGGTCGGTTTCGTTTCCTACGGAGGCCTGTCGGGCGGACTGCGGGCGGTCGAACAGTTACGGCAGGTGCTCGTGGAGGTCCACATGGTGCCGGTCCGTCAATCGGTGAGCTTCCACCGCGTCAAGCACGCCTTCGCGCCCGACGGCACCACCACCGACGACGCCGCGATCGACGGCGCCGAACGCATGCTCGACCAGATCGCTTGGTGGGCCCGCACGGTGCGCGCCGGCCACGAACTCGGACGCTATCCGGGCTGACCCGGCCCGGCGGCGCTCGCGAACCCCACCGCCCGCGACCGCGCGAGATGCGCGGACTCCTCCGCGATCGTCACCAGATTCAAGGTGGTACGCGTGCCACCGCCGGCGAGCATCACCCGGTCTCCCACGGCACCCGGCTGCAGCAGCGACACCGTCGGCGCCTCCCGCGGCCACTCGTCCGGATGCGAGTGCACGTGGATCGCCGTGACGTGCGGAGGAATCGAGACGGGCCGGACACCGTCGAACACGACCGTGTCGAACTCGCGGTCGTCGGGATGCTCCCCGGCGATCTGCAACCGATCCGGCCCGGCCGCACCGGACGTCAGCGTGCGCCAGACCACCGGCCGGTCGGTGTACAGGACGACCCGAGCACCCACCGCCACCGCCCGGAACACCACCTGCTGCGCCAGGTACAACTCACCCGCCAGATACACCGATCGCACGCCGGGCCCGGTCAGGCGCGCGGTGACCGCCCGGCCGTCGTCGTCCGAACCGATCAGCTGTCCGCACCCACCGGCCGGCAGTGCGAGCGCATCCAGTTCCTCCGGCGCCGTCTCCCGCAACGGCACCAGCGACTCCGGCCCGGGAACACCGAAGGGGAGTGCCGCGGTGAAGGATTCGCGATGACGGCCGTGGGACGGTCGCAGCCCCGGAACCGTCGGTGCTTCGGGGGCGGACGTGGTGAACCGGACGAGCGCACCCGCCCGGACCGCTCCGTGCTCGGCCGGCCGCAGCCGCACCACCACCGTCGACGACAGAGCGGCCCGGCTCCACACCGCCGTGAGGGTCGCCCGGCAGACACGGCGCGGATCGATCGCCCCGCCCGTGTCGGCACCCACCGGGAGCAGCACCTGCCGCCGGGTCTGCTCGAGCTCCGTCACCGGCACACCGTGCGCGATCCGCAGTGCGGCCTGCTCGATCTCGCGGGCGGTCAGCAGCCGCGCGGCGTACCCCCCGTCCGCGAGCGCGCGAATCACCCGGCGCGCGGCCGCGATCACCGTCCGGGCGACCCCCTCGGTGCCACCGCCCCTGCGTGCCACCGCCTCCGGGCAGCTCGTGGCATCGAGCCGGAGGACCAGCCGCACCACCCGATCCGCCGCGGCGGGAAGCGGCCCCACGAGATGCGCGTAGGCCCGACCGGCCGGGGTTCCGTCGTGCACCCGCCGCCCGTGTACGACGACATCGATCCCGTCCAGCACGACGTCGTGGCGGCGCAGGCACGCCGCGATCGCGCCGAGCGGAAGCACCGCGTCGGTCTCCTCGTTGTCGCGTCCGAGCCGGACGACCGGACCCGCCGGTGGCAGCACCTCCACCACGGCGGTCACGAACGGCCCGTCCCACCGCAACCCGACGGGACCGCCCGCCGCCGGGGTGAAATCGCGCAGCAGCCCGGGCACCGGAACCGGCGCGGAGCGGAACCGCACGGCCGAGACGACGAGATCGAACAGACCGCGGCCGCGCACCCGCACCAGGCACATACCGGCCGCACCCACGGCGATCCCCGTCGCCACCGGCACCGAGGCGCCGAGAACCAGAGCGGCGGCCCAGATCGCGACCCCCAGACACTGCGCGACCGGCAGCCCGACGTCCCCGCTCCACGACACAGCGGCTCGTTGCATGTATCCCCCCCGAACGACCACCGGCAGGCATTCGGACGCGATGCCGGTTTTCCCGACGGGGACTGTACTGTGTTGCGGCAGACAGCGTGCCGTACAGGGGGGGATATGGATGGCAGCGCAGCCGACCACGCGATGGCAGGTCAGCGGATACCGGTTCCTGGCACGGCGGATGGACCACGCCCTGGTGCGCCGCGACGTGCGGATGATCCACGACCCCATGCGATCCCAGGCGCGGGCGCTCGCCGTGGGGGTGGTCGTCGCCTGCGTCGTGCTCGCCGGATGCGCGGCGCTCGCGCTGTTCCGCCCGCAGGACCGGATCGGGGACGCCTCGATCGTCGTCGGACGCGACTCCGGGGCGCTGTACGTCGCGATCGACTCCACCTTCCACCCCGTGCTCAATCTCGCGTCGGCGCGCCTGATCCTCGGATCACCGGCCGAACCCGCAGTGGTCGCCGACGGTGAACTCGCGAACCGGCCCCGTGGGCCGCTCGTGGGCATCCCGGGTGCCCCCTCGTCGCTGGCCCACGACCCCGACGAGACGCCGTGGACCGTGTGCGACAGTCTCGACCCCAACGGCCTGCGTCCCACCGGCGCCGCGGTGCTCATCGGCGACCCGGTCCACCGCTCCGGGGCCGTCCTCGCCGACGACGAGGCCCTGCTCGTCACTGCCGAGGGGCGCTACCACCTGCTCTACGAGGGGCGCCGCGCCGAGATCGACCCCGGCGAACGGGCTCTCGTGCGGCTGCTCGGCGTCGACGTCGCGCGGGCCCGCCCCGTGAGCCCGGGACTGCTCGCGGTCGTCCCCGAGGTTCCCGCCTTCACCGCCCCCGTGATCGACGGCGCCGGCGACCTGCCCGACGTACCGGTGCCCGACGCCCGGATCGGCACGGTGCTCGCCGTCGCCGAACCCGACGGGCAGAGCTACCACGTCGTGCTGCGCGCCGGGGTCCAGCGGATCTCCCGCGCCACCGCCTATCTCCTCCACTTCTCGAACTCCCTCGGCTCGTCCGAGATCCCGGTCGTGCCACCGGACGTGCTCCGCGACGCACCGGTGGTGCACGAACTCGCCGTCGACACCTTCCCGGCCGCGGTACCGCGGATCGTCGACCCCGCCGACCGTCCCGTCGCCTGCACCACCTGGGAACCCGGCCGGGGCGAGGACGATCGGTACCGGTCCTCGTCGACCCTCTCGGCCGGAACCGCCCTGCCGATCGCCGAGGACGCGGTGCCGGTGGTTCCCGCGCAGGCCGACGGCGCGGGTCCGAACATCGACGCGGTACACATCCCACCGGGCCGTGGCCGGTACGTGCAGACGACCTCGCTGACACCCGACACCGACCGTCTCGGCTCGCTGTTCTACGTCGCCGACACCGGGGTCCGCTACGGCATCACCGGCGCGGAAGCGGCTCGGGCGCTGGGATTCTCGGACACACCGGTCCGGGCACCCTGGCCGATCGTGCAACTGCTGGCCCCGGGACCGGCACTCGGACGGAAGGAAGCGCTGCTCGCCCACGACGGGGTGGCACCCGATCCGCGGCCCGCCCCCGTCCGCGCCGGAGGCTGACCGATCAGGCCCGACCCCGCGCGCGTCGCAGCGCCGGGGACGCCAGGGCGAGACCGGCGACCGAAGCCGCCACCACCGCTGCGGAGGCGACGAGCGCGACCGTGCGCGGCCGGGTGTCGGGCGGCGGGGGAGCGGCCGGTTCGGCGACGGGCACCGGCGCAGCGGGGATCTCGCGCTGTGCCGGCAGCGGGGCGGTGACCGCCGCGAGGGGATCGACGACGCCGTAACCCACCCGCGGATTCCAGCCTTCGGCGGGTTGATGAGCGGTCGCCTCGATGCGCGCCATCACCTCCCGGGCGTTCAGCTGCGGATGATGCGCCCGCACCAGCGCGACGGTCGCGGAGACCAGGGGCGTCGCGAAACTCGTCCCCGACACCGGCCGAGCCCCCTGCGGACCGGGAACCCAGTCGGCGAGACCGCCGGTGCCCGGATTGAGGGAGACCGACACGCTGCCGGGTGCCGCGACGTCCACCCACGGTCCGGGCAGGCTGTAGTCCGCCGGGGTGCCGTCGTCCTCCACCGCACCGACGGTCAGGACGTAGTCGTCGTACCAGGCCGGAGACGCCAACGTGACCACCGAATCCCACGGATCGGACCCGGGAGCGGCCGGATCCACCGAACCCGGATTCCCGCCGCTGCACGAGTCGAGATTGCCGGCCGCCGCGACGACCACCGCGTCCTCCACCTCGGTGGCGTACTGCACCGCGGCGCCGAGCGGACCGTCCGCGAGACCCTCGACGACGTTCCGGCACGCGACCTCCGAGATGTTGATGACCGTCGCACCGAGGGCTGCCGCGCGCCGCACCGCCATCGCCAGCGTACGCACGTCCCCGTAACCCGAGGCGTTGCGCGCGGCGTCGTCGTCCGAACGGGACCGATCGGCGAAATGACCACTGGACTGCCGGATCGCGAGCAGTTTCACACCGGGGGCACCTCCGGAGAAACCGGACTCGGGACGCGGCTGCGCCGCGATCAGACCGGCGACGAGTGTGCCGTGCGCATCGCAGTCGTCGGTGCCGTCGCCGGAGGTCACGAAGTCGCCACCGGGAGAGACCTCCGGCAGACGCGGATGCGGACGAACCCCGGTGTCGATCACCGCCACCAGCTGCCCTTCCCCGCGGGTGATCGGCCAGACCGATGCGAAGTCGAGGATCCGCTGCGCGGCCGGGACCTGCGGGTCGTCGGGAGCGTCGGGCAGCTCCGCACACAGGACCCGTTGCTCGGTCGGTTCGGGAGGCGCCGCCACCGCGCCGGACGGCAGCAGCGACGGATCGGGCACCGGGGGTGCCGCGGCGGCGGACCCGCCTCCCAGAAGGAACGCCACGACGACGGCGGCACCACCGCGGAGCGACCGCACCCTCACAGACCCCGCACGGCCGAGTAGAGATCGGCCACCCAGCACGCCGACGGTACGACCGCCGCGATGCACGCGTACTCGACGATCTCGGCGATCCGGCGGTGCACCGGCGTGAACGTGCGCCGTGGTGCGACCACACCCAGCAGGAAGGCCCCGCACGCCGACGTGACCGCCGCCCCGAACACGACCCACGGGGGCGCCACCGCGAAGACGGCGGCCCCGGCGAGCAGACCGAGCAGCAGCACCGCACCCCCGGCCACCAGCGGCGCCGCCTGCGCCGCCGCGGTGTACGTGCGGCCCCGGAACATCAGCACCGCCGCCGCCGCGACCCCGAGCCCGATACCGGGGAGGAAGGGATCACCGTCCACGGGGAGCGCCGCGAGCCAGGCTCCGGCGGTCGCGAGCGCCACCACGGCGTAGAGCACACCGGTGAGGTAGGCGCGTGCTCGTGCCGCTCGGGCCTCGAGTTCGTCCAGGGAGGGAAGTTCGGTCCCGCTGCCCGTTGCCCCGCTCCCCGCGGTCCCGTCGCCCGTGGTTTCCGGGTCCAGAGGAGCGCCGGGCGCGGGCACGGAGGGGATCGGCAGGCGCGCGGCGACACCCGCCAGCCGGGGCGCCAGCCCGGCGAGCACCACCGCCGCCACGACGCCACCGGCCCCGAGCGCCCGCACACCCACGTCCAGGGTCGTGGCGAGGACGCTGCCGAGTGCCAGGGCGGCCGAGATCGCGGCGAGAGCGGTGAACACGGTCACCCCCGTGCGCACGACCCGCAGCGCGAACACCGCGACCACCCCGGTGAGCGTGGCTCCGAGAAGCAGTCCGGGAGCGCCGATCCCGCCGGGCACCAGCACCGCACCGGCGGTGAACGCCGTTGGGAGCGAGCACAGTCCGACGGCGGTCGCGGTGCGGTCGTCGCCGTGCAGGCGGGTGAGGATCGCGGAGGTGGGGACGAGCACCAGTGACAGTGCCGCACACACCACGCCCGTCACGATCCGGGTGATGCCGTCGGGCAGGAACAGCGACGGCGCACAGCCTACGGCGACCGTGAGCGGGGCCAGGATCGCCGCGATCAGACCCGCGGGCCCGGAACCCCACGGCACCGACTCCCGGTCCGACGCTGCGACGCTGTACATCACGTCGTCGAAGAGCGGTGGGGGAGCAGGTGATCCGGCATCACCGAGAACCAGCATCTCCCCGTCGCGGATTCCGTGCTCGTCGAGGGTCAGGGCGCCGGACAGCGGCTCCCGCCCGAGGCGGCCGAGGGTCCAGGCGTCGGGCCGGGTGCGTTCCGGTGTCGCGTCGAACTCGTTGTCCCGCCGGTGCCCCGCCACGAGATCGACGAGACCCGGCAGCAGAAGGGTCACCGGAACATCCACCGGCAACGCGAGATCGACCTCCGTGTGACGGGCGAGCACTGTGATCCGGCACAGTGCCGGCGCACCTACCGAACCCGCCGGCCCGGATCGCACACGCACAGAAGTCATCGGCTCTCGGTCCCCCCACTGCTCCGTCCGAACGACGCAGACCATACGACATCGTCCCGTCGTCGTCCCAGCCGATCCTCCCGCACCCCAGTGGGAAACAGTGATCCGGTGCGCTACTCTTCCACGACCGTGGGGTCGTAGGGGGCGGCCGACGGCGTTCTTGGGGGGTGAACGTGAGTACCGTGCGATTCGTGCGCAGGCCGCGCCGGGAGGCGCCCCGCGTGCCCGCCGGCGAGGTGAGTGTGCAACCGCCACCGGACATTCCCCGCTCCACCCCCGGCAACCTGCTCGCGAAACTGCTGCCGCTGGTCATGGTCGCCGCGATGATCGGCATGGTCGCCCTGATGTTCTCCTCGGGCATGGCCCGCAGCCCGATGGCGATGATCTTCCCCCTCATGATGGTCGTGTCCATGGTGGGCATGCTCGCCAACAGCGGCTGGGGCGCAGGAGCCAGGACCGCCGAGACGAACGAGGACCGCAAGGACTACCTGCGCTATCTCGACAAACTGCGGGGCGAGGTCTCCGAGACCGTGCGCGAACAACGCGACGCGCTGGAGTGGACCCACCCCGACCCGGAACTGTTGTGGACCCTCGCCGGCACCGTGCGGATGTGGGAACGCCGCATCACCGACCCGGATTTCGGGCACATCCGCGTCGGCCGCGGCGGACAGCGTCTCGCCACTCGGCTCGTCCCACCCGAGGCCGGCCCCGTGGAGGACCTCGAACCCGTCGCCGCCCTGTCGCTGCGCCGCTTCGTCCGGGTGCACTCGGTGGTCCCGGCGCTACCGACCGCGGTCTCGTTGCGCAGTTTCGCGACGATCGGCATCGACGGCGACCGGGAGGAGGCGCGCTCGCTCGCGCGGGCGATGCTCGCACAGTCCTGCACCTTCCACGGACCCGACACCGTGCGCGTGGCGGTGGTCTGCGGACCCGACACCGCCGGGGAGTGGGAGTGGGTCAAATGGCTTCCCCACGCGCAGGATCCGGAGGTGCGGGACGGGGTGGGCAGTGTGCGGACGATCTACGGGTCTGTGCTCGAACTCGAGACCGAGCTGGCGCCGCTGCTGGCCGGCCGCGGCCGGTTCGTCGGCAACGCCCCACCGGCCGAGGGTGTCGTCCACCTGGTGGTGGTCGTCGACGGTGGGGTCACCGGTTCCGGATCCGGTGTCCTCGAGGGCCGGCCCGACTCGGTCACCGTGCTCGATCTGTCCGGGCACCTGTCCCGTCCCGCGGCCGGACGCGGACTGCGGCTGCGGGTGGAGGGCGGACGGCTCGGGGCGGTCACGGGTACGACGGTGGACTTCTTCGCCGACGCCGACGATCTCAGCGCACCGCAGGCCCAGACCGTCGCGCGGCGCCTGGCGCCCTACCGACTTCCCGCCGGCGGGACCGCCGACGACACCGTCACCGACGACCGGCCCGCCACCTGGCAGGACCTGCTGGGACTGGGGGACGTCGCCCGGTTCGATCCCGTCCGGGCCTGGGCGCCGCGGCACGGGCGCGACCGGCTGCGGGTCCCGATCGGTGTCGGCGTCGACGGCGCCCCCGTCGAACTCGACCTCAAGGAGGCCGCCGAGAACGGTATGGGTCCGCACGGATTGTGTATCGGAGCAACAGGTTCCGGAAAAAGTGAGTTCCTGCGCACCCTGGTGCTCGGGCTGATCGCGACTCATCCACCGGAGGCTCTCAATCTCGTCCTCGTCGACTTCAAGGGCGGCGCAACCTTCCTCGGACTCGAATCGGTTCCCCACGTCGCGGCGGTCATCACCAACCTCGCCGACGAGGCCGCGATGGTCGACCGGATGAAGGACGCCCTCGAGGGCGAGATGAACCGCCGGCAGGAACTGCTCCGTGCCGCGGGGAACTTCGCCAACGTCGGCGACTACGAGAAGGCTCGCGCGGCAGGGGTGCCGCTCGATCCGCTGCCCGCCCTGTTCATCGTCGTCGACGAGTTCTCCGAACTGCTGTCGCAGCAACCCGACTTCGCCGACCTGTTCGTCGCCATCGGCCGGCTCGGACGGTCGCTGCACATGCACCTGCTGCTCGCCAGTCAACGCCTCGACGAGGGGCGGCTGCGCGGACTCGACAGCCACCTGTCCTACCGCATCGGCCTGAAGACCTTCTCCGCGAACGAATCCCGCAGCGTCCTCGGTGTACCCGACGCCTACCACCTGCCGTCGACCCCCGGCGTCGGCTACCTCAAGACCGACTCGGCCGACATCCAGAGATTCGACGCGGCGTACGTGTCCGGACCGTACCGACCCGGACGTGCGGTGCGACGGGAACGCTCGGCGGTGGTGGCCGGGGCGGCACGGCCACGGGTGTTCACCGCCCGGCCGGTGGCCGCCGATCCCGAACCCGTGGGGTCACCGGTCACCGAACCGATCCCGGTCCCCGCCGCGCAGGACGGCCGGACGGTGCTCGAGGTCGTCGTCGACCGGATCCGCGGGCACGGCACCCCCGCCCACGAGGTGTGGCTCCCGCCGCTCGACGAATCCCCCTCGCTCGACACGCTTCTGCCGCACACGGTGCTCACCGGGGCGGTGCCGCGCCGGGCGTCGCTGTGCACGGCGGTGGGGATCGTCGACCGCCCCTACGACCAGCGGCGCGACCCGCTCGTGGTCGACCTGTCGGGTTCGGCGGGCAACGTCGTGGTCGTCGGCGGTCCCCAGTCCGGCAAGTCGACGTTGCTGCGCAGCCTGATCGTGTCGGCGGCCCTCACCCACACCGCCGAGCAGGTGCAGTTCTACTGCCTGGACTTCGGTGGGGGAACACTGTCCTCACTGGCCGGGCTGCCGCACGTCGGGTCCGTCGCGGGTCGCCACGACGCCGACCGGGTGCGCCGTACCGTCGCGGAGGTGTCCTCCCTCCTGGCCCGGCGCGAACGTGCCTTCGCCGAAAGCGGAATCGAGTCGATGGCGCAACTGCGCGGCATGCGCGCCGACGGCACATCCGGTGCGGACACCGACCCGTTCGGGGACGTCTTCCTCGTCGTCGACGGATGGCCCGCGATTCGCCAGGACTTCGAGGCGCTCGAACAGACCATCGGCAGAATCGCCGTGCAGGGGCTCTCCTACGGCATCCACGTGGTGCTCACCGCCCCGCGGTGGGGAGACGTGCGGCCCGCCATGCGCGACCTGCTCGGGACCCGACTCGAACTGCGCCTCGGCGACCCGTCGGACTCCGAGTACGGCCGCAAACGCGCCGCGACGGTCCCGGAGGGCCGCCCCGGCCGGGGCATCGACCGCGACGGCCTCCACGTCCTCGCGGCCCTGCCGCGTGTCGACGGCAGTTCCGAGGTCGCGGATCTCGCGGTGGCCGTGGCCGCGGCGGTGGAGGCGATCGCCGCCGTCACCCCGGGACGCGCCGCTCCGCCGGTGCGGATGCTTCCCGACCGGCTCGATCGCTCCGACCTCCTCGCGATGCTGCCCACCGGCCGCCAGGCCGGACCCGGCGATCCCGTCGCGGCCCGGCTCTCCGTGCCCGTCGGAATCGACGAGTCCGAACTCGCGCCGGTGACGGTGGATTTCGCCGACAGCCCGCACCTGATGGTCTTCGGCGACTCCGGATGCGGCAAGACCGCGCTGTTGCGCACCGTCTGCCGCGGCCTGACGGAGGCGAACACCGGAGCGCAGGTCCGGATCGTCGTGGGGGACTACCGCCGCACGATGCTCGGTGTCGTCGAGGGCGGCCATCTCGGTGGTTA
>Ga0182741_1004547_pt1 | contig 13591 bp, 10 predicted proteins | sample eDN5th37CBELigOP_FD_128874 | JGI IMG/M metagenome (GOLD analysis project Ga0182741, IMG submission 128874) | Enriched Organic Plus compost microbial communities from Emeryville, California, USA - eDNA 5th pass 37_C BE-Lig OP (version 2) (version 2) ...
GATGGTTTCGTGCAAAGGACCGCAGCAGACAAGGAAGAAGCCCTGGGCATGATACTGGAAGAGCGCCGGAAAGAGCTGGTCCTGCGGGGCGTCAGATGGTCCGATCTCCGAAGGTTTAACCGTGATGGCGCCGGCATCGCACTGCGCCGGCTCATAGCAGGCCGGGAATACCGGCTGGAACCCAGCAGCCCAAGGTGGGTATATCCCATCCCCACGGATGAGATAAGGACAAGTGGGATAGCGCAAAATAATCGATAGTAAGGAAAAAATGAAGGAAAGAAAATCAATTATCATCGGATTGTTCGCGATAAGTTATTGCTTGCTGCATTTATCGTCTGGGATGGCGGCGCACCCGTCTGCGAACCAGCCATCGAAGGCTTGGCTGGCTATACGCGCACCGCAGATGACCAGCCAAGACACATTGGAAGTGAGGGTTTGGGATGACTACGTTTTTGACAAGTCTATAAACCCACATCGCCTTTACACAGCCGTCAACGAAGAAGGTAGCTACTATATTGCAATAGACTCGTTGGTGGGCCTCTCGCGGATGAGCCTTACGCTGTCCTACCAAAAGAAAAAAGGTATACCAAATTATGCTATTCTGGAAGACTACCTAATAGTGCCGGGCGATTCAGTCTGTATTACGATGTCTGCGAGGCAAGGCGTAATGCAGCCCAGTGGTGGTTACGATGGCGGAGAGCCTATCATGTTGGAAAACTGGGTATGCAGGTTTGCCGGAAGAGGTTCGGAAAAGTACCGGGTCAGGTTTGCGATGGATGAGTTGACCGGAAAAATCTCCCGGAAGGAAATGGGCGTGAATCCTTATCCAATGAGCGAAAGCCACCTCCGCGTCAAGTGGGACTTTGATCGCTGCGATTCATTGATGGCGGTGGAATTGGCTTATCTGCACTCCATTGGTGAAGAAATTCCCCGCGCCATAGAACAGCAGCTGAAGGCCGATGCTGTAGGGAAGTTCAATTATGAAAAAGCAAGGATCGTGAAGGACTTTTTGTTGCTTAGCGGCCAAACGGCGGATCAGCTCGCTTTTGTCACCGAGCTAGCCAAGGAACGGTTGTTTTTCTCGGAAGAAGGGTACGGCAGCGATTTCCTTGGTTATGCCGCCAATTCGCCGTCTTTCATCCAGTATATGCGGATAAATTATGAGATCGAGCATCGGTTCGCCAAGGGTAGCTACGATTTGACGTCGATGTTCGGATGGATAAACAGCGAACTCAAGCACCAGCGGTTGAAAGACCGGGTACTGGCCGATTTGATGGTGTTTAGGTTCGACACCTCACCTTCTGCCGAATTATGGCTGCTTGCTAGGGCCACGGTCAGGGATCCATTCTGTTTGGCCTGGTTGGAAAAGTTGGGTAAGATTTTGCCCGGAAAGGAAATGCCGGACTTCTCACTACCCGATCTGGACGGCAGGTATCATACCAGGGATGAATTCGCCGGTAAAGTTCTGTTTGTAGATTTTTGGTACTCGGGTTGCATCCCCTGCCGTAGATACATGCGTGATGTGGTTGGGCCGTTGGCAAACGAGTTCCGTGGCGAGGAACGCGTCCGTTTTTTGACGGTAAGCACGGATGAGCGGGAAGTGCTCATGAGAACATTGGAAGAGGCGGATTTTATACCTCAAAATTCGATCAAGCTGTATACCGATGGTTTGCGTTTTGACCACCCGCTCATTAAATACTTTGGCATCGTTGCCTATCCGGCACCCATCCTGGTTGGCAGGAACGGCAGGATATTGGCAAGTGGGAAGTACCTGAAAAGTAAGGACGCACTTGAAAGGCTTATCAGGCAAGCTATAGACGACTGACATATGAAGACTCCCAGGGACGCCATGCGGCGTCCCTGGGAGTACTTCTCAACTACCGGTAACTTTTACCTGCTGTTGCCCAGAATACGCAAGTTGCCGTCGCATTGCTGCCACTGTCCGTTCACGTAAACCCAGTGGCAGTTTTGTGGGGTTGACCCGACGCAATCGAAGTCGTCGTTGTATATCCCCAAGAAGCGAGGGTCGGTAGTGCCGCTAGGCGCTGAGCCGTCGCCCTGGCTGGTATAGCCCAGATGTCCGTCGTCACGGCAAGGGTCCTGTTTGGCGCCGAACCCGAACGCACCCCCTATGCCGACCACTATGGCCAGCACAGGCAGGATTTTCATCAATTTAACCATCATAACCATTGCAGTTACATTCCGATTGCCTGTTTTTAGGGATGCCAGGCCATCCGGCTTCCTGCAGGAAGTTTATCGTCGAGCCGGCACGGTAAGGGCTGGCGGTTATCTTTTGCCTTGTTTCCATCGTTGTACGGTGTATTGGAGTACCAGCGCGGCCAGGGCCGCGCACAGTACGGTGATGTTCAGCGTGTAATGCTGTTCCCACGCAATCGGGAGTGCGCCAAGGCAGCCGCAGGGCAGGAACGACGCCTTGTTGAGGGCATGGTATACGTAATAGTGGTAAAGGGGCAGCAACCCGACCACCGCGACCAAGCCGGCCTTCCGCGTCTTAGGCCATGCCAGCAGCGCCGCTACCGCGAGCTCCAGCGAGGGAAGCCCAACACTCACCCAAAATGCCGCGCCTTCGCCCATTAGTCCAGAGGTATGCAGGTAAGACCGGTAGGTGGCGTATTTCATCACCTTCGTCGCGGCGGCCATGGCGAACAGCGCGGATAGCGGGTAGGTAAGCAGCCGCAGGGCGATTTCCCCCCAGCCCGGTGCTTTGGACCGGACCGCTTTTCCATTCAGGGTCGTTTCCATATCCATCGATTTCCTGTTTAACCTTGTTCAAAAAAATGGCGAGCCGCCGCTACCGACGCGGCGACCGGCCATATCCCGGGACTTGCACTACCTACCTCGTATCCCGGACGCCTTTCGGTCGGCCCGATCGCAGTCGGATGATGTCTTCGCGAACCGACCGGCCTGAATTTTGGACAATAAAAATCAATCATCACTTTTTTGTAATCCATTTTAAATCAATATTTTATTTGTATTTTTTCCTTGTTTTTCCGGTCGGTTGTCCTTACCTTTGTTTTGCGTCAATACTCCGATTATTACTCCTCATTATTCTGCGTTTCATACCCTTAACTGGTTTGGGAAAGCGATTTTTACCATCGCTATGTTGAGGTTTTTTATAACTTGTTGTAAGACAATGGAATAATTTTACATGGAAAGAAACGCGAGGGATGACAATAGCGGTCTTTTCAGGCAACTGGCAGATCCGGAGCAGGCTGATGGGGCGTGGGGTGCTATCTATGAATTGTATTGGGACACGCTGTTCCGCTTCGTCTGCCGGAAATTCCCGGCGATCGACCAGGACGACGCGAAGGATATCGTGGAAGAGGTGTTCATCAAGCTCTGGCTGAAGCGCAGGGAGGTGGCATCAAGGGATATCCCTATATCTTGGCTGTTCCAGGCGGCGCAGAACGACGGACTCGACTACCTAAAGACGCGAAAGCGCCGGAAACAGCAGCCGCTCGAAGACAGCCACCTGGAGATACCGGATACGGCCACGGAACCGGACGGGCGGTGGGAAAAGGTATGGCAGGCCATCGCCAGGCTGCCACCCGGTATGCGGAAAGTGATGGAGATGAAATACGGCCACGGGATGGCCAACCCCAGGATAGCGGCGACGTTGGGCAGGTCGTACCAGACCGTGGGAAACCAACTGCTGAAAGGTATCCGGAAACTGAAGGAATGGCTGGGTGCGAAGAAATCCATCCCAAGTAAACACGACTCAAAAAACAAAGGCAATGATTGACAAGGTAGTGTATGCAAAGAGACTGATCAAGCAATGGGCAGCGGGCCGCCTATCCCCCGAGGGTCAAGCAGAGCTGCGCCAAGTCCAAAAACTGTACAGTGAGGACGAATGGTTGCGCATGGAGGTGGAGGTTTTGTGCGAATTGGAAGACGGACGGACGGGAAAGGAACCGGTGGACTGGCGCCCGGCACTGCGGCGGGCGAAACGGCGCGAACGCAGCCTGCAACTGCGGAAAGCCATAAGCGAATCCGCTCCATGGCTCGGCACCGCGGCCGCGTTGGTGATGGTGCTGGTGCTCGCCCTCCGCACGGCTGGTAATCGCTTCCCATCCGTGGATGTGGGCAGCAACTGCCCGGAATGGGTAGGCGACGGGGAAATCCCTGGCTCGGAATTCGCTTGCACGGTATGGTGGGGCGATTCGACCAGCATCACCGTGGCCCCTAGCAGCCGTGGCCGTCTGGCTGTGATCCGCAACCTGGAGTTCTGGCGGCATGCCGACGGCGTGCTGGAACTGGTACCCACCGGACGGACATGGCCTGCGGATACCGCGGGTACGCCCGCCGTCCGCATCGCTACGCAGCCCTATCAGCAGTGTGTTGTGGCGCTCCCGGACGGTAGCCGCGTACGGCTGAACGCCGGCTCGGTGCTGGAATATGGGCTGTGGAACCTGGACCGGGATACGGTCTTCCTGCGGCTGCAAGGCCAGGCCTTGGTGCAGCATAAGGAGAACGTCAAGCCGGGCAACGGGAAGATCAGGCTGATCTTGGAGACCCCGGATGCACAGTTGCAGATGGCCTCGGGGGCGTTTACCGTGGTGGCGGAGCGCTACCGCACCCGCGCGGTACTGCTGGAGGGCAAGGCATACCTATTCAGCCGTTGGGGGGACAGGCAACTGGAACTGGTCTATCCGGGTGAAGCGGTAGCCATGAAACGGTGCTGCACCGATCCGGACGGTGCCATAACGACGGAAGTCACGGTTTCCTGCGTGGATGCGGAAGACGCGTTGGCGTGGACGCGGATGAAGCGGGAATACCGGAATGCGCCGGTGCGGGAATTCGTGGCCGATATGAGCCGGTGGTACGGCTTCAGGGTGGAAGACATGGATTGCGTGCCCAAAGGGCCGCGCATCACCGCTACGGTCTGCTATCAAGCCCCCGTAGGGGAGGTGTACGCGCAGCTTTTCGCAGCGAAGGTGTTCATGACAGAGAAAGACGGGATGGTCAGTTTCTGCGGCTCGGAAACAGACCCCTACACGAGGATGCCCGGGAAGGGCTTGCTCGCCTCGGCCGATGACACAGACGAGTGCTGCGGTCTATCAACTGGTCTTGTCCGACACCCATTGCCCGAAGTCGAAGAACTTCGACAGCTGCATTTCCCGTTTATCCGCTTTTAGCTCGGACAACTTGCTTTCCAGCTTTTTGCGGGCATTGGCCTTCCAGGCATTTCCCCGGCGCTTCGGGTCGGAAGCGATGGTGTTGAATACCAGTTTTTCGGTGCTATAGGCCTTGCCCTGCTTGCTGAAGGCGCGTTTGTACGAGCGGATTTCGTATTCCAGGTATTCCATATCGTCCAGTTCGTAGCTGAGCAGGATATGGAGCAGTCGGCCTGCACGGTACACCGGCAATTGAACGGTCGCGTTGTCCATCATCATCAGCTGGCTTAGCAGCCTTTTGGCTTTGGGCCACTGCCTGAGCTGGAAATGGGCGGTAGCTTGGAAATATAGCCATTCGATTTGCTTTTCGTGACCATCGGTAACCCCGTGGTGGCGGCTGCCGTTGATGAAAGCGTCTACGAACTCCGCGGCAGCCTCGGGCCGCCGCAGACCGATTAGCATATTCAGCCGGTAAACACCGGCAGTCAACGAAGCGAGGTTTCGGAAGTGTTCGGGGTAGGACCTGGCGGACAATGCATCCAGCTTGCCGATAAAGCCCTCCATCTCTTCATAATAGCCGATGCTCCGAAGGCTGTCCAATATTCCATCCAAGGCCGAGAGGTAATCGTAGGGTGGGTAATCCCACATGGGCTCGTTGGCTTCGACCAATTTGGTGAGGTCATTGAATATCCGCAATGCCGAACGGTATTCACCCGTATGGATGAAAAAAAACGACTGGAACAGCAGATGCAGCTTCTGCGGTTCGAACAACTGCTGACTGCCCCGCGTGGAAAGGCTAAGTTCGCTCAAGATGAGGTCGTTTATTTGCTTGTCTTTTTGTAGCTTAGCGCTTTTGGCCAGTTTCCCTTGGCTCAGCCGATAGCTCAACAGCTCGTAGAGCGAATAATGCTCGTGAATCTGCCTTAGCGTCTGCAACGTGTGCTTGCCTTTCATCTGCATGTCTACCAGTTGCTGTTCGGATAGGCCCCTGAATCCCATATCGGCCAGCGCAGTGAGCTCCATACGCGCTGCCTGGTAACCGACGAGGTGATGTTGGTTTTCCGCCGCCAACTTGGATACCTTCCGTAACTCTTTGAATGCCCGGGAAGGGATAGAGCGTTCGAAGCAAAGCCTGGCCTTCATCAACCCTTGGAACTGCTGATACCAGCTGTCTTGTTCGATACGGATTTGTACAAGGATGTCCGTAAGTACCTTGTATAGATATGCGGCGGTATTTTCAAGGGACTTCGAGGGGTACCGCTCCTTGAAGAGCCGGGCAAGGTCTCCGGTATCTCCACCGTTTTTGGAATTTATGGCTAGCTCGTAAAGGGCGATGTAGTCTTTGTCGCCCTGCTGTTGGGCGCTGTACAGTTGAAAGGTTTTCTTTTCGGATGCAGATAACGATTTAATCAGTTTTTCCAGTTCGAAGAGGAGCATGGGTTTATATTTTTTCTATTTATAAATAAATAACTAGTTATATATCAGTTTTTTATTTTTCATTTTTCATTTTTCACTTTATTTATAATTCATAAATATAGAAAATAATGGTCATTCCCCAAACGAAATCTGCTATACTTTTGATGTCAGTTATAGACCAATAGGATTTCTTTTAGCCAGTTATATGAACAGTAAAATCATCGTTGTAGGTAGTATGAACATGGATATGGTGGTAAAAACAAGCCATATTCCGCAACCCGGAGAGACGGTATTGGGTGGGTCTTTTTTGATGAACCCAGGTGGGAAGGGGGCGAACCAAGCAGTGGCCGTTGCCCGTTTGGGTGGAGACGTGTCTTTCATAGGTAAGATCGGCGACGACATTTTTGGGAAGCAGTCGTCGCAATTGTTTGACGAAGAAGGAGTGGATACCAACGGTATCCTGGCCGACGACAACAGCCCCTCCGGCATCGCGCTGATTACCGTAGACGAACGCGGTGAAAACAGCATCGTAGTGGCACCAGGTGCCAATGCGCATCTGGAACCTACGGACGTGGAGGTGGTCCTCGATAAGTACCCCGACAGCAAAATCTTGTTGGTTCAGTTGGAAATCCCAATGCGGACGGTGGAGCACGCAGCCCGCATTGCACGGCATCGGGGGATGCAAGTCATCCTGAATCCGGCACCGGCCAACGATTTGGTGCCGAGCATGTTCCATCTGATTGATATCATCACTCCCAATGTCAACGAAGCCGAGATGCTGTCCGGCATTCGGATTACCGATATCCCCAGTGCACGCCAAGCCGCGGAGAGCATACATGCCCAAGGCGTGAAACATGTCATTGTCACCTTGGGGAAACAGGGAGCGGCATTGTTGGAGGACGGCGTGTTTTACCATATCCCTGCACCGAGCGTCGAGACGGTGGATACCACCGCGGCAGGCGACGTGTTCAACGGGGCGCTCGCGGTGGCTGTGGGTGAAGGTAAAGTATTGACAGACGCGGTATCCTTTGCCTGCCGGGCGGCTTCGATTGCGGTGACGCGCATGGGTGCGCAATCGTCGATTCCCTTTCGGAATGAGGTGTTGCTGAGCAGTATGACATAAGGTATAGCTAATAACTAATTTCAAAAACCAACAAATTATGTTTATCGTAGAAAATTATGGGTTGGCCGTCCTGTTTTGCATCATCACGATGCTTTGCTGGGGCTCCTGGGCCAATACGCAGAAACTGGTGCAGCACCAGTGGCGCTTCGAGCTGTTCTACTGGGATTACGTCTGGGGGATTTTCCTGCTGGCGCTCATCGGCGCATTTACCATGGGGAGCATCGGCGAAGCGGGAAGGCCATTCTTGGCCGATTTCGGGCAGGCGGAAGGGGGGAATATCCGGAGTGCCTTCATCGGCGGCGTGGTGTTCAATCTGGCCAACATCCTGCTCACCGCGGCCATCGCTGGTGCGGGCATGGCGGTGGCCTTTCCCGTGGGAATCGGCCTGGCATTGGTCATCGGCGTGCTCATCAACTACCTCATGCTGAGCAAGGGGGATCCGGTATTACTTTTTTTTGGAGTGGGGCTGGTGACGTTGGCGATCATCCTGAATGCGGTGGCGTACGGGAAGCACTCAGGCAGCACCGGCAGAAAAGGCGTGGGCAAATGGATTGTGGTTTCGGTCATTGCAGGGGTATTGATGTCTACGTTTTATCCTTTTATTGCCGCGGGAATGGATCTGGAAAATTTTGTAACGCCCGCAGCCGGAAAAATGACCCCTTATACCGCGTTTGTTGTATTTGCCGTGGGTATTTTGGTGAGTAATGTGCTGTTTAATACGATACTCATGCGCAAGCCGCTGGAAGGAACACCCAGTAGTTATGGTGAATATTTCAAAGGTCGGTTTGGGGTGCACGTGGTAGGTATTTTGGGTGGCTGCATTTGGGGATTGGGCAATCTGTTTAATCTCATCGCCGCAGGCAAGGCTGGTCCGGCTATCTCCTATGGACTCGGTCAGGGCGCCACATTGGCGGCCGCGCTATGGGGTGTGCTGATTTGGAAGGAATTTAGGGGAGGATCAAAGACCGTAAACCGACTTGTGGCCGCGATGTTTATGCTGTTTGTAGTGGGGCTTGGATTGGTGATTGCGGCGGGGGAGTAATCGAGAACAACTTAAATTGATATTAGTTAAAATTTCCTAAATATGAGAATCTTATATATTGCAATCACGAGTAGAGCAATACCTCGTTACCCTTTGCTTCTCTTGGCTTTTTATTTATATTGCTGTGCAACCGCCTTAGCCACGCCATATGGCAGTGATGGGCTGACTGGCGCATTTGTGCAACAACCCATTACGGGAGTGGTCCGGGGGGCGGAAGGGGAGCCACTGGGGGGTGTCAACGTCAGCATTAAGGGTACGGGCATTGTTGTTCAGACAAACGAAGACGGATACTTTACTATTCAGGCTAATGAAGGCGATGTGTTGCAGATTTCACTGATCGGCTTTGAAACGCAGGAAATCACCATCGGGCAGGACAAGCAGTTAAATCTGTGGCTTCAGACCTCAAGTACCGCGTTGGATGAGGTTGTGGTTGTAGGCTTCGGGCAGCAGCGAAAGGTAAATCTTACCGGGTCGGTGGGTGTATTAGACAGGAAAGCACTGGATAACCGGCCTGTCCAGAATGTTACCCAGGCATTGCAGGGATTGGTTCCGGGGCTGAATATTGATAATCCCAACGGGGGATCGCTTGAACGCAGATCAAACCTGAACATCAGGGGAATTGCTACGATAGGGGCTGGGAGCAATGGTGGAGCATTGATCCTCATCGATGGGATGGAAGCGGATCTGAAAACGGTGAATCCGCAGGACATCGAATCCATATCGGTACTGAAGGACGCTGCTGCTTCATCCATCTATGGATCGAGAGCCCCATTTGGCGTTATTCTGATCACCACGAAGAAAGGAGAAGCAGGTAAGCCCATACTAAATTACAACAATAGCTTCCGTTACAGTTCGCCCATCGGTATGCCAAAGATGGTCGATTCATACCGGTTCATGACTGTTTTTAACGACGCATCGAGAAACGCTGGTTGGGGAGATCGATTTGAAGCTGCACGTGTACAGCGTGTTTTGGATTACATGGATGGGAAAATAACGGAAACAACGGTACCCAATCCGGGAAATCCGAATTTATGGGGCGACGGATATGATTTCGGGAATGACAATATTAATTATTACGATGTATTCTTCCGGAAGAATGCCCCTTCTCAGGAACATAACATAAGCGCATCGGGCGGAAAGGATAAATTCAATTATTATCTCTCCTCCAATTACCTGAAGCAGGGAGGACTCCTGAATTACGGGGAGGACTCTTACAGCCGTTTCACCGCATCGGGAAAAGTAGGGGCTGAACTGACCGACAAGCTTTCTGCTAATTATAATGTACGGTTTGTCCGGGAAAACTTCGACCGGCCCAGGCACCTTACCGAAGGACTGTTTTGGGACCTGGCAAGACAAGCGTGGCCTACTAAACCCTTATATGATCCTAACGGGATTTTATTTGATGATCATGTGTTGAACATGGACAGGGGCGGACGGGCTAAACATGAGGAAGACTGGCTGTATCAACAACTACAGCTGGAATACAGGCCGATGGCGGGTATGCGGATAGTCGGCGAGGCAAACTATCGTACCGATACCTACCTATACCATCAAGATGTGCTTACGGTGTATCAAACAGCGGTAGACGGTGTGAATAAAGGCAATGCCTGGAATCCCAACACTTCGGTAAATGAATCGGTTGCCAAGAACAACTATTTTAATATCAATGTCTATGGAGACTATGAAGGGACAATTGAGGGAGGCCATTATTTCAAGGCGATGATCGGGGTACAGGCAGAAGGGAATTATTCACGCGATTTCGGAGCAAGTCGTGTAGGTTTGATGGTGCCGGGCCTGCCTACACTCAATACCACCACCGGTCTCGGCGCAGACGGCACGACTATTCCTCCCTCGGTATGGGGATCTTACGGAGATTGGGCTACAGCGGGGATATTCGGCCGCCTTAACTACAATTATCAAGAGAAATACCTTTTTGAAGCAAATCTACGGTACGACGGTACGTCGCGATTCCGTTCGGATTCCCGCTGGGGGCTATTCCCTTCTTTTTCTGCAGGATGGAATATTGCCAATGAGAAATTTTTTGAATCCCTGCAAGGTACGATCGAGACGCTGAAATTGCGTGCTTCTTACGGAAGCCTGGGCAACCAGAATACGGCTAACATTTACCCGACATACACAGTGATGGGCGTAGCGGTGGCTTCGGGGCCTTGGCTGATCGATGGACAGAAACCGACAATATCTTGGTCGCCCGGATTAATCAGTACGACATTGACATGGGAGAATATCGTTACTTACAATGGCGGTCTGGATCTGGGCATGTTGAAGGGAAGGCTCAATTTTTCGGCAGACTTCTATCAGCGTAACACCCAGAATATGGTGGGACCTGCACCGGAATTGCCCGTTATATTGGGCACTCCGGTGCCTGTCACGAACAACACGGATTTGGAGACAAAGGGATTTGAATTGGAAGTGGGATGGCGGGATCGGACATCCAATGGCGTGGGATACGGTGCCCGGTTCCTTTTGTCCGATTCGCGGACGCGGATTACGAGGTATTCTAATCCAAGTAATAGCCTGAGCAGGTATCGGGCTGGCCAGGAAATGGGAGAAATCTGGGGATACACGACAAAGGGAATTGCTCATACCAAGCAGGAGATGGATGACCACCTGGCTACGTTGCCCAACGGTGGGCAAAACGCGTTAGGGGGATATTGGGAAGCAGGCGACATTATGTATGAGGATGTCAATGGAGATGGTAAAATCGATTGGGGGGAGAGCACGGCTAATAATTCAGGAGACCTTCGGATTATCGGAAATTCGCTGCCACGTTATTCATTCGGTGCGGATTTGACGGCCGATTGGAAAGGCATTGATGTCCGCCTGTTTTTTCAGGGTGTGTTGAAACGGGATATTTTTCAGTCAAGTTTCTATTTCTGGGGCATCAATGGCGAGCAAGGCCCCTGGTTCTCCTCGATTTTTGAAGAACATATGGATTACTTCCGGGACGATCCTAATCACGTGCTTGGCCAGAATCTGGACGCTTATTATCCGAGGGCTTTATTCGGTACCGCAAAAAATCAGCAGGTCCAGACACGCTATCTTCAGGATGCTTCTTATCTGCGTCTTAAAAATGCACAGATTGGATACACCTTTCCAGCCCAACTGACACAGCGGATCGGAATAAAGAATTTCCGTGTTTCGCTTTCGGGCGAGAACCTGCTCACTTTTACAAAACTTTCCAAAATATTTGATCCTGAGACCGTATTTAGCTCCACCGGCGGCAGTGTGTATCCCTTGGCCAGGGTTTGGTCATTTGGTCTAAATGCTAATTTTTAATTCCATCGGACATGAATAGACTTTTTAAAACGATCCTATTATCGGGCATATTTTTGGCAGCCTGCAATAATGGCTTTTTGGATAAAGAACCGCTTTCCAATGTAACACCGGAACAATACTTATCCAACGAAGCAAACTTGGGTAGTTATACGATTGATCTATATAACCTGCTTCCTACGCATGGACAATATGGATGGGGTACATTTGAAGCAGATAATCACACGGACAATATGGCGGGCATGCAACCGAGCGCCATGTATGCGCCGGGGCAATGGCGGGTGGAGCAGACCGGTGGTGCGTGGGATTTTACACCGTTTTATCGGTGTAATTATTTCCTTCATCATGTGTTGCCAAAACTGGAGCGGAACGAGATAGAAGGGAATCGTGATGCCATCAACCACTATGTAGGCGAAGCCTATTTTTTGCGTGCATTTTCGTACTTCCAGAAGCTACAGGAACTGGGGGATTTTCCGATCATTACGGATATCTTCCCGGATGACCGGGAAGTTTTGACAGCCGCAAGCGAGCGCCGCCCCCGCAATGAAGTGGCCCGATTTATCCTCCAGGATTTGGACCACGCAATCGAGCTATTGGGAAATACTGCGCCCAATGGGGGCAAAAACCGTTTGGGTAAAATGGCAGCTTATTTGTTTAAATCGCGCGTAGCGCTGTTTGAGGGTACATGGCTTAAATACTTTAAAGGCACACCGTTTGTGCCGGGCGGAAATGGTTGGCCGGGTGCAGCGAAAGACTACAATGCTTCTTTCCAATATCCATCGGGATCGATCGAGAATGAAATAGATTTCTTTTTGACTCAAGCGATGGAAGCCGCAAAAGTCGTGGCAGACGCAGTGCCTTTGGTGGAGAATACCGGTGCTTACCAAAATAACCCAAGTGACGCAGTAAACCCCTATTTTAATATGTTCGGCGACGAAAATATGGAAGGCTACGGTGAAGTACTGCTATGGCGCAGGTACAGTGTTGGCATTGTGACCAACAACGTAGGCATGTATGAAACGCGGGGAAACAATGGTATCGGCACCACAAGGAGTATGATCAATGCGTTTGTCATGATGGACGGCAAGCCGATTTATGCATCTCCGATGTGGGTCGATGAAAATTCGTCGTATTGGGGAGATGACAATCTATCGAATATCACTAAAAACCGGGATACCCGCGCACAGATATTCATTAAAAAGCCAGGAGATCGGAATATGCATACCCCGCCAGCATCTCACGGTGTCGAATATGAGCCCTGTCCGAATTTGATTGCTACATCCGGGGAAGAAAAGTATACAACGGGGTACGCCATCCGAAAAGGGTTAAACTTTGATGGGAAACACACACAGTTCGAGCAAAGCGCCATCGGTTCGCTAGTTTTCCGCGCAACGGAAGCTTATCTGAATTATATCGAGGCTTGTTATGAAAAAAATGGAACATTGGACGGAACAGCAGATAACTTTTGGCGGAAGATACGCAGGCGGGCCAGGATCAATGAAGACTACCAATACACGATCAGCCTGACAGATATGGCCGAAGAAGGAAAAACCGACTGGGGAGCCCATTCAGCCGGCCAAC
>Ga0182741_1004548_pt1 | contig 13590 bp, 10 predicted proteins | sample eDN5th37CBELigOP_FD_128874 | JGI IMG/M metagenome (GOLD analysis project Ga0182741, IMG submission 128874) | Enriched Organic Plus compost microbial communities from Emeryville, California, USA - eDNA 5th pass 37_C BE-Lig OP (version 2) (version 2) ...
CGCCGCCGCCGCGGCGGCTGTCGCCGACGACGACGACCTGCTGCCCGCGGGAGATCGCCGCGATCGCCTGCTCGGTGGGCAGGTGCTGGACGGCGTCGAGCACGACCACGTCGATGCTGCGCTGCGGCTCCAGCACCTGCGGCACCAGCATCGGCGGCACGATCCACACCGGGCGCGGCGCCCACACCACCCGCCCGAACCGCCGGCGCAGGTCGCGCAGGTCGGTGACGCCGGAGCGCACGGCGCGGTAGAAGTCCTGCGCCGCGGGCTTGTCGGCGGCGATGGCGGCGCGCACCTGCTCGGCGACCCGCTGCAGCACCGGGGCGCGCAGCGAGCGGGTCTGCGCCAGGTCGAGCTCGCGCAGCCGCTCGGCCGCGGTGTCGAGCGAGTCGGCGTCGAGGTCGGCGAGCGCGGGGTCGTTGCGCAGCAGCTCCTCCAGCAGGCTCGACCACCAGGCGAGGTCGAACTCGGCGCCGACCAGCTCGGTGGGCACCCGGCGCGCGGTGAGGTCCTCGACGAGCGGCCGCAGCCCCATCCGGTGCAGGTGGCCGAGGACGCCGGCGCGCTCGGGCATCTGCCGCAGCGTCGCGTCGTCGTCGCCGAGCCGCTCCAGGCGGTTCTGCAGCTCGCGCAGCGGCACGTCGCGCAGGTCGGCGCCGCCCAGCGACGGCGACAGCACCTCCTGCAGCGGCCCCACCTCCGCGAGCACGTCGTGCTCGGTGGCGAGGATGTCGGTCATGCCCTCGGGCAACCGGGGCCAGCCGCCGCCGGCGCAGTGCCGGCGCCACAGCTCCCGGCGCGCCTGCACGGCCTCGAGCTCGGCGTGCAGGTCCGGCACCGCGACGCCCGGTCGCAGCAGGTCGCGCGCCTGCTTGCGCAGGCGCCGCCGGGTGCCCCACGACAGCGTGATGCCGTGCTCGGCCCGCCAGGTGCGGCTCGCGGCCGCCGCCGCCATGTCGGTCGCGCTGCGCTCGAAGACCGCGGGCAGGAAGATGTCGAGCGAGGCGCGGATGCCCTCGAGCAGCTCCAGCTGGTCCGACCACTGCCGCAGCGTCACCGCCTCGTCGAGACCGGTCTGCGACGCCGTCGCGGCCACCTGGTCGACGAGCGTGGGCATGAGCGCGGCCAGCCGGCGCACGCGGGCGAGCGTCTCGGTCGCGTGCTCGGCGCTCGTCAGCACCACGCCGTACCAGGGCGTGTCGGAGGCGCGCAGCCGGAACGCCCCGAGCGCGGCCGCGCGCGCGAGCTCCTCGCGGGCGTGCTGACGCTCGACGACGGTCATCGCGAGCGCCTCGGGGTCCAGCCGCACCTGGGTGCGCGGGCCCGGACGCTGCGACGTCAGCTCCGCCAGCTCCTGCATCGCCAGGTACGCCGAGGCGTCCCACGGCGCGCGGACGCCGTGCAACGCGCTCACGTAGCCCGCGAGCGCCGCCCGGGCCTCGCCCAGCTCGCGGCGCATCCTCGGCACGTCGGGGTCCGCCTCGGGGGCGCGCGCGTCGAGACCGTCGACGAGCCGCCGGGCGGCCGTGTCGCGCCAGCGCGTGTCGCTGCCGAGGTCGAGGACGAGGTCGCCGAGCCCGAGCGCACGCATGCTCGCGTGCAGCGCCTCGCCGGCCCGCTTGGTGCCCGGCACGTACAGCACGTGCTTGCCCTCGGCTGCCGCCTGGGCGGCGAGGGCCGCGACCGTGCCCGGCACGTCCACCCCGGGAGGCGCGTCGACGAAGAGGTGCCCGCCGCCCTGGACGGCGTCCAGCACGCGGTGCTGGCCGAGGTCGAGGTCGCCGACCCCGCGCTCGGCCTCCGGGTCCGGGTCGGCGCTGCGACGCCGAGGCAGCTCGCGGCGCAGCCGCGCGACCGCCTGCTGGTCGCCGGCGAGCGCAGCGACGACCTCGTGGTCGCGCAGCCGGTCGGTGTCGAGGTCCTCGGCGAGCGCCTGCCCGGGGTGGACGAACGCACCGAGCACGATCCGAGGCTCCAGGTGGAAGTCCGGCAGCGCCGACGCGGCCCGCTGCACCGCCTCCAGGGCGGGCGCGGGGCTGAACCCGTGCGCCGTCTCGGACTCGGCGACGACGGCCGCGGGATCGATCGCGACGCCGCGGGCGCGCAGGGCGCGCACGAGCACCGGGTTGATCTCGACGGCGGGGTCGAGCTCGAGCGTGACCTCGGCGTCGGCCGGGTGGACCGTGATCGTCACCGGCCGCAGCAGCACCGGCAGGTGGATGCCCTCGGGCGCGTCGCCCCGCCCGCCGTCGCTCTCGGCAGGCTGCGGCGGCGTCCAGGACGCGACGCCGATCGCGACGTAGGTGGGGGCGAAGCCGTACCGCTGCGCCAGCTCCTCGGTGCGCGCCCCGACGATCCGGGCGCGACGGCGCGCGTGCGTGAGCGCCGAGCCCTCCCGGGCGAGGTTGCTCAGCCGGGTCGGGCGGCCCGCGAACAGCTGCGCGATGCCGCCGGGGTGCGCGGCCGTGAGGTCGACGACGGCGTCGCCCAGGCTGCCCACGTCCCACAGCGCGCTGCCGCCGGCGAGGTCGCCGAGACGGTTGCGCCACTGGGCCGCGGCGATCTCGACGACGTCGGGCGCCTGCGCGCGGGCGTCGTCACCGGGGGCGGTCGCCTCGTCGGAGCCGTCGGCCGTCGCCGCCGAGGCGGTGCTGACGTCGGGTTCGGCGACGGCCCGGCCGGGTCGTCGCAGCTTGCGGGGCGAGCTCACCCGACCACGCTAACCGGGGTACCGCCGTCGCGCCCGTTGACGCGCGGAGACAACCGGAACCAGAGGCGTGAGACCGCTCTCTCAGCGACGACGCGCGCCGCGCAGGGGGCATGCGGCGCGCGCCGTCGGCACCAGTGTGCGCCGTCGGCGACCGGGAAGCAAACGGGCCCCCTCAGGGGGCGACGGCGGTCGCCTCGGGCTCGCTCGCGGAGGGGTCCGTCGTCCCGAGCCGGACCACCACCCAGGGCAGCATCAGCTGCACGAGCGGGCCGATCGCGAGGGCGTAGAGCACGGTGCCCAGCCCGACGACACCGCCCAGCAGGAAGCCCGCGGCCAGCACCGTCACCTCGATGCCGGTGCGCACGAGCCGCAGCGACCGGCCGGTGCGGCGCGCGAGCCCGGTCATCAGCCCGTCCCGCGGGCCGGGGCCCAGCTGGGCGCCGATGTAGAGCGCGCCGGCGAGGCCGTTGAGCACGACGCCGAGCCCGAGCACGGCGACCTGCAGCGCGAGGCCGTCGGGGCGGGGCAGCACGGCCAGCCCGACGTCGGTGGCGACCCCGATCACCAGCACGTTGGCGACGGTGCCGAGCCCGGGCATCTGGCGCAGCGGGATCCACAGCAGCAGCACGAGGGCGCCCACGATCGTGACGACCGTGCCGAACGTGAGCCCGGAGCGCTGGGCGAGGCCGTCGTGGAAGACGTCCCACGGGTCGAGGCCGAGCCCGGCGTGGATCATCAGCGCCATCGACCAGCCGTACAGCCACAGCCCGAGGATCAGCTGGACGAGCCGGCGCGGCATGCGCGGCGCCCGCAGCTGCTGGCGCGGCGTGAGGTTCTCGAGCACCCTGCCAGCATCCTGAGAAGTGGACTGTTCGTAAATAGCCACTTGTGAGAAAGTGGCCACGTGGCGCTCACCCTGTCCCCGCACCGGGCCGCCGCCCTCGTGCGGGGGTTCGACGCCTCGCCCGCCTACGAGGGGCTGGCGGGCGCCCTCGCGCTCGTCATCGGCGACGGCCGCGTGCCCGTCGGCACCCGGCTGCCCAGCGAGCGCGAGCTCGCCGCCGCGCTCGGGCTGTCGCGCACCACGGTGACCCGCGCGTACGCGCTCCTGCGGCAGCGCGGCTTCGCCCGCGCACGGCACGGGTCCGGGACCTACGCGCACCTGTCGGGCCGGCGCCGCGACGTCGTCGACCGCGTCCTCGTTCCGCTGCTGGACCGGCCGGACCTCATCGACCTCGGCTCGGCCGCCACCTCGGCGCCGCCGGGCGTGGCCGCCGCGCTCGCCGGGGCCGTCGACGACGTCACGCCCTACCTCGGCGGTCACGGCTACTACCCCGGCGGCATCCCGGAGCTCCAGGAGGCGATCGCCGCGCACTACGAGGCCCGCGGGCTGCCCACGAGCCCGGACCAGGTGCTGGTCACGCCGGGCGCGCTGGCGGCCGCCGCGATCGTCGTGCACGCCCTGACGGGGCCGCGGGACCGGGTGCTGGTCGAGACGCCGTCGTACCCGAACGCGCGGCGGGCGCTGGCCGGCCACGGCGCCACGCTGGTGCCGAACCCGGTCGACGAGGACGGCTGGGACCTCGCGACGGTGGCCCACGCCGTCCGGCACGCCCGGGCCGGGCTCGCCTACCTCGTGCCCGACTTCCAGAACCCGACCGGGCACCTCATGCCCGCCGAGCAGCGCGAGCGCTACGCCGAGCTGCTGCGCGCCGCGGGCACCGTGCCGGTCGTCGACGAGGCGGGCCAGCAGCTCTACCTGGAGGACGGCGAGATGCCCCCGCCGTTCGCCGCCTACCACCCGGGCACGGTGACGCTCGGCAGCGCCAGCAAGATCTTCTGGGGCGGGCTGCGCCTCGGCTGGGTCCGGGCACCGCGGGACATGGTCGACGACCTCGTCGCCGCGCGCGTCGCGCTCGACCTGGGCACCCCGGTGCTGGAGCAGCTGGCGCTCGCACGGCTGCTCACGGGTCCGGACGCCGTCGCCGACGCCCAGCGGAGCCGGCTGCGCGAGCAGCGGGACGCTCTGCTCGCGGCGCTCGCCGAGCGGCTGCCCGACTGGCGGGTCGGCCGCCCGCGGGGCGGTCTGACGGCGTGGTGCGAGCTCCCGGCGCCGGTCGCCACCGCGTTCGCCGAGGAGGCGGAGCAGCACGGAGTCGTGGTCGCGCCGGGCTCGCAGTTCGACGTCGAGGGCCGGCTGGAGTCCTACGTGCGGCTGCCCTGGATCAGGCCGGTGCACGAGCTCGAGGAGGCGGTGCGGCGGCTCGCCGAGGCGTGGCACGAGGTCGGCGAGCGCCCGGTCGGTCCCGCGCGAGCGCGGCGGCTCACCGTCGCCTGACGGCGACCGGCCTCGCGAGGCGGTCTGCGGCGGCACCCGCGGTGGCAGGTGCGGCAGCGGCTGGGTGCCCCCGGCGCGATTCGAACGCGCGACCTACCGCTTAGGAGGCGGTTGCTCTATCCCCTGAGCTACGGGGGCGGGCACGGCGGGACCCATCTTCGCAGGTCTCGCCGGGCGCGCGCACGCGACCACGCGGCCACCGGTCTCGTGCCGCGTGCCGGCCGCGTGCCCGTGCGCCCGTCGAGCAGGGCGCCCGAGGAGATCGCGGGCACGGGCGCGCGTCAGAGCACCCGCACGCCGAGGTGGCCGGCGAACACGTCGGTCAGCGCGACGGCCTGCTCGGTCGAGATCGTCGCACCGGCCATGCCGTCCACCCCGCCGACCGTGCCGATCTCGAGCCCGCGCAGGTCGACGTCGCGCAGCCGCGCCCGGCCGAGCGTCAGGGTGCCGACGGTGCATCCCCGGAAGGCGACGCGCTCCGCCGTCGCCGAGGACAGGTCGAGCTCGTCGATCGCGCAGTCGACGACCAGCAGGTCGCGCAGCGCCGCGCCGCGCAGGTTGACCCAGCCGAGCTTGCTGCCGGAGACCGTCACCGCCTGCAGGTCGCCCTCGTACAGCTCGGCGGCACCGACCCGCGACCGCTCGAGGTGGACGCTGCGCCAGGCCGACCGCGCAACGGCGAGCATCGGAGCGTCCAGCCCGACGACCCTGGTGTGAGCCAGCCGGGCGCTGCGCAGCTGCACCTGCGCCAGCCGCACGTCGAGCAGCTCGCACTCGGTGAGCGTGACGCCGGACAGGTCGCGGTCGGCGAGCGTGCCGCCGTCGAAGCGCACGCCGTCGAACCGCTCCCCCGCGGCCAGCTCGGCGACGTCGCCGGGGTCCAGCTCGGGCAGGTCCGGGTCCTCGACGACCGGGGCCGCCGGCCCCTGTGCGCTGCTCACCCGGCCACGCTAGAGCAGGCTGCCCGCGCGGGTGCGATGCTGGGCCCGTGGTCGAGTCGGTGGCGGAGCGCGAGGTCCCGCTGCCCGCGGCTGTCGTGTTCGACCGGTTGACCGCGCTGCGCAACCACGAGCGCCTGATCCCGTTCACCCGCATCGCCACGCCGGACCGGCGACCGCGGGTCGGCGACGTCACGGTCGCGACGACGGCGCTCGTGCTCGTCGACACGATGGAGCTGGTGCGCTACGCGCCGCCCCGTGCCCCCGAGGGCGCCGGTCGGGCCGCATGGGTCAAGCGCGGACCGGTGCTGCTGGGCGAGGCGGAGATCCGCGTGATGCCGCTCGGGCCGCACCGGTCCCGTGTCACCTGGGTCGAGCGCAACATCCACCTTGCCGGGCTGCCGCGCGGCCCGGTGACGCGCCCGCTGACCGCGCTGCTCGGCCTCATGACCCGGCGCGCGCTGCGGCGCTTCGCCCGGCTGTCCGCACCGCGGGACGGATGAGTCCGCGGCGCGGCCGCGCCGGCGCGCCGCGGCACCGGGATGCTTCCCTGCGCATCTCATGATGTGAGAATGACGGCGCTTGCGCCCCTGACCCTGGAGAGCCCGCCCGTGCGTCACTACCTCATGTGCCCACCCACGCACTACACGGTGAAGTACCAGATCAACCCCTGGATGCACCCCGAGCACCCCACCGACGCCGACCTGGCGATGGAGCAGTGGGAGAACCTGCGCCGGACCTACCTCGACCTCGGCCACACCGTGGACCTCATCGAGCCGCTGCCCGACTACCCGGACATGGTCTACGCCGCCAACGGCGCGACCGTCGTCGACGGCGTCGCCTACGGCGCCCGGTTCACCTACCCGCAGCGGCAGGGCGAGGCCCCCGCCTACCTCGCGCGGCTGGCCGAGCTCGGCTTCACGCCGGTCGAGGCCACCGAGATCAACGAAGGTGAGGGCGACATGCTGGTGACCAGCCGCGCGATCCTCGCCGGCACCGGGTTCCGCAGCACGGTCGCCGCCCACCAGGAGCTGCAGGAGGCGGTCGGTCGCGCGGTGGTGTCGCTGCGCCTGGTCGACCCCAGCTACTACCACCTGGACACCGCGCTCGCCGTCATCGACGACGACCTCGTCGCCTACTACCCGCCTGCCTTCTCCCCGGGCAGCCGCGCCGCCCTGGAGCACCTGTTCCCCGACGCGATCGTCGCGACCGACGCCGATGCGAAGGTGCTCGGCCTCAACGCGGTCTCCGACGGCACCCACGTCGTCGTCGCGCCGGGCGCGCACGACCTCGCCGACGCGCTGCGCGCCCGCGGCTACGAGCCGGTCCCGGTCGACACCAGCGAGCTGCTCAAGGGTGGCGGCGGCGCGAAGTGCTGCACCCTGGAGCTGCGCCGCTGACGACCCCCGCCCGCCGCGCACCGCTCGCGCGGCGGGTCCGCGGCGGCACCGGCCCGGCCGGCCCGGCCGGCTAGCCCGCCGCGCTCCAGGGCGCGATCGGCGGCAGCCCCTCGTCCTGGGTGCGCGACGGCACGACCATGACCGGGCAGGCGCTGTGGTGCAGCAGCGCCTGCGACGTCGAGCCCAGCAGCATCCCCGCGAAGCCGCCGCGGCCGCGGGTGCCGACGACCACGAGGTCGACCGCGGTCGAGAACTCGGCGAGCAGCGCGGCACCCGTGCCGTCGAGGGCGTGCCGGCGCACCGTGATGTCGTGCCCCTCCAGCGCGCGGTCGACCGTCACGTCGAGACCGGCCTTGCAGTCGGCCAGCAGCGTCTCGCTGTCGACGCTGGTCGGCAGCCAGCCCAGCAGACCGGTGCCGGTGCCGATCGGGATGCCGGTGACGGCGGTGAGCTCGGCGCCCCACAGCTCCGCCTCCTCGATCGCGCGCTTGAGCGCGCCCTTCGCCGACGGCGACCCGTCCACCCCGACGACGATCCGTGTGATCGGGATCGGCAGCTCCGCGCCGTCCTTGTACGGCACGACCACCGTCGGGCAGTGCGCGTGCGCCGGCAGCGCCGAGGACACGGTGCCGAGGATCCGCTCGGCGAAGCCGCTGCGGCCGCGGGTGCCGACGACCGCCAGGCAGACGTCGCGCGACGCCTCGACCAGCACGCCCGCCGGGTCGCCCGTCTCCAGCGCCGAGGTGACGGGCACCCCGATGTCGTCGACGCGCGCGAGCGCCTCGTCGAGGACGGCCTGCGCCCCGTCGCGTATCGCGGCGTCGTCGAGCGTGGCGTAGCCGCCGTCCAGCGACGCCGCCGCGAACGTCGGCAACGCGTACGCGCAGACGATGTGCAACCGCCAGCCGACCTTGGCCGCGTGCGCGGCAGCCCAGTCGAGCGCGTGCAGGCTCGGCGCCGATCCGTCGACCCCTGCCATCACCACCGCGTCGTGGCCCATGACCGAATCACCCCCATCGTGTGGGTATCTCTTGACCCATTGTGCCCTGTCCGGGGGCATGCGTGGGCCACGCTCGCAGAACGGGCTGACGGCGAGACGCCCGAGCAGGCCCGGCGGCGCCCGCGGCACCCGTCGGCACGACTCCGGGACCCGCTCGGGCAGCCGCCGGACCAGGGCCTCCCTGCGCCGTCACACGGGCTGCGGAGATCTCAGACGGTCGTCCAGGCGGCCTCGCGCGCGGCGCTGTCCTCGACCGCCGCGAGCAGCCGCTGCACGGCGGCGCCGTCGGCGAACGAGGGCTCCGGGTCGGTGCCGGACGCGATCGCGTCGAGGAAGTCCCGGGCCTGGTTGACGAAGGTGTGCTCGTAGCCGAGCCCGTGCCCGGGCGGCCACCAGGCCCCGACGTAGGGGTGCGTGGGCTCGGTGACGTCGATGCGGGCGAAACCGGCCCGGTCCCCGGCGCTCGCGTCGTGGTACCGCAGCGCGTTCATGTCCTCGAAGGAGAACACGAGCGAGCCCTTCGAGCCGTTGACCTCGAGCTCGATGTGGTTCTTGCGCCCGGTGGCGAAGCGGGTCGCCTCGAAGGTGCCGAGCGCGCCGCCGTCGGTGCGGGCGAGCAGCACCGCGGCGTCGTCGACCGTCACCTCGCCCGTCTCGGCGCTGCCGCCCGCGGTCGCGGCGCCCAGCGCACCGCCGCCCTCCGGCAGCGGCCGGCGGCGGACGAACGTCTCGGTCTGCGCCGCGACGCCGGTGATGCGCTGCCCGGTGACGAACTGCGCCATGTCGAGCACGTGCGCCCCGATGTCGCCGAGCGCGCCCGAGCCGGCGACCTCCTTGCGCAGCCGCCACACGAGCGGGAACTGCGGGTCGACGATCCAGTCCTGCAGGTAGCGGCCGCGCACGTGCCGGATCTCGCCGACCGCGCCCTCGGCGACCATCTGCCGCATCAGCGCGACCGCCGGCACCCGGCGGTAGCTGAACCCGACCATCGACCGCACCCCGGCCGCGCGCGCCTGCTCGGCCGCCGCGGCCATCTCCTCGGCCTCGGCGACGTCGTTCGCGAGCGGCTTCTCGCACAGCACGTGCTTGCCCGCGGCCAGCGCCGCGAGCGCGATCGGGTGGTGGGTGTCGCCGGGGGTGCAGATGTCGACGACGTCGATGTCGTCGCGGGCGACGACCTCGCGCCAGTCGGTGGCGCTCTCCTGCCACCCCAGCCGCGCCGCGGCCGCGGCCGCGGCCTCGCCGTCGCGCCCGACGACGACCGTCATCTCGGGCGTGACGCCGAGGTCGAAGAACCGGTGCACGTTGCGCCACGCCTGCGAGTGCGCCGCGCCCATGAAGGCGTAGCCGATCATCGCGATCCGCACGCTGCCGCTCATGTGGAACTCCTCCTGCTCGTCAGGCCGACGCCGGGTCGGCTCCTGCGGGTACCGGGTCGGGTCGCTCGCACCGGCTGCGGACGGGCACGACCGTGCCGGTCGCGGCCGCCTCGAGCACGCGCTCCATCACCTCGTTGACGTGGTAGCCGAGCTCGGCCGACTGCCGGTGGCCGGTACCGGCCGCGATCGCGCGCGCCATGTCCGCGAGGCCGTAGCCGCGCCCGGCACCCGGGTACCCGGCCAGTGGCTCGACCGGCTCGAACGCGCCGCGACGACCGAGCCGGACCTCGCCGTCGAAGTGGTTGGGGTCGGGCACCGCGAGGCTGCCCTCGGTGCCGTAGACCTCGATGCGGGGCAGGGTGCTCGCGACGACGTCGAAGCTCACCACCAGCGTGCTCACGGCACCGCCGGCGTGCCGCAGCACCGCGCTCACCGTGGTCTCCACCTCGACCGGGAACTCCTCGCCCGCGCGCGGCGACCCCGGCGGTGCGACACGCACCGGGCGCGGCCGCGCCGACATCGCGGTGACGGTCTCGACCGGGCCGAGCATCGTCACGAGCGAGGTGAGGTAGTACGGGCCCATGTCGAGCAGCGGCCCACCGCCGGTCGCGTAGTAGAACCCAGGGCTGGGGTGCCAGGCCTCGTGACCAGGGATCAGCATGAACGCCGTCGCGGCGACGGGCTGCCCGATCTCGCCGCGATCGATGAGCGCCCGGGCGGTCTGGGTACCGGTCCCGAGCACGGTGTCCGGCGCGGAGCCGATGCGCCGGTCGGCGCGCGCGGCCGCGGCCAGCATCGCGTCGGCGTCGGCGAGCGAGGTCGCGAACGGCTTCTCGAGGTAGACGTGCTTGCCCGCCTCCAGCGCCGCGATCGTCAGCGGCGCGTGCGCCTGCGGCGTCGTGAGGTTGAGGACGACGTCGACCTCGTCGTCGGTCAGCAGGGCGTCGGGTGCGCTGGTGCGCGCACCGGTGCGCTCGGCCACCGCCGCGGCGGCAGCGGGGTCGAGGTCGGCGACGACGGTCAGCGCGAGCCCGGGCAGCCGCTCGAGGCTGTCGAGGTACTGCCGCGAGATGTTGCCGCAGCCGACGAGCCCGACCCTCATCGGCTGGCCCACAGCAGGCCTCGCTTGATGATCGTGCTGACGTGGGGGTCGCGCAGCACCTCGACCCGGTGGCCCGGGGTGCTGACGAAGATCTTGCCCTTGCCCCACAGCCGGGTCCAGACGGCGGGCGAGGTGACCTCGCGGTGCCAGGGGTCCCACGGACGGACCTTCTGGGTGGTGGTGGCGAGCACGTCGATGTAGCTGTCGGCGAGCACCCAGTACTGCTCGGTCACGAGCGAGAACTGCTCGATGCCGGCCATGATCGGGTGCTGGCGCCCCAGCTCGCTGACCTCGACCGTGTAGGGGACGTAGTTGTCCGACTGCTCGCCGGTGCGCTCCTCCGGGGCCTTGCCGGGGTGCGTCGCGAACTGGCCGCCGACCAGGTGCAGGTAGTCGCTGCTGTTGCGGTAGGAGTCGGCGATGCCGCCGTGCCAGCCGGCGAACCCGGTGCCGGCCTCGACGGCGGCGATCAGGCCGGAGAGCTGGTCGGGCTCGATCGTGCTCATCGTGTTGCACTGCACGACGAGGTCGGTCTGCGCCATCAGGTCGGCGTCGGCGTAGGGCGCGGGGCTGTCGAAGATCTCGACGTCGAACCCGTGCTCGCGCAGGTGCGGGATGAACTCCTCGGTCGCCTCGACCGGCTGGTGGCCGTCCCAGCCGCCGCGGACGACGACCGCGCGCCGCGGCCGGGGGTCGAAGCCTGGGATGGTCGGCGTGAGCGCCACTGCTCTCCTCGATTTCGCGGTTGCGACAACAAATCGGGTCCCAGCATAGGCGCAGAGACGACGACGGCCCGCACCGTGGGGTGCGGGCCGTCGTGACGCGAGATGTCAGCCGACGCGGATGAACACCGGGTTCGACATGTAGATCGGGCTCTCGTACAGCGCCGTGCCGGGCTGGCGGGCCGCGATGTGGTTGCCGTTGCCGGTGTAGATGCCGACGTGGCCGGGGGCCCACACGAGGTCACCAGGGCGCGCCTCGGAGGCCGAGACGACCGTGCCCGCGTAGCGCTGCGCCGAGGACGTGCGCGGCAGGCTGATACCGGCCTGCGCGAACACGTACATCGTGAAGCCGGAGCAGTCGAAGCCGGCCGGGCTGGCGCCACCGTGGAGGTACGGCGTACCGACGTACCGGCGCGCGATGTCGACGATGAGCGAGCCGGACGGGTTCGCCGGGGCGCTCGACGCGGCGGGGGCGCTCGACGCCGCGGGCAGCTCGGTGCGCGTCTGCGTGCGCGCGGCGGCGGCCTGCGTGTAGGTCGGGCGCTGCACCACCGGCGGCGGCGGGGGCGGCGGCGGGGGCTCGGAGCTGACGTCCGCGGCGACGCTCGAGAACGACCACTCCGCGTCGGCTGCGACCGTGACGCTCGGCGAGGTCTCGATGACGTCGTCGTCGTTGGTGATGGCCGTCAGGTTCGCCATGGGGGCCGGGCCGCGGTTCGCGGCGACGTCGACGCCACCGGCGGCCACGCTGGCCGACGCGGTGAGCGTCAGCACGATGCCGGAGGAGGCGGCGGCGACGACGGCGCGCCGTCCGGCGGGGCCGGTCAGCGCGGAACCGATGCCGGTCAGCGGGGTGACGGCGCGGCTGTCTGCGCGATGCCTCGCGAGTGAGGAACGGGACACGTAGTACCTCTCCAACGCCTGCGAAGTGAGCTGTCGGGTTCGGGTGGGAGAACACCCGGTCCGCCGCACCGGCCGGAGCCGGTCCGGAGAACTTCACCCCAAGGCGCCGAAGCGCCGGAAGTGGTTCCTCCGCCCCTGTCATGTGTGGTCGATCGGCCACGTCCCGGTGACAGGGCTAGGCGCCGGGACACGGACTCGCCGGAGGAGGGATCCGTCGAGCGGGTGCCACGGTACCCGACGATTCGCCCGAATGTCACATTCAGGTCACGGAGGCCGCGATCGGCGGTGTGACGTGCGTCACAGGACGCTTCTCGTGCACGCCGGAGACCCGTGTCAGGGCGCGGCGACGAACAGGTGCTTGGCCAGGTCGTCACCCAGCTCGAGCTCGCGCGCCGTGCCGACGGCCTGCTGCGAGGTGGTCGCGCCGGCACCCCCGGCGCCGTCGAACGAGGCCCGGGGCGCAGGGCGGCCGTCGGCGCCACCGGTGCGGCCGGTGTCGCCGGCGGCGCCTTCGGTCCCGTCCGTGTCGTCGGTGCCGATCACGACGGTCCGGTCCTCGCGACGCACCCGCACACGCACGCCCGGGCGGATGCCCAGCCGCTCGAGCTCGGCGAGCAGCGCGACGTCGACCTGCAGCGGCTCGCCCACCCGGACCAGCCGTGCGACACCCGGCTCGGCCGTGGCGACGTCGACGACGCTGCGCACCTGCTCGGGCGACGTCGGCTCCAGGCCGAGCTCCTCGAGGCCGGGGATCGGGTTGCCGTACGGGTCGTGCCGCGGCTGCCCCAGCAGGCCGACGAGCCGGCGCTCGACACGCTCGCTCATCACGTGCTCCCAGCGGCACGCCTCCTCGTGGACGTGCGGCCAGTCCAGCCCGACGACGTCGACGAGCAGCCGCTCCGCGAGGCGGTGCTTGCGCATCACCTGGGTGGCGCGCTCCAGCCCGAGCGGCGTGAGCTCCAGGTGCCGGTCGCCGGTGACGACCATGAGACCGTCGCGCTCGAGCCGCGCCACGGTCTGGGACACCGTGGGCCCCGAGTGCCCGAGACGTTCGGCGATCCGGGCCCGCATCGGCCGGATGCCCTCCTCGAGCAGCTC
>Ga0182741_1004549_pt1 | contig 13584 bp, 14 predicted proteins | sample eDN5th37CBELigOP_FD_128874 | JGI IMG/M metagenome (GOLD analysis project Ga0182741, IMG submission 128874) | Enriched Organic Plus compost microbial communities from Emeryville, California, USA - eDNA 5th pass 37_C BE-Lig OP (version 2) (version 2) ...
GACGGCCAGGACATGCACGTCGGGCAAGCCGACAAGCAGCGCGCACATGCGCGTAGCGTTGGTCTCCACGGGGGCTCCGGAGGGCTGGCAGGTGTAGGAACCGCCGATTCTCCGGGCCCCCATGCCGCCACGGGTGGATCACGCGCTACTGCATGACACCCCGCTCAGATCCGAAGCGCCGGTATTCAGCGGGAGCGCCTGGAGTACGTGGTTGGCGACCTCGACCGCCTCATCGGGCGCGTCGATCGACAGGTAGGTCTCGATGCAGTGCTGCGCAACGTTCTGGACGCGCAGTTCCCACTGGCTCCGGAGGTTCTCGGTGTCGATCCAACCGAAGGAGCTCCCAGCGCGGCTCGGGTACGTAAGGATCTTGCCGGTCACGAGTTCAAGTGCTGAGCGATAGGCGGCAGCCTGTTCAGCCGGCGGCTCGGTAGCGGCGCGCTCGACGCGCAGGTCGAACAGCTCGAGATCGGTGACGACGGCGGGCCCGACGGTGTAGTGGCCGTCGGTGGACACCGGGAGGTTGTGGCTCCCGATGCCGGAGCGGCACTCCGACATGACGTCCTTCAGCCGCTTCCGCAACCCCGGTCGCGGATCGGCCCAACAGGCATCTTCCAACGCCTCGATCGACACGGATCGGTGGAGGGCGATGTAGGCGACGACCGCCGTGGGCTTCGGCCGGAGTGGCCGGGGGCCGTCGATCTGGATCTCACCAAGGAGGCGCACGAGCACCTCGTACTCGGGCTCAGTCGGCTTCGGCCGTTCGCTCGTCGCCTCGGCACTCTTGTGGCCGTTCGAGCCGTGCGGCACCTGGAAGAGCTGCGGCTGATCCTCCACGTCCTCGGACTCACGGATGTCGAGCACCGGTTCGGCCTCCACTACTCCGTCGAGGTCCGATGCGACCGGCTCGTCGTCGAGCTCAGCCGTGTCGAGGATGCGGATCATCGAGGCAAGCGTGTCGTCATCCAGGTCCTGTGGGACACAGGTGAGGTCGATGTCGGTGATGGCAAGAACCTCGGGCTGGCAATCGATAGTGCAGGCTGCCTGGTCGAGGGCATCGGCCACGACGAGCGCCATCGCGGCGGGGCAGTGCGCCTGCAGGTGAGCGACGAGGTCTGGTGGAGGCGCCTTGGCCGAGACGATGAGCAGCGGCGCCAGCGCCTCGTGGTCCGGGTCCACCGCTCGCGCCGCGAAGGTGCTCGTCCAACCGGCTTCGTCGAGGACGGCATGCGACTGCTCGGCCCACGCCACGACGTCGGCTTCGACCTCCTGCCAGGAGTCGACCACGCTCAGGTGCTCGAGCGTCGAGGAGCCGACGCCGAGCAGATCCCCGACGACGAGCACCCGGACGGTGTGCGCAAGCGGACTGAGCGCAACCTCGGTGGCGATCGATCGAGCCAGGCTTCGGGCGCACTCGGGGTCGCCGACCAGCTCGATCAGGCCCTCGGCCTCGAGGTCGAGGTAGAGCTGCGCTCCGTCATCGGGCTGGCCCAACGTGGCCAGCAGTGGAGCCGCGCAGTCACCGGTCGGCGGACCCGGAGGTTCCGACACTTCCCAGACCCACAGGAGTCCGTCGCCCTCGGCACGCCAGCCCTCGGGCGCGTCGGTCGCTGGAGTGTCCATGAGCACCTCGAGGCAATGATCGCCGTGCTGGACGACCCGGGGACGACTGGTGACCTCGGAGCTGGCGAGTTGGCGGGCGAGATGGGTCATCGTCGAGCGGAGATCGCCGATCGTCTGCTCGTCCGCGCTTGCGACGATCCGCCGGTGCACCTTCCGGTCGGCCTCGTGGGTCGGGAGCGATGCCCGACCGGGATGATCGAGGCTGAACTGGCGTCGGCGGCGATCGATCGCGCGTTTCGCCCCGACAGCCAAGGCGATGCTCGAGATGCCTCCGACCGCGATGGTCCAGGGCACCGACGTGTCGGATCCATCACCCCCATAGTCGCTCGACGCGGCCGGGTCGACTGATCGCTCCACCGTCGGTGCTGCCGTCGCCGTCGGCGCTTCGGCCGGAGCAGGCGGGACGGTGGTCGTCGGAGCCGGATCCGGCTGAGGCGGTGCTGAAACCGGAGGGCTGGCGCTACTTGGTGCAGGCGGTGGCTGGCCTTCGATGGGAGCGGAACCATGGCCGGTCGGCGGCAGGACCATGGTCTGGCCCGGGTGGATGAGGCTGGGGTTGTCGGGGTCGACGAGACGGTCGCGATTCGCGTCGATGACGTCCGACCAGTAGGGCACGACCTCTGCGTCGGCCGGGGCCCGTGCCAGGTCGACGGCGAGCTGGTCCTCCGAGAGATCCCAGAGGTTGTCGCCAGGTTCGACGATGACCTCCGCCGGCGAGGACAACGAATGCGTTCCCGGCGACTCGGCCGGAAGCTGCAGGGTCCAGCCGGCGCGCAGGGTGTCGTCCCCGCTGACGATGGTGTGGCCGCCGGGCATGGACCGGCCCACGTTGAGGTCGCGGATCTCCCGCCATCGGAGCCCATCACCGAGCTCACGCTCCGCGAGTGCCCAATAGGTGTCGTGGCGCTGCACGGTGACCGTGCGAAGAGCGGCGGGAACGGGTGACTCCGCTGCAGCGGGGATGGGCTCCTGGGCGGAAGACGCATCGAAGCCGCCCTGGTCGACGACGTGCTCGATCGACGTCATGGGCATGGCGACAGGCACCCGTGGTGGGTCGGCCGCGGCTCGAGGTGGCTGGATCGGTGTGGCGAGCAGGACGATGCCGGCGACAAGTCGAGCAGCGACTGGCTGGAGGCCGCGGACGAGCGGGAGGTCACGGGGCTGGCGACCGCGCACGACGGCGACCGCCTCGACGGTGAGGGCGAGCGCGAGCTGGGTCCAGGCGAGCCAGGCGATGACGGCCAGGGTGTTGACGATGAACTCGTCGCTGATGCCGGTGTTGAGCGCTCGGGAGAGGGCGTCTCCATCGGGCAACGAGGTGGGAAGCGGCCACCCGACGAGGGCCGCGAGCCCGGTCGGGACACCGACGAGGAGCGCGACGGTTGCTCCGAGGGAAGCGAGGCCTCGCAGCAGAGCGCTCGATCGCGGGCGGCTCATGACGCTGCCTCGTCGACGGCGGTTGCCGTCTCCGAGACGGTGATCGTCCGGTCAGCGCCCGGAAGGATCCGTAGCTCTTGTGTTCGAGTCACGGTCACGGTGATGTGGGCGCCGCTGACGCTGACGCTGCCGGTCGCACCGACTTGTGTGAGGTAGGCGAGGGCAGCGGCCTCGGCTTCGGCGGGATCGAGCCGCGGTTCGCTGGTGAGCCGGAGGTGCGTGAGGTCGATCCGTTGCGCGCCGGCTCGGGCGGCCTGCTCGGCGTCGTTTCGGGCGGCGTTGTGGGCGTGGATCACCTGGCCTCCGTCGTAGGCCATGCCGGCGACCATCACGAGCGCGACGGCCACGACCGCGACGAAGGCGGTGATCGAGCCTCGCTCGTCGTGGCACTTGCTCATGGGGCTGCGCTCCGGTAGGTGTCGATGACCTCGGTGGCGCTAGCGGTGAAGGTCCGGGTTCCAGGCACGCCGAGGAGCGTGACGTCGGCCATCGAGGCGTGGCAGGTGACGGAGACGGTCACGGTGCCGCCCGGCTCAAAGCTCGATGTGTCGACCGCGGTGGTGAGGTTCGTGCAGGGCACCCCGGCGTTGGCGAGGTTGGCAGCGACGGCGGCCTCGGCGTCGGTGGTGGCGTCGGCGGGGTGCTGTCGCAGAGAGGCCGCGCGAGCGCCTTCGGCGGCGGCGCGCTCGACGTTTCCGTCGGCTTCGGACACCTTGCCGGCGAAGACGACGAGGAGCATGAGGAAGACGAAGGCCGGTGCGATGACGGCGACCTCGACCGATATCGATCCGCGTTCGGCGCGCCACACCGGCCGGCTGGTCATCGCTCCGGCTCCGGGATGAAGCGCTCGACGGGGGCTTCGCTGCGGGCGGTGACCGACCACGAGAACCCCACGACAAGTTGCGGTGCGTCGCCACGTACCTCGGCCGCCACGGTGGCTGGTTGGCGCTCCACGGTGACGGTGACGTTGCTGAGGTTCCCCGACTGAGCAAGGTACCGGCTGGCCGCCGCCTCGCCCTCGGCCGCGGTCGCGCTCTCGACCTGGGCAGCGTCGACCGCTTCGGCGGCGGCGGCGTTGGCGACCTGCTTGGCGTGCCACCACAACCCGTACTGCACGATGAGCATCAGCCAGAACAGGACGGCCGGGAACAGGATGGCGACCTGGATCGTCGTCATCCCACGTTCTTCCCGCAGCCGCCGGACCATGGCGGTCAGGCGCCGGGCTGCTCGGGGGCCGGGATGTTGTCGGCGTTGCCCTTGGCCGCGGTGTAGATGATGCCCATCACCACGATTGCGGCGCCGACCAGAAGGAAGGTGATGACGGCGACCTCGGTGGTGGTCATCCCACGTTCGTCGTCAGGGTCGATCCCGAGCCTGGCGCAGAGGTAGGCGAAGACGAGCGACGGATCTGGCATGACAGGGTCCTTTCAGTGGGCGTGTGGCAACTCACTCATGGTTGGGGCCCGCTCACCGAGGTGATCTGGGCGATGGCGGGGTAGGCGATGAAGACGAGGAACCCGAACAGCAGCACCGCGACGGGGACGGTCATGCGCTCGGTGGCTGCTTCGGCTGCCGATTCCGTCTCGGCGATCTGGTGACCCCGAAGGGTGTCGGCCTTCGCCGCGAGTGACGCTCGGATGCGGGCGCCGTGCGACCCGGCGAGCGAGACGCTCGCTGCGAGCTCGGCCAGCTCGTTGACGCCAAGGCGGTCGGCCAGGTCGGCGAAGGTGTCCCAGGGCGACCGGCCGGTCAGGCGCGCCCGGCGCAGCTCGCTTCGGATCGTCTGGTAGCCCCAGCCGTCGCCGGCGTCTGCGGCGGCGTGCAGCGCGGTCTCGATCCCGGCGCCTCCAGCGAGGAGCACGTTCACCAGGTCGAGGTAGGAGGACAGGGTGTGCCGGAACGCCCGCCGACGACGTTCGGCCTCGTCGCGCAGTAGGAAGTCGGGCAGCACGAAGCCGGCAACAGCGGTGGCGAGCGACATCAGGCCGATCACACCGACGGGCATGGCCATGCCGGCCACGATGAGGCCGAACGCCGCCAGGTTCGGAACGAGTAGGCCGGCGATGGCAGCGAGGAGTTTGTCGAGCGCATGGCGCTCGTGCGTGCGGCCGACGAGCTCCAGCTCGCTGCTGAGCCGGCTCGTTTCGTGGCCGAGCGCTTCGACCATCCAGCGCGAGACGGCACCGAGCCGGTCGATCACTGCGTCGTGCTCGGCGGTGCGTGCGCCGACGGGGACGCCGGTCTTCGCCAACCGGCCGAGCACGACCTCGATCGGGACGGGCCGGGGCGCGGCGGCTCGCCATGTGAGGACTGCGCCGACGCCGACACCAGCGCCGAAGAGCAGCATGACGATCGTGGTCATGACTCGCTCCCTGCGAGCGAGGTACTGGTTGCCCGGGCCGTGAACCGCTCAGGGAGCTGGATCTCGGCCATGCGCTTGAGCAGCCATCCACCGACGGCGAAGATCCCGCCCACGATCGCCAGCGCGATCTGTCCACCTGCGTCGTCGTACACGGCCAGGTAGTCGCGGTTGACGAGCGTCAGGAACGCGATGGCGGCGATGACCACGCCGACGATGACCTTCGTGGCCGTTCGCACGCGCGTGCGGCCGACCTCGACGCGAATGCGCATGCGGGCTTCGCCTCGCGTTGCTTCCGCCAGGCGCGACAGCAGGCCCGACAAGTCGCTGGCCTCCATGCGGGCAGCGATGACGAGCGCTGCCACGACGAGGTCGCCGGATGGGTGGTCGAGGTCCTCGCCGAAGGTGGCCAGTGCATCGGGGAGTCGCTGGTGTTCGAGGCGGCGGACGAGGGCGCGCACCTCACCCCCGATGGGTGCGGGTGCGACCGGAGCAGTGGCAACGATGGCCTCCTCCAGCCCGGATGCCGCCACGATGGAATCCCGGATCATCTCGGTCCACGACGCGATGGCCTCGGTGCGGGCGATGGCTCGTTCCCGGTTGAGCTTCCCGCCCAGCACCCCGGGCAGGGCGAGGACTGCGAGCGCGGCGAGAAGGCCGCCGACGACCCACCCTGTGATGGCAGCGACGACCAGGAACGCTGCGGCGAACGACGTGATCCGGAGCAGCCCGCTTCCTCCAGCGATGCGCTGCACGCCGCTACCCACGCCGTCGAGCAACGGGCGTCCGGTCAGTCCAGCGACGACCAGGAGCATGCCGAGGCCGCTGGTTGCGGCGAGGGCGGCGATCAGGAGAGTCGTCATCGCCACCACCCGTTCGCCACCGCGTGGGCCTCGAGGTCGAAGCCGTAGCGGTCGAGCTTGTCGGTGAGCTCGGGGGTGGGCGGAGCCGCTGGTGCGGCGACGCCGCTCGCGTCAGGCCGCCACAGCTCGTTGGACACGACCTGGTTGCCTTCGACGGTGCCGGTCACCTGGCGGACGCTGGTGACTCGGCGTTCGCCGTCGACCCAGCCCAGGTGGACGATGAGGTCGATGGCGTTGGCGACCAGGAGGTTGGTGACTTCGGGGACGAGCCGCTCGGGGGTCATGGCGGCGTACATGGCGAGCCGGCCGAACACACCCTTGGAGGAGTCGGCGTGGATCGAGCACATCGACCCGTCGTTTCCCTGCGACATGGCGAGGAGCATTGGGAGGACCTCGGCCCCACGGACCTCGCCGACGATGACGCGCTCCGGGTCCATGCGCAACGCCGAGCGCACCAGGTCGGCCAACGTGAACGCGCCGACTCCCTCCGTGTTGGCGTCACGCGCCTCGAGGGTTTCGTGGTCGGGATGGAGATCCTCGAAGCGCTCGAGGCCGATCTCCAGCGAATCCTCGACAGTGATGAGCCGTTCGGCAGGGTCAATCTCGTTGATGAGGCACCGAAGGGTGGTGGTCTTGCCAGTACCCGTGCCGCCGGCGACGACAAGGTTCGCTCGGGCGCGTACCGCTGCGGAGAGGAAGCCGGCCAGCAGGTCATCACAGAGCCCGAGTTCGATGAGCTGGTCGACGCGGTGGATGTCGAAGTCATGGCGTCGGATGGTGACGGTGGGCCGCCCGGAGACGGCCATGAGGGCATGGAGCCTGTCGCCGTTGGGCAACTGGAGATTGAGCTCCGGTTGGGCATGGTCCCACCGACGTTCACTGCGGCCGAGGCGACGGGCTGCAGTGGCGATCAACTCGACCAGGTCGTCGTCGGACGCGGCCACTGCTGGTCCCCGGACTTTCGTGCCGTCGCGGAGGGTGAGCCAGACCCGGTTGGCGCCGGAGATGTGGATGTCACGGATGGAGGGGTCGTCGAGCAGAGGCTGCAGCCGGGCCAGCCCGTGCAGCCGGTCGAGCACCGCGGTTGCGATCGCATCCTCGATGGTCTCGTCGAGTGGCTCTCGGCCATCCGCGTAGGCATCGGCGGCGAGCCGGCGCAGCTCGTCCGCGAGGAGCTTGCGAGCCAGAGCCCGCTCGTCAGCCGGGCCCATGCGGGGTCGGCCGTCCTCTTCGCGGGCGGTGTGCGCTGCCGTCAGCGATTCGCCGACGACGCGGTGCAGACGCGCGATGACATCCGAGTGGCTGTCGTCGACCCCCACGCTCCCAATTCCGGAATCGGGCGAGTAGCGATGGGCGGCGAGGGTCGTCATCGTGCGGACACCTCCTCTCGCTCGCCGAGCAGCGGCTCGAGACGATCTCCAAGGCCCGTTACGGCACGGGCGAGCCGGGACCTGGCCAGGCGAGCCCGTGAGATCCGTCCGTCCACCAGGTGCTCCGCGGTGGCCGGGTCCTCGGGTAGGTGAGCAAGGACCGTGCAGTCGAGTGCCTCGCCGACCTCCTCACTCCTGTAGGGACCGGTGCCGACGAGGATCACGGAGACCCGTCCGCGGGCCGAGCTCCGGAACGTTGCCACTGCATGACTGAGGGCGACGACCTGCTCGGCGACCGGTCGTGCGAGCACCGCGACGACGTCCGCTGCATCGACGATCGGAGTCCTGCGCCAGGCGCGCCCGGCATCGATCACCGCCCAGCCCGCCGACCGGTCCAACACCGTGACGATGCGCTCCCCGGCGGTTCGCCACAAGGCCTCGGCGGCGTCGGGGGAATCCGGGCCGACCAGCACCGGCACGCCCCCTGCGTCCTGGGCGTGCTCGAGCCAGCCCCGGTCCTCGGTTGGTTTGGCGGCGGCGAGGGAGGTGAGTCCGGGTTCGCGGCCAAGGCCGTAGCGGACGGCGAGCACACCGCCCGACAGGTCGGCTTCGACCAGCACCGAGCCGCCGAGTCGCGAGGCGAGGAGCAAGGACGTTGTCGTCACGCCAGGCGCACCGCGGACAGAGGCCAGAGCGATGCTCTTCATGGCGCCACCAGCACGAGACGCAACGATCCCGATCCCGCTGCGGCCGCCACCGCTTCGGCAGCGCCTTCGGCGGCCAGGATCGAGATCAGGCGCCGGTCGCTGGGCAGATCTTCCACCGCGAACACTGTCGCGTCGCGAGCGATCACCACCTCGGGCCCATCCCCGCTATCCGCTGCGGTGACCGCCGGATCCACAGTACGAACCACGTTCACTCGGTCACCGGGCGACACTCCCATGGCCGGATAGCCGCCGGGCTCGAGTGCCAGGCCGACGACGCCCTCGTTCGGGGCGACGGTGGGGCGCTCCGCCACGAGTGAGCGGGAGATGAGGGTGCCAGGAGCGAGGTCGACCGCGGCCACTCGGCCGACGACCTCGCTCATCTGTGCCTCGTCGAGACGGGCGACCGGGTCATCGCTGGCGACGTAGACGACGCGAAGGTCATCGGCCGCGATCTCGTCGCCCCGCTCGACCGTGCCCACGACTGCCAGAGCCGGTGACTTGTCGACTGCGCTCAGGTGCCACAGCACCGCTCCCAGAGCGAAGACCACGACCACCAGGACGCCGACGACCAGCTCAGGCACCCGCACACGTCTCCCGGGAGGAGCGAGAGAGACGGCATTCGTCGAGCGATGACTGTTGGAGCCCGGTGGGCCTGAGCGAGGCTGCGGGCGCAGTGTCGGAGTCGAAGCCATGTCAGCTGCCTCCTCGGGTGCCGATGGCCTGTATCTCGCCGACCTCGACGTCGATGGTCGAGGTCCGAGTTATCGCCGGCAGCGTGCCGCCGAACGGAGCGTTGGACGTCCAGGTCACCTCGAGGCGGACGGTGGCCGACATCTCGAAAGTTCCGCCGTCGCTTCCGGCAGAGGACGTGCGGTAGGTGTGCGCGCAGTCGCTGCCGGCCTCGTCTGCCGCCGGCGTCCATGCCTTCCCGGGACCGGCGCAGACAACGCGGTTGCCGTCACCGAGGGTCCATGAGACCGACACCGGTTGCGCCGTCACCGTCGACCACACCCGTCCCGCGGTGGCTGTTGCGGTGTAGCCGCGCCACCAGTCGCCTTCGAGCCAGAGCCAGGTGGGGACGTGCACGTACAGCCGGCCGTCCTCCGATGGGCTGGTGCGGATCGCCGGCGGCGCGATCTGCACAGATGCGAGCGCGTCTTGGGCGAGTCCTCGCGGGTCGACCATCCCGCCTTCTGGGATGACGTAGTGGCCGTTGAACGCGACGGGGCCAGGACCTTCGCACCAGTACTCCAGCCACCGGCCGGTGGCCGAGTGTTGCGACTGCAAAGTGTCCACGTCGTAGATGTGGAAGGCGAAGTCGTCCTCGATGACCACGTTCCAGTGGCACGAGGGGTCACCGTCGCCACCGCCGCCTTGGTCGGATCCGCTGCCGCTCGGTCCCTGGGTCGCGATCGCGGTCGGATCGCCCCCTCCGTCGATGTACGCGCCTCCTGTTCCGTTCGGTCGATCGTCGGCGAACGCCGGAGACGCGAAGGTCAGTGCGGCCAGCAGGGACGCGCCTACGGCGGTCAGGAGTCGAGGGCGCATCCCGCTACTCCGTCCCAGCGCTGGACGAGTCGTGCTTCCGAGACTCGCCACTCACCGTCGACGCGGGTCAGCTCACCGCGGACGTTGTGGGTGGCGACATCGTCGTTGACGACCTCGCCCGTGCCCCGCCTGATGATCAGGCCGTCGGACACCACACATTCCTGCACCACGGCGTGATCGCCTTCGATCTCCACCACGTTCACGTGCTGCACGTTGTGCGGCTCCGCCGGTCGCTGGAACGCCAGTCCTTGGTCAAGGTTCGACTGCGTCTCCGCGATGACCGCGTCGAGCTGCGCGCCCGTGGCGTACTCCCGCAGGTCCGGATCGTTCGGATCCGGTGTACCGGAGTTGGCCTCGAACCGAGCGTTCCAGTAGCCGACGTAGCGGTCGATGACCTCCTGTTCGGCCGGTGAGCTGGCAGCGGTGGTGCTCGCGGAGTTCGGTGAGACCGTCGTCGTGGAGGAGGAAGTCGTCGGGGTGCTGGTGTCCGTCGTCGTCGAGCGCTCGGTGGTGCTCGTGGTCGCCGCTGACCCGTCGGGGTCATCGTCGCTGCAACCAGCACCGACGAAGAGCAGCACTACGGCAGCGAGTGCTGCTGAGCGGCGTCGGGTTGTGCGGAGCTTCGAGAACCATGGCCGAGGGCGGTTCACGGGACGGTGCCTCCTCGTGAAAGAAGAGCCGCACCCTTCCGCTGCGGAACGCTCGAGGCCGTAGGGGGCTACCCGAATGCCGTAGAGAGGACCGCGGCGCATCCTTGCAGGGTGGGCGGTCCGCCTCGTATCGGTCAGGCAGACGAGACCGGGCCGTGAACGACCACCGCCCATTGTGACCCTTGACGAGCGATTCGTAAACCGCCACGCAGCAGGCTCACCGCGGAACCGGTTCCGCTTCATGCAGCGAGCGGGAGCTGGCGAGCCGGACCTCGGCCCGCCAGCGGCGATGGCGGAGCAGGCGAACGCTCACGTGCTGCTCGTTCGCCACCTCGGCCAAGGCTTCGCCACCGAGACGGGTGCGGAGGATCGTGGCGAGGACGGGCTTGGTCATCAGGCCTCGGTACTGGCTCTCGACCAGGTCCGTGATGAAGAGCCGGCCGAGCACCTCCTCCTCCACCGACGGCTTGTTGTCGACGAGGTCGGAATCGAGGTACACCGATTCGGGCGTCTCGATGGTGCGATGGCGGCGGTAGCGCTTGCGGACGTCGAGGAGGACGTTCGCCGCCACCGTTCCCGATCGGTGACACGGGTACGTGCGGATCCGCTCCCACGCCAGCGCCATGACCTCCTCGATTGCGGCCTCATCGTCGTTGCCGAACCGTGCGGCGATGGTGACGAGGCCCGGCGTGACCGCCTTCAGGAGGGTGCGGGCTGCGACGTCGTCCTCGGCGGCCAGGACGGCGAGGGCGCGCTGCGTCGGCTCCGACCGAGCGGGGTCGCGTCGACTGGCCACCACCTCCTCGAGACTCCGAAATCCGGCGAGCGCCGGGCAGATGCTCGCCCACCGGATGAGAGCTCGGCGGGCCTTCGGTGAGGTCGCTAGCTCCTCCCACTCCCGGTCGAGCACTTCCAAGATCCTTCCCATCGGGAACCTCCTCGTGTCGTCTGGACACGGGCAGGTTCCGAAAGAGGGGTCGTGCTGACGGTCCCGCGCGAGGTCGTGTTCCCGAAATTTCTCGAGAAGCGCTCGACCTACGCCTGATCGACCGGCGCCCGCCTCGCGCGATCGACCTGCGGTCGCGGGCCTAGATGGTCGTGGAGAACCGCGATGTCCTGACCCTCATCCCCGTCGAGCACCCCGACCCGCGCGTGCAGCGCTTCGGCTTCGACCTGACCGACCCCTACGTCGAGCATTGTTGGGGCCCCGTCGTCGGGCCGACCGCCACACTGCTGCTGCGGCGGCTCCCCGTGCTGTGGATCGAGCGGGTGCCCGCCACCATCACGCACGAGGAGCTCAGCAAGTCGCTGGGGCTTGGCGCCGGCGCCGGCAAGAACAGCCGGCTCGTGCACTCGATCGATCGCCTCGTCCGGTACCGGCTGGCACGGTGGGACACCGACCACACCCTCGAGGTCTACGGGCAGGCTCCGGGCCTCGAGCGCCACCACGTGGCCCGTCTCCCGGAGTGGTCGCAGCGGACCCACGAGCGCCTGCTCGACCAGCACATCCAGGCCATCGGCGCACGGGACCAGACCGCCGACAAGGTTGCCACGATCACCGCCCGCCTCGATCGTCTCGAAGGACACCGATCGATCGAGCCCACGTCGCCCGCAGCGCCCGTCCGGTCCATCGGACGATGAGCCTCCACCGGCGGCCCGCCCTCCCCGGAAGCCCGTCGTCGGAGCACGACCCCACCGCCGCAGAAGGCGAGATCCGGCGCGCACACATTTGCAGGTTCCCCTTCGGGAAACCTGCGGGCGCTCGCCCGCGGACCGGATCGTGAAGTTCACCGTTACTCCGCTGGGCGGAGCCCGGAGCGACGTCGGCCGGGTGGTCGACGGGATCGTCCGCTACCTCCAGCCCACCGGTCCCGCGCGTCCCTCGCCGACCGGCGGCCCAGCCCGAGGAACGGAGGGACCATCCCGCTACTACGCCGATAGCGGCGAGGAAGCCGGCCGCTGGCTCGGCCGCGGCGCCGAGCTGGCCGACCTGCGCGGCGAGGTGCAGCGAGACGACTTCGCCGCGGTGCTGGCCGGGCGCGATCCCCACACCGGTGAACGCCTCATCTCGGCGCAGGGGTCCGCCGGGCGCCGGGCGCATCTCGGAGCCGGCACGGTGACCCGAATCGGTCCCGACGGGGAGCGTCTGTACGGCGAGGCAGACGCCGCGACGGTCCTCGGGGTCACCAAGAGGGAGGCCTCGCGGCTGCTCGACGCGGGTTGCGCCGTCGCCCTCGCCAATTTCGCGGCCTGCGCTGGCGGCAACGGTGCAGAGGGTCGTGCCGACGGTCGTGTTGAGGGTCGTGCTCCCGGTCGTGTTTCGACGTTCGGGCAGGTCAGAGCGTCGTACCTCGTTCCGGTCGTGGATGACGACGGCTCCCGCTGGGTGAGCGAGACCGAGCTGACCGCGTGCCAGTCCGCGCGTGAGATCGGCGTTGACGCCGACGAGATCCGCGCCGGTGGCTGCGACGACGATCAGCTTCCGATCGCCGAGGCCGACCGCCTGGCCAGCGTCACGACCCGGTACCTGCGGACGCTTGCCAAGCACCACGAGGACCACGCCTCGGAGATCGCTCGCACCATCGAGGCGGGGCGGCGACCCCGCAAGGCGTACCTCGTCGGTCACCGTGGGACAAGGGGACAGTGGATCGTCACGCGACAGCACCTGGCTGAGTTCCTCGAACGACGCCGACCACCAGCCGTACGTGTCGGCTTCGACGTCACACTGACGACCGAGAAGTCCCTCGGTGTCCTCGCCCTCCTCGGTGACGAGCGCACCAGCCGGGCGGTGCTCGGGGCGATCGAGCACGCCAACGACTGGGCGATGGGCTGGCTGGAGGACCATGCCGCCTACGGCCGCGTCGAGGGCAAGCCGACAAAGGGCCAGGGGTGGATGGCCGCCTCGTTCCGGCACCTCACCTCACGAGCGCTCGACCCGTTCCCGCACCACCACAACGTCGTGGCCAACACCGTCACCCTCGCGGACGGCAGCCACCGTGGCCTCGATGCCCGGCAGCTTTACCGGCA
>Ga0182741_1004553_pt1 | contig 13574 bp, 12 predicted proteins | sample eDN5th37CBELigOP_FD_128874 | JGI IMG/M metagenome (GOLD analysis project Ga0182741, IMG submission 128874) | Enriched Organic Plus compost microbial communities from Emeryville, California, USA - eDNA 5th pass 37_C BE-Lig OP (version 2) (version 2) ...
CCGATCGGGCAGATGCCGCACTGGTTGTTCGCGTTCGACGCCGCAGGCATGGTCAGCGCCCGAACCCTGGCGGTGTTGTCGACCCATTCCGAGCAGCGTCTGCGCGTCGAGTCGGAATTGTCAGGAACCGAAGCCGGGACACCGCAGGTCTACGAGTACCTGCGGGCCTGCGTGCTGGACACGACCCGGCTGTGGCCGACCACTCCGGTGATCCTCCGGGACTCCGTGGAAGAGACCACGTGGAGCGACGGTGCGGGTGGTACCTCCACGATTCCCGCCGGTACGGGCTTCGTGATCCTGTCCTCGGCCTTCCACCGCTCCGACGACCTGCCGTTCGCCGACACCTTCGAACCCGAGATCTGGCTCGACGGCCGCGCTGAGCGCTATCCCGCGCTCGTGCCGTTCAGCGCCGGACCGACGGTGTGCCCCGGGCGCAGCATCGTGCTGTTCGCGGCGAGCACCTTCCTTGCGACTCTGCTCCGGTCCGCCGAGTTCACCGTGGTGTCGGATATGAAGCCGGATCCGGCGCGTCCGCTGCCCGCGACGTTCGACAATTTCGGTCTGCGTTTCGCGGTGCGGTAGGGCTCTCTCGGCTGGGGCCGCAATACCGCCTCGATACCCCCTCGGAGATCGTTTCCCCGTTATCCGATGGCGTGACGTCACTCACGGTTCACCCCGGTTTTGCGACCAACGCGTGAGGTCGATGGTGTCGATGTGAATCGAGTAGGGCAAATCGGGCGCTTTTTGTCCGATACCGGTCGGTTTGGAGTCAAGGCGACACGCTGAGTTCGTCAAAGGTCGAAGTACTCTGTGATGGAATCGTGACCCTTTCGTTACCGAGGGCCTGTCCCAGAGGAAACTGCTGTGATCCGAAATCCTGAATCCACCCACACCCGAGAAGCTACCGATCTGCGACGGCGCGCAACCCGCGCCGGCAGGTGGATGGCAGTCGCGGTCCTCGCGAGCGCCGTCACCGTCGGCGGAACGACGGTCGCGAACGCCGCAGGCGACCGGGTCCGCGTCGAGTCCGCCACCGCATGGACCGGCGCAGGGGAGAACCTCTCGACCGCACCGCAGGTGCTGAAGGTTGCCGGTGTCGACACATCGCACTACACCGAGAAGCTGAACCGCGCCGCCGAGCGCGAAGCGCAGCGTGTCGCCGAGGCGATCGCTGCCCAGGAAGCGGCCCAGCGTGCCGAGGCCGAGCGGATCGCTCGCGAGGCCGCCGAGCAGGCCGCCCGCGAGGAGGCCGCGCGTCGTCCCGCGCTCGCCTTCCCCGCCGCGGGAACGCTGACCTCGGGCTACGGTCCGCGCTGGGGCACCAACCACAACGGTGTCGACATCGCCAACTCGATCGGCACGCCCATCGTCTCCGTCACCGACGGCGTCGTGATCGACTCCGGTCCGGCCTCGGGCTTCGGTCTGTGGGTGCGCGTCGCGCAGGACGACGGCACGACCGGCGTCTACGGCCACATCGACCGGTCTCTCGTCTCGGTCGGCCAGCACGTCCGCGCCGGCGAGCAGATCGCCACGATGGGCAACCGCGGCCAGTCCACCGGACCGCACCTGCACTACGAGGTGTGGCAGCCGGGCGGCGCCAAGGTCGACCCCATCCCGTGGTTCCACGCGCGCGGCGTTCCGGTGCCGAGCTCGCACCTCGGCTGATCCGGTAGGCGACAGCCCGAGGACGACCCTCACGACGAACACTGCCCCGACGCGAATGCGTCGGGGCAGTGTCGTGCGTGGAGCTACCAGATGCGCACGCGCTCCGAAGGATCGAGATACAGTCCGTCGCCCTCGGTGACGTCGAACGCCTCGTAGAACGCGTCGATGTTGCGGATCACGCCGTTGCAGCGGAACTCCGGCGGCGAGTGCGGGTCGACGGCGAGTCGTCGTGACGCCTCCTCGTCGCGAACCTTCGTACGCCACACCTGCGCCCACCCGAAGAACACGCGCTGCAGGCCGGTCAGACCGTCGATGACCGGCGCGGGCTTGCCGTCGAGCGCGATCTCGTAGGCTTTCAACGCGATCGACAGGCCACCGAGATCACCGATGTTCTCGCCGATCGTGAAGCTGCCGTTGACACGCTGTCCGGGAAGGGCCTTCGGCTCGAACTCGTCGTACTGCGCGATGAGGGCGGCGGTGCGCTTACCGAACTCCTCGCGGTCCGAATCGGTCCACCAGTTCTCCAGATTGCCGTCGCCGTCGTACTTCGCGCCCTGATCGTCGAATCCGTGGCCGATCTCGTGCCCGATGACCGCGCCGATACCGCCGTAGTTCGCGGCGTCGTCGGCATGCAGGTCGAAGAACGGGGGCTGGAGAATCGCGGCGGGGAAGACGATCTCGTTCATCCCCGGGTTGTAGTAGGCGTTGACCGTCTGCGGGGTCATGAACCACTCGCCGCGATCGACCGGACCACCGAGCTTGCCGAGATCGCGGTCGTATTCCGCGGCGTACCCGCTGCGGTAGTTGCCCACCACGTCGTCCGGGGTGATCGTCACAGCGGAGTAGTCGCGCCAGGTGTCGGGATAGCCGACCTTGGGGGTGAACTTCTCGAGCTTGCGCAGCGCGGCCTCGCGCGTGGCCGGGCTCATCCATTCGAGGTCGGTGATGGACTGCCGGTACGCCTCGGTGAGGTTGTCGACGAGCACCTGCATGCGCGTCTTCGCCTCGGCGGGGAAGTGCCGTTCGACGTAGAGCTTGCCGACGGCCTCGCCGAGCAGGTCCTGCACGAGCGACACGCCGCGCTTCCAGCGGTCGCGGATCTCCTGCGTGCCGGTGAGCGTGCGGCCGTAGAACGCGAAGTTCTCGTCGACGAACGCCTCGGACAGGTACGGAGCCCGCGCGCGCAGCACCCGCCACACCGCCCAGGCCTTCCAGTCGTCGAGGTCCTCGTCGGCCCACAGCGCGGTGAACACCTCGAGGAAGCTCGGCTGACGGACGACGATCTCGGCCCACTGGTCGGTGGTCGCGCCGGTCGCGGTGATCCATCCCGTCCAGTCGAACTGCGGGAGATCGGTGAGCAGCGAGTCGAGGGTGAGCAGGTTGTAACTCAGGTCGGCGTCGCGACGCTTGACGACGTCCCAGTGCCCGGCGGCCAGCTTCGTCTCGAGCGCGACCACCTTCGCCGCGTCGTAGGGCAGGTCGGCGAGGGCGAACATGCGGCCGATGTGGGCGGTGTACCGGTCGCGGATCTCGGCGTAACGGTCCTCGCGATAGTACGACTCGTCGGGCAGCCCGAGACCGCCCTGCGAGACGTGCATCAGGTACCGCTCGGAGTTCTTCGAATCGGTGTCGACGTAGTGCGCAAGCGCACCCGTCACGCCGGCGCGCTGCAACCCGCCCAGTACTGCCGCGAGCGCGGCGCGGTCGGCAGCGCCGGAGACCGCCCGGAGTTCCTCGCGGATCGGATCGAGACCGGCGGCCTCGATCGTCGCGGTGTCCATGAACGAGGTGTACAGGTCGCCGATCTTCTGGGCGTCGGTGCCCGGCTCGGCGCCGGACGCCGCGGCCTCTTCGATGATGGTCCGCACGTCGACCTCGGCCTTGTCGGCGAGCGTGCGGAAGGCTCCGTCGAGCGCGCGGTCGGCGGGGATCTCGTGTTCGGCGAGCCATCGGCCGTTCACGTGTTCGAAGAGGTCGTCCTGGGGGCGGACCCGTTCGTCGACGTGTCCGAGATCGATGCCGGAGCGAATCTCCGAGTTCTGCGCGAGGGTCATGCTCCCCATCCTTACACCGGATGGGCAGGTCGTGCAGTCACCCGCGGACCGGACCGCCGCGGAAGTGGGAGAACACCCTCGGGAGCGTTTACATACTCCTAACATCGCCCTCATGACCGAAGGTTCCACGACGGAGCCGCCCGCGGCGACCCCGTCCACACAGATGCTGGTCGATCCCCGCTTCATGCCTGTCGCGGATCTGTTCTTCCGGATGTTCTACAAGCCGAGCCAGGGCGGCGGCGCTCTCGCCTGCTACCTGCACGGCGAACCCGTCCTCGACATCTGGGCGGGTTGGGCCGCACGCGACAAGCGGTGGAGTCGCGACACCGTGGTGCTGTCGTTCTCCACCGGCAAGGGGGTGGCCAGCACGGTGGTGCACCGCCTCGCCGAGCGTGGCCTGCTCGACTACGACGCAGCCGTGGCCGAGTACTGGCCGGAATTCGCCGCGGCCGGCAAGGAGACGATCACCCTGCGACAGCTCATGTCGCATCGCGCCGGACTGCACAGGTCCCGCGGTCTCGTGCCTGGCAGGGAAGGACTGCTCGATTCCGAGGCGGTGGCCGCCGCGCTCGCTGCCTCCCCACCCGATCCACGACGTTTCCACGGGCCGGGTTATCACGCCGTCACCTACGGCAACCTCGTCGCCGAGGTCGCATCGCGCGTGACCGGGGTGCCCTTCCAGGAACTCGTGCGCACCGAGATCGCCGAGCCGCTCGGCACGGACGAGTTCTGGTACCACGTGCCCGAGGACCAACGGCACCGCATCGCCCGAGTGTTCCCCAAGGTCAACTTCCTGCCGGCACCGTGGACGACGGCGTCGGCGGTGCTGTCGCGCGCGCCGGGCGTGCGGGGTCTCGCCGAGGCAGGCATGGCGGAGGGCTTCGACGAGCTGATGCGCAGTCCGTCCGCGCACGACGCCGTCATGCCGGGATGGAACGGTGTGTTCACCGCGCGGGCCCTGGCCCGCATGTATGCGGCGATCGCGAACGGCGGAGCGATCGACGGCACCCGCCTGTTGAAGGAGGACACCGTCGACCAGCTGCTCGAAGTGCAGACGCGGCGACGCGACTACGTCCTCGGCATCCGGCCCAACTGGCGGCTCGGTTACCACCCGGGATGGGTCGCCCTGCGGCAGCAGCCGCTGCAGTCGGTCGGGCACTACGGGTTCGGCGGCTCGGGAGCGTTCGCCGACCCGGAGACCGGGCTGTCGGTCGCGTTCGTCACCAACCGCATGGGCAACACCTTCACGACCATCTCCGACGGCCGGTTCCCGAGGCTCGGCGCCGCGGCGGTGACGGCCGCGCGCCGAGCAGGGTGATCAGACGTCGACACCCGCGTTGACCGCGGCGAGGACCCGGTCGCCCTGACGTGCGGTGACCGTCGTCCCCGTCGGGTCGTGGATCGAGTCGGTGTCGTTGCGAGTGTCGCGGCCGCTGTGCTCGGTGTACGGCTCGACCGTCGAGAAGATCTCGTCGGTGAGCGCCTCGTCGAAGTACAGCTGCGTGGTGAGCACCGTCGACCGGTCGATGTGCACCTTCAGGTGGATATGCACGGTGCGGCCGCGGTACCAGCCGGGATAGACCATCGTGCGTCCGGACGCTCGAGGCACGGTGCAGGAAAGCTGGGAGATTCCTGCGAATCCGTTACGCGCGGGGCAGCAGCTGGACGTTGGCGTGCGCGCGCACGTAGACGGTGCCGTCGGCGGCGCACAGCGTCGTCTCGAAGGACGCGAGTCGCCGTCCGGCCCGCACCGATGCGGACCGCAGTTCGATGACCGGCCCGGGGACGGCAGGCGAGCGGAGATAGTCGAGGCCGATCTCCAACACGCGATAGTCCTGATCGATGCCGGTCAGCGTCTGCGCGGCCAGGCCGGTGACGGCCTCCGCCATCGACACGAGCACACCGCCCTGCACCGAACCGATCACGTTGGCCATCCACTCGCGCGGCGACAGACGGGCCTGCACGACGCCGCGCTCGGCGGCCGTCACCTCGAGTCCGAGCAGACCGGCGAGCGGTCCCCGCGGAAGAGTTCCGGTGGAGATGCCCGTGACGATGTCGAGGCCGGGCAGTTCGGCCAGGATCGCCGCATCCGACCACGGTTCCGGATCGTCCCGCTCAGGTGCGGTCTCCGGTTCTTCCGTGCCGAGATCCATCGGCGTACGCCCGACGACGATGGATCGGCCGACCAGGTGCGCGACGAGAGCACCCTGCTCGTCGCGCACGTCGGTGCCCGACACGGCGGTGGACTCGTCGAAGAACAGGCTGCTGCCGTGACCGACGAGGGTCCCCGAGATGGGGAAGGGGTGGGCGAGCGTCGCCGTCACGTGCGACAACACGCTCTGCGGTCGCTCACCGGTCTCCGCGAACCGCGCGATGCCGGCGGGTGCGCCCGCGGCGACGTCGGTGAAGACGCCGATGGAGGCGAGCGTGGTCTGCCCGCGGTGGTCGAACAGGTGCGATCCGACGGACTGGGTGACCGAGACCGACGCGTCGTCGGCGACCTCGATGCCGACGCCCATGAAACGACCCGGACGGTCGACGGCGAACTGTGCGGTCTCGATTGCCATTCCTTGCTTCTACCAGGAACAGCGCAGCGAGGAGCAGTCGGGGAGCGGTTCGCCCCGATTCGCGGTCGCCCCTCGGCTCAGCTCCGTGACCGTCGGTCGCTTCGGCTCCGTGACCGTCGGTCGCTTCAGCTCCGTGGCGTCTCCGGACCGCGACGACCCTCGAGTTCCCGGATCCTCTTCGACGCCTCCTCGAGCCGCTTCTTCCGCTCGGCGGCCTCCGACTTCTTGAGCTCCTCGTAGACCTTCTCGTCGTCGTCGCTGTACTTCAGGATCAACCGCGGAACGCTGAGCGTGACGATCAGCGACGGCCACACGATCCACGCGTAGCTCCAGTCCAGAGCGATCTGCAGGACGAGGAAGGTCACGAGCGTGACGCCGATGATGATCCAGTCCAGCGTCTCCACCATGCTGCCGCGTTCGCGGAGCGAGGCCAGTTCGTCCTCCGGAGACTGGGACGCCGCCGCAGGGGAGCTGTCGTGTCGGACCGCCGGCGCGGAGGAGTCGTGAATCATCCGGATGTGACCGTCGACCTGTTCGAGGGGCACACCGCCGGGCAGCCCTCGGAACGACGGGAGCAACGCCGAAAACGTTCGCGCCGAGGATATCTCCCCGGATCGTTCGTAGAACTCGGCGCTGTCGAGCCGGCCCGCGGCGTAGTGTTCGCCGAGTGCGTTCAACGCGTGCATGCGTTCGGCGTCGCTGAGCAGCAGGTCGTCGTGATCGGAGTTGCCGGTCATTGCTTTTCCCGCGCTTTCGGAGTCGGTTGTCGAATCCTGGTGCATCCCTGATCCTAGAGCCGATGATCGGGCATGTCCCGGGCGAGGATGGCCGCCTGGATCCGCGATTGCAGTCCGAGTTTGTGGAGCACCCGGGCGACGTGCGTCTTCGCCGTGTTCTCACCGATGCCGAGACGGGTGGCGATCTGGCGGTTGGACAGTCCCTCGCCCAGACACGCGAAGACCTCCTGTTCGCGTGCGGTGAGGGCATCGAAATCCGGCCCGTCCGGAACACCTTCCCGCCGAGCGGGTTTCGAGACGAACGCGTCGATGACGGTTCGGGTGACCTGCGGTGAGAGCACGGACTCCCCGGAGTGCACCGCCCGGATCGCGTCGAGCATGGCATCCGCCGAGGCGGTCTTGAGGAGATATCCGGCCGCCCCGGCACGAAGACTTTCGAAGACGTACTCGTCGATCTCGAAACTCGTCAGCACCAGCACCCGAGCGCTCGTCTCCTCGGTGATGGTGCGGGTCGCGGCGATCCCGTCGACATGTGGCATGCGGATGTCCATGAGGACGACATTCGGGTCGAGCGCGCGCGCCTGCGACACCGCGACCGCGCCGTCGGCGGCTTCGCCCACCACCTCGATGTCCTCGCTCGTATCGAGCAGGAGCCGCAGGCCCGCGCGGATGGCGCTGTGATCGTCGGCGAGCAACACCCTGATCGTCACGTCGTGCTCCTCCTCGCGAGCGGCAGTTGCACGTATGTCCTCCATTCGTTCCCGTCGCGACCCGAGCGGGCGTGCCCACCCACCGCGGCGGCGCGTTCGGCGATGTTGCGCAGGCCGTTCCCGACGCCGCGGACCGGTGACGGGTCTGCGGGCTCCGAGTCGCCGATCGGGTTCACCACCTCGATCCCGAGGCGGCCGTCGGTGTCGTCGAAACGAAGGGTCACCGGCCGTCCGGGTGCATGCTTGACCGCGTTCGTCAGGGTCTCCTGGACGATGCGGTAGGCCGTGAGATCGACCTCCGCGTCGAGGTCTGCGGGTGGACGACCGTCGATCCGGACGGAGGTGCCGGCGGCACGTGCGGAGGCGGTGAGCGGTTCGAGGTCGGCGAGACGACCCGCCGTGGTGATCTCGTCGTCGGTGTCGTCGCTGCGCAACAGGCGCACCATCGACTGCATCTCCTGCAGGGCGGCCACGCTGCCGGAGCGCACGGACTCGAGCACGGTCAGCGCTCTGTCGGGATCGGAATCGCGGAGGCGGAGCGCGGCCTCGCTCTGGATCGCGATCGACGACAGGTGCCCGGCCACCACGTCGTGCAGGTCGCGGGCCAGACGCTGCCGCTCGGTGGTGATGGCGGCGCGACGGTCCAGTTCCGCGACCCGCGAGAGGGCCTCGGCGCGTGCCCGTTCGATCTCGGCGGCGTCCCGATGTGTGCGGACGGATCGGGCCCACCAGATCGGGACGACGATCACGAGCGCGGCGATCGACACGGCCCATACGGCGATGCGCAGTTCTCCGAAGTACACACCGAGCGCGACGGCGCCGACGACGATCGGGACCACCGGGGCGCGTTCGAGGAAGCGGCTGGTGCGCGCCGAGCCGAAGAGCGCTGCGGCATACAGCAGGTCGCCGTATGCGATCCAGACCGGCAGCGAAGGACCGACGACGAGGTCGACCAGTACCGGAACCGTGCCCACCAGGAGTGCGAGAAGCGGTCGCGTGCGACGCATCGTCATCGGTGCACACACGCACGCGAGCAGAACCAGCCACACCCACAGCGGCTGCGGCGGCCGGTCCTCGACGAGCACACCGAGATCCAGGGCGTACAACAGTGCGCCACCCGCGAAGTACGCGAGGGCGACGAGCAGGGAGTTGTACCGCGGGTTCACGAATCCCACTCGAATCTCGGATTCACGGTTGTCCACAGCAACGATTCGACCACAACCGGGGGAGGATCAGGGTCGGGGTCACCCGAAGTGATGAGGCATCTGCCGCCCATCGGGCGACGCGCGCGTGGGGATGTGCGCGCGATTCTGAGGTCATGTTCAGCCACATCGCCGCTTTCATCGTCGGATGCGAGATCGCGTTCTGGGTCGTGCTCGCGGCCGGGCTCGTGTTCCGGTACCTGCTCCGGCTCGGCAGGACGGGCACGGTGCTGCTCGCCCTGATCCCGCTGATCGATATCGTCCTGCTCGCGGCCGTCGCCGTGGATCTGCACAACGGCGCGGAGGTCGGCTGGGTCCACCGTGTGGCCGGCATCTATCTCGGTGTGAGTGTCGCCTTCGGCCCGAGCGTCGTCCGGTGGGCCGACCGGCGGTTCGCCTACCACTTCGCGGGTGGTGCGAAACCGGAACCCGCTCCGAAGGAAGGTCCGGAGGCCTTCCGCAAGGAATGTGCGGACTTCGGGCGATGGCTGCTCGCAGCCGGGATCAGCGCGGCAGCCGTGCTCGGGCTCGGGTCGACCGTCGCGAACGGCGAACAGGCCTCGGCGCTGTACGGAATCTTCCCCACCCTCGCCACGATCACGGTGATCTGGCTGATCACGGGCCCGGTCTGGGTGCTCGGCAAGCAGTGACAATCACGTGGCTCCGAGAAACTTCCGGGTGTGCGATGAGTTCTCGCGGGGTGGCCGGTCTGTATCCGTGACACCCACACCGCGTCCCCGCAGGACGAACCGAACACAGGAGAAACCATGTCGCGCATGCTGTTCGTCAATCTCGCCGTCGAGAACATCACCGCCACCCGCGCATTCTTCGACAAGCTCGGATTCACGTTCGACGAGTCGTTCTGCGACGAGAACGCCGCCTGCCTGAAGATCAACGACCAGACCTACATGATGCTGCTCGAGAAGCAGATGTTCCGGATGTTCACCAACGACGACATCTGCGACACCACGAAGGCCCGCGAGGTGCTGATGTGCGTCTCGGCCGACAGTCGCGAAGGTGTCGACACGCTCGTCGACGGCGCGATCGCGGCCGGCGGCACCGAATGGGTGACCGCCGGGGCCGAGAAGGCGAAGGAGGACATGGGCGACTACGCGTACCAGCGGGCGTTCCGCGACCTCGACAACCACGTCTGGGAGGTCATGTGGATGGACATGGCCGCCGCTCAGCAGGCCGACGCCACGGAAGCTGCGCCTGCCGAGGCGTGACCTTCGACGTCAGCGGGCTGCCGGGTCCTCCGGCAGCCCGAACCTGGCGAACAACCCGGCGGTGTCGTCGGAGAAGAAGACGGTGGCGTGCGTGACCCTACCGTCGACGATGTCGAGCACCTGCAGTTGGAAAGGGTGGTGGCGGCCGTCCTCCCCTCGCATGTACAGCCCGAATGCCGGCTGGCCGTTGGCCACGGTGGGAAGCAGCACCTGGTCGCCGGGGCCCTTCGCGGGGCACTTGTGCTTGATGAGGGAGACGATCGCCTCGGGGCCCTGGTACCAGCCTTCGAAGGGCGGCATCTCCCAGACGGCGTCCTGGGTGAGCATCTCGACGAGCGAATCGATGTCGTACTTCTCGAAGCCGTCGACCCAGCGCTGCAGCAACGCCCTGGTCTCGGCGCTGTCGGGTTCGGCGAGGTCGTCGTCGCGGACCTGGGCGTCCTTCAGTTGCGCACGTGCCCGCTGCAGAAGACTGTTGACCGCCGCCGTCGACGTGTCGAGCGCGGCTGCGACCTCGGTGGCGCGCCACTGCAGGACCTCGCGGAGCAGTAGGACTGCGCGCTGGCGGGCGGACAGGTGTTGCAGAGCGGCGACGAACGCGAGGCGGACGGAATCGCGGGAGGCGGCGATGGTGGCGGGATCCGACGGGTCGTCGGTGGCGTACCCGACGGGGAACGGCTCGAGCCACGGCACCTCGGGGCGGGTGACCAGATCGTCGGTGGGATCGGAACTGGGCGCGCCGAGCCCGGTGGGCAACGGCCGGCGGCTACGACCTTCGAGCGCCGTGAGGCACACGTTGGTGGCGATACGGTGCAGCCACGTGCGCAGTGAGGAGCGGCCCCCGAAGTTCTCGTAACCGCGCCAGGCGCGCAGATAGGTCTCCTGGACCAGGTCTTCCGCATCGTGCAGCGACCCGCTCATGCGGTAACAGTGTGCGAGCAGTTCGCGTCGGAACGGCTCGGCGAGTTCCATGAAATCGGTCGACGTCGATGTCGAACCGGCAGATTCTTCGAGCAGTTGTTCGGTCATGAGCGCGATACCCCCGGCTGGTCGGACCCGAATCCGCTACCCGTCAGAGAGTAGTCGGGGGCACCGACAGAAGACAGATGATCGCCGGGTCTCGATCGGGGCGCCGGTTGCAGGTACCGTGCACGAAGTCGCGCCGAGGTGAGCGCGTGGTGGACGGAGTGGGGACAGGTCGTGCACGAGTACACGCTGCGCGAAGGCGTATCCGGAGCGCAGGGCCACAGCAGGCCCGAGCGCAACGGGCCCGTCGGCCCCTTCGCCGAAGGTCTTCCACCCGGTGCCCTGGACGTCGAGCGGCCTCCGCTCGACCGGTTCGGCCCGGCCGAGCTCGGACGGGCCGTGGTCGTCGCCGCCGTCCTGATCGCCTTCGTGGTGTGGGCGGTGCTGCGGTGGACCGTCCGGCCCCGGCAGCACAGCGTCGTCGAAGCGGCCGCGCACGGCACCGTCGACGCCTTCGAACATCTCGGACCGACCTTCGTGAAGCTGGGCCAGCTCATCGCGTCGTCACCCGGACTGTTCCCCGCGGCCCTCGCCGACGCGTGCCTACGCATGCTCGACGACGTGCCGACCTTCCCCTCCGAGCAGGCCCGCGCGGTGATCGAGGAGGATCTCGGACACCGCATCGACGAGATGTTCGAGTCGTTCGACGACGTGCCGCTCGCCGCGGCGTCCGTCGCCCAGGTGCACGGGTGCGTGCTGCGCGACGGCCGCCGGGCCGTGGTGAAGGTACAGCGACCGGGGATCGCCCACCGCATGCTCGTGGATCTGCGCGCCGCCTACATGGGCGCGAAGCTGCTGCAGCTCTTCGAGTTCTTCCGCATCGCGAACACTCCGGGGATCATCCGCGATCTCTACAACGCGACGATGACCGAGCTCAACGCGGCGGTCGAAGCGGATCGTCAGGATCGCTTCCGCCGCAACATCTCCGCCTTCGGCGACAACACCTTCGTCACGGTGCCCGAGGTGTACTGGCAGTGGTGCGGTCCGCGGGTGATCTGCATGGAGCGCCTGCAGGGCAAGCCCGTCGACCGGGTGGTGCCGGGCCAGGACGATCTCGACACCTCCCTGCTCGTGCGCCGCGGTGTGAAGGTGTGGATGGAGGCGGTGCTCTGCCACGGTCCGTTCCACGGCGACGTGCACGCGGGCAATCTCTGGCTGCTCGACGACGGACGTGTCGCGCTGCTCGACTTCGGCATCGTCGGCGAACTGCCCGAGAAGTGGCGCGCGCTGCTGCGGGCACTGTTCCGCGCCGCCCTGCTCGACGGGGACTTCACGGCGGTCGCGCAGAGCGTGCGGGCACTCGGTGTCGCCGCCGACCTCGACCTCGACGACGCGGCGGTGGGCCGGCAGGTCGCCGAGATCTTCGGTCCGCTGCTCGGTCAGGACGTGGGGGAGTTGCGGCTCAGCGAGCTGATCGGCGCGCTCGTCTCGCTCGGACGCAAGTGGAACACGTCGACCCCCGAGGAGCTCGTGTTGTTCGGGAAGCAGCTCGGATATTTCGAGCGCTACGCGACCGCGCTGGCGCCGGGCTGGGTGCTCGGCCGCGATCCCTTCGTCTTCCGGAACATCTTCCCCGAGGAAGTAGCCATAAGAATCGCCGAATCGAACGTGAGCCTGCCCGACTGAGGCAGGAGGCCGTTCGGTCTTTACAGGATCCGACCCGCCCCGTAATTTGAACGATCGTTCGACCAAATTATGGTGCGAGCCACACTGGCTACCGGAAGGACCGCGACCTCAATGGCAACTTCGCAGGACGTCGTACTGAGCACGCGCGACGGAAACGTCGTGACCTGGACGATCAACCTTCCGGAGGCGCGCAACCCGATCTCGGGTGACGACGTCGTCGACCGCCTCGTCGAGCTCGTCGAGGAGGCCAACCGCGACATCGACACCCGCGTCGTCATCCTCACCGGCGCCGGATCCGCCTTCTCCGCCGGTGGCAACGTCAAGGACATGGACGAGCGCCGCGGCATGTTCGGCGGCGCACCCCACGCCCTGCGCGAGGGCTACCGCCGTGGCATCCAGCGCCTGCCCCGCGCCATCTACCACTGCGAGGTCCCGATCATCGCCGCCGTCAACGGCCCCGCAGTGGGCGCCGGCTGCGACCTCGCGATGATGTGCGACATGCGGATCGCCTCGACGAAGGCGTTCTTCGCGGAGAGCTTCGTCAAGCTCGGCATCATCCCCGGCGACGGCGGCGCCTGGCTGCTGCCCCGCGCGGTCGGTGCGGCGCGCGCCGCCGAGATGGCCTTCACCGGCGACCGCGTCGACGCCGCGACCGCCCTCGACTGGGGCATGGTCTCGCAGGTCGTCGAACCCGAACAGCTCCTCGACGCCGCGAACGCGCTCGCCGCCCGCGTCGCCGTCAACCCCCCGAACGCACTGCG
>Ga0182741_1004560_pt1 | contig 13559 bp, 9 predicted proteins | sample eDN5th37CBELigOP_FD_128874 | JGI IMG/M metagenome (GOLD analysis project Ga0182741, IMG submission 128874) | Enriched Organic Plus compost microbial communities from Emeryville, California, USA - eDNA 5th pass 37_C BE-Lig OP (version 2) (version 2) ...
CTTGTCGGGTAGCCCGAGCGCATTGCTGCGCCCGGGCCCCCTCAGAACCGGACGTGCGACTTTCACCGCATCCGGCTCAAGCAAGCCCCGAGGGCGTCTGTCTACTGAATCTGCTGGACCCGCTGCCTATTTCGTTGTTCTTGTTGTCGGCAGTGGGCGTGCATGAGGCGGTGTGCGGTCGGATCGTCGCCGTGGGCTGCATCCATCACAACGGCGTTGCTGCGGAGTGCTCGCGTGAGGGTGCTGGTCCATTGGCCCCATTCGTGTGGGCTTTGCGGACCGTGGTCGGCATGCAGCAGGAACGTGTGGCAGCCGGGGCAGCGTCCGTGCTGCCGAAGCAGCAGGGATGCGGTGATTCCGCCCAGGAGCGAGTACGTTTTGCGGCGCCGATCTGCCCAGTACTGGTCCAGGGCCGGGTCGTCTGGCGACGCGGTTCCCATGACCAGTCGGTGGCGGACGATCTTGGTCCAGACGAACTGGCGAAGGTAGATGCCGCTGTCGCGGTCACCGAAGACCCACCGGTCCTGTCTGGATGGGTTGAACTTGCCGAAATATCTGTTGACGACCCAGTGTCTCGGCTTGTTCTGGTGGGAGCGCAGCGCCCACCGGTAGAGGTGCTGCCACAGGTGATGATCGAGCGTGGCGAACGCCTCTTTGGAGACCGCGTTCCGGTAGTAGGCGGACCAGCCCCGGATGATCGGGGTGAGCCGCCGGATCACTGCTTCGGCGTTGGCTCCCCGAAGGGAGCGCACTTCTGCAGCGAGCCGCTGCCGGATCCGCTTCATCGCCGCCGGGCTGGGTTTGATGAGCAGCTTGCCGCGGTAGCGGCGGATGTTGAATCCCAGGAAGTCGAAGCCCCGGTCAGCGTGGACGATATGCGTTTTGTCCTCGTTGAACGCAAGGCCTCGTGGGACCAGCCACTCACCGAGCCGGCGCCAGACCTGCTCTGCCTGGTTCCTGGTGTGACACATGACGACGAAGTCGTCGGCGTAGCGCACCAGCACCGGCGAGTCCGCCCTGGTCTCGACCCCATAGGTATCGCGACGCAGATAGCGGACACCGGCGGCTTCTTCCATCCCGTGCAGCGCAATGTTGAGCAGCATCGGGCTGATCACCCCACCTTGCGGGGTTCCTTGCTCGGTCGGGGCGAATCGGCCACGCTCGACCACACCGGCGCTCAGCCACCCGGCGATCATTGCCCTGCCGGGAAAGGTGCCCAGGCGGGCCAGTAGACGGTCGTGGTCGATGCGGTCGAACGCCGCTGACAGGTCGGCGTCGAGGATCCATTGACGCTTGGCCCGTTGGCCTTTGAGCGTCCAATAGATCGCCTCGATTGCGTCGTGACAACCACGTCCAGGCCGAAACCCGTACGAGCGCGGCTCGAACCGCGCCTCCCACTCGGGTTCCAGTGCGTTGGCGACCCGGGCCTGTTGCACCCGGTCCCGCAGTACCGGAATCCCCAATGGCCGTTGCTTCCCATTCGCTTTCGGGATGTAGACCCGCTTGACCGGTCGAGCCTGCCAAGGCGTCGTATGTCGGTGCAGATCCACCGCCAACGCCGCCCTGTCCGGTGCGGTCAACGCGACCTCACCGTCAATGCCCGCGGTCGTGCGGCCAGCGTTGTGCTGTGTCACCCGCCGCACGCTGTGCAGCGTGTTCGACCGGCTCCGCAGCATCAACTTCTGCAGGTTGCGAACCCGTCTAAGGTCCCCATCCTGCGACGCCTTGAAGATCCGTCGCCGCAGCCGCCGTACGTCATCCTCGACCGGGCGCCACCAGATCGCATCCCAGTCCAGGTTGTCGTCTTGCGGTCCGTTCACCACGTCGGTGTCTAACTTGTCCACAAGTGCAGGCGTTGTCATCGTCGCTTCTCCAAAGGCTCACCTGGCCCACGTCAGCGCCACTTGCGAGGCCCGGGGCAGTACCCGGTATCCGGCCAGTTATCCGGGCCGACCGCCGAAGGAGACGGTATGCACGGCACGGTTTCCTGTTGCCTTTCGGCCACCGGCGTTGGCTTCTTGGACCATCCTGTTCCCGCCGCAGGAGTTCGGTCTTCCTCACGGTCGACTCACCGAGACACTGCCCGGACCTGGGCGGGGTTTCCACGTTTCACATGCGTAAGACTCGGCCGGGGAGGGTGCCGCCTATATCCCGGGAGCGGCGGTGTTCATGCGACCGATCAGGTGCCCTGGGTCGCCGCCTGCCGCTTCCCAGCGGCCAGCTCCTGCACCCCGGCAACACAATCCATCTATCCGGGGCTCACTTTGACGAGACGTCATCAGCGGTTCACTCGCGTTCACCCGTCCGGCCTTCCCCTCACCCGCAGCCCTCGGATGGCTCAAGGACCGCTTCGGCTTTCCCCCGAGCTTCGCACCTCGCCGTTACCAGCGACGCACGTCAGGGGTGGGGACAGGGCAACGAACACATACCCGGGCTACGTCATCGACAACACCGCCGACCTCCACTCAACGCGCCACTTACACATGCGACCTCGTGTCGCACCACCTGCGAAGTGCCTTCCCGTCAGGATGGTTGAACCCTAGAGAAGTCCAATTATCCCTTGCAGGACAGGCACTTTCGCTTATCTACACGCCCTCACCAGAGATAATCCGCGAAAAATCTGGGTTAGCGGGAGTGCTCAGCGGGAGTGGGCCGGGCGTACGTCGTCGACGAGCCAGCGGCCGTCGGACTTGGTGAGCGTGACCCGCAGCGCCAGCACGGCGTTGTCCGTGGGCTTGCCCGGCACGCTCTGCGTACCGCGCAGGACGACGGCGACACTGGCGGCCCGCGGTCCGAGCGCCTCGACACCGGCCGAGACCGTGCTGGCCTGTGCCGAGACGTTGCGGCTGGTGAGGTCCTTTGCCACCGTGGCGAATTCGTTCTTGAACGCCTCGGCACGATCGGGCGCCATCTGCGCGGCGGCCCGGTCGATCGATGCCGTCGGGCTCTGCGGGGTGAACGTCGCGGTGGCTTCGGCGACGCTGCTGGCGATGCGCACCACCTGTTCGCGGTCGCGGTTGAACTCGTCGTCGGGAGCGGTCCAGCGGAGATAGCCGACCACCACGGCTGCCACCAGCGCGGCCGTGGCGACGCCGACCACCGCGAGCCGCAGCCCGGGCCCGTCGTCGTCGGTGCCGAGCGTCACGCCGTCGCGGCAGGCCAGCACCACGTTGACCACCACGCCCTGCACGATCAGCAGGCACAGGATCGAGCACACCGACACCCACCACGTCGGCCAGCCGAGGGCCGCGCCCAGATAGACCAGCGCGGCGATCGCGGCCAGCGGGGCGGCGACGTCGAAGGCCAGCACGCGCAACCGGTTCCTCATCGGATGGGCTCCAGACGCGAGATCATCAGCTGACCGTCGACGTCGGCGACGTCGAGGCGCAGGTTCCAGCGCACGGTCCTCGGCTTGTCGGAGCCCGCGGTCTCGGTGACCGATGTCGCCACCACCAGGACCGTGTCGATCCGCGACACCATTCCCGTGAGTTCGGCCCGTTCGGGCTGCTGAACGCGGCCGTCGGGTCCGGGTTGCGGGTGGTACAGCGATTCGATGGCCACCGAGTCCAGCTGGCCGGTGGTGCGGGATTGCAGGCGCTGCACCAGCTCGCGGTACGGCTGCACCGCGGAGTCGAAGTCGTTGTTGAGCTGTCCGACGGTGCCCTCGTGCAGCTTCTGCATGTCGGCGTCGACGGTCTCGGCGGTCATGTTGATCAGCACGTTCGTCCACTCGGCCGCGGCCTGCAGCACGCGGGTCTGATAGTCGCGTTCGGAGATCTCGTCGCGGTGTGCCGTGAAGATCATGGTTCCGAGCACCACCGCGGCGATCGCGATGACCCCGAGCACGGCCGAGGCGACGCCGTAGCTGCTGAAGATTCCGCCGGTGGCTCCCGGATCCGTCTCGGGCTCCCGCTCGGGGGCGTCCTTGCTGGGCGCGTCAGGCATGGCCGTGAGGGTAGCGTCCGTTCGACGCCGGGCGCCGCGGCGGGCGTCTGGAAGAATGTCGGGGTGACGGTTCAAGCAACTCGCGGCACCGCGGACGCGACCGGGAAGTCAGGCATCGACCTGACCCATGTCGATCCGCGGACCCGCCCCCAAGACGACCTGTTCGGCCACGTCAACGGGCGCTGGCTGACCGAATACGAGATCCCCGCGGACCGGGCCACCGACGGCGCGTTCCGCCTGCTCTACGACCGCGCCGAGGAGCAGATCCGCGATCTGATCACCGAGGCCGCCGCCTCAGGCGCGGCCGACGGCACCGACGAGCAGCGCATCGGCGACCTCTACGCGAGCTTCATGGACACCCAGACCATCGCCGAGCGTGGTCTGCAGCCGCTGCTCGACGAACTGGCGTTGATCGACGCGGCCCCCGATGCCGACGCACTGGCGGCCGTGCTGGGCGGACTGCAGCGCACCGGCGTCGGCGGCGGTGCCGGCGTGTACGTCGACACCGACTCGAAGAACTCGACGCGGTACCTGCTGCACATGGGACAGTCCGGCATCGGCCTGCCCGACGAGTCGTACTTCCGCGACGAGCAGCACGCCGAGATCCTGGCCGGCTACCCCGTGCACATCGCCAAGATGTTCGGCCTGATCTACGGCGGCGACCACACCGACACCGCCGCGCGCATCGTCGCGCTGGAGTCCAAGATCGCCGCCGCGCACTGGGACGTGGTCAAACGCCGCGACGCCGACCTGACCTACAACCTGCGCCGGTTCGCCGACCTGCCCGCCGAGGCCCCCGGCTTCGACTGGTCCGGGTGGGTCCAGGGACTCGGCACCACGCCGGACACCGTGGCCGAGCTCGTGGTCCGCCAGCCCGACTACCTGACCGCGTTCGCGGGGCTGTGGGCCTCGGAGGATCTGGAGGACTGGAAGGCGTGGGCGCGCTGGCGCGTCATCCACGCCCGCGCCGGGCTGCTCACCGACGACCTGGTGGCCGAGGATTTCGCGTTCTACGGGCGCACCCTGTCGGGCACCGAGCAGATCCGCGACCGGTGGAAGCGCGCGGTGTCGGTGGTCGAGAACCTCATGGGTGACGCGCTCGGCAAGCTCTATGTGCAGCGGCATTTCCCGCCGGAGGCCAAGGCGCGCATGGACGAACTGGTGGCCAACCTGCGTGAGGCCTACCGGGTCAGCATCGACGAGCTGGACTGGATGACCCCGGAGACCAGGGCCAAGGCGCTGGCGAAGCTGGACAAGTTCACGCCGAAGATCGGTTACCCGGCCCGCTGGCGCGACTACTCCGCGGTGGTGATCAAGCGCGACGATCTGTACGGCAACTACCGCCGGGGCTACATCGTGAACTCCGACCGTGAGCTCGCCAAGCTCGGTGGCCCCGTGGACCGCGACGAATGGTTCATGACGCCGCAGACCGTGAATGCCTACTACAACCCCGGCATGAACGAAATCGTGTTCCCCGCAGCGATTCTGCAACCGCCGTTCTTCGACGCCGAGGCCGACGACGCGGCCAACTACGGTGGCATCGGCGCGGTGATCGGTCACGAGATCGGGCACGGCTTCGACGATCAGGGTGCCAAGTACGACGGCGACGGCAACCTCGTGGACTGGTGGACCGACGCCGACCGCACCGAATTCGGTGCTCGCACCAAGGCTTTGATCGAGCAGTACGAGCAGTTCACGCCGCGCGGGCTCGACCCGTCGCACCATGTCAACGGCGCGTTCACCGTCGGCGAGAACATCGGTGACCTCGGCGGCCTGTCCATCGCGCTGCTCGCCTACAAGCTCTCGCTGAAGGGCAAGGAGGCCCCCGTCATCGACGGCCTGACCGGTGTGCAGCGCGTGTTCTTCGGCTGGGCGCAAGTGTGGCGCACCAAGTCCCGTGAGGCCGAGGCCATCCGGCGTCTGGCGGTCGATCCGCATTCGCCGCCGGAGTTCCGGTGCAACGGCGTCGTCCGCAACATCGACGACTTCTACGAGGCGTTCGATGTCACCGAGAACGACGAGCTGTTCCTCGAACCCGAGCGTCGGGTCCGCATCTGGAACTGATCGGATCCGACAACGAAGAACCCCCGCAGCCGGGCTGCGGGGGTTCTTCGTATGACGTCCGGCTAGAACATCTGCCAGTCGGATGCACCGTCGGGCTGGTCGTACCAACCGCCCTTGCTGTTCTTGATCACCACGGGGTCGCCGCTGCCGAACTGCTCGTAGAACCAGCGGGCGTTCTCGGGGCTGAGGTTGATGCAGCCGTGGCTGACGTTGCGCTTGCCCTGGTCGCCCACCGACCACGGGGCGCTGTGGACGAAGATGCCGCTGTTGTCGATGCGCACGGCGTCCTTGACCTTGAGCTTGTAGCCCTCGGCCGAGTCGACGGGCACGCCGTAGGTCGACGAGTCCATCACGATGTCCTCGAACTTCTCCAGCACGTAGTAGGTGCCGTTCTTGGTCTCGTGCTTGCCGTCGTTCTTGCCCATCGACACCGGGAAGGTCTTCTCCAGCTTCCCGTTCCGGCGGATCTCCATCTGGTGGGTGCTGTCGTCGACGGTCGCCACCAGGTAGTCACCGACGCGGAAGCTGGACTTGGTGCCCGCGGCGTCGATGTTCACGACGGTGTTGGACGGCCAGAAGTCCTGCGGGCGCCACCGCAACTGGGTGTCGGTGACCCAGTAGAACCGGCCGGGCACGGGCGGGTTGGACGTGATGCGGATCGCGTCCTGCGCCATCTGCTTGTTGGCGATGGGCCGCTGGAAGTTGATGTAGATGGGTTTGGCGACGCCCACCATCGACCCGTTGACGGGGTTGAACGACGGCGGCAGGAACGGCGGCTGACCGGTGAACGGTTCCGGGTTCTGTCCCTCGGGCACGCCCTCGATCGGCACGGCGGGCGCACCGTAGTTGGTGACCACCTGCGCGTCGGGGTCGGTCGCGGTCGCACCGGGCGTCGCGGGGTCCGCCGGCCCGACTGCCGCCGGAGCGGCGGGCGGCGGGAATGCGAACGGATTGGGCGGCGCCGGGGGCGCGGCCGGTTCGACGGGGACCGGCGGGGCCGGCACTTCGGGATCTGCTGAAGCGGACGGACTCATGACCAGTCCACCGACCAAACCCGCGGCCATGAAAGCGGTGATCAGTCTGCGTTTTGCCGATTTCGGCATGTGGTACCTCCAGAGCACAACTGGTTCCAGTGTCGCACAGGGCGCGCACAGGCCGAGATTCTCCGAACAACCGTTCGACAGGAAGGTCCGTGTGCCGGGCCGGATCTACGCCCCACTGCGATGTAGGTCGGCCCCTGCGGCCACTGTGTTACCGCGGTTACCGCGTCGACAGGTCGCGGGACCGGTTGAACACGTCCCGCACGGCCAGCGCGCCGCACATCGCGGCCGTGATCAGCACCGCGGCGGTGCCGATCATCGCGGTGAGTCCGACGGCCTCGTAGACACCCGCCCCGACGAGGGCGCCGGTCATGATGCCGACCTGGAACGCCGCGACGTACCGGCCGGACGCACCGTCGGGGTCCTCGGGCGACGTGCGCATCGCCGAGGTCTGCAGCATGGGCGGCAGCGCCGTGGAGGACGCGCCCCACAGCACGATCGCCACGGTCCCGATCACCATCACCACCCCGGTCGTCACCCCGGCCCGGGGCTGGGCGGACAGCACCGCGAGCGTCACCAGGGACGCTGCCAACACCACCAGAGCGGCCGTGACCGATGCCTTCGGCCACAGGTCCAGCGGCCGTGCCATCGCGGCCATCGCGGCCAGGCCCGCGACGCCGTACCCGGCCAGCAGCCACGCCAGGTGGGGTCCGTCGATGCCGACCACGTCCCGGATGATCGCGACGATGAACGTGTAGGCGACGAAATGCCCGGTGACGCCGATGAGCGTCAGCAGCGACAACGTGAGAAGGCCGCGTCCGTGGACGGGCCTGCCCGCGGACCCGGCCCGGGCACGCTCGGCGGGCATGAGCGGTAGCAGCACCCGCGCGGCCAGGGTCACGGCCGCCGCCGCGATCGCGACCGCGACCACGGCCTGCCGCCACCCCCACAGTTCACTGAGGGCAGCGGTCAGCGGGTTGCCCACCACGAGTGCCAGACCGGTGCCGACGTACACCGCCGCGGTCGCACGGCCCGCGTGACTGGGCGGCACCAGGCGCACCCCGATCGGCGCGATCACCGACCACATCAGGCCGTGGGCGAGCGCACACAGCACACGCCCGCCCGCGAGCACCGCGAAGTTGGGTGCCATGGCCGAGATCACTTGCGAGACGGTCAGACACACCATGGTCACGAGCAGCGCGCGACGGCGCGGCCAGCGTGCGGTCAGCCGCACCAGCGCCACCGTGGTCAGCGCCGCGATCAGCGCGTAGCCCGCCATGAGCGTCCCGACCAGACCCTCGCTCACGTTGAGGTCCGCGGCGATCACGGGCAGCGCGCCGACCGGGAGGATCTCGGCGGTGACGTAGATGAACGCCGCCGCCGCGAGCACCGTCAGCTGCGCGGCGACGCGCACGGTCCACGGGCTCACCGTCGGCGGCGTCACGGTCATGGTGGGGCCACGCTAACGGCTCGGGGTGCCCGCGAGCTGAGTCGGCGCGCAGAATCGGTGTCGTGATTGTTGCCTTCAGTGTCAGTCCGACCGGCGGTGATGAGTCGGGCAGTGTCAGCGCCGCGGTCGCCGCAGCCGTGCGCGTGGTCCGCGAGTCGGGCCTACCCAACGAGACCAACGCGATGTTCACCAACATCGAGGGTGAGTGGGACGAGGTGATGGACGTGGTCAAACGTGCCGTCGACGCGGTGGCCGCGGTGTCCCCGCGCGTCAGCCTCGTCCTCAAGGCCGACATCCGGCCCGGCTACACAGGCCAGCTCACCGCGAAGGTCGAACGCATCGAGCGCGAACTCGGGGATTAGCGCGTCGGGGCCGCCACGTCAGGACCGGACCAGGCGCGCGATCGCGGCCGATGCCTCGGCGAGCTTGGCCTCGGCCTCCTGGCCGCCCTCGGCGACGGCCTGGCTCACGCAGTGGCCCAGGTGTTCGTCGAGCAGGCCGAGCGCGACGGATTGCAATGCGCTGTTGACGGCGCTGATCTGGGTGAGGACGTCGATGCAGTATTTGTCCTCGTCGATCATCTTCGCTATGCCGCGGACCTGACCCTCGATACGGCGCAGTCGCTTGGCGTAGTTCTCTTTCTGCGCCGAGTAGCCGTGCACGCCCGATTCGTCAGTTGCGTCCATCACGCCAGCATACCGGTACCCCATGGGGGTATGCACACTGGTTTGGACGCGAGAAACCGAGCGAGCATACTTGCATCCATGCCCTCAGACGACAAGTCCACCGAGACTCCTGACATCAAGCCCCGCAGTCGCGACGTCACCGACGGCCTCGAGAAGGCGGCCGCCCGTGGGATGCTCCGTGCGGTAGGCATGGGCGACGCCGACTGGGCCAAGCCGCAGATCGGCGTCGGGTCGTCGTGGAACGAGATCACGCCGTGCAACATGTCGCTGCAGCGCCTCGCGAAGTCGGTCAAGGACGGCGTCCACGAGGCGGGCGGCTACCCGCTCGAATTCGGCACCATCTCGGTGTCCGACGGCATCTCGATGGGCCACGAGGGCATGCACTTCTCGCTGGTCTCGCGCGAGGTGATCGCCGACAGCGTCGAGACCGTCGTGCAGGCCGAGCGCCTCGACGGCACGGTCCTGCTGGCCGGCTGCGACAAGTCCATTCCGGGCATGCTCATGGCTGCCGCGCGGCTGGACCTCGCCTCGGTGTTCTTCTACAACGGCTCGATCATGCCGGGTGTCGCGAAGCTGACCGACGGCACCGAGAAGGAAGTCACGATCATCGACGCGTTCGAGGCCGTCGGCGCGTGCGTGCGCGGCCTGATGTCGCGTGAGGACGTCGACATCATCGAGCGCGCGATCTGCCCCGGCGAGGGTGCCTGCGGCGGCATGTACACCGCCAACACCATGGCCAGCGCCGCCGAGGCCCTCGGCCTGTCGCTGCCCGGCAGCGCGTCGCCGGTCGCCATCGACAAGCGCCGCGACGAGTTCGCGCGCCGCTCCGGCGAGGCCGTCGTCGACATGCTGCGTCGCGGCATCACCGCTCGCGACATCCTCACCAAGGAGGCCTTCGAGAACGCCATCGCCGTGGTCATGGCGTTCGGCGGGTCCACCAACGCCGTGCTGCACCTGCTGGCGATCGCCCGCGAGGCCGAGGTGGAGTTGACGCTGGAGGATTTCACGCGCGTCGGCAGCAAGGTTCCGCACCTCGCGGACGTCAAGCCGTTCGGCCGCCACGTCATGAAGCACGTCGACGAGATCGGCGGTGTGCCCGTGGTGATGCGCGCTCTGCTGGATGCAGGTCTGCTGAACGGCGACTGCCTGACGGTCACGGGCAAGACCATGGCCGAGAACCTGGCCCACATCGCTCCCCCGGATCCCGACGGCAAGGTGCTGCGGGCCATGAACAACCCGATCCACCCGACCGGCGGCATCACGATCCTGCACGGCTCGCTCGCTCCCGAGGGTGCGGTGGTCAAGTCGGCCGGCTTCGATTCGGACGTGTTCGAGGGCACCGCAAGGGTTTTCGACCGCGAACGTGCCGCGATGGACGCACTCGAGGACGGCACCATCCAGGCGGGCGACGTCGTGGTGATCCGCTACGAGGGCCCCAAGGGTGGTCCCGGTATGCGCGAGATGCTCGCGATCACCGGCGCCATCAAGGGCGCGGGTCTGGGCAAGGACGTGCTTTTGATGACCGACGGCCGGTTCTCGGGCGGTACGACGGGTCTGTGCGTCGGGCACATCGCGCCGGAGGCCGTCGACGGCGGCCCGATCGCGTTCGTGCGCGACGGTGACCGCATCCGCCTCGACGTCGCCAAGGGCACGCTCGACGTGCTCGTCGACGAAGAAGAGTTCGAGGCCCGCAAGGCCGGCTTCGAGCCCCTGCCGCCGCGGTACAAGACCGGTGTGCTGGCCAAGTACACCAAGCTGGTCCAGTCCGCCGCCGTCGGCGCAGTCTGCACCTAAATTTTTTGCTCCGCACCGCGAGCGTGCGTGCCTGCTGCCGGACACACCGTAAATCCTCAGCAGTCCACGCACGCTCGCGGTGATCGACTGTCACGCCATTCGCGCGGCCAGCGCCATGTGGCCCTCGTAGCGGTACGCCGTCGCGAGTTCGCGATAGCGGTCCGAACACTCGCGGTACCGTTCCTCGTCCCCTCGTGCACGGGCCAGCAGGGCGCGCAATCGCATCAGCTGGACGTCGTACAGCACGAAGCCCGGATCGGTGGGAAGGGCCGCGAACCGGTCGATGACCCGCTGCGCATGGTCGAGATCATCGCGGTCCCCGCGCGCGATCAGCGACTGCACCAACACGGTCACGCTGGCACTCATGTTTATCGCCTCGCCACTGTCGATGCTGGTGTCGACAACGTCGCGCGCCAACTCGATCGCAACGTCCAGATCGCCGCGCGCGGCCATGTCACGGGCCAACTCTGTGTCGACCGCAGGCACCGCAGCCATGGTGAACTGTTCCCGCACAGACGCCTCGCGGCCCAGGCTCAGTAATTCCAGAGCCTCGTCGCGGTACGGCCCACCCTGCCAGAGCAGCAGTAGCCCCCGGGACACCTGGGCGCCGGCCAAGGCGAGGTCATCGGCGGACCGCTGAGCGACCTCGAGCACCTCACAACTTTCCTCCAGCAGCTCCGGGCTGGGGAGCAGGAGCCCCGTCGGCAGGCCGATGCACTTGTAGGTGAGCATCAGTGCGCGCGTCGTGATGCCGAAGTCGCGCACCAAAGGTGTTGCGCGGTCCAGACCTGTCCGCCAGTCCGGGTCGCCGAGGCACGCCCGCGCCATGCCGCCCACGGTCCATGCCGTCACCAACGGCGACCCGATGATCAGGTTGCCCATGTTGGCGTCGCCGTCGGCCAGTTCGATCAGGCGGTCGGCCAACCGCACCACCTCGTTGGCCTCGCCGGTCTGGAACTTCGCCCCGAGCGCCGCAAAGAGCAGTGCGACGGTGAGCCGCCGATCCCCGACGGACTCCAGCAGGCTCGTGAGTTCGGAAGCCAAGCTGGAAGATTCGCGATAATGCGCATGCACCAGCAGGGCCGACACCTGACCCGCCATCGCGGTTGCGAGCGACACCTTGTCATCGGCGGCGGCGGCCAGCGCGCACAGCTCGTCGAAACCGGTGTCGGAGAGGTGGCCGCCGGCCCGCCACGTGCTAAGGCACAGCAAGGTGCGTGGCGCGATCGTCATCGCCGCGCGGTCCTCGGCGTCATGCGGAAGCTGGTCGGCGACATGGCGCGCACGCTGCCAGCTCAGCCTCGCGGCATCGATGTCCCGGTTGGTCAACCAGGTGCCGGCCCGCATGTGCCACGTGAACGCCGCGCGCAGGTCGCCGGCCTCCTCGTAGTGATCGGCGATCAGCGCCGCGTGCTCGTCCGCGGCGTGCGGTGCCCGCCGTTCGATGTCGACCGCGAGGCGCCGATGTAGCTCGGCCCGATCGGATTTGAGCTGCGACTCCAGCGCCACCATCCGGATCAACGGGTGCCGGAATGCGTACTCGGGCCGCGGGGCGAACATCACCTGGTCGACCAGTTCTGCATCGATGAGCGCCTGCATCGACACGTCGGCCCCCAGCGCGGCCAGCATGTCCGGCCCGAACCGGAGGCCGATCACGGCCGCCGCGCTCAGCGTCCGTTTGGCTTCCACTTCGAGCCGGTCGATGCGCGCGGCGATCGTGGCCTGCAGCGTCGCGGGCACACCGATCTCGACGTCGGCACCGTGGAACCGGTACGCGCCGCGTTCGCCGCGCAGCACACCGCGCTCGGCGAGGTCACGCACGATCTCCTGCGTGAAAAACGGGTTGCCTGCCGCCCGGTCGGCGATCAGGCCGGCGAGCTGGTGCGCCGCGGCGTCGGGCCCGAGCAGTTCGGTCAGCAACGTCGACGTCTGCCCATCGGTCAAGGGCCGCAACGCGATTGTCTGCGCGCCACTGACCCGGGCCAGCACGCCGGTGTATTCGGGCCGGTAGGTGATCAGCATGACGGAGTGGGTGTGGGTGACGACGGTCAGGAACTCGGCAAGCATGGATTCGCTGACCTCGTCGATCCAGTGCGCGTCCTCCAGGACGTAGAGCCCGGGTTCCCGACGCGCCAGCGATGCCGCGTTGACCAGTGCGGCGACGCGACGGCGACGCGCGTCGGCGTCGAGGTCGGGCATCGGGACGTCCGGATCGGCGATGCCCAGCACGTCGTCGAGCAGCAGCAGGTCTTCCGGATCGGCGTCGGGTACCAGCGAACGTACCCGCACACGCGCTGCAGCGGGGTCGAGCCCGGCCACCCCGAACCCCTCGCGTAGCAGCGGCACGACCACGTGGAACGGGACATCGCTCGCGTGCGATTCGCAGTACGTGTAGAACACCGCGACGCCACGACGGCGCGCCAGCTCGATCGATTCCCGCACCATGCGACTCTTGCCGATACCGGGCGGCCCCACGACGCTGACGATGCCTCCGCGACCCTCGACGGCCTCGTCGAGCAGACCCGCGATGGTGTTGAGCTCCCAGCTTCGCCCCACGAGTGTGGGATCGCTGCGGCCCCC
>Ga0182741_1004562_pt1 | contig 13556 bp, 10 predicted proteins | sample eDN5th37CBELigOP_FD_128874 | JGI IMG/M metagenome (GOLD analysis project Ga0182741, IMG submission 128874) | Enriched Organic Plus compost microbial communities from Emeryville, California, USA - eDNA 5th pass 37_C BE-Lig OP (version 2) (version 2) ...
CGTTCCTCACGCCGCCACCATCCGCAACAGATCTCCCAGCACCCCCGCCGCCGTCACCGCGGCGCCGGCTCCCGGCCCCGAGACGACGAGTGGGCGTTCGCGATAGCGCGCAGTGGTGAACACGAAGATGTTGTCCGTTCCCTCGAGTGAGGCGAGCGAGCCGCCGAGCGGAGCGCCGAAGAGCCCCACCTGCACGCCGCCGCGCGTCGCGCGTACACGATAGCGCAGGACCTCGCCGCGCGCGCGGGCCGCGTCGACGCGCTGCTTCCATTCCGCGTCGAGCGTGGGCAGCGCATCGAGGAACTCGGGGAGCGAGACGTCGCGCAGGTGCGCGGGGACGAGCGATTCGATCGACAGCTCGGCGAGCTCGCCGCCGTAGCCGAGGATGCGGCCGAGGATGAGCCCCTTGCGTGCGACGTCGAGGCCGCAGAGATCGTCGCGCGGATCGGGCTCGGTGTAGCCGAGCGCCATCGCGGCGCGCACCGCCTCGCTGAACTTCACGCCGCGACCGAGCTCGCCGAAGAGGTAGCCCATCGTCCCCGAGGGACAGCCCTCGACGCTGAGCACGCGGTCGCCCGAGGCGACGAGCTGCTGCAGCGTGTCGATCACCGGCAGCCCCGCGCCGACGGTGGCCTCGTGCAGCACGCGGCGCCCGCGCGCCCGCGCGTCGTGCAGCAGCGCGCGCGCGCTGAACGCGTCGGAGGCGAGGGGCACCTTGTTCGCGAGCACGAGATCCATGTCGTGCGAGAGCGCGGCGAGGAGCGCGGGACGCGTGTCGCCGCTCGCGACGTCGACGAGGACGGGGCGGTGCAGCGCGTGCGAGGCGATGTACTCCACCGCGTCGCGCGCGTCACACTCGCGGGCGCCGGCCGCGGTGGCGAGGCTCGCGCCGCGCTCCTTGTGACGGGCGAGCTGCTCGAGGCGGCGCGCGCTCAGCCCTCGCGGCTCGAAGACGCAGCCGGTGCGATCGATGACGCCGACGACGCGCACGCGCGCGCCACCGCGCCCGACGGCGCGGTCCTGCGCGACCAGCTGCGTGATCAGCTCGCGCCCGATGCGTCCGAGCCCGAGCACGACCACGTCCATGCCGTCGTTCGAGCGGGCGATGCGCCCGCCGCCGACCTTGCCGAGGCGGAAGGCGGCGTGCACGGCGCGCAGCGCATCGGCCGCCTGCTCCTCGCGCACGACGAAGGTGACGTTGCGCTCGGAGGCGCCCTGCGCGATCGCGACGACGTTCACCTTCGCGTCGGCGACGGCGCCGAAGATGCGCGAGGCGATCCCCGGCGTGCGCGCCATCCCGCTGCCGACGACGGCGACCGTCGCGAGGCCGGCAAGCAGCGACACGTCGTCCACCTCGCCGCGGCCGATCTCCAGCGCGAAGGCGAGGCGCAGGCGCTGCACGGCCTCGGCGGCGAGCGCGCCGGGGACGGTGAAGCAGATCGAGTGCTCGCTCGACGCCTGCGAGATCATCGACACGCTGATCCCCGCCGACGCGAGGGCGGAGAAGGCGCGCGCCGCGACGCCGGGGACGCCCATCATGCCGCCGCCGCCGACGGTGACGAGCGCCTGGTCGAGCATCGCGGTGAGCGCGCGCACCGGCGATCCGCCGTTGACGCGCCCCTGCGCGATGATCGTCCCCGGCGCCTCGGGATCGGCGAACGGGCGGATGCGGAGCACCGTGCGCGCGTCGAGCGGGACGAGGGCGCGCGGATGCAGCACCTTCGCCCCGTAGCAGGCGAGCTCCGACGCCTCGCGCGGATCGAGCGCCTGCACGACGCGCGCGTCGGGAACGAGGCGCGGGTCGGCCGTCATGCACCCCGCGACGTCCTTCCACAGCGACACCTCGGCGGCGCCGAGGGCGCGGGCGAGGATGGTGGCGCTGAAGTCGGAGCCGCCGCGGCCGAGGGTGACGACGCGGCCGTCGGGGGCGGCGCCGATGAAGCCGGGGATGATGGCGGTGGCACCGCGCTCGAGCAGCGGCAGGAGATGGTCGCGCGCAGCGCGCTCGGTGCGCACGACGTCGGGGGCGGCGTCGCCGGCGCGGCCGTCGGTAAGGATGACGCGCGTCGCGTCGACCACCTCCACGTCCACGCGCGCGGCGCGCAGCGCGGCGGCGACGAGGAGCGCGCTGGCGCGCTCGCCGTGCGAGACGATGGCATCGAGCCGTTCGGAGGCGAGCGTCCCGACATCGGCGCACTGCAGGAGGAGCGGCTCGAGTCCGGCGAAGGATTCCGCGATCCGCGCGCGAAGCGCGTCGCGCGCCTCGCCCTCGAGCAGCGCCGTCGCCGCGGCGTCGTGCCGTTCGCGCAGCCGTGCGGCCTCGGCGATGGCGTCGTCGCGCGCGCCGTTCGCCGCGTCGCGCGCGATGCGGACGAGCGCGTCGGTGACGCCCTGCATCGCCGAGACGACCACCACGCGCCGCGTCTCCGTGTCGCGCGAGAGGATGGCGGCGACGTGGGCGATGGCGTTGGTGTCCGCGAGCGCGGCACCGCCGAACTTGTGCACGATGATGGGCGCGAGCGAGGGCATGGATTCCTCAGAGGTGGAAACGAAATCGGCCCCTCCGTCGGGAGGGGCCGCTTGTGCTCGATTCGAGTCGACCGCTACTCGACCGACAGCGCGCCGCCTCCCCCGAAGGGAGCCGTCGTCGTCATCGTCGTCGTCGTGAGCAGCGTTGCGGTCATGTGCTTCGTGTAGTGTCTGCCAGTGGACGGGCGGCCGGGACCGTTGGTCACGCGACCGCTCGTCGGAGAGTAGGCGAGGGCTGGGGGGCGAGTCAAGCGGCGGGGACGAACGTCACTGAACCACAGGGGACACGGGGCGAAATGAGGGGACAGGGGGCAGCAGTCCCGTGTTCCCCATGGTCCTCCCCCGTGCTCCAGCGTCACGCCGGCTTCACTCCCTCGCCACGAGCGATCCGCGCTCATCCGCCGTTCTCCGCGGAGATCCCCGACGCGCGAGGGGTGGCCATGCGGTCCGCGAGCCCGCCGAGGTGTCGAAACGTCGCAGGGGTGCACGGAGAATCAACGACTTACGAGGCTCGAGTCGGGGTCGACTCTGACCCCACCCCGGCCCCACCCCGGCCCCACCCCCCCTTGTCGATTTCCCCGACCGCCACTCGACGTCACGGTGCACGACGCTCGCTCGCGACGGCTCCGACCCACGGATCGGATGGGAGCGGGCCACCACTCGACCTGCACCACGGGGGAGGGCCATGCACCGAGGCGGCGGATTCACGATGGCCGGGATGCTGCTCCTGGCCATCGGCGGTGGCGTTCGAGACGCCAGCGCCCAGACGGACAGATACCCGCGGATGGCGCCGATCGGCGAGTACCTGATGAACGAGGACGCCGAGGTGCGGTTGGCGCGCAGTGCCGCCCCCCCGGCCGTCTCCAACGACGCGACGATCCTGGTCCTGCGGCGGCAGGGCTACGACACGGCGGCCGTCGGCAGGAACGGGTTCGTCTGCATGGTGGCGAGAAGCTGGATGGCGGCGTTCGACTGGGCCGAGTTCTGGAACCCGAAGGTGCGGGCCGCCGACTGCATGAACCGGCAGGCCGCGCGCACGCTCGTGCCGCTCGTGCTGCTACGGAGCCGGCTGGTGATGGCCGGCCGGAGCAGGGAGGAGATCCTGGCGGCGACGCAGGAGGCTGTCGCGAAGGGGCAGGTGCCGACGCTCGAGGGGGGCGCGATGCATTACATGATGGCGCGATCGTCGTATCTGGGCGACGACGGCGACCACAACGCCGCGCACCTGATGTTCCTGACGCAGGGGATCGAGGCCGCGGACTGGGGCTCCAACATGGAAGGCTCGCCGGTCATGTCCGCCCCGTACTGGTTCTTCGGCGCGACGACCCCCGCGCAGACGCAGGGGCTCCCGCCCTTTCACGTGTTCCTGGTCGGCGTGTCGACGTGGTCGGACGGAACGCCGGTCGCCAAGCACGACGACTGACGGTGACGGTGCGGGGGGCGGATCAGCGCCCCCCGCTCTCCGCCTACCCCTCGCGATCCCGCCGCACCATCACGCGCTTCCCCCGCATCGTCGTCCCCTTGAGCGCGCGGATCACCGAGTCCGCCGCGTCACCGGGCACCTCGACGAGCGAGAAGCGGTCGGCGATGTCGATCGCGCCGATCGCGCGCGAGTCGATCCCCGCCTCGTTCGCGATCGCCCCCACGATGTCGCTCGGCCGCATCCCGGCGGCGCGCCCCAGGCCGATCCAGATGCGGGTGACGTCGTGGTCGCGCCCCCTGGCCCTCGGCCCTCGCCCCTCGGCCGTGGACCGTCGCGTCCCTCGGGCGGCGCGCTCCTCGTCGTCGCCGCGGGGCGGGCGCTCGCGATCGAAGGTGCGCTCGCGGCGCGGGCGGTCGCGGTCGAAGGTGCGTTCGCGCCTCCCCCCTCCCGCATCGCGCGCCCCGCGCTCGAACGCCGGCCGGTCGCGCACCTCCAACGTCGGGATGTCCCGCTCGTCCTCCGTGTCGCCTCCCTCCAGCTCGTGCGCCACGCGCACCGCGGCGACGGCGATGTCCATCAGGTCGTGCTCCGCCGCCAGCGACTCGACCACGACGCGATAGCCATCGAGGTCGCCGTCCACGAGCGCCTCCTCGATCGACGAGCGCAGGAGGTCGAGCCGGCGCGCGCGCAGGTCGACGATCGTCGGCACCGTCTCGAAGGCGATCTTCTGCTTCGTGAGCTGTTCGATGTTGCGCAGCAGCCGCTGCTCGCGCGGCTCGGCGAAGGTGATCGCGACGCCGGAGCGCCCCGCGCGGCCGGTGCGGCCGATGCGGTGCACGTACGCGTCGGGCGCCGACGGGACGTCGAAGTTCACGACGTGCGAGACGTGCTCCACGTCGAGCCCGCGCGCGGCGACGTCGGTCGCGACGAGCAGCTCGACGGTCCCCTCGCGGAACTTCCGCATCACGCGGTCGCGCTGCTCCTGATTCAACCCGCCGTGCAGCGCCTCGGCGCGGTAGCCGCGCGACGTCAGCGTCTCGGTGAGCGTGTCCACCTCGGTGCGCGTGCGGCAGAACACCATCGCCGCCGTCGGGCTCTCCATGTCGAGCACGCGGCCGAGTGCGGCGACCTTGTGCTCGCGCCGCACGAGATAGGCGGTCTGGCGCACCCGCGGCGCTTCCCCCTCGGCCACCGCCTCGCGCCGGATCGTCACACGCGCCGGATCCTTCAGGTGCCGCTCGGCGATCTCGCCGACGCGCCGCGCCATCGTCGCCGAGAAGAGCGCCGTCTGCCGGTCCGCGGGGAGCGACTCGAGAATCGCGTCGAGATCCTCGGCGAACCCCATGTCCATCATCTCGTCCGCCTCGTCGAGCACGACGTAGCGCACGGTGGAGAGATCCATCGAGCCGCGGTTGATGTGGTCGAGCGCACGTCCCGGCGTGGCGACGACGACGTCCACGCCGCGGCGAAGGGCGCGGAGCTGCTGGCGGATGTCCTGGCCGCCGTAGACGGGGAGCACGCTCGTCCCGAACGACTTGCGTCCGTACTTGTGCAGCGCTTCCGCCACCTGCATCGCCAGCTCGCGCGTCGGCACGAGGACGAGGGCGCGCACCGGCCGCTCGCGCTCGGTGTCGTCCTCGACGTGCAGCGCCTCGGGGCCGTGGATGCGCTCGAGGAGGGGGAGGGCGAAGGCGGCGGTCTTGCCGGTGCCGGTGGCGGCGAGTCCCAGCAGGTCGCGGCCCAGCAGGAGGATGGGGATCGCCTCGCGCTGGATCGGGGTCGGCTCCTCATAGCCGAGCGCGGCGACGGCCTCGAGGAGGGGCGCGGAGAGCCCGAGGGCGTCGAAGCCGGGGGCGGCGTCGTTGGCCGCGGGCGCGTGGGGAGCGTCGAGTTCGATGTCGGTCATGTGAGTACGAAGGTAGCGGACCCGGGGCTCGCATGGAGCGCGCCGCGTCAGCGCGCCCGCTGCTCCGCCGGCGTCGCCGGCTGCCGGGACAGGTTGATGGCCGTGTCCACCAGCGCCACGTGCGAGAAGGCCTGCGGGAAGTTCCCCACCTGCCGGCCGGCACGGACGTCGTATTCCTCGCTCAGCAGGCCGACGTCGTTGCGGAGGGCGATGAGCCGCTCGAAGAGCGCCCGCGCCTCCGCGTCCCGCCCCATCAGGATGTAGTTGTCGGCGAGCCAGAAGGAGCAGGCGAGGAAGCTCCCCTCTCCCGGCGGGAGCCCGTCGTCGGTCTGAACGGTGTCGTAGCGGCGGACGAGCCCGTCGCGCATCAGCCGGTCCTCGATGCAGCGCACCGTCCCCTGCACCCGCGGATCGGAGGGGGGGAGGAAGCCGACGAGGGGGATGAGGAGACAGCTGGCATCGAGGAGCTCGCTCCCGTACGCCTGCACGAACGACTGGAGCTTCGTGCTGTAGCCGCGCTCGCACACCTCGCTGTGGATCTTCGCTCGCAGCGCGCGCCAGCGATCGACGGGTCCCTCGAGCCCGAAGTTCTCCACCCCCTGAATGGCCCGGTCGACCGCGACCCACGCCATCACCTTGCTGTGCGTGAAGTGCTGGGGCCCCGAGCGCACTTCCCACAGCCCCTGGTCGGCCTGCGTCCACACCTGCTCCACGTGCTCCGTGAGGGCGCACTGGAGATTCCACGCGGCGCCGTCCTCGCGCAGCGCGCCGCGGCGCGCCTGGTGGAGACAGTCCATCACCTCGCCGAAGACGTCGAGCTGCAGCTGGGCGTGCGCGGCGTTGCCGGTCCGCACCGGGCGCGCCCCCTCGTACCCCGCGAGCCAGGGGATCTCCCATTCCTGCAGCATGCGCTCGCCGCGGATGCCGTACATGATCTGCGCCTGCGACGGGCTCCCCGCGATGGCGCGGAGCAGCCAGTCGCGCCACGCCGCCGCCTCGCCGTAGTAGCCGGCGTCCATGAGCGCGAGGAGGGTGAGCGTCGCGTCGCGCAGCCAGCAGTAGCGGTAGTCCCAGTTGCGCGTGCCGCCGAGCTGTTCGGGGAGGGAGGTGGTCGGCGCGGCGACGATCCCGCCGGTCGGGTGATAGATGAGCGCCTTGAGGGTGAGGAGCGAGCGGTGGACGATCTCGCGCCACGGCCCGTGGTAGGTGCAGTGCGCCGACCACTCGCACCAGAAGCGCTCCGTGTCCACGAGGGCCTGCGCCGGATTGACGGGGCGGGGAGGGGCGAGGTGCGAGGGCGACCAGGTGAGCACGAAGGCGACGGTCTCGCCGGCGACGACGTCGAAGGTGCCGACGGTCGAGAGCCCCTCGCCGTGAAGGGGGGCGGTGGTGCGAAGGGTGACGAGGTCGGGGCCGGCGACCAGCCGGCGCGTCTGGTTCGACGAGCGCGTGACCCACGGGACGATGGAGCCGTAGTCGAAGCGCATGATGAGCTGCGTGTGCATGCGGACGCGCCCCGTCTGGCCGATGACCATGCGCACGAGGTCGGACTGCGACCCGCGGATCGGCATGAAGTCCACGACCGTGCAGCTCCCCTCGTCGGTCTCGAAGCACGTCTCGAGGATCATCGTCCCGTCGCGGTAGCGTCGCGACCGGCAGGTGGTGCTGCCGATGGGCGCGAGGAGCCAGCGTCCGTTCTCGGGGGAACCGAGGAGGGCGGCGAAGCAGGCGGGGGAATCGAACCGCGGCCAGCAGAGCCAGTCGATCGACCCGTCCCGCCCGACGAGCGCCGCCGTCTCGCCGTCGCCGATGAGCGCGTAGTCTTCGATGCGTGACGGCATGGACTGGGGGCTAGGGGCGAGGGGATAGGGAGTGTCACCCCGCAGTCGCGAGCGGAGCGAGCGGCTGTCGGGGCCGGGTGGCGGACCGTGGAGCCTGGTCGCACGCAGCGCTCGAATTCCACGTGACGCGACGTGGCCTCGACAGGGTTTGCGGTCCTGCGAGGTGACAGCGCGGTCGCCAGCCCCAGCTCCCAGCCCCCGATCCCTGCCGTCCCGGCACGGGTTTCGATATGCACGAGCCCACTCCGCAAACTCCGCGCTCATGTATCTCGTTCGCACGCCGGCGCTCCGCGCGCTTCGTGGCCAGATCGCCCAGACCGGGCACGAGCTGGCGACGGTGCTGCGGGGGCTGGATGGGCTCGCTGCCGAGCGGGAAGACGGCGCGCGCGACGTCGCGGTGCGGCATGCGCGGCGGTTCGCCTTCGACGCGGCGCTCGCGCGCATCGTCGACGCGCTCGACGGGTATCTCGCCGCGCTGCGCGGCGTGGACGCCTTCGCCGAGGCGGTGCCGGCGCTCGCGACGCACGAGCGGTCGGTGAAGGCGCGGCTCGACGCGCTGCTGGAGGGGGTGGGGGTCGAGTGCACGCTCGAGGTCGCGCTGGCGCACCTCGCGATCCAGTGGCGCAACCGACGCTCGCACACCGGCTCGACCAACCGCCTCGAGCAGCGGTACGTCGCGAAGATCCGCGCCGCCGAGCCGCAGCTCGTCGCGCACGCGCGCGGGATGACGGCGAAGCGGCTCCTCGACCATTTCGAGGCGAGCCGGTCGCCGCGCCCGCGGGAGCTGGCGGCGCTCGCCCGCGCGGTGCGCGAGAGCTGCGCGCAGGCGGACGGCGCGCTGGTGCTGGTCGCCGATCCCGAGGCGTACGCGACGTGGGCGCTCCGCTCGGCGTTCACCGTCGAAGGCGCCGCGGGCGATGCGCCGGCGCGGCTCGAGCAGGTCTGGGCGCAGGGACCCGACAAGCGCGGCGGCCGGCTCGCCCAGCTGCTGCGCGAGCGCGGCTTCGCCGAATCGCCGGCCGCGGCCGAGCAGGGGGAGTTGCCGGACGAATGGATCGACGACCTCGCGCACAGCGGCGTGCGCGAAGTCGGTGCGCGGCTCGGGCTCCTGGAGGAGCGGCGGGAGGGTCGCGATCCGCCCTGAGCGCCATCCGACTTCGGTCGGGCGCCGATGAATGCATCCGCACGTAGCCGTCGGCGTCACCGTCGGATAGCTTGCCGGGCCACGTCTCACTTCACCTCTCCAGATGACAGCGATCGACACGCCGCCCGAGTCTGCGCCCGAAGCGCGCGCCGCGATGCTCGTCCGGCGGCCGCCGGAGTCGGTGTTCGCCGCGTTCGTGGAGCCGGAGCAGGTCACGAAGTACTGGTTCAGCCACACCAGCGGGGCGCTGGCGCCGGGGGCGGTGGTCGAATGGCGCTGGGAACCGTACGGGGTGTCGACCAGGGTGACGGTGCACGCCTTCGAGCCGGCGCGGCGGATCGTGGCGGAGTGGGAGGGGGCGAGCGGGGCGACGACGGTCGAGTATCGCTTCGTCGCCCAGCCGGACGGCTCCACCTGGGTGGAGATCGCGGAGCGGGGCTTCCGCTCGGAGGGAGCGGCGCTCGTGCGGGAGGTCGCGGGTTCGACGCAGGGGTTCACGCTGGTGCTCGCCGGGCTCAAGGCGTGGTGCGAACACGGACTGCAGCTCGATCTGATCTGGGATCGCTACCCGGCGGGGCTCGTCGAGCACTGAGCGACGCGCGCCGCTTCGCCGCTGGATTCGGGAGCTGGGCCGCCACCACCTTCTCCATCTCGACGCGATGCAGATCCTCGTGCTCGTGCTCTGCACCAAGGGGCGCAGCCTGCGCCAGGCGATCGCGGACGACGCGCGTCTCGAGTCGTTCGGCCTTCAGGTCACGAAGGAGACGCAGCCGGGGCGCGCCCCCGGCTGGTTGAAGCTGCACGGGACCGATCGCACCCGCGGTGCGCTCAACATCGAGTGGGACTCCGAGTCCTCGCTGCTCCGCGCGCGCGTCATCACGCGAGGAACTCGCAAACCCAGCCCGATCGTCGGCGAGTTCGTGAACTACCTGCTCGCGCGATTCTCGTCCCGCATCGTCTCGATCACGACGGCGTTCCGGTAGGGCTGCATCCATCGCACGATCGTCGAGCCGAGATGTCGTTCACCGAGGACGTCACCTACTACCGAGCGGCGCTGCTGCTCGGGGTGCACACACCCGAGGAGGTGTCCGAATGGGCCGAGGCCGCGTTCGCGGCCGAGGATGCGCCACCACGGGTGCTGATGGACGCCGTGATGGCGCCGCGCGAGCTGACGGCGCTGCGTACGGCGCTCGCTCCGGCGGCGCTGGAGCCGGAGCCGCCGACGGTCGTTCTTCGCCTGCTGGCGCGAGTCGCGGCCGACGTCGACGACGGGCGTCGCAGCGTGGACGACACGGTGCACGTCTTCGCCCAGATGCGCCGCATGATCGCCCTCCCCGCGGACGTCGCGCGGGTGCTGGCCGAGCTCGAATCCGCCTACCAGCTGGCGATCGCCGGGGTCGAGGGGGACGTGGCCGTCGTCCGCGAACGGATCGCGACGTGGCTCGTGACGTGCAAGGACCCGGCACGCGCAACCTGACGAGGTGGCGCCGTGCCGGGGTGTGACCTCTCGATCCCGATCCTGGTTAGGCGAGACATGAGACCCATGACCTTCGTCCCCGTCGTCCTCCTGGCGCTGGCCGCCTGCAGCTCCGGCGTCGCGCCGGAGCAGGCCGCGACGACGCCGGCGTCACAGACGCAGACCCAGACGCAGGCCGCGGCCGCCGACACCGTCTCCATCCGGCTCGGACAGACGGTGCAGCTCGACGGCGGCCGGCTCGAGCTCACCTTCGACACGCGGGCGTCCGACTCCCGCTGTCCGATCGACGTCGTCTGCGTCTGGCAGGGGGACGCGGTGATGCAGCTCTCGGCGCGGATCGCCGGCGGTGAGCGCCGCGCCGTCGAGCTGCACTCGGGGCGCGAGCCCACGTCGGCCACGGTGGAGCGCTACACCATCGCGTACGTCGGGCTGGTGCCGCACCCGGGGAGCGAGGCGCGCGACGCGACGCCGGTGGTCACCGTGCAGGTGCGCCGCTAGGATCGCCGCGGCTCCCCTTCGCCCTCGATCGGGACGGCGGTTTCCTCGCGCTCCAGCCACCGGTACACCGCGCCCCCGAGCAGGGCGCCGATGATGGGCGCCACCCAGAAGAGCCAGAGCTGGGAGAGCGCGCCCGAGCCCGCGAACAGGGCGACGCCGGTCGACCGCGCCGGATTCACCGAGGTGTTGGTCACCGGGATGCTGATCAGGTGGATCAGCGTCAGCGCGAGCCCGATCGCGATCGGCGCGAAGCCGGCGGGGGCGCGGTGGTGCGTCGCTCCCATGATCACGACGAGGAAGAACGCCGTCAGCACGACCTCGACGAGGAACGCCGCCCCGAGGGAGTACCCGCCGGGAGAGAGCGCGCCGTAGCCATTGCTGGCGAAGGTGCCCGCGGCGCCGGGGGTGATGGCGAACTCCGGGGATCCCTTCGCGACCTGCAGCAGCACGAAGCCGGCGACGATGGCGCCGAGCAGCTGCGCGATGATGTAGGGGACGAGCTGCGAGGCGGGGAAGCGGCCGCCCGCCCAGACGCCGATGCTCACCGCCGGATTGAAGTGGGCGCCGGAGATGTTGCCGAAGGCGTACGCGCCCGTGAGGACGGTGAGGCCGAAGGCGAGCGCCACGCCGACGAAGGCGATGCCGAGGGGATTTCCGTCGCCGCCGAACTTCGCCGCCAGTACCGCGCTCCCACATCCGCCGAACACGAGCCAGAAGGTTCCGAGAAACTCGGCCGCCAGCTTTCTCGAGGCGCTCATGGTGGTTCTCCTCGACTGGTTCGCGGCACGTGGCGCGCGGTCGTTCCGGTGCCGGGCGTGCGCATGTGGCGCGCAACGTTGGAGCCCACCGGCGTGGGGCGCAAGGTCGGGGGCCCGAACGCAGCAACGCCGGGGGAGCCGCTGCTGCGTGGCTCCCCCGGCGTGCTGCGCGTGCCCGTCGCGCCTACAGTCGCGGGCGCGTCTGGCGCGGCGCCTTGCCGCAGTTCTCCGGCCAGTTGGCCGGCCAGGTCCCCGGCGACTTGTCGCGCTTGATGAACTCGGGGTCCTCGCTCGCGAGATAGACGAGCATCGCCGCGAGCGTCGCGTTGTGACGGAGATCGTCGAAGACGACCTTGTCGAACGTGTCGCGGTTGGTGTGCCAGGTGTAGGTGCCGTAGTTCCAGTTGAGCGCCCCCATCCCGAACGACGGCGTGGCGTAGCAGGTGAAGACCGCGCCGTCGGTGCCCCCCGGGTTGGTCGCCGGCACGTCGTTGAAGCTCCACGCCACGACGTTGGGGCTCATCGAGTCGGTGTAGAACGACGGGAGCTGCTCGTACCACGACTTGAGGTGCCGGCCGATGTCCGTCAGCGCCGACGACGAGATCGACTGCACGCGTCCCGTCCCGTTGTCCTGGTTGAACAGCGCCTGCAGCCCCTTGAGCACTTCGGGGTGATCCTCGGCGTAGGCGCGCGAGCCGTTGAGTCCCTGCTCCTCGCTGCTCCAGTGCCCGACGACGATCGTGCGCTTGGGGCGCGGATAGACCTGCTTGAGGATGCGCATCGCCTCCATCGCCATCAGCGTGCCGGTGCCGTTGTCGGTCGCGCCGGAGCCGCCGTCCCACGAGTCGAAGTGGGCGGAGAGGAAGACGTACTCGTCGGGCTTCTCGGTGCCGCGAATCGTCCCGATCGTGTTGAACGCCGGCCGCTCGCCGAGGAGGTCGGCGTCGAGGTCGAGGCGCACGACCGGCTTCTGGCCGTTCTCCGCGAGGCGATAGAGGAGCCCGTAGTCCTCACAGGTGAGGGTCACCGCCGGGGCGGTCGTGTTGTACGTCTCGAACACCTCGATCGTCCCCCAGCCGCCGCTCCCCATCGGCGGGGCGACGCGCCCGCCGTCCGGGTTCCCGGCGGTGATCGTCGCGCCGGGGCCGCCGCCGCCGCGCGCGCTCGCGCCGCCGCCGAGCGGGCGCCCGCCGGGGCCCCCCGGGCCGCCCCGTCCTCCCCCCTGCGCGGCGAAGGGATTCGGGAACCCCGAGAACTTGGTGCGGGAGGTGATCATCCCCGCCACCCCCGCCTTCTCCAGACGCATCCCGAGCGTGCCGGTGCCGAGCGCCAGCGAGTAGCCGGTCCCGCGATAGAGCTTGCTGCTGTCCGGATCGACGGCCCAGTCGCGCTGCATCTGCGCGATCAGCGTGTCCATCCGCGCCATCGACGCGGGGGTGGCGAAGCGATACCAGTCCTCGCTCGGCCGGCAGGTGGGCCACCCCGGAGCGAGGAGGACGATCTTCCCGCGCGCCTGCGGCAGCCAGCGCACGAACTCGGTGCTGTCCGTGAACTTCGGCAGGACGATCGCCTCCGCGCTCACGGGGCGCCCCTTGGTGCCGGGGCTCCAGGCGAGCATCATCCCGTCGAGGGTGCGCGGACGCGGCGAGACGAGGTCGATGTGCGAGGCGCCGCGCCGGAAGCCGCGCCAGGTGCCGTACTGCTCGCGCTTGGCATCGATCCCCCACTCCTTGTACTTGGCGATGACCCAGTCGCTGGCGGCGAGCATCCCCGGGCTGCCGGTGAGGCGCGGACCGACGGAGTCGAGGAGCGCCTGCGCCAGCGGCTCGACCTGCGAGCTGTCCATGCCGAGGCGCCAGATGCGCTGGAGGTTCGGATCGGAGGTGGGGAACCGGGGCTGCTGTGCGCGGGCCGACGCCGCGACGCCCGCGCTGAGCGCGAGCGAAGTGAGCGCGAGGGCACCGGCGAGGGGAGTCAATC
>Ga0182741_1004566_pt1 | contig 13545 bp, 6 predicted proteins | sample eDN5th37CBELigOP_FD_128874 | JGI IMG/M metagenome (GOLD analysis project Ga0182741, IMG submission 128874) | Enriched Organic Plus compost microbial communities from Emeryville, California, USA - eDNA 5th pass 37_C BE-Lig OP (version 2) (version 2) ...
AAGCTCGACGCATCGGGCTCGCTCTGGATGAGCTGCTCCCCCGAGAAGGACTCCACCGGCTCGAGGTTCTCGTCGAACGAGAGAAATGCCTCGTGCTTCTCGGCGGTGAGCCCCGTCTGCGGCTGGAACCAGTGCGTGAAGTGCGTGGCTCCGCGCGAGATCGCCCACTCCTTCATCACCTGCGCCACGGTGGGCGCGATGTCGCTGTCGAGATTCTTCCCGTGCTTTATGGAAGAGACGAGCTTGGCGTAGACGTGGTCGGGAAGCTTGGCGCGCATCTGCGGCGCACCGAAGGTGTTGATCCCGAAATATTCGGAGACCGGATGGGCTCGGGCGCCGTCTCCGTTGGTGTTGTTGGTGGGCGCGAGTCGCGCGGGCCTGGACGTGATGGCCTGGATGGCGCGTTCACGAGCAGTGAGGCCGGTCGCGGTCATGGGGTCTGATGCTCCCTGAGGCTAGGATGTGCAACGGCGCCGGAGGTGCCCGGGCGGCACTCGGCGCGCGCTGGTGCTTCCTGTAAATTGCGCACGGAGCAATGATAGTTGGTAGAAGACTGAAAATCCAGCCCCGGAAGTGCGAAATGTCACGCGGATAGTGCGCAATTTGCAAAAAACGCGATGCATCTGGACTTGCTGGCCGCCCCCGCCGCTCGTTTGCCCGGCCCCCGTGCCGCGTTGCACCGCCAGAGGCTCCCTCGTCATTCGTTTCAGACGAACCGAACCGGGCGGCCGCGCCTCCGTAGTGCCCTTCCCCAGGGACCGGCCTCCCCCGTGGCCGCCGCTGCTCAGTCGGCCCGCGTCCCACTCTCGCGCCCCGGCGGGGCCGGTACCTTCACCACTTGGTAACGTGCGAACTCGGTCGATCCTCTCGATCTGCTGCCTCGTCGCCAGCGCGTGTGGCGGCGGCTCCAACAGTTCCATACTCGTCGGCGCCGCAGGGCCGTACTCCGAGCGGACCGGAGACATGACCAGAAAGGGGGTCGAGCTCGCCGTGGCCGAGATAAATGCCGCGGGCGGCGTGCGCGGCCGGAAGATCGAGCTCGTCGAGCGCGACGACAGCGGCAGTGGCAAGCGCGCCGCGGTGATCGCGGAGGAGTTCGTGGCGAACCCCGGAGTCGTGGGGGTGGTGGGACACGTGACCTCCGGCGCGATGGTGGCCGCCGCCAAAGTGTACGATGGCAACCTCGCCGCGATCGGGACGGCCACCACTTCGCCGCAACTCACCGGCATCTCGCCCTGGGTATTCCGCGTCAGCTCGAGCGACTCCATCAACGGCAGCGTGATCGCCCGGTTCGCCAACGCCCTCGGCCGCAAGCGTGCCGCGATCATCTACGAGAACGACAGCTACGGGCGCGGGCTCGCGGCCGCCTTCCGGCAGACCTTCAGGGGCGAGATCGTGAGTATCGACCCGATCACCGCCGATCTCGCCGACGCCGAACCGTACATCTCCTACTACAAGCAGATCGCGCCGGACATCGTCTTCGCGGTAGGTCTCGAAGGCTCTGGGCTGAAGCTCCTGCGCGAAGCGCAGCGCCAGCGGCTCGCCGCCGACTTCGTGGGTGGCGACGGCTGGGTGGGGATCATCGCCGACAGCGCGCTCGCAGAGGGCGCCTACGTGGGTACCACCTTCACCGCCGAGGATCCGCGCCCCGAGGTCCAGAAGTTCGTGACCGCCTTCCGCGAGCGCTACGGGGCGACGCCCGACATGGATGCCGCCACCGGCTACGACGCCATGCACGTGATGGCGCGCGCCATCGAGGGCGCGGGCACCGGTCGCGCCGCCATCCGCCGCTACCTCACGACGTTCAACGCGGAGAACGCCTACCATGGAGTGACCGGCGTCGTGCGCTTCGGCGCCGATGGCGACCCGGTGGAGGCACCGTACAGGATCACGCGCGTACACGATGGCGTGTTCGTCCTCGCGGAGACGTCGCGATGAGACTGAACCCCGTGCACACCATCCGCGGCCGCCTCCTCCTCGGCTTCGGCCTTCTGGTGCTCCTCCTGGTGGCAGCGGGAGTGGTGGGCCGCGCGTCGCTCTCCAGCACCGCTGCCACCGTGGGCGACGTGCTCCAGGACATGCAGGTCGAGAACGCGCTCTCGTCGCAGCTCTCCGCCAACATCGCGCGCTCGCTCGACGCGGCCAATGGCTACATAACCTCGTACGACAGCAGCGCCGCGAGCGCCTTCCGGCGCTACGGCTGGCAGGCGCACCAGGTGCAGCGCGAGATGAACGATCATCCCGGCCAGACGGCCGAAGAGATCGGGCTGATCTCGGAGATAGACAGCCGGCTCTCGGAGGTGGAGGTGCGCTACAATCTCGCGCACCGCCTCCTCGACCTCGGCCGCGCCCCGGCCGCGCTGGCGCAGGCCGCCGCGGCGCGACCCAGGGTGGACACCCTGATGGCGCAGATCGACCGCCTCGGCCAGCTCAAGGGAAACCGGCTGGAGAGCACCGCGACGGGGCTCGAGCACGATGCCTCGCGCCGCTCCGTGATCTTTGCCATGCTGGTGATCGCCGCCCTCGGCATAGCGACCACCATCGTGCTGCGCACGGTGCGCTCCATAGACCGGCCGCTGCGCACCCTGGTGGCCCACGCGCGCCAGCTCAGCTCCGGCGACCTCACGGTACGCACCACGCAGTCGATGCCCGAGGAGTTCCAGCAGCTCGCCGACGCGATGAACCAGACGGGCGAGTCGCTCTCCACCGTGGTGTCGGTGGCCACCGGCACGGCGACGCAGGTGGCCGGCTCCGCCACCGAGCTGGCCGAGGCGTCGGCGCAGATCTCCGATGCCGCAGGGCAGGTGGCCACCGCCATGGCCGATGTCACTTCGGGTGCGTCCACGCAGGTGCAGCAGATCCGCGAGATCGACGGCGCGCTGCAGGTGATCCGCCAGCACGCCGAGAGCATCCGAGCCGGCGTGGCCGACGTCACCTGCCTCGCGCAGGAGATCGAAGCGTCGTCGGGCGCGAAGCGATCCGAGCTCCAGATGGCCTTCGGGATCCTACTCGACATCAAGACCACCGTGGAGGGCGCGGCGGACGAGGTGCGCGACCTGAACGAGGCGACGGCCACGATCACCACTTTCGTGGACACGGTGCGCGGGATCGCCGATCAGACGAACCTGCTCGCGCTGAACGCGGCCATCGAGGCGGCGCGCGCGGGAGAGGCGGGGCGCGGCTTCGCGGTGGTGGCTTCCGAGGTGCGCAAGCTGGCCGAGCAGGCGCGTTCGGCGTCGGGCACGATCGTGGAGCTCACGCGCTCGATCACCGACCGGATGGCCCGCACCTCGCAGACGATGGAAGAAGGGGTGGCACACGTGGGCGAGATCGAGCGCGCCGCGCGCGAGGTGGACGCGGCGCTCGCGTTGATCGCCGCTTCTTCCGGCCGCACGCGCGAAGCGGCGAGCGGCGTGAGCGCGGCCACGGAGGAGAACATGGTGGCGGTGGACCAGGCCGCGGGCGGCATAGCCGCGATAGCGCGGGTAGCCGAGGCGCACGCTTCCGCGGCCGAGGAGGTGACCGCGTCGAGCGAGGAGCAGAGCGCCGCCTGTGAGGAGATGAGTGCGACGGCCACGACCCTTCATCGTGGCGCGACCCGGTTGCGGGAGCTGGTGGCCGGTCTGCGGGTGGAAGGGTAGGGGCGGCGGCCTCCTCTCTTCTTGCGCCCTCCGATTGTATTCCTTACAATAGCCCAAACAGTATACAAAACACCCCACCAGCGGACTGCGTCCGCGATGATCCGGAGGGCTCGTGTCCCCCGTCGTGCACCGCTTCGCCGCCGCCGCGGCGGCTGTCGCCCTGTTCGCTGCGCAGGCGCCGGCGCAGAGCTCCACGGCCAATCCACGCGCGCGCGCGAGCGCCGGCACGCATAAGAATCCACTCGCCGGGCTCGATGCGTACGTGGAACGCGCGATGAAGGAGTGGAACGTGCCCGGCCTGGCCATCGCCGTCGTCAAGGACGACTCGGTGATCTACTCCAGGGGGTTCGGCCTGAGAGAGGTGGGCAAGCCGGATCGCGTCGACAGCCACACGCTCTTCGCCATCGGCTCCAACACCAAGGCGTTCACCTCCGCGGCGATCGCGATCATGGTGGACCGGAAGAAGATGCGCTGGGACGACAAGGTCACCACCTACCTTCCGGACTTCCAGCTCTATGACCCGTGGGTCACCCGCGAGATCACGATCAGCGATGTGCTCTCGCACCGGAGTGGCCTCGGCAGACGCGGCGACATGCTCTGGTACGGCTCATCGTACGGGCGCGACGAGATCCTGCGGCGCGTGCGCTTCCTGAAACCCAACTCGAGCTTCCGCAGCCAGTTCGGCTACCAGAACATGATGTTCCTCGCGGCCGGAGAGGCGCTGGCGCGAGCGGCCGGGAAGAGCTGGGACGAACTCATCGTCTCCGAGATCTTCCGCCCGCTCGGGATGAACGAGAGCAACACGAGCACCGACTCCCTCCGCGGCAAAGCCGATGTCGCCACGCCGCACTCCATCGATGGCTCCGCCGCCGTACCCATCTCCTGGCGCAACATCGACAACGTGGCCCCCGCCGGCTCCATCAATTCGAGCGTGGCCGACATGGCCCGCTGGATCAGGATGCAGCTCGACACCGGCTCCTTCGCCGGGAAGAAGATCGTCAGCGCCAGATCGCTCGGCGTCACGCGCTCGCCGCAGACCATCGTCGCCTCGCCGCGCGATACACTCTTCCCCTCCAACCACTTCTCCCTCTACGCGATGGGGTGGGGGCTGCAGGACTACCTCGGCCGCGAGGTGATGGGACACACCGGCGGCATCGATGGGATGCTCTCCGAAGTGCGCCTCGTCCCCGAAGAGAAGCTCGGCCTCGTGATCCTCACCAACGCCGATGGCCACGACATCACCCCGGCCATCTCCTACCGGATCCTCGACGCCTACCTCGGCGCGCCCGAGCGTGACTGGAGCGCGATCTTTCTGGCGCGGCAGAAGAAAGCCGAAGCGACACAGGCGGAGGCCGAGCGGAAAGCGGAGACGGCCCGTGCGAAGGACTCGAAACCGTCGCTCCCGCTCGAGCGCTACGCCGGCACCTACGCCGACAGCATGTACGGCAACGCCACCGTGAAAGTGGAGAACGGGAAGCTCGTGCTCCGCTACGGCCCTACCTTCGAGGGCGATCTCGAGCACTGGCAGTACGACACCTTCCGCGCCATCTGGCGCAACCCACGGCTCGGAAAGAGCTTCATCACCTTCGCGATCGACGCCCGTGCGCGCGTGAGCGACATGCAGGTCGAGGGATTGGCCGACTTCGGTGCGGTGCGCGATACTACGACGCGTTCCGAGTCGAGCGGCGGCCCGGCCGGTGGTGACGGCTCTCCCGCCGCTCCCGCCTCCCGCGAGGCCAGCGAGTCGACCCCGTCCATCTCCCGGAAGAACTGACAGTGATGCGATTCCCCTCTGCACTCGCCATGATGGTATCTCCTCGTTCGTCATCCCCGCTCGCGTGGTCACGGGTGCTGCCGGCCATCGCCGCCCTCGCATTCATCTCCACCGCGGCCGCACCTTCCGCGAGCGCGCAGGGCACCGCGCCGGCGGCCGGCTACCAGACGGTGGCCGCGAAGCTCACGCCTTTCATCGAGCACGAGATGCGGAGCAAGAACCTCCCCGCCATCTCGATCGCGCTCGTGGACGACCAGAAGATCGTCTGGTCGCAGGGCTTCGGCTTCGCGCGCCCCGAAGACAGCGTGCGTGCCACGGCGCAGACCATTTATAGAGTGGGAAGCGTCTCCAAGCTCTTCACCGACATCGCGGTGATGCAGCTCGTGGAGCAGGGAAAGATAGACCTCGACGTCCCCGTCTCCCGCTATCTCCCCGACTTCCGCCCGGGCAACCCCTTCGGCGGCGACATCACTCTCCGTGAGTTGATGTCACATCGCTCCGGCCTCGTGCGCGAGCCGCCCGTGGGCCACTACTTCGACGATGGCTCGCCCACCATCGCGCAGACGGTCGCGAGCCTCAGCGACACGAAGCTCGTCTACGCTCCGAACACGAAGACCAAGTACTCCAACGCCGCGATCACGGTGGTCGGCGATGTCCTCGCCACCACGCAGAAGCAGCGTTTCGAGAGCTACCTGAAGAAGGTCGTCCTCGACCCCGCGGGAATGTCGAGCAGCGCCTTCGCGCGCAACGAGGTTCCCGGGAACAGGATCGCCAGCGCGTACATGTGGACGCTGGACAAGCGCACTTTCCCCGCGCCCACTTTCGACCTCGGCATGGCGCCCGCCGGAAGCATGTACACGACGGTGGATGACCTGGGCCGCTTCATGAGCATGCTCTTCGCCGGCGGGCGCGGAGCGAAGGGGCAGGTTCTGAAACGCGCCACTCTCGAGGAGATGTGGAAGCCGCAGTTCGCCCGTCCCGGCGAGAAGATGGGCTACGGGATCGGCTTCGGTCTCTCCGAGCTCCGCGGCCACCGCGTGGTGGGCCACGGCGGCGCCATCTACGGCTTCGCCACCCAGCTCTCCGCGCTCCCCGACGACAAGCTCGGCGTCGTGGTGGTCACCACCATGGATGGCGCCAACACCGTCACCGAGCGTATCGCCGATGCCGCGCTCGACATCATGCTCGCCAACCGCGAGAAGCGCGCTCTCCCCACCCCGGAGACCACCGATGCGCTCCCCGCCGGCCTCGCGCACCGCCTCGCCGGCCGCTACGGCATGGGTGACGACGCGGTGGACCTGGTGGCGATCGACGATTCGCTCTACCTCGATCCGGTTCGCGGCGGGATGCGCGCGTCGCTCCGCATGCTTCGCGACACGCTCGTCGTGGACGACCGGCTCGGCTACGGCACGCGCATCGTCGCGCGCGACGATGCCATCGTCATCGGCAACACGACGCTGAACCGGGTGAACCTCGGCAAGCCCTCGCCGGCGCCGGAGAAGTTCCGCGGCCTCGTCGGCGAGTACGGCTGGGACTACAACACTCTTTATATACTCGAGCGCGATGGGAAGCTCGAGGCGCTCATCGAGTGGTTCTTCCGCTACCCGCTGGAAGAGGTCTCGCGAGGAGTCTACAAGTTTCCCAACTGGGGGCTCTACGATGGCGAGCAGGTGGTCTTCGACCTCGACGCCAACGGCCGCGCGAAGTCGGTGACGGCGAGCGGCGTCACCTTCCCGCGCCGCGCCACGGGCCCGGAGGATGGCTCGCAGTTCCGCATCACCCCCGTGCGTCCGGTCGCCGAGCTGCGCAAGGCGGCGCTGGCCGCGCAGCCGCCGAAGGAGAAGGGCGACTTCAAGCCGAGCGATCTCGTGGAGCTGGTGAAGTTCGACTCCACCATCAAGCTCGACGTCCGCTACGCCTCGACCAACAACTTCATGGGCACGCCGATGTACGAGGAGGGGCGTGCCTTCATGCAGCGCCCCGCCGCCGAGGCGGTCGCGCGCGCCAGCGCGTGGCTTCGCGAGCGCGGCTACGGGCTGCTCATTCACGATGCCTACCGCCCCTGGTTCGTGACGAAGATGTTCTGGGACGCCACACCGGAGGACAAGCACATCTTCGTGGCCAACCCCGCGGAGGGCTCGCGTCATAACCGCGGCTGCGCGGTGGACCTCACGCTCTACGACCTGGCAACCGGCGAGCCGATCACCATGGTGGGCGGCTACGACGAGATGACCGGCCGCAGCTACCCCGACTATCCGGGCGGCACCTCGCTGCAGCGCTGGCACCGCGCGCTCCTCAGGCAGGCGATGGAGATGCAGGGCTTCACGGTGTACGAGGCCGAGTGGTGGCACTTCGACTACAAGGACTGGCGCCACTACGGAATAGGAAACCAGACCTTCGCCGAGCTGGAATCGGGTTCGAATGCCGTGGGCGGCGCGAGCGGCGAGATCGTCCGCCCAGGCCGCACCGGCACCGCGCCGAAGGGCTTCGATGCCTACGCCGAGCAGGCGCTGCGCGACTGGCGCGCGCCCGGCGCGGCGATCGCCGTGGTGAAGAAGGACTCCATAGTTTTCGCGCGCGGCTACGGCGTGCGCGAACTGGGGAAGCCCGACCCGATCGACGCCAACACCCTCTTCGGCATCGCTTCCACCACCAAGGCGTTCACGGCGGGCGCGCTCGGCATACTGGTGGACGAGAAGAAGATGGCGTGGAACGACAAGGTGACGAAGTACCTCCCCTGGTTCCAGATCGAGGGGCCGTACGTCACGCGGGAGCTGATGGTCCGCGACCTCCTCACGCACCGCACCGGCCTCCCGCGCGGCGACGATCTCTGGTACGCCTCGGGGTTCGACCGCACCCAGGTGCTCGAGCGCGTGCGGCGCCTCGCGCCGAGCTGGGGCTTCCGCGCCCAGTACGGCTACCAGAACATCATGTTCATGGCGGCCGGTGAAGTGGCTGCGGCGGCGAGCGGGATGAGCTGGGACGATCTCGTACGCACGAAGATCTTCACCCCGCTCGGCATGACGCGCACCAGGACCACCATCCGCGCGCTCCCGGGTATGCAGGATGTCGCCACGCCGCACGAGCTGCGCAACGACACCGTCCACGTGATCCCCTGGCGCAACCAGGACGCCCTGGGACCGGCCGGCTCGATGATTTCCAGCGCCAACGACATCGCGCAGTGGCTCCGCATGCAGCTCCGTAACGGCGTGTACGCCGGGAAGCGCATCATGAGCGACTCGGTGGTCGAGGAGATGCACACGCCGCAGACCGTGATCCGAATCGGCGAAGATACGCGGAAGCTCTACCCCGACACGCACCTCATGGCGTACGGCCTCGGCTGGTCGCTGCGCGACTACCACGGGAAGCTGCTCATCACGCACGGCGGCGTGATCGACGGGATGCGCACCGAGATCGGGATGGTGCCGGAAGACAGCCTCGCCATCGTGGTGTTCGCGAACCTCGACGGCACGAACCTCCCCACGGTTCTCCTCTATCGCGCGCTCGACGCCTACATGGGCGCCCCCGCGCGCGACTGGAACCGGCTCCTGCTCGACGCGCGCGACAAGTCGCGGGCGCGGAGCGACAGCTCGCGCAAGGCGTTCGAGGCCAGGCGGGTGGCGAACACGAAGCCCTCGCTCCCGCTCGAGAGTTACGCGGGAGTCTACTCCGACAGCATGTACGATGACATCGAGGTTAAGCTGGAGGGGAACACGCTCGTCGCCACGATGGGGCCGTCGTACACCGGCGACCTCTCGCACTGGCACTTCGACACCTTCAAGGTGACCTGGCGCGACCCGTCGCTCGGCAGCGACTACTTCACCTTCGTGCTCGGCGCGGATGGAAAGGTGAAGGATCTACGGACGCGGAGCAGGGGAAGCTTCAATCGGATGCCGAGCGATCGCCCGACGACCGCCGGTGCGCCGTGACCGCCATTCTCGATGTACGATGACTCGATTCGCCTCCGGACGAGGCGTTCATATCCACCTGGAGTGAGCCAGAGATGAAAGCTCCGATTGCCCTGTTGCTGGCGATGTTCACGGCCGCGTGCACCGCCGGCTCCGATGGTGCCGCGCGCCTGTCGGCCGATCCTCCGTACGACCTCGTCATCGCGAACGGCCAGGTCGTGGACGGGAGCGGCAACCCGTGGTATTACGGCGACGTCGCGGTGAAGAACGGCCGCATCGCCCGCATCACACCCGCCGGCCTGCTGAAGGAGGCCGACGCGAAGCAGCGCGTCGACGCCAGCGGTCTCGTGGTGGCGCCCGGCTTCATCGACATCCAGGCGCAGTCGGTGGAGGCGCTCACCGGCGGCGACAGCCGCGTGGTGAGCATGACCACGCAGGGGGTCACCACCATGATCATGGGCGAGGGGAGCACCCCCGCGCCCTCCAACGAGAAGGTCATGGAGCTGTACGGCGTGACCGACAGCAGCGACAAGGCGCTCTTCCAGTCGTTCGAGGGACCGCACGGCTTCGGCAACTGGATCTCGACGATGGAGAAGCACAAGACGTCGGTGAACTTCGGCTCCTTCGTGGGCACCGCCACCGTGCGCACCTACGCGAAGGGCCAGGCGGAAGGCGCGCCCACCGCCGCGGAGCTCGACACGATGCGCGCGGTGGTGAAGAACGCGATGGAAGACGGCGCGTTCGGGATCGCGTCGGCGCTCATCTATCCGCCCGACGCCTACTCCTCCACCGCGGATCTCGTGGAGATGGCGAAGGCGATGGCGCCGTACGGCGGCGTCTACATCACGCACATGCGCTCGGAGGGCGACCGGCTCCTCGAGGCGATCGACGAGGCGCTCACGATCGGCCGCGAGGCGCACGTCCCTGTGGAGATCTACCACCTCAAGGCCGCGGGCGTGAAGAACTGGCCGAAGGCGGCGCTCGCGGTGGCGAAGATCGATTCGGCACGGGCGACCGGTCAGGACGTCACCGCCGATCAGTACGCGTACACCGCGGGCTCCAACGGCTTCTCGTCGTGCATCTCCCCCGCCGCGCACGCCGATGGAAAGCTTCTCGAGCGGCTGGCCGACCCCGTGCAGCGCAAGGCGATCAAGGCCGACATGATGAAGCCGAGCGAGGAGTGGGAGAACCTCTGCCTCGCGGCCACACCGCACGGCGTGGAGGTGGTGGGCTTCACCATCGATTCGCTCAAGAGCAAGTTCGAGGGTAAGCGCCTCGACGACATCGCGAAGGCGCGCGGCACCGACTGGGCCGATGCGATCATCGATCTCACCATCGCCGAGAAGGACCGGCTCGGCCAGATCCTCTTCATAGCTTCGGACTCCAACGTCGCGATGCAGTTCCGGCAGCCGTGGATGAAGTTCGCGACCGACGCGAGCGGGATGGATCCCGACAGCGTGAAGGGCTCGATGACGCACCCCCGCGCCTACGGCAACTACACGCGCATCCTGGGCCGGTATGTTCGCGAGCAGAAGGTGCTCACGCTCGAAGATGCGATCCGGAAGATGACGTGGTCCGTAGCCTCCCGCCTCTCGATCCGCGACCGCGGCCTGATCAACGAGGGGATGTACGCCGACATCGTGGTGTTCGACCCGAAGACCGTCATCGACCGGGCCACCTACGAGGATCCCCACCAGCTCTCGGTCGGGATGAAGCACGTCTACGTGAACGGCGTCGAGGTGGTAGCGGACGGCCAGTCCACCGGCGCCAAGCCCGGTATGCCGGTTCGGGGGCCAGGCTGGAAGCCGGCTGCTACCAGGTAAGGACGGGAACAGCGAAAGAGGGAGAACTGCAAGACGGCAAGCAGGGAAGGAGCGTCCCGTACAGATCCTCCTTTCCTCCTCGCCGTCTTGCAGTTCTCCCTCTTTCGCTTCTTCTAGTCCCCAGCCGCCTCGCCGACGGCTCGGCGGGAGCGCCAGAAGAGGAACGCGGGGATGCCGATGAGAACCAGCACGATTCCGAGGGCGGCGCGGCCGGGCTGGGTGAACACGGTGTTGATCACGATCGCGGCGGCGGCGGCCACGAAGAGAACCGGAGTGATGGGGTAGCCGGGAACGCGGTACGTGGACGGCGCGCCGTTGGCCCTCCGGTAGAAGAAGATGCTCAACGCGCCGAGCGCATAGAAAATCCACCCGACGAATACCACGTACGTGAGCAACTGCTCGAACGTGCCCGTCGCCGCGAGGAGCATCGCCCAGATCGAACCGGCCACGATGGCGAAGGCCGGCGTCCCGTAGCGCGGGTGAACCTCCGCGAGCTTGTTGAAGAAGAGCCCATCGCGCGACATCGCGAAGTACAGCCGCGGCGCCGTGAGCGTGAGCCCGTTCGCGGCGCTGAACATAGAGATCAGGATCACCACGGCGATCAGCTTCGCCGCGCCGGTGCCGAGTAGCGCGCCGACCGCGTCGGCCGCGATGCGCTCCGATCCCGCCGCCTTCTCCGGCCCGAGCGCGGCCACGTAGCCGACGTTCGCCAGAAGGTAGATCCCGATCAGCACCGCCGTCCCGAAGATGATCCCGCGCGGGAAGGTGCGCTGCGGGTCCTGCGTCTCGCCGGCGGAGAACGTCGCGTACTGCCACCCCTCGTACGCCCAGAGCACGCCGATCATCGCGAGGCCGAGCGCCGAGAAGAGCGAGAGACCCGACACCCTCACCATGCTCTCGGGGGGCGCCTCGCCGAGCTTGCTCCCCATGGCGATGAGCACGATGCTCATCACCACCAGCGCCACGGCCTTGATGCCCGTGGTCCAGTTCTGAACGTTCGCGCTCTTTCGCGTGCCGCGAACGTTGATCACCATGATCACCGCGATCATCAGCACGGCCACGATCTTCGCCACGATCGGCGTGACCGGCACGAGCTGGCCCAGGTAGCCGGTGAAAGCGACGGCGAGCGTGGCCACCGATCCGCTACCGATCACGAAGAACGCCGTCCAGCCGTACAGGAATGCCGGGAGCGGGCCGAACGCGTCGCGTATGTACACGTAGAGGCCGCCGGCATCCGGATTGGCTGCACCGAGCTCGCCGTACGTGAGCGCCCCCAGGAGCGAGAGCACCCCGGCGACGAACCACACCAGGAGCGAGAGGGAGAGACTCCCGCCCGTCTGCTGCAGCACGGTCGCGGGGACGATGAAGATCCCCGATCCGATCACCGTGCCGATGACGATGAGGACGAGCTCCTTGAGCCCGAGCGTTCGTTCCAGAGTGCGTGTCATTGAACCACCGGGTTCGTGAGGAAGTAGTCGTACGCCGCGCGGGAGATCTGTGCGATCGCCCTTTCGCCGCGCTCGCTGTTCTCCTCTCCCTTCACGAACACCACGGTGACGAGATGGCCGGCGCCGTCGGGGAGCTCGATGACGCCCACATCGTTCTGCGTACCCGCGCCGCGCACGTTCCGGCCGCCGAGCGAACCGGTCTTGTGCGCGACCACGGTGTTGGGCGGAAGCATCCCCTTGATGCGCGCGTCGCCGGTGAGGCAGCGGCGCATGATGTCGATGAGGAGGTCGGTGCTCCCCTTGCTCAGCGCCTTCCCCTGCCAGATCGCCTGGAGGAGCTGTGCCATTCCCTCCGGCGTGGAGGTGTCGCGCGGATCATCCTCGAACTTGGTAGCCGCAGTCTGGTTGATGCTGTCTGGCACCGCCCGCGACAGCTCACGGAACTTCGCGGGTGGGATGTCGTCGCTCTGGAGCGTCGGGATCCCGATGTAATCGGCTATGAGGCGCACCGTCGGCCTGTCCACGCGCACGCCGCTCACGCCGAGCGCTTTCATGCGCGCGTTGATCACGTCGGCCCCCCCGGCGGTGCGCAGCATGAGATCCGCGGCGCTGTTGTCGCTGATCCGGAGCATGAGCTCCATGAGGTTGCGCACCGAGAGCACCACGCCGGGATTGTCGAAGAGATTCGTGAGCGTTCCGCTCCCCGGATGCAGATCGCCCGGCTGGATGGTGATCATGCTGTCGAGCGTGAAGTCTCCCTGGTCGACCCGATGCAGCACCTCCATCGCGACCGGCACCTTGAAGGTGCTCGCCATGGGAAACCGCTCCGCGCGGTTGAGATAGAGCGACCTGCCGCTCTCGAGATGCACGATGGCCACTCCGACCGTGCCGTGCGATATCGCCGCGAGCCGCTCTATCTCCGCGTTCAACCTCTCGAGCCCCGCCTCCCCG
>Ga0182741_1004569_pt1 | contig 13537 bp, 15 predicted proteins | sample eDN5th37CBELigOP_FD_128874 | JGI IMG/M metagenome (GOLD analysis project Ga0182741, IMG submission 128874) | Enriched Organic Plus compost microbial communities from Emeryville, California, USA - eDNA 5th pass 37_C BE-Lig OP (version 2) (version 2) ...
CTACAACGAACACCGGCCCCACGACTCGCTCCGCGACCGCACCCCGGCCGAAGCGAGAGCAGCGGCCCTGACCACACTCAACTCAGCAGCCTGACTGTCCACCATCGAGGGGGTCGCTACGCCCGACACCACCTACCGGATCCGTCCAGATGGTTCCGGCGCAGCCCCGTACTGGTACGCCGTCCGATCCAACCTCAGCCACCGAGGCAAGAGCGCCTTCCGGGACGGCCAACTCCTGCGCCAGTGCACGCTCGATCTCCACGGCACGATGGCGCTCACCCTGCAAGCCGAGAGGTAGCCCGACCGATGTCCATGCGTTCATCCGAGTTGGTGTTCACCGTCGAAGGATCCACCGCCACGCCCGCGGTCCCGATCAGCCTCGCCGAAGCCGGGCTGCGGGAACGCGACGACCTGCAGGAGTGGGTGCTGGCCCACCCCGAGATCCTCGGCAACGACGTCCTGATCGTGACCTTCGAGTTCGACCGGTGGCTGGCGGGCAGCGGTCAACGACCGCTGGATCGCCTGGACGTGCTCGGCATCGACAGCGAAGGCCGGCTCGTGGTGGTCGAGCTCAAGCGCGACAAGGCGCCGGACACCGTGGAGATGCAGGCCATCAAGTACGCGGCGATGGCCAGCCGGTTCACCGAGGACACCCTGGTCGAGCAGTACGCCAAGTTCCGCAGCCGCGCCGGCGAGGTCATCGACGAGGACACCGCCCGCACCGAGCTCGTCGAACACGCCGGCGACCTCGACCCCGAACAGCTTCGCCGCCCACGGATCGTGCTGGTGGCGGGCGCGTTCCCGCCGGCCGTGACGGCGGCGGTCGTGTGGCTCAACGAGATGGGCCTCGACATCACCCTGTTGCGGGTCCAGGCCTACCGCGTGTTCGGCGACCAGACCGTGGTGACGGTCTCCCAGCTGTTCCCCGTACCCGACGTCGAGGAGTTCACCGTCTCGCCCCAGCGAGCCCAGGTGCAGGCCGCCGAGGACCGGCGCCGGCGGAGCCGGGAGCGATCGACCGTGGTCAAGCTCGTCATGTCCAAAGAGCTGGACGAGGGCACCGAGCTGACGTTGCAGTGCACCACCGAGGTCACCGCGGAGGTCCGGGCCCAGGTGGAGGCCTGGGTCGCGGAGAACCCCGCTCGAGGCCGGGCGACCTGGCACAACGACCGCCGCGGCCCGCTCGAGTGGGCGATCGACGGAGAGCGGTACCGGCCAACCGCGCTGGTAAGCAAGATCCTGCAGGAGGCCGCCGGGCTGCAGCGCAGCGTGCGGGGCCCAGCATGGTGGGTCGTGCCCGATGGGCGCGACCTGCCAACGGTCGCAGGGAGCACGGTGATCGGGTCCTTCGACTGGGCGGGGCTCCACGCAGTACTCGCAGCCATCCCGCCGGGACGATGGACGACCTACGGCGACTTGGCCGAGGTTGTGGGGACCGCAGCGATGCCACTCGGTCAACACGTGGCGTCATGCCCGGACTGCCCAAACGCCTACCGCGTACTCGGCGGCAACGGCCGTCCACGCCCCGGCTTCCGGTGGGCTGATCCCGCCGAGACCCGCACCGTCGAGGACGTCCTGCGCGCCGAAGGCGTCACGTTCACGGACGGCATGGCGGACGACGCCATGAGGCTCCGGCCCGACGATCTCGCCCAACTCTAGCCTCCCCCTCGGCACGAGGGATCCCAACCAGAGACAGCAGATGACCTCTGTCGAGGGCGGGGCAGACTAGGACTCATGCGCGCGGCTGGCTGGACGAACGGACAGATCCACGAGCCCGGCGGGTACGGCCTGAAGATCGCCGCAGCCGACCGTGACCGGCACTTCGACCGCGGGTGGAGCGAGGTCGAGGTCGACCTCGAGGGGCAGGGTCCAACCACGATCGCCCTGACCGAGTCGTTCTGGCGTCGCTGCACGGAGCTGCGCTCCGCCGACGTCGGCCGGTGGTTGCTCGACAGCGGCCGCGCCCCCTGGGTGAAGGGCCAACCCCCGACGATCGCCCTGACCCCGGTCGAAGGGCCTCGCTTTGCCGCCCGCATCCTCCGCCAGCACAACCTCCGCTAGCCCGTACGGGGACGGGAGTGCGCACGCGGTCTCAGAACACCCAGCCCTGCTCGCCGATGTACTGAGCGAACCCGATGCACCTGACGTCGACGAGTGCACAGGCCTCGGGGATCTTCGGACGGTTCGCGGAACCTGGATCCTCTTCGGTGACGACGACGCCGGTCCGGGCCAGCGCAAGCCCGATGACGAATGGGTCCGCGCCGTCTCGTTTGGCACCTACGGCTACGAGCTTCCGACACCGAACGAGAACCTCGCGGGTGGCGAGCTGTACATCTTGGTCGAGCGGGACAAACAGGTTCCTCTGGCTGGCTGCCCAGGCTGCTACCTCGTCGTCGCGCCTCGTCAGTTCACGCTTGACCTCATCGACGCAGAAGATCGTTTGCCCGATCTGTTCCTCGACGCGCGCCCAAAGAGTCGGGAACGACGCTGGAGGAAACAGATCGCGTCCGGGGTGAGCGAGCGCGTCGCAGTAGTCCAGTGCCTCGACGCCTTGCTCGGGAGGCACCGAAGCACCTGTAGACGGTACAATCGCGTCCGTGCTCAACCGGTCGACCATGAAGCAGTGGGCGACCGCCATCGTGCTCGTTGTCGCAGCAGGCGCAATAGCGTCATGCACCGGCTCGCAAGCCGACGACGTACGGGCCTCCGACGTCGAGCTCGAGCAGATCGCTGCCGAGATCCAGTCCGAGATCGGACCCGCGGTCGTGGTCTCCGCCACCACCGAGGACCCCGGTCTTGTCATCGTCGCCCTCCAGGGTCTCGAGCCGGACCCCGCCGACGTCGTCGAGGACGCTTGCCAGGTGATCCTGGACAAGGCCGAAGGACCTCGGTTCTCGTTCCTGGTTCTCCTCGACGATGGAACACCCCGCTGGTACGGGTCGACCGACAACCTCGACCGGTGCCCGCCGCGCTAGCCGTTCAGATCTGAACCGCTGAGCCACGTCACCCAGGGGTCCTCGTCATTCGACCGACGGCGCAGGTTCGAACCCAAACGGACAGACCAGCGCCAGCCCCCAGATCCGTTAGGAGACCATCGGTTTGGGTTCGCGGCGACGGGTGCCAGAGGGGTAGCCCCCCGGCACCGTCGTCGAAGTTCCACCCCGAGTTCCAGGATCGGCTGAGGGGCCCTTGACTTCCCTAAGCGTTTGCCCTGGTCACGCCTAAAACGCGGAACTCCCACGAGGGCGGGACGTCGGCGCCAACCTCCGCGTGGAGGTCCGCGCACGGCCGCAGGCCGGAAGGCTACCGCTGGGCCGATCTCGCGCAGGAGCCTCGGGGTCGCAGCCGCTGCGGGAGGGCACGGGACCACGCCGCCCCAGTGCCGCGCGAGCGACGAGATCTGTGCGGGTTCTCGTGCGCATGGCGCACGGAACCACGCACAGATCTTGTGTCAGGGGCGTCGGCGGCGGGGGACGTCCTCGATCGGAGGCGTGTCCGCGGCGGGCTCGTGGGGGTGGGCCGGCGCCGGGGTGTCCCAGAGCGTGGACAGGTCGAGGTGGCGGGGTCGGCGGCGCACCCAGACGATCTGGCCGGCGGTGAGGGCGAGGATGGCCAGCACCCCGAACGCCGCTGGGGCCCACACGGTCACGGCGAGGACGAGGCGCCGCATCGAGGCGGCGTCGTCGGCGATCGCGGCCAGCGACGCGGGCGTCTGCTCGTAGTCGTACTCGAACAGCGGGATGGCGGGGCCGTCCACGAGCTGGGACAGCACCTCGACGGCCTCGACCGCGGCCGGCTCGTCCGGGTAGTGGCCGAGCACCATGAGGAACTCGGGCAGGCTCGTCAGCTGGGGTCGCACGGCGACGGTCTCGTCCGCCAGCAGGTGGACCTCTGTGCCGGTCACCGGCTCGACGGCCAGTCGGCCCTCGAAGGACATCACGTACTCGAGGGCGATCGGCTCGCCGGCCAGGGCCAGCAGCAGCTCCGTGTCCTCGGGGGTGAGCACGGCGGCGAGGTCGGCGAGGAGGGCGTCGAGGTCCACCCCGGCGTCGGCGAGGTGGGGCCGGACCTGGGCGAGGGTGATCGTCTCGGGCAGCGGCACCGCCTCGCGCAGCAGCGCCAGGTAGGCGTCGGTCACCGGCACCTCGTCCTCCTCGGCCACGAACCAGAGGACATCGAGGCCCTCCAGCTCCCCGGTGGGCTGCTCGGGGTCGGGCCGGACCGTGTAGGTGGTCCCGATCTCGTTGCCGTAGATCTCGTAGGTCCGGTCGCGGCTCGTCCCGAACGGCAGGTGGAGCCGGTAGGCGCCGGCGCGGTCCACCGGCGTGGCCGGGTCGAACGCGTAGGCCCGCTCGTCGGCCACGTTGCGCACCGTCCGGCGGTCCATCACGTACTGGTTCACCTGGGTGACGTCGACCAGGTCGCCCGCCCGCTGGCGCACCGTCTCGCGCACGACGACCGTGTCGGCGCCGCTCTGGTCGGGGAGCGCCTCCAGCCTGCGCTCGACGGTGAGGTCGAGCTCCCACGGTTCCTCGAGCGGCGCTGCGGTGACGGGGTCGACGAGCACCGTGAACGTCCCGGCGAGGGACTGGGTGACGTCGAGGTCGGTCGGGTACTTCACGAGCGCCGGGCTCACGACGAGCGGCCAGGCGGCCATGGCGACGAGCGCGGCGCAGGCGGCGCCCAGGGCCGGGCGGGGGAAGCGGTCACGGTGGCGGAGCGATCGCCGCCGAAGGCGTGGAGCCATGTCGACCTCCTCGCTCGTCGAGCGCACCTCGACCGTGCGCGCACCGACGTCGGATCGGCCAGGCGCGAGCGGCACCTTCGGAGCGGGACCTTCGGCCGTTTGCGAGCCCCGAGCGCGGACGGGCCGGAGGAAGGGACCTCCGCAGACGCCATCGGGACCTCCTGCCCTACTGAGCCGGGCCGTTCGGGCGCACCCTGCAAGGAGGAGGAAGACAGTCAGGAGGGAGTCATGGGCAAGCTGACTCGCCCGGTGTACCTCCTCGGGGCCGGTTGCACGAAGTTCGGCAACCTCCTGGAGACACCGGAGATCAAGGGGCTGTCGATCTACGAGCTGGCCGCACAGGCCGCTCGTCGCGCGCTCGAGGACGCGAAGACGGACCCGAGGGAGATCGACGCCTTCATCATCGGCAACCACATGCCGCAGAGCCTGAACATGGGCAGCCTCTACAGCCAGTTCACGAAGTGGATCGGCATGGAGCACAAGGCCGGTGTCCAGGTCGCCGCGGCGTGCTCGACGACCAACGCCGCCGCCACGATGGCCGCCAGCCAGATCGCGGCCGGCGTCTACCGGAAGGTGCTCGTCGTCGGCGTCGAGGCCACGCAGAACAACCCCAAGGGGCCGTTCCCCTACGGCCGTGAGCCGATCACGTCCGAGAACATGTGGATGTGGACGGACTACGGCGTGAACCAGGCGTACGGCGTCCCGCAGGGCTACGACATCTTCCCCGTCTACAACGGGCTGATGGCGCTGGCCTACCGGCGCAAGTACGGGCTCACGCAGGAGGAGTTCGACCGCGGGATGATGGAGCTGTGCCGCACGAAGCGGCTCCACGGCTCGCTCACCCCGAACGCCATCCTGCAGGAGACGCTCGAGGAGGAGGCGAAGCGACTCGGCTTCACCGACCTCTACGAGTTCTGGACCTCGCCGCACAACCCCTACATCGCGTACCCGACCCGCCTCCGCAGCCTCGTGACCGCCGCCGACGGTGCGTCGGCCATGGTGCTCAGCGACGCGGACGGGGCCCGGGAGTACGACGGCATGCCCATCGAGCTGCTCGGGTGGGGGATCTCGGTCGGTGACCTGCCGTGGTACCAGGAAGACGGCACGACGTTCCCCGCCGACGTGATCGCGTTCCGCGAGGCCTACGAGATGGCCGACATCCGGCCCGAGCAGATCGGCTACCTGCACACGCACGACTGCTCGCACATCTCGGGTCTGACCAACGCCGAGCTGTCCGGCTACCTGCCCGAGGGCAAGGGCCTGATGTACGCCGCGGAAGGTCGGCTCCGCTTCGACGGGGACCGGCCGATGAGCACCCACGGCGGCCGGCATGCGTTCGGCCACGCGTGGGCGGCCAGCGCCGGCGCAGACACGCTCGAGGCGATGGATCAGATCCGCGGTCGGGCCGGGAAGAAGCAGATCCCGACGCCGCCGCAGATCGCGGTGGTCCACACCCACGGCTACGCCATGATCAGCACGGTCCTCGTCCTTCGGGGAGGGATGTGAGATGACGACCTCAGTCATCAAGCGCTACTACGACGGCCTCGCCGAGGGGACGATCCAGGCGACGAAGTGCCCGACGTGCGACACCGTCACCTTCCCCCCGACGACGGCCTGCGAGAAGTGCGGCAGCTTCGAGGTGGAGTGGGTCGAGCTCTCCGGCAAGGGGGCGCTCGAGTACGTCTCCCACGGGGCCGCGCCGCCGCCGAACCCGGCGTTCAACGACCTCGCCCCGTACAGCTACGGCCACGTCCGCCTGGACGAGGGCGTGTACGTGCAGGGCATCGTGACGAACGTCGAACCCACACCGACGGCGCTGGAGGAGCTCTTCCAGCGGGGACCCGTCCCCGTGGAAGCGGACATCATCGACGTCGGTGGGCTCCCCGTCCTCGCGTTCAAGGTGGTGTGACGCCGTGAGCGACACGAGGGAGACGGTGGTCCGCCTGGTCGCCGAGGCGACCGGGCGGGACCCGGCTGACATCGACGACGCGTCGAGGCTCGCGGAGGACCTGCGGCTCAAGTCGGCCAACCGCATCGAGCTGAGCGTCCTCCTGGGCGAGGAGCTGGGCGTGGAGATCCCGGTCTTCGACGTGCTGCGGTCGAAGACGGTCGGGGACCTCGTGGCCCGCATCGAGGGCCTGCGGGCCGGCGCGCCGGCCTGAGCCGGCCCGGCCCGCACCGAGCACCGAACGAGGCGGAACGATGACCGAGCTCATCGAGCGACTGGCGGCACGGGCCCGCACCGATCCGAAGCGGGTCGCGTTCGCGGACGGCGATGCCGCGGAGGTCGTGACCGCCGCCCGGCGGGTGGCCGACCTCGGCGCCGTCCACCCGGTGCTCGTCGCCGACGCCGACGCGGTCTCGGCGACCGCGTCGGCGCTCGACGTCGGGCTCGACGGGATCGAGGTCGTCGAACCACGGGGCCCGGTGCTGGACGATCTCGTCGCCGCGTACCTCCAGGCGAACCCGTCGTTCCCGGAGCGAGCGGCTCGTCGGCTCCTGGGCGAGCCGCTCGCGTTCGCGGCGATGCTCGTGCGCACCGGCCGAGCGGACGCGCTCGTCGCCGGCTTCCGGTGCCCCACCGGCGAGGTCGTGGCCACAGCGCAGCTGCTCATCGGCCTGGCGCCGGGGATCACCACCCCGTCGAGCATGTTCCTCATGGAGATCCCCGGGTACGACGGCCCGGAGGGCACGCTCCTGGCCTACGCCGACGGCGGCGTGGTCCCGGACCCCACCGCCGACGAGCTCGCCGACATCGCGATCGCCACCGCTGACACCGTCACCCGGCTCCTCGGCTGGGAGCCTCGGGTGGCGCTGCTGTCGTACTCCACGAAGGGCAGCGCCGAGGGTCCGAGCGTGGACAAGGTCCGCGACGCCCTCGAGCGGATCCGCTCCCGGGCCCCGTCGCTGGCCGTCGACGGCGAGCTGCAGGCCGACGCCGCGCTCGTGCCGGCCGTGGCGGCCAAGAAGGTGCCCGACGGCAGTCCGGTCGCCGGTCGGGCCAACGTGCTGATCTTCCCCGACCTCGACGCCGGGAACATCGGCTACAAGCTGACCCAGCGCCTCGCGGGCGCGGGTGCCTACGGCCCGTTCCTACAGGGCTTCGCCCAGCCGGTCTCCGACGTGTCCCGCGGGTCGACCGTGGAGGACATCATGGCGGTGACCGTCATGGCCGCGTGCTGCGCGCAGGGGGGACGGGGATGAGCGTCCTCGGCGTCGGCGTGGACCTGCTGCGGATCGACCGGATCCGCTCGATCCTGGACGGCTCGGCCGGCGCGGGGTTCGTGGCGTCGACCTTCACCGACCAGGAGACGGCCGCGGCCCGCCGGGAGGGCGATCCGGCCGTCGGGTTCGCGACCCGCTTCGCCATCAAGGAGGCGGTCTTCAAGTGCCTGGGGACCAGCTTCCAGGACGGCGACCTGCTCCGCGACATCGAGGTCCACGAGGAGCGCACCGGCGCCCCGTACGTCACGCTCTCGGGGCGCTTCGGCGCGCTGCTCGACGAGCTCGGTGCGCAGGCGCCGCTCGTGTCGGTCTCCTACGAGGACGACCACGTCGTCGCGGTCGCCGTGCTCCACACCCCCTGATCGAGCCGCGCCGCCTCAGGCGGCGACGCGGCGCACGACGAGGCGGTGGGGGAGGCCGATGCTCTCGAAGACCTCGCCCTCCGGGGTGAACCCGAGGCGCTCGTAGAAGCCGAGCGCGCGCAGGCGGGCGTTGGCCCAGCACAGCTCGACGCCCGCGGCGGCGAGTCGGCGCAGCGCCTCCTCGACGACGGCGGCGCCGAGCCCCTCGCCCTGGCGGGCCGGGTCCACGGCCATGCCTCGCAGCCGGGCCGCCGGCACCTCGGGGCGCCCGGGGGCCGGCTCCCGGGAGAGCGTCGCGATCGCCACAACCTCGCCGCCGTCGCGCACGCCGAGGTGCAGCGTGCCCGGGAGCCGGTCGGCTGGGTACTCGACGTCGGCTTCGGGCCCGGTGAGGTGCTGGCGGAGCACGCGCCGGCGCAGGTCGTGGGTCTCCTCCGGTGCGAGGACCACCACCTCCGGGCCCGCCGTGCGGTCGGGCCCGCGCTGGTCCGTCGGGCCGGCGCGGCTCACCGCTCGCCCTCCGAGATCGTCGCCGCCACCACGGCGCCCAGGTTCCAGCAGGCCTCGCGGGCGGCGGCGTCGACCGCGCCGCGCACCTCCACCACCTCGGCCACCGGTCGCCAGCGCAGCCCGGTGGTGATCGTCTCGAGCGCCCGGCGGGCGCCGGTGGTGTCGTCGTTGCCGTGGAGGTAGGCGGCGAACGGGCGGTTCACCGTGTCCTCGAGGCACGGGTAGTACACGGTGTCGAAGAAGTGCTTCACCGCGCCCGCCAGGTACCCGAGGTTGGCCGGACCGCCGATCACGTACCCGTCGGCGGCGAGCACGTCGGACGCCGTGGCCGACAGGGCGGCTCGCACCTCGACCTCCACCGGCGGCACCTCGGGAGCGGTGGCCCCCGCCCGAACCGCCTCGAGCATCGTGTGCAGCGCCGGCGACGGCGTGTGGTGGACGACGAGCAGGCGGGCCACGGGCCCCGTTCTACCCTCGCCCGACGTCTGGAGCCGCGCCTGCTCAGGCCTCCACCGGGAACCGCACGTACGTGTCGGCGAGCAGCTGGACGAACGCCTCGTCGTGGAGCGGGTCGGCGGGCACGGCGGCGGGGATGCCCCGCTCGTCCAGGTCGGCGAGGAAGCGTCGCAGCACCTCGGCCAGGTCGATGTCGTCCTCGTGCTCGTCGTGGCGGCGCCGGTCGGCCTCGTCCTCGAAGAGCGTCGCCTTCCACGACAGGCTCACCCGCACCCGCGACCGGTCCGCCTCGGCCACCGTCCGCCCGCCGTCCACGATCGCCCAGCGGTCGCCGCCGCGGTGCTCGAGCTGGGCGTCGAGCGTGATCGACGGCATCCCGTCCTCGGGGCGACCGGTCGGGCGCACCCGGTGCCACATGACGTCGTTGTCGGCCACGACCGCCGTGTTCGAGATCGCGCCCTCGTGGACCACCGACGGCTGGTCGGCGCCGTCGGGCCAGTACTCGAGGCCGCCGTCGTCGCCCGCGTAGAACCAGGCCACCGCCGTCGCCACCTTCACCCGCACGTCCTCGAAGAGGCCCGACTGGCCCATGATCGTGAGGAACGCCACCGGCACCGTGGTGCGGTCGACGCCCCGGAAGGCGGGGATGTCGGTGTGGCCCCGACCCTGCGGGAACGGCAGCTGGTGGGTCAGGTTCACGTAGACGGTGTGGGGCCGCACGACCTCGGCGTCGAACACCTGCCGCGCCGCCTCGGCGAGCACGGGGTGGTGGAGGAGCGGCGCCACGCCCTCGCGCACCTCGCCGCCGACGGCCCAGTCGCCCCGGAACACCGGGCCGACCACCATCGCGGCCCCACGACCCGCGCCCGACAGCGCCGCGTACTCGGCCCGGTTGGCCGCGTACCGCTGGACCGGCCAGTAGGGGCCGTGGCGGACGAGCAGGCGCTCCACCTCCTCCGGGTCGTCCAGGAGGCGGTCGACCCGGACCGGCTTGCGGGGCAGGGGCATCGCCATGGCGAGGATCATCCACCAGGCCCCCGCCCCTGTCCATGACGGGTCGTCAGATCCGGCCCCGTGGTCCTGGGATCAGGCGACGGCTTGGTCGGGATCCCCGGTCACCGGGTGCTCGAGGTCCTCCTCGGGCACGCCGAGCACGCTGCGGTAGACGACGGCGCCGAGCACGCCGCCGACGATCGGCGCCACCCAGAACAGCCACAGCTGGGCCAGGTGGTCGCCGCCCGCGAAGATCGCCTGGGAGGTCGACCGGGCCGGGTTCACCGACGTGTTCGTCACCGGGATCGTGATGAGGTGGATCAGCGTCAGGGCGAGCCCGATCGCCACCGGGGCGGTGCCAGCGGGCGCGCCCTTGCGGGTCGCGCCCATGATCACGATGAGGAACACCGCGGTCATGACCACCTCGGCGACCAGCGCGGCGAGCAGGCTGTAGCCGCCGGGGGACAGGTCGTCGTAGCCGTTGGCGGCGAAGCCCGTGTCCGACGCCGAGAAGCCGTCGATCCCGTTCGCCACGACGAAGAGCACGGCTGCTGCCGCGATGCCGCCGACCACCTGGGCGACCACGTAGCCGAGAGCGTCGCGAGCCGGGAACCGTCGGCCGGCGACGAGCCCGAGCGTGACCGCCGGGTTGAAGTGGCCGCCGGAGACGTGGCCGACGGCGTAGGCCGCGGTCAGCACCGACAGGCCGAAGGCCAGGCTCACCCCGACGAGGCCGATGCCGAGGTTCGTGTCGGGCATGAAGGCGGCGGCCAGCACCGCCGACCCGCAGCCACCGAGGACGAGCCAGAACGTGCCGATCACCTCGGCACCGAGCGTGCGACGATCCATCGCGGTCCCCCCTTGGGTCTGCGCTCGCAGCGCGGCGCGGATGCTACGGCGGCACCCGCGCCGCGGGAAGCACCTGATCCGCGGGCACCGGCGGCTCAGGCGGGCGGGGCGAAGGCGGCCTCGAACACGGCGGCCACGTCGTCCCCGTAGGCGGCGGCCGCGGCGGGCCCCACCTGCAGCAGCGCCATGAGCAGCGACAAGACGATGGCCACGACGCCGTTGCCGAGCGCCACCGGGTCGACGTCGGGGCGGACGTGGCCGGCCAGCTGGTCGGCTCGGATCCGCTCGGCGCACGCCTTGCGGACCTCGGCGAGCGCGGGGATGTCCATGACCCGCTCGGTGACGCCGGGCTCCTGGCCAGCGAGCAGCCGCCGGGCCAGCGGGTGGCGCTCGACGGCGTCGAGGAGGGTGAACACGAGCGTGCGCCGCCAGTCCGCGATCGTCGGGTCCTCGATCACCTCGTGGAGCCCGGCGCGGATGACCGCCGCCGCGTCCTCGTCCACCGCGGCGACGAACAGCGCCTCCTTGCTGGGGAAGTAGGCGTAGGCGGCCGTGCCGCTCACGCCGGCGTCGCGGGCGATGTCCGCCACCGAGGTGGCCCGGTACCCGTCGCGCCCGAAGCGCTCGATGGCAGCGGCCAGGATCGCCTGGCGGGTCCGCTCGCCCTTCGGGGTGGCCGGCTGGGGTTCTCGCACGTGACCAACGTAACGGATTTGAGGAATTGATGGAAACCCTCAAATCCTCTACGGTGCTCGTCGTGACCACCGCCACCACCGAGCGCCGGGTCCCCACCCGCCGGATCTCCTTCGAGGAGGCCCTGCAGGACGTCCCCCGCCACTTCGCGGCGGACGGCGACCTCCTCCTCAGCCACCTCGCCGCCGCCCTCACCTCCGTGTTCCCGCCGGGCGAGGAGTTCTTCGTCCGCTCCGTCCGCCACTTCCGCGACGAGGTCACCGACCCCGATCTGACGCGCGACGTCGCCGGGTTCATCGGTCAGGAGGCCGTGCACGGGCGCGAGCACCGGATCCTCAACGACCGCCTCGCCGAGCTCGGGTACCCCACCAAGCGCTTCGAGCGGCTGACCGACGTCTTCCTGCGGGCCCGGGAGCGGCTGCTGTCGCCGCGCTCCAACCTGGCCGCCACCGCCGCGCTCGAGCACTTCACCGCCACCCTGGCTGAGCTCGTCCTCTCCGACGAGGAGGTGCGGCGCCTCTTCGGCCACGACGAGGTGCGCAACCTCTTCCTCTGGCACGCCCTCGAGGAGGCCGAGCACAAGGCCGTCGCCTTCGACGTCTACCGGGCCGTCGGCGGCACCGAGCGGATGCGGATCTGGACGATGCGGTTCATCCGCGTCGCCTTCGTGGCCAGCCTGGCGGTGCAGATGCTCGTCTCGCTCCTCGGCGACCGCGCCACCTACCGCCGCGGCGCGCTGCGCACCAGCTGGCGCCGGTTCCGGGCGTCGCCGCTCGTGAGCCGCGAGCTGTGGCGACAGCTGAAGGAGTACGACCGCCCCGGCTTCCACCCCGACGACCGCGACACCACCGCGCTCGTCGAGCGGTGGCGGGCCGAGCTGTTCGGCACCGACGGCACCCTCAACGACAAGCTGGTCGGCCATGCCGCGTGACACCGCCCCCGCCAACGGCGCCACCCCCGCCCCGGCCGAGGGTCGCGAGCACCTCGACGTCCTCGTCATCGGTGCCGGCCTGTCGGGCATCGGCGCCGGCTGGTACCTCCAGGACCGATGCCCCTGGGCGTCCTACGCCATCTTCGAGGCCCGCGACGCGATCGGCGGCACCTGGGACCTGTTCCGGTACCCGGGCATCCGGTCGGACTCGGACATGTTCACGCTCGGGTACTCGTTCCGGCCCTGGGACGGCGAGAAGACGATCGCCGACGGCGAGTCGATCCTCCGGTACATCGAGGAGACGGCGCGCGTCTACGGCATCGACGAGAAGATCCGCTTCCACCACAAGGTCGTGGCCGCGGCCTGGTCCACCGAGGACGCCCACTGGCTCGTCACCGTCGAGCGGACCGACACCGGCGAGCGGTTCGAGCTGACCGCCGGCTTCCTCTTCTCCTGCACCGGCTACTACCGCTACGACCACGGCTACGAGCCCGAGCTCGCCGGTCGGGACCGCTTCCGGGGCACGATCGTCCACCCCCAGCACTGGCCCGAGGACCTCGACGTCACCGGCCAGCGGGTGGTCGTCATCGGCTCGGGTGCCACCGCCATCACCCTCGTGCCGTCGCTGGCCGAGACCGCCGGGCACGTCACGATGCTGCAGCGCTCGCCCACCTACGTCGTGTCCATGCCGGAGCGGAACCCGATGGCCGAGCTGCTCCGCCGCACGCTCCCGCCACGGGTGGCGAGCACCGCCATCCGCTGGATGCTGGC
>Ga0182741_1004570_pt1 | contig 13536 bp, 14 predicted proteins | sample eDN5th37CBELigOP_FD_128874 | JGI IMG/M metagenome (GOLD analysis project Ga0182741, IMG submission 128874) | Enriched Organic Plus compost microbial communities from Emeryville, California, USA - eDNA 5th pass 37_C BE-Lig OP (version 2) (version 2) ...
AAAGCGAATCGAAAAATTATTCGAAGCACCGGCAAATAAAATTGGTTGATGGAGGATAACAAGGCAAACATGATTTGGTAGAATTTCGTATCTTTGTCACAAAGCGTTAAGTCATGCAAACAATACTTATTGAGTTGAAAAACCAAAAGGCTTATCGGCTCCTCAAAGAGTTGGAAGATTTGCAGTTGATACGTCTGGTAAAAACGCCGTCTAAATTATCGGATTTGCGTAAGCGGGTAAAGACCCCAATGGCCGAAACGGAAATCGACAAACAATTAGCTGAATTACGTAGTGAATGGCATCGAGATATTTGATCGACACTTCTGCGGTAATCAAGTACCTCAACGGCACTTTTCCTGAAACGGCATTAGGGTTTTTAGATGCAGTTGTCGATGATGAAAGCAGCATTTCTTTTATTTCGAAAATTGAACTCCAAGTTTGGGCACCCGAAAATCCCGATGATTTGCTGATTTATCAACAATTTGTTGCAAATTCTGTCATTTTTGGGATAGATGAGCATGTTGTCAGCGAAACAATCAGGGTTCGCAAAACCCACAAAATCAAATTGCCTGATGCACTTATTGCTGCCACCGCCATTGTCAACAACTTGACATTGATTGCAGACAATGATAAAGATTTCCTCAAGATTTCTGGACTTAATTATATAAATCCCAAAAACCTTTGAATTGGGGGATAACAGTATGGCTATGCACAATCCAGCACATCCCGGAGAATTAATCCGGGAAACCATTGAAGGAATACGCGAAGAAACCGGCGAACGACTGCCGCTAGAAGAAGTTGCTAAGGGGTTAGGTACCACGCGGAAAACCTTATCTGCTATTACCAACGGTAGGCAAGGCGTGACTCCGGAAATGGCTATAAAACTGGCCACAGGTTTAGGTTCCACACCTGAATTCTGGTTGCGGGCACAAGAGAATTACGACCTATTTCAAGCTCGGATGAAAGTCGATACGGGACGCATCCGTGTGTTCTGGAAAAACGCCGTCGCAGCTTTGTAACTGAAATTAACACCGCCAACGGCTATTACATTAAGGGCCACAATTTCCAAATAATTCAGGCAACAATGGACTAATCAATAGCCGCTATCGAACGGTTACTGATGCCCGAAAAGCAGTCGTCCGCACAGCCGTCGGGCACGAATCCGGCGGAAGAAATCATCCCGTTGTTTTTTGTTTCAAAATAGACGCTGGCATCATTCCATTTTTTTAGCCAAACCGAACGCGCTGCTTCGTAAACTTCGTCCAATGTCTGCACTCGGCCGGCGGGCGCCTTTTCGTGAAGCCCCAGTTCGCTCTCCGTTTCCGTCCATTGCAGTACTTCAAGGAATGCTTGGTCGTCCCAATCGGGGAAATCTTCGGAAGTGAAGCCAAGTTCCTTCAATAGGTCGTCAAACGACGCCGAAGCCCATCCGTCTTCCGGCATGCGTACGTCATTGAATACCTCATATCGGAAGTCCCGTTGCACCACCTTGCCTCCCCTCACAGTGAGCGTAGTCAACCATGACGACCCAGCCCATGTTGCGCCGGATACTTCATAGCGGTAGTTATTGCCGCTCTTCGCTTTAAAGTTGAGCCAAGCTTCATAACTGCGTTCAAAATCGCTTTCGTATTCGATGTCACTTTTTTTGCAGGCGCTAAAGACAGCTACCCCTATCAAGGCGAAAAGCAGGTGTGTTTTTTTCATGATACGGCTTTTTTCATTGGACGGAGAGGAACATAATTCCGCTACAACCTCGGCTATCGGCAAAGTAGGTCCACAGCCAATCTACCGGTTTTCCAGTAGTAAAAATCCCTTGTTTCTGTGGATTTACCGGTATGGTGCTTCCCGCTAACTTTGCTCACAACAATGGGGGGAACCCCACAAACATCAAGGGTTATGAATATGATTAAATCCGTAAGCGGGAAATGGCTGATAATCGCCTTGCTTGCATGTTTGGGCATGTCATGTGCTAAAGAGGAAAATGAGCAACCGGTTCCCTCCGATCCGCTGATCGGCCTGTGGCAGTTGCGAGTCATTTATACGCAAGAACAAGGGGCTGTGGAAGTGACCGACCGGCCATGTTACCGGGACTCGCGTTTCGATGTTAAGGAAAAGAGCCTGTCGCTCAAGCTGTCATCTCCAACCGATCAAGGCGAATGTAACATACAGACCCTTTCGTTTGGCTGGCTGAATGACAACGGCACCTATTACCTCGTGAATGAAGATGGGGAACGGGAGCCGTTGAATGTGGTTCTCAACGACAACAACGAAACGCTGCAGCTTAACCTCACATCAAATGGTCAGCCCTTTTCATTAATTTTTAGGAAATAATAGCTATAACCGTTAATCCAATATAAGTATGAAGTTATCGATTTTCAAAACAATTTTTACGGCCTTGAGCATGGTGGTTGCGGTTTCGTTGGTCCGTGCACAGACCACACAACTACAACCCTATAAAACTGGTGTAGGCCTGCTGATTGATGTCGGTGAAGGCATCACCCTTGTCGGTCCACACGCAAAGCATTTCTTTGCGCCCAACCACGCGGGCGAGGCCGGTATACTCTTTGGCAGCGAGACGACAGGTATCCAGCTGATGTATCAGTACCATCAGACCATTGGGGAAGTGCAGGGATTGCAATGGTACTTAGGTCTCGGCGGAAGCGTGTATTTCGAGAAAGATGTAGACAAGCCCACATTCGGGATTGTGCCTGCCGGCGGTTTGGACTACAAAATCAATAAAGCCCCACTGGATGTGTTTTTCGATTGGCGCCCGAAATTTCTATTCTGGGATGGCGATACCGATTTCCTGGCCGCTCGCTTCGGTTTCGGATTGCGATTCACGTTTTAACACCATTAGGATTTTTCCGCACACATGAAACGGCTCGGGGACATTCGTCCCCGGGCTTTTCTTCATAAAAAGCTTATCTTTGCCGCCATGAATGATCAACTGATGGCCAGAAGTGGTGGCAAATGCGAACTGTGCGGAAAAGCAACGGATGTGGTCGTGTACGGCGTACCGCCGGACAATCGGCCGGACAACCAAGTAGTGGTCTGCCGCTCGTTGCTGGCACGGATTGAGGGTACCGAACCGCTCGACCCCGACGCTTGGCGCTTCCTGCCCGATGCCATGTGGAGCGAGGTGCCGGCGGTGCAGGTATTGGCCTGGCGGATGCTCAACCGCCTGAAAGGCGAGAGCTGGGCTGCGGATGCCTTGGATATCCTATACCTCGATGACGATACGTTGGCATGGGCCAAGGCTGGGGGAGAGCCGTTGGAGGCCGGTGAGGTTATCGTGCACAAAGACGCCAACGGCAATATCCTCCAAAACGGTGATTCCGTGGTGCTCACCAAGACACTTGACGTCAAAGGCAGTTCCATCAGCGCCAAGCTGGGCACGGTGGTCAAGAATATCCGTTTGGTAGAAGACAATTCGGAGCAAATCGAGGGGCGTGTAGAAGACCAACTGATTGTCATATTGACGAAGTATCTGCGGAAGCAAAGTTAACCCTGCCAAGATTGGCGGACATCTTTTCCACTTTTGCGTATTTCTACGGAAGATGGCGTGCTAGGCGCGTCTTTCGTCTGACCCTATTGCCGTTTATCCCCTATTATCAAGTTTTGACGACTTCTTGCGGTCTTGGTTGTAGCAGACGCTTAGTTTTGGTGCAATGAAGCGGTTACATTTGTTTGAATTTGAAGACCTGTCCTGGTTCCCAGATTGGCTCCGCAATTACGGCACAGACTTTCTTCGGGCCATTGCCGACGTTGCGGATTATTATGAGCACATCATCCCGCTCATAAAGGAGGCGTTGGAGCGAAGCAACGAGTCCATATTCATTGACATTGCCTCCGGCGGCGGCGGCGGATGGGAGAAAATCTTGCGGCGACTGATCCTGTTGAAATCCGACGTAAAGGTGGTCCTTACCGACCTTTTCCCAAATAGTACGGCTTTTGCAAAACTGGAGAGCCAGTTCCCCGAGCATGTTACGCATTGCGCCCATCCGGTGGATGCGCTGGATGTGCCTCCTTGCCTTCGTGGCGTCCGTACGCAATTTATGTCATTCCACCATTTTGAGACTCGGGATGCTCAGCGAATCGTGGCCAATGCGGTAGCACAACGCTCGCCCATCCTCATCGTGGAGGCACAGGAACGGAATGTGTTCAACCTGATAAAATTCATCTTGCTATCGCCATTGAGCGTATGGTTGGTCACACCAAGTATCCGTCCTTTTACATGGAGAAGGATACTTTTCACCTATCTGCTGCCCATCATACCGGCTTACATCCTGTGGGATGGACTGGTCAGTGTGTGCCGTACGTATACATTGGATGAACTGCTCGATTTCGCCTATCGGGCAGACACGGAGCAGTCCTATATCTGGGAGGTAGGGAGAGCAAAAGGGCGGTTGATGCCGATAAGCTACTTGCTTGGATATCCCGTTGGTGGTCGGGGCGGCCACTCCTAAAACATCAATTCTTTTATAGTAGGCATATAATTCCGTCCTACGTTGATTTCGATATCGTTTGGCAGGGCAACGAAAAGTTTACTGATGTCGCGGTAAAGCTCCTGGATATGGTCGATGTTAACGATATAGGAGCGATGGATGCGGATGAAACGCCGGTTATCCAACTTGCGTTCGAGTTGACCGATGCCGTTCGTGCTGAGGTAGGACTCGCCATTGAGCAGGTGGATCCAGGTGTAATCCTTATCAGCCTTCAAGTGGGTGATTTTATCGACCGGGATACTGGTCAGGCGATTCCCTTTTTCCACAAGGATACGGGTAGGGTAGGTTGCCTGCCGGTTATGGGTTGCCTGCATTTCAGGTGTGACAACCTTCGACTGCTCGAACCTGCGAAAAGCGAGCGCTGCCCGTTCCGCCGAAAGGGGTTTCAGCAGATAATCGATTGCGCCATATTCAAACGCTTTGGCGGCATGTTCCGCCGAGTCAGCCATCAAAATGACCGCAGGCGTATGCTCCGCCGATTCAATGACCTCGAATCCGCTTTTGCCTGGCAGGAGGACGTCCATGACAGCAAGGTCAGGCTGTAAGGCATTGATATACTTGAGGGCCTCCAGTCCATTGCTGCATTCCCAAAATACCACGCTATAGGGGTACGGTTCAATTACATCCCGGATTTTCCACGTTGAGGAGCCGTCGTTACTTGCGATTAGTACAATCAGTTTTGCCATTGCTGTGCTGTATCTATAAGGCACAAAATTATCCACGGTCTACGGCTATTGCACCTGACATATGTCAGAAATTGCAATCAGTGTTTTTTTGTTATCTTCGTGACGGGTTAGCCTAATCAATGTTTGATCGGTAATGAAACCATCCGATGAATTCCGCAATGTATGCCACTACGCCCAGCGTCGGGGGATTTTGTTCGATTCCAATGAATTCGGCATCATCAAATCGCATACGGAACATAAGATATTGCCCGCCCATACCATCCTGATGGATCAGGGCAAACCCGTCAAATGGCTGTACTTCCTGAACAGTGGCGTTGCTCGACTATACCGGATACATAACGGTATAGACTATACGCTGGGCATCGTGTCAGTCAACGATTTTCTGTCCACGCCATTGTATTTGCTCAACGGGGAGATTTCTTCCTGTGCGCTCGAATCGCTCACGGAGGTGGATGTCTTGGTATGGGACAAGGCCAAGGTGTTGGCGATGAAGCAGCAGATTCCCCGGATGTATGACCTGGAACTGGCCATCATGGACCGCCTACTCAACTGGATCCAAGACGGCCAAATCGATGCAGTATGTATGACGGCCGAAGAACGGTACCAGAAAATCATGCGGGAACAACCTGAAGTGATCCAGACAGTTCCGCTGAAATATATTGCTTCGCTTTTGGGAATCCACCAGGACAGTTTAAGCCGGATCAGGAAAACGCTTGGACAGCGATAGGTCGGTTTAGATTAGCCCACGCAAGTAAGCTTCCTTTACCAGTCCCGCCGAATTTTTGATGTTCAGTTTCTGGTTGAGGCTGTGCCGGTGCGATTCTACCGTGCGCACACTCAGGAACAGTGGGGAATGTTACACTCAGCCCCGTTCCCGCAACAGCAGCAGTGGGATTTCCGACGCTTTGATTAGGCGCTTGCTGACACTCCGGTGAAACAGCCGCTCAAAGAAACCGTACGACTTCGGGATGGTGATGATCAACCCTGCATCGTGGTCTTCCGCAAAATCCTCGATTTCATCGGCGATATCGTCACTTTCCGTATAATGGTATTCCGGATGGAAACGGTCCAGCAGGCTGTGCATGGTATATTGCTCGGGAATTAAATCGGGATTGAAACGTTTCCCTTCCAGGGCTACATGAAGTACCAACAACTTAGCGCGCAGACGTTCCAACCAAAGGCCGATTTCGGCTACCGGAGTGGTATGCGACACCTGTTTCAGGTCACAGGCAAACACCACCTTTTCAATGGAGATAAAACGGGCCTCTTTTGGCACGATTAGCAGGGGTACTTTATGATCGGACGCCAAGCCCACCGCATTGCTTCCGACCAGCATTCGCTCCAGGCTGCTCTTGCCCGTGGCACCGGCCACCACCAATGCCGCACGGTGTTGCTCGGCGAGCTGCTGTACCCCGAATACCAGCGGGCTGCCGTTCGCAACAAGTTCGATGGACACATCCGCCGCATCCCCCAGCACGCGCCTAAGTTCCCCTTCGACGATTTCCAGCGCCAGCAGGCTCCCTTCATGTGCCAGCGAAGCATCCGGTTCGGCCACCGGGACTTCCGTAGCCAGCGGGGCATTGTCATATGAATGATATAGTACAATATGGCCAACTCCGAGCGGTTTTGCCAGAGCGGCGCCATATTTCGCGGCATTCACGGATGATTCCGAAAAGTCCGTAGTGATGATGATCGTTTGCATGGCCTGTCCTTTTCCCATAAAAGTAAGCATTACCAAACCTATCAAAAATGCCTATGGTCACAATTCATGATATCTTAACATACTTAGCGTGAGTTTGGTTTAAGTACAGGACACATTTCGTGTTTGTCACGCAAAGTGTGCAAAGTCATTTCACGCAAGGGATGTCTCTTTGTCCGCCAACTGGCGGAAAGCGGCTTAGTACCCTTTGCGTACTACGTATTACTACGTAAATATGTTTCCCGGCTGCACTACGCTTAAGGTGGTGCGGACAGCCCCATAACTTTGTTTTAAAAATGGATTGTGTATGCATACGATTTTAATTGCCGATTGGGAACCGGCGCACCGCCAGCAGATTAGGTACCATTTCGATAGCCGCTCCGGATTCCGTGTCGTAGGCGAGTTTTTGAGCTCTTCGGGCATCGGCAGTATTGAACGCCGGCTGGATGCCGCACAGTTTTTGCGGGTACACCGTTCGTTTATCGTCAATGTCGAGTGCATCGACACGTGCTATCGGCAGGCTCTATTTGGTGATGGAAAATGGGCAGGAGATCGGTGTCGGCAAGCATTACCTGAACAGCGTCAAATCCCTAATCCTATACCCGGTATCGTCACCTATAAACCTGTGCTCTTGTGTCTCGAATCGGATGATTAACGGCAGTAAGGAAAGATTCGTGCTAATTTTGCTTATTTATTCAGTTTAGCAACTTGTATGGCTATATATTTTGGTAAATAATTAGGTGTACAATTTTTCGCAACTATTTCATCTTTGTACAAACCTGTTCGTTCGCCAAGAGCAATACACCTGGAACGATATTTTTCTTGGAAAATTCCGATTTGGGCGGCAGTAAAATTCATTGCCCATTGAACTTCGGGTTCTTCGTTTTCTATGCGAGCTTCAATCAAAGAAAGCAACGCTTCACTGTTTGGCGGTGGTGTTTGTCCAACCCAGCGCAAACGACCTTGGTAATACCAAAAAATTCGTCGTTGAAGCGAGGATGGGCTATTTACCCACGATAGCATTAGGGAGATAGTCTTTTTGTCTTTGGAAAGTTGGTTAGCCATTAACCAATCAATTAATTGATTTCTTTCATCTTCTTTATGTTGCCTAATGTCTTTATCTATTTGGTCAATAAGTTCTTGCGAAAGCAGCTTTTTGTCCATAATCAGAATTGCTAATTGCCGAGTTAAATATTGTTCGGTCGACCAAAGTTCCATAGCTAATTCGTGGTCTTTTTTAATGTCCTTTGCAATTTTTCGTAAGTCACCAAGTTTGGTAGATTTATCGCTGATTTGAGCGATCATGTTTTTTGCTTTCGATGAAATTTCCATAGTCACCATAAAATTCCTAAAAATTTCGTTGCCCACCTAATTTTTCATATTCAATGTCATTGGGTTCCCATAGTTCTATCTTGTTCCCCTCAATGTCAGGAATATGGACACTCAAGATGCTTTTAACCCAGCTTGCTCATTAGCTTTCGTTATGAGGGCTGAAACTGCTTCAAAATCAGGCTGTTTGGAGGCTGAGGCATAGCAGCACTATGGTGAAGCCGAAAACGGTAGTGAATCGACTGATTTTGAAGCAGTTTCAGCGCGTAATAGAAAGGCCAATGAATAATCTGGGACAATATGGGTTTACCCTCGTAGGTGGCGGTCAGCCGATACCGGCCAATGGGAATGTCCTTGATGGTATACGCGTCTTCTGTCCGTGGGCGAAGCACTTCCGCTTGGCTGCTGTCGATCAGTAGCCCCCACTGGGCGTGAAAACAAAGGCGATCCTGTCGTCATCAATGTAGAACACCCGGGAAATAATCGATGGTCACCAACCCGCCATAGTTGCCCGAGAGGGGGTGTGGCGTCGCACCCGATAGTTTCCGCACGAAATTGCGCACGGCACGCTCCCCGCCGAAGCCAGCAGGATTGTCCGGAAAGGAAGCCGATACGCCCAGCCGGAAACCGAACCTGGCATCCAGGTAAGGGGGGCCGGCCGCTTTCACTCTTCCCTCAAATTCTCCGCAATATTCGCTCGTGCAGCTTTAATGGTATGGATGGCTATGGTCAACGCCGCAACGGCCAATACGCCCAAAGCGGCTGACGCAAACAGCCATCCGCTTAACGGGATACGGTAAGCAAAGCCCTGAAGCCATTCGCTGGCTGCCCACCATCCCAAGGGGACGGCAACCAGTACGGCAATGGCAATGAGCCGCATGAAATCCTTGCCTAGTAGCAAGCTCAGGTCTGTGGCACCGGCGCCGAGCACCTTGCGGATACTGATTTCCTTGGTTCGCTGGCCAACGAGAAATGCAGTCAGCGCAAACAATCCCATCAAGGCGATGGCGATGGCCGTGATACCAAAGAAATTCACTACGCGTTGCAGCCGCAAGTGACTGGCAAAGAGTTGCTGGAAATTATCATCCAAAAAGGAATGGCGAATGGCAAAACCCGGTTCAACGGTTTTCCATGCTTCCTCGATAGCCGCCACGGGTTTCCGGAGGTCGCCTCCAGCCAATTTCACCAGGATAGCACCGCCCGACTGAAACATGCAGGCTTCATTGCCGATGGTGTATACGGCTGGCTGGATGTGTTGTTCAAAACCCAATACATTAAAGTCGCGTACCACACCCACTACTTGGATGGGAATGCTGTCACAATAGGGGAAACTGATATAGGCCTCTCCCGTTTGCCGAAGCCCCATCCGCATAGCAGCGGTTTCATTGACAATGGCCGAGCGTGTATGCTGGTCGGCATGGCTGTCGTTGAATAGACGCCCTTCAAGCAAGTCGATACCCAATGTCTCGAAGTAATCGGTACTGACTTTCACCGACGTCATCCGGAAGGCTTCCCCACGGTATTTGAATTCCACGGTGGATGTATCCACGTACGCGTCACCCGGAACGGCCGTGGTCTTGGCGACGGATTGTACACCCGGAATCTGGAGCAGGGTATTCCGTACCGCACCAAAGCCATCATCTCTTGATTTTTGCATGTACGGCTGGATGCGCAGCACTTGTTCTCCCGAAAACCCCGTATCCCGGTTCTGCATGTAATCCAGTTGACGGCTCACCACCACCGTGCCGAAAATGAAAAAGGCGGCTACCACGAATTGGGCCACAATCAAGGTGTTGCGCAGCGCCAAGCCTCTCGTGCCTCTTGAATAGTCGCCTTTCAGCACCTTTGCTGTATTATACCGCGAAAGGAATACCGCAGGGTACAATCCCGACAACCCCGTAATCAACAGCAAGCTCAATGCAACCTGCGCTACCAATGCAGCGGTATTTCCGGTTTGGAAGAAATTCAGTTCGACACCGAACTCCCGGTTGAAATACGGGAGCATCGCGCCGAGCAGTAACATCGATAAGCCGAATGCAATAACGCATTGGAACGCAATTTCACCCATGAACTGCCAAAACAACCGTGTCCGGCTAGAACCGAGCACCTTTTTTACGCCAACCTCCTTGGCCCTGCGGATGGAAGCCGCAATGGATAGGTTACTGAAATTGATTGCCCCGGCCAGTAGCAGCAATGTCGCCAATACCAGCAATACAGATACGGTGGTGATGTTACTCTCCCCATGCTTGGGAAAGTTGTGCAGGTCTTGCACCGCATCAACAAACAGACCGGCTTGGTGCCCTGCCTCACGGAATGCCTGATAGGATAGCCCTTCGTTTTCTTTTACCCGGTGATTGTAGTAAAGCTCGTCAACCACCCGCTCGATGTTAGCAACCGGTATGGGTTGTTTCGTTTTTATATAGGTTTGGAAAGATAGGTTTTCCCAATGGAAATTGGCCTTTTCATAGGGTGCCCGGTATACCAAGTCCACCTCCATATGCGATGGTTTATCCGGCGTTTGCAAGACACCGGTTACTTCGCAGTCGAAGCTATTGAATACCCGGATGGTTTTCCCAATGGGATTTTCGCTTCCAAAAAGCTTCGCTGCTACTCGATCGCTGACTACCAAGGCATTGGGTCGGTCAAGTGCGGTGAGTGCGTCCCCCTGCAAGAACGTGTAAGGGAAGACCCTAAAAAACAGGGAATCAGCAGAAAGGGTATTGCGCTGGTAATACAGCCTATCCTCCACCGTAAGCGGAATCTCAAAGCTGCCACCGTCCATGATGCTGGTAGCCGATACGACTTGGGGGGTATTTTCGCGCAGTAAGGCGGCCAGTGGAGCACGTGTGGTTTCGAAAATATCTTCCTCGCCCCGCTCCGAAACCTTATACACCTTTTTTAGTTCCGGATCCCACCGATCGTAGCTCAGCTCATGGTTGAGGTAGAGCAAGATTACCAGGAAACTGGACAGCCCGATAGCTAATCCCAGCATATTGATAGCGCCATAAACCTTATTCTTCCAAAGGTGGCGCAACGTGGTTTTTAAATAGTTCTTGATCATTGCATTTCAGTGTTCGGTGGTCAGTGAACGGTGTTCGGTGACCTGCCGTCGTTATCGATTATTCTTTGCAGACGTCTTTATTCCGTTTTCTTTATTCCTTTCATCCCTACTTCTTGTTTCACCAACCACCAATCACTCATCGCGTAGCGACTCCACCGGATTGGCCACTGCCGCTCGTATCGCCTGCCAGCTTACGGTCAACAGGGCAATCACCACTGTGGCTGTCCCCGCTGCGACAAACAGCCACCATTGCAGCTCGATACGGTAAGCAAAGTCCTCCAGCCATCGGTTCATGGCCCACCATGCAATGGGCGAGGCGATACCGATGGCTATGAACACAAGTTTCACAAAGTCTTTGGACAACAAGGCAACGATACTGGATACAGAAGCCCCCAGCACCTTGCGAATACCGATTTCCTTGGTGCGGCGTTCGGCCGCAAAAGCCGCCAGCCCTAGTAGGCCCAGGCAGGCGACCATGATCGAAAGCCCGGCAAACGTCAAGCATATGGATTTCATCTGTTGTTCCGTCCGGTATAAATTATTGAACCGCTCGTCCAGAAAATTGAAATCCAATGGCTTATCGGGTGCAAACGCCTTCCATTTGCGTTGAATGGCTGAAAGGGTATGGTGTACATCGCCTGCCTTCAGCTTAACCGCTATATAGGACCGTGGGTCACGGTTCGAATTGGAAGAATGGTGAAACAGTGCAAAGGGTGTCACCACATCGTGCAAGGATTGGATGTTAAAATCTTTTGTTACACCGACCACTTTGAAACGCGTATAGTTGCCGCCCGGGTACTGGAGGTACTGTCCTATCGGATTTTTCCAGCCGATTTGCTTTACGGCTGTCTCATTCAAGATCACCGAGGATGAATCCGAAAATTCTTTCGAAAAGTTCCTGCCTTGGGTGACCTTGATGTCCATGACGGGGATAAAAGACTCATCCGTCATGAACGAATACAGCGCGATATCATTTGCCAGCAGGTTTTCACCGGGCGCTGCTTCGGGGAGGTACCGGTCGCCGAAAGCCCCGCCGGTTGGGATGTCCGTGGTGATGGTCGCCCCAGCTATGCCTGTCAACGTTTCCAGTTCACGCCGGAACGTTTCTTCCCTGTCTTCCAATTTTTGCGTATTGGCGATGACAAGCACATTGTCTTTGTCCAAACCCATATCCATTTCTTGCGTGTAGCGCAGTTGGCTATAAACCACGGCTGTGCAGATAATAAGCACAATGGAAACGGTAAACTGGAATACCACCAATCCGTTGCGTAGGTAGGCATTTCCCTTTATTTTGCCGCCGTTTCCTTTCAATACCCCAGCCGGTTGGAACCCCGAAAGGTAAAATGCCGGGTAGCTTCCGGCAAGCAATCCGCAGCCCAATGTCAACGTAGCAACGACCCACCCCAGCGTGCTTCCGAAAACCATCGGTAAGGTTAGCTGTTTCCAGGCCAGTTGATTGAATGCCGGCAAAACCAATGCAACCACTAGCAATGCTATGCACGCGGCTGCCGTGCTCAGCAGGAGGGATTCAAGCAGGAACTGGAAGATGAGTCCCCTTCTGGAAGAACCCATCACTTTGCGGATACCCGTTTCCTTGGCACGACTGAAAGACCGCGCTGTAGCGAGGTTCATGAAGTTGACACAGGCCAGCAATACGATAAAAAGCGCTATCGTGGTAAAGATATAGATATTGCGGATGCTGCCCTGATGGAGTAATTCGCTGTAAATCCCATCCGAATGGAGATGTACGCGAGTATAAGGCTGAAGCGAAAAATCCCAATGGCCACCATTTTTATGGAACTCGTCCATGGGCATGCCTATCCTGGCAAATGCTTTGGCGGCATGGCGTCTGACCATGTCCGGGAACTGCGCTTCCATTTTCGCGATGTCCGTGGGACTGTTAGCCAACGCAGGGGAAAGCTTGATATAAGTAGCCACATTCACCCATACCCAGCTCCAGTTAAAATACGCCACAACGGCATAGGTTTGCATGGGGACCAGAAAATCGAACCGCAACGACGACTGTGCCGGAATATCCTTCAAAACCGCTGACACCTTGTAAGGTGTTTTCTCGTTGCCGAATGCCAACGTCCGGCCTACGACATCCGTTGCCTCGAAGTATTTCCGCGCCATCGCTTCCGTCAACACAATCGTATGCGGTGCCCTCAAGGCATCGCTTGCCTCGCCGTGAAGCAGCTCAAATTGAAAAATGCCCAGGAAATTGGAGTCGACGGCGAGGACACGTGGTTCGGTAAA
>Ga0182741_1004572_pt1 | contig 13532 bp, 13 predicted proteins | sample eDN5th37CBELigOP_FD_128874 | JGI IMG/M metagenome (GOLD analysis project Ga0182741, IMG submission 128874) | Enriched Organic Plus compost microbial communities from Emeryville, California, USA - eDNA 5th pass 37_C BE-Lig OP (version 2) (version 2) ...
GCATGGCTGGCATCCCTGGACTCCACATTCTAGAATACATATTCTATTTGGCATGGTCAGGACGGCACGGTTCTCCGAGGAGACCTTCATCGACGCCGCGATTGCCCTGGTCGCGGAAGGGGGGCCCGCTGCCGCCACCATGCAGGCGATTGCGCGCAGGGTGGGGGCGCCCACCGGCTCGATCTATCACCGGTTCGAGTCCCGCTCGGCCATCCTCGGTACCGCCTGGAACGCGGCCTATGCCTCCTTCGTCGGCGCGCTGGCGCCCCTGTTGCGCACCGGCTGTTCCCGCGAGGCGGCCCTGGCCATCCTGTCATGGTCGGGGGAGGACGAGCGCCGCGCCCGTTTCCTGCTTCTGAACGATCCGGTCACGCTGTTCGAGGACGCTCCTCCGCCGGCGCCGCTGCGGGAGGAGCTCGAAAGGCTGGAGGACAAGCTCGACGGCGCTTTCCGGGCCTGCGTCGCCATTCGCGGGGACGGCACCGTCCGCGACGAGGAGCTGGCGAGGGCGAAGTTCCTGATCTTCGACGCGCCCATCGCGATCCTTCGTCCCCACCTCCTGAGGGGAGGCCCGGTGCCACCCTTCGTGGGACAGATGCTCGACGAGCTCCATGCCGGAATGCCCATTGCCGTCACGAAGGATGAGGGCATGCGGCCCACGCGCGTCGCGTGAGGACGCGGTCTCCCCCTTGCTTTGGATTGCTCATGAACGACTTCACTGAAAGCCGCCAGATCAAGCTGCACTCCCCGGAGGATTTCGCCGGGATGCGGGCCGCGGGGCGGCTCGCCGCAGCCGCACTGGACATGATCACCGCACATGTCCGGGAGGGGATCACGACGGCCGAGCTCGACCGCATCTGCCACGAATTCGTGCTGGACCACGGTGGCACGCCCGCCTCGCTGGGCTACCGCGGCTACTCCCACGCGACCTGCATCTCGCTCAACCATGTCGTTTGCCACGGCATACCCGGCGACCGACGGCTCGTGGAGGGCGACATCCTCAACATCGACCTGGCGGTGATCCTCGATGGCTGGCACGGCGACAGCAGCCGCATGTACGGGGTCGGCAAGGTCAGCACGCGGGCCACACGCCTGATGGACGTGACCTATGAGGCCATGATGCGTGGCATCGAGGCGATCCGCCCGGGAGCGACGATCGGGGACATCGGCTTCGCCATCCAGAAGCATGTGGAGGCGGCGCGTTTCAATGTCGTTCGCGACTTCTGCGGGCACGGGCTGGGGCGGGTCTATCACGACGCGCCGAACGTCCTGAACTACGGCCGCCGGGGCGAGGGCCCTGAGCTGCGCCCAGGCATGTTCCTGACGGTCGAGCCGATGGTGAATGCGGGGCGGGCGGACGTGAAGGTTCTGAGCGACGGCTGGACAGCGGTGACGCGCGACCGGGGCCTGTCGGCCCAGTTCGAGCACAGCGTCGGGGTCACCGAAACGGGCTACGAGATCTTCACGCTCTCTCCTGCGAAACTCACCAAGCCACCCTATCCGACGGTCGGATAGGACACGGCAGCAGTCATCCAGTGGCATGATGATGAGCACGATCTTCTTCCGAGCCTGAGGCAAGCCTCCGCCTGGAACGCAGGCGGTCGGAGAGCGCCTTCCTGCGCCGCGAGGGATTCCAGCCGGCCCGTTCCTCCTGCAAGAGTTGCCGGCGCATGACGCGTGAGAGCTTCCATGCCAAGCAGCTATTCCGCATGCCGCCCGCTCAGCAAGGCGGATATCGGCCATTTCATTCGCGATGGCTTCGTGAGGATCGCGGCGGCCTTCCCTCGGAAGGTCGCGGACGATGCGCGCGCCATTCTCTGGCGTGACACCGGCTGCGCTCCGGACGATCCCTCGACATGGACCAGGCCTGTCATCCGGCTTGGGGACTACGCTCACGAGCCATTCAGGATAGCGGCGAACACCGCTGTCCTGAGAGGTGCCTTCGACCAATTGGTCGGGGTCGGCCGGTGGCAGCCTCGCGGTAGCCTCGGCACTTTCCCGATCCGCTTCCCTTCATCCGACGATCCCGGAGATTGCGGCTGGCACATCGATGTCAGCTTCGGGACGGAGGTTCCTGACTTCATGGCCTGGCGGGCCAATGTCACATCGAGGGGGAGAGCGCTCCTGATGCTGTTCCTGTTCTCCGATGTCGGGGAGCAGGATGCACCGACACGCATCCGGGTCGGATCGCACCTGGATATCGCACGGCAACTGGCGCCTGCCGGTGCGGAGGGGCTCACGCTGCGGGAACTGGCGGCGGATGGCTTTGCCGGTTCAGCGCATCGCCCGGAGATCGCGGCGACGGGCGAGGCCGGAACCGTCTATCTGTGCCACCCCTTCCTGGTCCATGCCGCCCAGCCCCATCGGGGTACGCGGCCCCGTTTCATGGCGCAGCCGCCATTGCTTCCGGCCGAGCCGTTGCGGATCGAGCGGGAGACGGGCGACTATGCACCTGTCGAACAGGCGATCCGGCTCGCACTGGATGGCGCCGGCTGAAGGAAGCAAGGCTCGGCGTGGCGGCCGGGCCACTCCTGGTGATTCCCCTTCGCGGGGCGTCGAGTCCGCCCACCGTGCCGAATTGATGCGAAGGCTGAGGTGGTGTTGCACGCCTGTCCTGGAGCACCAACTTGGCATCGGCCGAAAGGGCGGTGCCGGTGTGGTTGGTCCAGCCGCCCCCGCAAGGGGCACTGTCCGATGCCCGCGCATCAATCCGCAGGTTCCAAGACACCGCCGCGAGGCGGCCGCGAGAGAGGTACGCGCCTGTGCAGCAGCAGATTTCGGTCATCACGCTCGGCATCAGCGATATCGCACGGTCGCGCCGCTTCTATGTCGAGGGCTTTGGCTGGCAGCCCGTGTTCGAGAACGACGAAATCATCTTCTACCAGATGAACGGCTTCGTGCTTGGAACCTGGCTGCAGCCTGCTCTGGAAGCGGACATGCAGCGGAACGGTCTGGTGCGGCCTGGATGCTTCTCGCTCGCGCACAATGTGCCAGGGGAGCAGGATGTCCAAAGGGTCATCGACAGGCTGGCTGCGGCCGGTGGGCGCGTGCTCAGACCTGCCGATGCACCGCCTCATGGCGGCATGCGCGGCTACATTGCCGATCCTGACGATCATGCCTGGGAGATCGCGTGGAATCCGGCCTGGGCCATCGACGATCGCGGGCTGGTGACCTTCGCTCCCTAGAGCGATCCCATCCAGTTGGAATCGCCTGGATGGGTGAAGACGCGCGTGACGACAGGGAGCCGGAGCCTGTTCCGTTCGCCCCAACTCACGGCAAATGCTCCGCCGCCCGCCTCGGTGCGGAGAGCGCCCGGTCCGCTACCCACTCGGGGAGGTTACTGATTCGGCTACCGTCCGTCCGACCGCTGCCGCTAGTCTGGCGTGGCGGATGGGAGGAACGCAGCCATGAGCGGCACAAGCAACATCGACGCGGTCCTGCGCGGTGCGGTGGAGCGGGGCGACGTCCCCGGCGTTGCAGCCGTGGCGGGCAACCGGGATGGCGTTCTCTATGCGGGCGCCTTCGGTCGCCGGGGCCTCGACCGGCAGGATCCGATGACGCCGGATACGGTGGCCTGGATCGCGTCCATGACCAAGGCGATCACCACCGTCGCGGCGCTGCAGCAGGTGGAGGCCGGGCGGCTCAGCCTGGATGCGCCGATCGCCCGGGTGCTGCCGGCCCTGGCCGAGCCCCAGGTGCTGGAAGGCTTCGCCGCGGACGGCACGCCGCGCCTTCGGCCGGCGCGCCGGCCCATCACGCTGCGCCATCTCATCACCCACACTTCCGGCTTCGCCTACGACATCTGGAGCGAGGCCATCGGCCGCTACATGGAGCGGCACAGCCTGCCGGGCATCATCACCTGCCAGCGCGCCGCGCTGACGGTTCCGCTGGTGGCCGATCCGGGCGAGCGATGGGAATACGGTATCGGCATCGACTGGGTCGGCCTGGCGGTGGAGGCGGTCACCGGCCAGCAGCTTGAGGCGGTGCTGCGCGAGCGCATCCTCGACCCCCTCGGCATGTCGGACACGGCCTTCTGCATGGGGGCGACGCAGCGCGCGCGCCTCGCCTCGATGCATGCGCGCGGGTCGGACGGGGCGCTCTCCGTCATTCCCTTCGAGGTGCCGCAGGAGCCGGAGTTCCACATGGGCGGTGGCGGGCTATACGGCACCGCGCTGGATTATCTGCGCTTCTGCCGCATGGTGCTGAACGGCGGCGCGCTCGACGGCGCGCGCATCCTCTCGCCGGAGACGGTGGCGGAGATGGGGCGCAGCCAGATCGGCGCCCTGAGCGTGGGCGCGCTCCGTACGGCGCTGCCGGCATCCTCCAATGACGCCGAGTTCTTTCCCGGCATGGCCAAGAGTTGGAGTCTGGCCTTCCTGATCAACGAGGAGGACGCGCCGGATGGCTGCCGCGCGGCGGGAAGCCTGGCCTGGGCGGGGCTGGCGAACACCTATTACTGGATCGACCCGAAGCGTGATGTCGCGGGGGTGATCGTCACGCAGATCCTGCCCTTCGCCGACCCGAAGGTGCTGGACCTGCTCGGCGCCTTCGAGCGAGCGGTCTACGCTGCCTCCTGAGATCACCGACGGTCGCTGCGCGGGTCCAGCGCATCCCGCATCCCGTCGCCCATCAGGTTGAAGGCCAGCACCACCAGGAAGATCGCCATCCCGGGAAAGACCGCGAGCCAGGGGGCATTGTCCAGGAAGCGCTGAGCGCTGTTCAGCATGCTGCCCCAGGAAGGCGCAGGGGGCTGCTGGCCGAGGCCAAGGAAGGACAGCGCGGCCTCGGCGATGATCGCCTCGGCGATCGCCAGCGTGGCCTGCACCAGCAGCGGCGGGACGATGTTCGGCAGCACATGCACCAGGCCGGTGCGCCAGGGTGGGTTGCCGAGGGCGTGCGCTGCTTCCACCCAGTCCGTCGCCCTGGCATCCATCGCCATGCCGCGGGTCAGGCGCACGAAGACCGGCGCGGCGGTGATGGCGATGGCGAGCATCGCATTCTCCAGCGCCGGGCCGAGAAAGGCAGCCAGTGCGATCGCCAGGATCAGGAAAGGCACGGAGAGCATCGCATCGGCGATGCGCGAGATGACGGTATCCGTCCATCCGCCGGCGAGGCCCGCGAGCATGCCCACGGGCACGCCGATCGCGATCGCCCCGAGCACGGAGACGACGCCCGCCATCAGCGAGGCCCGCGCCCCCCAGAGCACCCGCGAGAGCACGTCGCGCCCGTTCTCGTCCGTGCCGAACCAGTGCGTGGCGGAGGGTGGATTGCGGATGGCGCTCCAGGAGGTGGCGAGCGGATCCTGGGGGGCGAGCCAGGGGGCGAGGATCGCGGCCAGCACGAAGGCCACCACCACCACCAGGCCGAAGACCGCAAGCCGATGCCGCAGGAAGCGGCGCAGCGCGCGTCGGGCGGGGCTCTCGCCGCGCCCGATCACGGAAGGGCCGACCGTCGTGCTCATGCCTGCCTCAGCCGGGGATTGACCGCCATGTAGAGCAGGTCGGCGACCAGGCTGAGCAGGACGAAGATCAGCGCCGTGGCCATCACCACGCCCTGCACCACCGGATAGTCGCGGTTGAACACCGCATCCACCACCAGCTTGCCGAAGCCGGGGATGGAGAAGATCTGCTCGGTCAGCACAGCCCCGGCCAGCAGCCGCCCGAACTCGATGGTGCCGAGCGTGACCACGGGGATCAGGGCGTTGCGCAGCGCGTGCCTGCCTACCACCATGCGTTCCCTGACGCCCTTGGCGCGCGCGGTGCGGACATAGTCCTGCGCCAGCGCGGTCAGCATCGCCGCGCGGGTGTGGCGCATCAGCACGCTGGCGATGCCGGTGCCCAGCACGAAGGCCGGCATGATGGTCGTGGCCAGAGACTGCACGGGATCCTCGGTCAGCGGCACGTAGCCGGAGGGCGGCAGCCAGTTCAGCTCCACGCTGAACAGCAGGATCATGATGATGCCCAGCCAGAAATTCGGCATGGAGATGCCGAAGAGGGCGATGCCGCTCGCCACCCAGTCGGCCGGCCGGTCGCGCCGCACCGCGGAGAGGATGCCGGCCGGCACGCCGATGGCAACGCCGATCAGGAAGGCCATGCTGGCAAGCTGTGCCGTGACCGGCAGCTTTTCCAGGATCAGCTGCGCCACCGGCTCGCGGATGCGCCAGGAGAAGCCGAGATCACCCTGCAGCACGCGGCCGAGCCAGTGCAGGTACTGCTCCGGCAGGGGACGGTCGAGATGCAGCTCCGCCCGGATCTGCGCCAGCACCTGCGGATCGCCGCGCTCCTCCCCGGCCATGATCACCGCCGGGTCCCCGGGCATGAGCTGCTGCAGCCCGAAGATCAGCCCGGAGAGGATCAGCAGCGTCGGGACGATCTGCCCCAGCCGCCGCAGCAGCCACAGGGCCATGGATCAGCGCTCGGCCAGGCGCATCCCTTGCAGACGGATCAGGCCGTCCGGCACCGGCGCATAGCCCGTCAGTCGGGCGCTGTGCGCCATGATGTTCCTGGCATGCCAGAGGAAGATGCGCGGCCGGTCCTTGCGCAGCGCGATATCGTAGATCTGCGCGTAGATGGCGCGGCGCTTGGCGACATCGCTCTCCACCCGGGCCGCGTTCAGCAGCCGGTCCACCTCGGGGTTCGCGTATCGGCCGTCATTGCCCGGCGAGTTGCTGTGCAGGAAGCCATAGATGTTGCCGTCCGGGTCGGTGCGGCCGGACCAGCCGATCATGTAGGCCTCGAACTCCCCGCGCGTCGCTGCCTGCAGCGAGGAGGCGAACTCCATGGCGTTGATGCGCACATCGAACCCGGCCTCCCGCGCCATGGCCTGGATCACCTCGCCCACCTGGCGGTTGTCGGGATTGTTCGCCACGGTCAGCTCCACCGGCAGCGGCGTGGTCACGCCGGCTTCGCGCAGCAGGGCGCGCGCACGCTCGACATTGCGTGGCGGTGGCTGGAACTCCCGGATATGGAAGGGGGAGGAGGGTGGCACCGGCTGGGCGGTGATGGTGTAGACGCCGTCGAACACCACCTGGTTGATCGCGGCGCGGTCGATCGCCAGCTCGAAGGCCTCGCGCACCCGCGGATCCTGGCCCAGCGGCGTCCGGGCGCGCGCCCCGTTGTTCAGGTTGAACTGGATGCTCTGCCAGCCGAGGCTGTCCACCGGCACCACGCGCAGGCTGCGGTCGCGCTGCATGCGCGGCAGGTCGTCCGGCTCCATGCGTTCGCCGAACTCCACGGCGCCGGATTGCAGGTTCGCCAGGCGCACGGTGTTGTCCGGGATCGGGCGGTAGGTGACGCGCTCGATATGCACGCGGCCGGCGTCCCAGTACTCCGGAAAGCGTTCGACCACGATGCGGTCCTGCGCCACGCGCTCGACGAAGCGGAAGGGGCCGGCGCAGACCGGGCGGGTGCCGAAGTCGCGCCCCAGTGCTTCGGTCGCCTTGGGGCTCAGGATCATGCCGGCGCGGTCGGTCAGCACCGCCATGAAGGGCGAGGAGGGGGCGGAGAGGCGGATGCGCACGGTCAGCGGATCCACGACTTCCACAGCGTTCATGCTGGCGAGCTCGGCGCGGCGGAAGCTGCCCTGGATGGTCTTGTGCCGCATCAGCGAGGTGCGCACCGCCTCGGCATCCATCCTCTCGCCGTCATGGAAGCGCACGCCTTCGCGCAGCGTGATGGCCAGGGTCTGCGGGTCCTCCCAGCGATATCCGGTGGCGAGCTGGGGCACGATCTCGAGCTTCTCGTTGATGTCGAACAGCTTGTCGCAGAGGGAGGCATAGACGATGCGGCCGACATAGGTGCGCGACAGGCTGGGATCGAGGATGTCCGGGTCCTCGCGCAGCGCGATGCGCAGGTCCTGCGCCTCGGCGCGGGCGGCGCCGAGCGTGGCGGTGCCGAGCGTGGTGGCAACGAGCAGCGCCGCCATGAGTGTGGTGCGGATCATGCGGAAGCCCCTGTCGGTTCGGAATGCATGGCGGGCCGGACGGGTGCGGGCGCGCCGAAGCGGGCCTGCAGGCGGCGGAGGCGGTCCCCGCCGGGCTCCGCCTCGCGCGGCAGCACCGGGGGCGGCAGGCGGTCGGCCAGATGGCAGGCGGCGCGGTGCGCGGCGCCCGCAAGCTCCGGCACCACCTCCCGGCAGACCGCCTCGGCGAAGGGGCAGCGGGTATGGAAGCGGCAGGCAGGTGGCGGGGCGATCGGGCTCGGCACCTCGCCCTCCAGCAGGGCGGGCCTGGCGCCCTGGCCCGGCACCGAGGCGAGCAGCGCGCGGGTATAGGGGTGCCGCGGCGCGGTGAAGACGGCCTGCGCCGGCCCCTCCTCGACGATGCAGCCCAGATACATCACCGCCACCCGGTCGGCGACATGGCGCACCACGGCGAGGTCGTGGCTGATCAGCACGAAGGTCAGGCCGAGATCGCGGATCAGGTCCTGCAGCAGGTTCACCACCTGCGCCTGCACGGAGACGTCCAGTGCGCTGACCGGCTCGTCGCCGACGACCAGCTTCGGCCCGCTGGCCAGCGCACGGGCAATGGCGATGCGCTGGCGCTGGCCGCCGCTGAACTCATGCGGCCAGCGGCGCGCGTGCTCGGGGCGCAGGCCGACGCGCTCGAGCAGCGCCGCCACGCGGGCGCGCTCGCCCGCCCGGGGCAGGATGCGGTGCAGTCGCAGCGGCTCGGCCACCGCATCCTCCACCGTCATGCGCGGATCCAGGCTGGCGAAGGGATCCTGGAAGATCATCTGCATGTCGCGCCGGCGGGCGCGCAGCGCGGCCGGGGACAGGGCGCCGAGATCCTCGCCCATGAAGCGCACCGCGCCGGCATCGGGCGCGATCAGCCGCAGCGCCAGGCGGCCCAGGGTGGACTTGCCGCAGCCACTCTCGCCCACCACCGCCAGCACCTCGCCCGGCGCGACGGAGAGCGTGACGCCGTCCACCGCCCGCACCGTGCCCCGTGTGCGGCCGAGCGCGTCGCGCACCGCGAAATGCTTGCGCAGGTCGCGCAGCTCGAGCAGCGGCGCGGTCATGCTGCCGCCTCCAGCACGCCGTCCAGCGGTGCCCGCCAGCAGGCGGCCTCATGCGCAACGCCCACCGGGGCGAGCGGCGGCGCGGCCTCGCAGCGCGGGATGCGGAAGGGGCAGCGCGGGGCGAAGCGGCAACCCGCTGGCGGGTGCAGCATGTCGGGCACCGTGCCCTCGATGCTGGCCAGCCGCCCTCGTTTCCCTTCCAGGCTTGGGGCGGCGCCGAGCAGACCGACCGTGTAGGGATGCTCCGGCCGCGCGAAGAGCGTCGCCACCGGCGCCCGTTCGACGATCTGGCCAGCATACATCACCGCCACTTCCTCCGCATGGTCCGCGACCACGCCGAGATCGTGGGTGATCAGCACTACCGCCGTTCCCGTCTCGCGCTTCAGCGCGTCGAGCAGCGCCAGGATCTGCGCCTGCACCGTCACGTCCAGCGCCGTGGTCGGCTCGTCGGCGATCAGCAGGCGCGGGCGGCAGGCCAGTGCCATGGCGATCATCACCCGCTGGCGCATGCCGCCCGAGAGCTGGTGCGGATATTGCCGTGCCCGCCGCGCCGCGTCGGGAATGCGCACATGCGCCAGCATCTCCACCGCGCGGTCGAAGGCGGCGCGGGACGACAGGCCCTCATGCACCCGCAGCGCCTCGGCCACCTGCTCGCCGGCGGTGAAGGCCGGGTTGAGGCTGGTCATCGGCTCCTGGAACACCATCGCCATCTCGCGCCCGCGCCGCGCGCGCCAGGCCTCCGCCGGGAGGCCGAGGAGGTCTCGGCCGAGCAGACGGATCGTGCCGGACAGGCGCGCGCTGCCGGGCAGCAGCCCCATGACGGCGAGTGCGGTGACCGATTTTCCACAACCGCTCTCGCCGACGATCGCCAGTGTCCGGCCGGGGCGGACGGCGAAGCCGACCCCGTCCACCGCCCGCAGCCTTCCGCGCTCGGTGGCGAACTCCACCGCGAGGTCCCGCACTTCGAGGACCGGTGCGTCGCTCATGGCCGGCCCGCTCCGGCGATGGCCGCCTCGATCACCGCGCGGTCGAGCACGCCGGGATGATCGCGTCCCGGCAGGAAGCGACGGAACTGGACGAAGCGGCGATGCGCCACGCCATGCAGACGGCGCAATTCGGCCAGCGGATCCGGGTGGTCGTCGACGCGGAGATCGAGGTCGGGGTAGGGGTCGCGGCTCGCCACCTGCAACGCCGCGCTCTGTCGGCCGCGGCGGTCGCCGCCGGCATCCTGGCCGGCCTCCAGCGCCATGACGAGGCGTTCCGCCAGCGGCCGGCCGGCGGCGGCGAGGAAGGCGTCCAGCGTCGCCCGCACGACCTCCGGGCCGGCCAGCATGTTGCCGGCGACCGAAACCTCCGCAGCCGCGGCATGTCCGGCCCAGGGCACGCAGCCCGCGCCGGTGTACTGCGCGAGCCGACCGTCGGCGGCCAGGATGTGGCATTGCCGCTGGTCCCGCCCGGCATCCGCCGCCAGCAGCGAGGCCAGGGCCTCCTCCGGCGCCTCGCCCGCGCGCAGGCGCGCGAGCGCGTCAGGCGCGTAGAGCGGATTCGCCAGCCCCTGGGTGGCGACGGCGCCGACGCCACCCTCGGCACGGGGACAGAGCAGTCCGACGGCGAAGTTCCGCGTGGTGACGGCGACGCCGACGGCACCGGTCTCGGGATCCCGCGCCAGGATGGACCAGGTCATGGCGCAAGGCTGCCATGACACGCACGCGACGCAAACGCCCTAAGGAATGCTCCGGCCGGGCACCGGGCCGGGGACGCCTCCGCCGCAGGCAGCAGCCGGGTGCCGCTGCCCACGGCATGTGCGGCTCAGCGGTGCCGGGCGGCCGGTTCGCTGCGATGCGGCGTGCTGGTCCGTGCAGGCATCGTCTCCGGCGCCTCGGCGATCTGCTCCCAGTGCCTGGCGTCGCGCGCCGGGGCGCTGGCGAAGGCCGTGTCGGGCCGGTTGTAGATGAAACCGTAGATGGGATAGACGCGGCCGTAGGTTGTCGGGTCGTAACCGGTCTGCACGCGCACCGCGGTCCAGTCATTCTCCTCGGAGACGTCGATGACGCTGACATTGCGCATCACCGTGCCGCGGCGGATGCCCGGACCGGCCCAGTTCGCATGGTTGATCAGCACATGGCGCGGCCCCAGCACCTGGCTGACCACCGCGACATGGCCGCGCGACATACCCCCGGTGGCGCGGAAGGCCATGACGGAGCCCGGCTCCGGTCGTCGCCCGCGGGCGTAGCGGCCGGAGGCATTGCGCCACCAGGTCCAGCCATCGCCCCTGATCTCCATGCCGGTGACCATACGGGCATAGGGCACGCAGGAGAGGCGCCCGCTCCGATTGTGGCTTGCGGAACTCTGGCGGGATGTGGCGGGCTGCACATGGGCCTGGCCTGCGGGCTTGGCTGGCCTGGCATTCTCCGGCTCCGGGCGCCCGTCCGGCGGGGCTGCATGGGCCCCCGGGTTCGCCATCGCCGAGCCGAAGAGCACGCAAAGCGCCAGAACCGTCCCCCGAAACCGCATCCAGCCCCTCGTTTCAGTTCGGATTCCGGTCGTTTCAAAATCGTGTGACCGGTCTTGCGTTGTCGGGGCTAACAAGCGGGGCCGCCGGGCGACAACCCGGGGCGGTGAAACAGGGCGTAACGTGGTGTGATTTGTCGATCCTATACTGCCGCAGGGTGCGATCAGCGGACGATTGTCCTAGGGTACGACTCCGGAGCCGAGATATGCCACAGTGTGATGGCAGAGATGCAACGGCGGCGCTCCCGGCCGGAACGCCGCCGCGCTGCGAATCGCTGGCCGTCAGCGGCAGGCGTTGACCATGATCTCGACCAGATGGCGCGGGTCGGCCATGTTCGCCTGGACGCAGGCACGTGCCGGCCGGCCGGCATCGCCCAGCCACTCCACCCAGACCTTGTTCATCGCCTCGCGGTCGCGGATGTCCTTGAGCCAGATCTGGGCATTCAGCAGGCGCGTCTTGTCCGTGCCGTTCGCCTCCAGCGCCGCGTCGATCTTGCCGAGGACCTGGCGCGTCTGGCCGGTGATGTCCTGGCTCAGGTCGTCGGCGGTCATGCCGGCCAGGAACACGAAGTTGTGGTACTCGACCGAACTCGACAGGATCGCGTTGCTGCCCTGCCGGGTGATCTTCGCCATCGGCCTCGCTCCTCCGTTACGGGTGGACCGCTTGTAGACCAGATCGCGGCGGGCCGGAATCAGCCGATGACACGAATCCGACCGATCGCTGTCAGCCGGCATCGGGTCGGACAGGGCTGGCAAACAGGCGAGCCGGCCCGTATCGGGCCGGGCGGCGGCGTCACCCGCCGGCGTCGTGGGCTCGAAGCGGCAGGTGCGGGCAGCCGACCGGCACATGCCCGGTGACGCCGAACCAGCCGGCCAGAGCGCACCGGCGCGTCGCGACATTGCCAATCCGCCGCGGCCTGCGGGTCACCGGCTTACGACCGAGGCGGGGCGGCGGGCATCCGCGCCCTCGAGGACGCTCGCCATGCGTGGCAGGCGCGTCATGCTCCAGGCAAAGACGAGCAGCGCCAGGGCCATCGCCGCGAGCGTCGGCAGGCGCAGCCCGAGCACCTCCCCCGCCGCGCCGAGCGCCAGCGCCCCTGCGGCCGGGCAGGCCCGCGTGATCATGCCCCAGAGGCTCAGTACCCGCCCGCGCATGGACGGATCGGCGGCGCTCTGCACCAGGGTCTGCACCGAGATCCCGTGCACCGACGCCGCCGCTCCCATCAGTGCACCGCAGGCGACCGCGAGCGGGAACCAGCCGGTGGCGACGAAGCCGATGGTGAAGACCGCCTGCGCCGCGACGGCGCCCACCGCCAGCGCCGTCGAGCCTGAGAGCCGGCCGCGATTCGCCACCCAGAGGCCAGAGATCAGGGCACCGACGCCCACGGCCGCGGTCAGCAGCGCCAGCCCCTCCGGCCCCTGGCCGAACAGGCGCTCCACATAGGGCGGAAAGATCTCCTGCACGCCGCGCATCAGCACGCTGGCGACGGCGGCGAAGGCCAGCAGCGATCCGATGCCCGGATGCCTCCCGGCATAGCGAAAGCCGGCCGCGGCCTCGGCCCAGACGCTTCCCTCCGGCGCATGGCCGCGGCGATGCGCCGCGTCCACCCGGAGCAGCGGCATGGTCAGCGTCGCCATCGCATAGGCCGCAGCATTCACGAAGACCGCCGGCACCACCCCCCAGGTTGCGATCAGCGGCCCCGCGATGGCCGGCCCGACGAAGCGTGCCACATTATAGCAGAGCGAGTTGCATGCGACGGCGGCTGGCAGGTCGGTACGAGGCACCAGGCCCGGCATCAGGCTCTGCCGCGCGGGCTGGGAGAAGCTGGCGGCGATGCCGCTGACCACTTCCAGCAGGAGCAGGACGCCGATCGTGAGCTGGCCCGTGGCGATCAGCACGCCGACCGTCGCCGCCTGCAGCCCGATGACCGCCTGCGTGATCATGGTCAGCCGCACGCGGTCCATGCGATCGGCAACCGCTCCGGCGATCGGGCTGCACACCAC
>Ga0182741_1004574_pt1 | contig 13524 bp, 10 predicted proteins | sample eDN5th37CBELigOP_FD_128874 | JGI IMG/M metagenome (GOLD analysis project Ga0182741, IMG submission 128874) | Enriched Organic Plus compost microbial communities from Emeryville, California, USA - eDNA 5th pass 37_C BE-Lig OP (version 2) (version 2) ...
CCCAACTTCTGGGAGGAGGGCAAGCCGGCCATCCAGCGTGTGATCCACCGCACCATCGCCGACTCGCAATCGCTGGTGCTCGCCCTCGAGAGCGGTGAGATCGATGGCTCCAACTACCCCAACCCGGCCGCCGCGGAGGAGCTGCGTGCGATCCCCGCGCTGGACGTAATCGTGGCGCCGTTCACCTATCCGGACGGGTCACTGTTCAACTGTGATCACGAGCACCTGTCCAAGAAGGAGGTGCGGCAGGCGATCGCGATGGCGATCGACACCGAGCGGTTCGCGCAGGACTTCCTGCTCGGTCTCGGTGAGGCGGGGGTCGGTCCGATCGCGCCTTCCAGCTGGGCCTTCGACGAGACACTGGAGCCGCTGCCCTACGACCCCGAGCGGGCTCGCCAGATGATCAAGGACGCGGGTGCCGAGGGGGCGCAGCTCCGGTTCACGACAAACGCCGGCAACATCCTGCGGGAGGACTGGCTCACCTTCTGCCAGCAGGCGCTGCAGGACATCGGCATCGAGATCATCCCCGAGCTGCAGGAGTACGCCACACTGCTCGACGAGGTGCAGACCAACAGCAATTACGACATCAGCGGCGTGGACCACGTCGGCGTGACCGCCGAGCCGAGCGCGCTCTATCTCCAGTTCCACACGAACGGCTCCGGCAACTACATGCACTACAGCAACCCGGAACTGGACGCGCTGCTGGAGCAGGCGCAGCAGACGCTGGACCAGGAAGAGGCGAAGCCGATCTACGCCGAGATCCAGCGGATCATCGTCGAGGACGTGCCCTTCCACTTTGCGTGGTACCGGCCGTTCCTGCACGTAGTCAACAAGACGAAGTTCGCGAACTACACCGACAGCGCCGCGGACGGCCTGTTCTACGATCTCTGGAACTGGACCGCGGCGGGCGCCGATGCGGCGACCCCCGAGGGATGACGAGACGAGCGGGCGGCGCCGGCACGAACCGACGCCGCCCGCGGGGTAAGGCACGGGGAGCGCCACAGCGGCACTCCCCATGATTGCTCCCGGACAGGCGACGCCGCACCTGGCGTCGCCTGTCCGGCCGAGGGAGAGACATCGTCGTGGGAGCCGGCATGACCGCCTACGTGATCCGGCGGTTCCTGTTCTTGATACCGCTGCTGCTTGGCCTGAGCATCGTGATGTTCACGCTGATCCGGCTCGCCCCCGGTGACCCGGCCATCGCGATGATGGGGCCGACCGCCGCCGCCAACCCGGACTACCTCGAGCAGACGCGGCGCAACCTCGGCCTCGACAAGCCACTCCCGGTCCAATACCTGATCTGGCTGGGCAATCTGGTTACCGGCGATTTCGGCACCGCCTTCACCTTCAACAACAAGCCGGTGCTCGATCTGATCGGCGAGCGATTCTGGGGGACCGTCCAGCTGCAGGGCATCTCGCTCTTCCTCGGGATCCTGATCGCGTTTCCCGTCGGCATCGTCTCCGCGACGCGGCAGTACTCCGCGATCGACAACGGGGTCACCGTCGGATCGTTCATCGGTCTGGCAATCCCGAACTTCTGGCTGGCGCTCCTTCTGCAGGTCTGGATCGGCGTGCAGCTCGGCTGGCTGCCCGTGATCAGCACCGGGCAGGCGAACGCGCCGTGGGATGAGCGCTGGAAATACTTCATCATGCCCGTGATCGTGCTGACCTTGCCCAACATCGCCTACTTCGCCCGCTTCATGCGGTCCTCGATGCTGGAGGTGATCCGGCAGGACTACATGACCACGGCCCGCTCGAAGGGGCTCAGCTCGCGCGCCGTCCTGTACCGGCATGGGCTTCGCAACGCCCTCATCCCGATGATCACCGTGATCGGGCTGCAGCTCCCGAGGATCCTCGGGGGTGCCGTGATCATCGAGCAGATCTTCGCCTGGCCGGGTCTGGGGCTGCTGGCGTTCGACGCGATCGGCCGCCGCGACTACCCGGTCATCCTCGCGCTCACCATGCTGACGGGTGCCGCCGTGATGATCGTGAACGTGCTCACCGACGTGGTCTACGCACTCGTGGATCCGCGCGTGTCCGTTGCCGACGGTTCGGCCAGCTAGGGCGAAAGGAGTCAGACGCATGGCCGATCAGTCGACACTGGCGCGCCCCGTCGCCTCGGCGGACCACTGGAACCGGGTGCCACCACAGCAGCGATTCCCGGTCATCCGGCGCTTCCTGCAGAACCGGCTCGCGGTGGCGGGATTCATCATCATCGTGCTGTTCTACGCCGCGGCATTCCTGGAGCCCGTCATCACGACCTACCCGTACGATGAGCTGCTGCCCGGCATGCGCAACACGCCACCCTCGAGCGAGCACTGGATGGGGACGGACCGCTCGGGTCGGGATGTCTACTCACGCCTGGTCAAGGGCGGCCAGGTCTCGCTGGCGGCGGGATTCGCGGCGGTGCTGATCGTGATGACGATCGGCACGACGCTCGGTGCGCTCGCCGGGTTCTTCGGCGGGATCGTCGATGCGGTGATCATGCGGTTCACCGACATCCTGCTGTCGATCCCCCTGATCCTGCTGCTGATCACCGCCGCATCGCTGTTCCGGCCGAGCCTGCAAACGACGATCATCGTGATCGGTGTGTCGTCATGGCCGGGCGCCGCGCGACTGATCCGCGGCCAGTTCATCCAGCTCAAGGGGCAGGAGTTCGTGACGGCTGCCAGGTCGATCGGAGCGTCGCCGCTCCAGATCATGTTGCGTCACATTTTCCCGAACGCGCTCGCGATCATCATCGTCGAGGCGACGCTGTGGCTCTCGTACGCCATCCTGCTGGAGGCCAGTCTCAGCTACCTGGGTCTGGGTGTGCAGATTCCGACACCGTCGTGGGGCAACATGCTCCAGGACGGGCAGCGCGAGCTGCTGTACGGGGCGTGGTGGCTCACCCTCTTCCCCGGTCTCGCGATCTTCCTGACGGTACTGGCCTTCAACCTGATGGGCGATGGCCTGCGGGACGCCTTCGACCCCCGTCACCGCGGGCGGTAGAGGCCGACCGGGACTAGTCGTCGGAAACGTCGCGCACCTCGGCAGGGTCGACCAGGCCCTCCCGAAGGGCAAAGCTGGCGGCGGCGGTCCTCCGGTTGACACCCAGCTTGGCGAGGATGTTGGAGACGTGCGTCATCGCGGTGCGCGGCGCGATCGACAGCACCTCGGCGATCTCCTTGTCGGCGGCACCCTTCACCAGCAGCTCGAGGACCTGCCGCTCGCGCCTGGTCAGACCGAGCTCCTTGGCCCGCTTGGCGGCGGCGACGGGGTCGAACACGCCGCTGACGGCCGGCTCCGAGGGACCGCCGGTCTCGACACGCTCCCGGATGCGCCTGGTGAGGTTGAGCGCCTCCTGCACCGCCTGGTTGAGCCACTGCCGCTGACCGACGGCATACTCCCGCTCGAAGCCCTCGGTCCCGAGACGCGCCTTCAGCGCCGCCACGATGCGATCGGTCTCACGCCGGGTGCGGGCTGTCAGCTCGATGTTCTGCTCGGCGCGGACACGGCCGGTGGTGCCAAGCAGACGCGCGGCTTCCCGCTCGAAGCCATACCGCTCCGCCGCCATCGCGATCACATCGATCACCACGGCCGTCATGCGGCGCGACCCCATCTTGTGGAGGACCTCGACGGCGCGATTCAGGCGCTCCATGGCGAGGATGGTGTTGCCTGTCGCGAGGTTGAGCCGTCCCAGGCCCAGCATCATCAGCGCCAGGCTGTAGACGTCGTCGAGCTGCTCCTGGTACTCCAAGCCCTCGTCGAACCAGGCCTGGGCGTGATCGAACTCGTTCCGGTAGAAGGCGACCATCCCCAGCGAGTAGCAGCTGAAGGCCATGCCGCGCAGGTTGCCGATCTCGCGACGGATCCGGAGCGCCTCCGCGTAGTACTCGTTGGCGACCTCATACTGCTCCTCGTCGACGGCGAGGTCCCCCAGGTTCGACAGCGTCGCCGGCAGCGCGCGCTCGTCGCCGCCATCGCGGCGCAGCGCCAGGCTCTCGAGGAGATTGGCTCGCGCCGCCTCGATCTTGCCCTGGAAGAGCTGGACCAGACCGAGGTTGTTGAGCTCGTCGGCGATCCCGTTCCGATAGCTCACGGAGCGATAGATCGCGAGGCTCTCGCGGTAGTCGGCCTCGGCGGCGCGGTGGTCACCCAGCTCGAGGCGCAGGTTGCCGAGATGGTTGATCGCCTCGGCCTCGACAATCGCAGGGAGCTCGATCTGGTGCCGGCAGGCGAGGGCCTGCTCGAGCCATTTGGCACCCTCCACCACCTGTCCGCGGGTGAGCCAGTACCGCCACACCGACGAGGCCATCCGGATGCCGACCTCGCCGAACTCCGTCGGGTTGTCGATCGCCAGCTGCAACGCCTGGCGGAGATTGCCGAGCTCGAGATCGAGCCTGCCGAGCCAGATGCGCTGCTCCGGACCGATCAGAAGCTCCTCGGCCTCGGAGATGTAGTCGCTGAGGTAGCGGAGGGCCCGCACACGCATCAGCATCGTTTCCTGAGCCACCTCGAGCTGGTGACGGGCGTACTCCTGGATCGTCAGCATCATCCGGAACCGGATGTCGTCCTCGACGCCGGTGACGACCTGCAGGAGACTCTTGTCAACGAGCGACTCGAGATGCGCGAGCACGTCGGTCGGCGCGACGATCTCGGCGGGCCCGCCGTCACGCCCGCTCAGGAGCTTCCGCTCTTCGTCGGCCAGCGGTTGCCCGACCACCGCCTCGGCGGCCTCGAGGGAGAAGCTGTCGACGAAGACCGATACGCGTCTGAAGACGACCTTTTCCTCCTCGCTGAGGAGGTCATGGCTCCATGCGATCGCGTTGCGCATCGTCTGCAGGCGATCGGGAAGATCACGCGGACCGCCGGTCAGGAGTCCCATCCGGTCATCGAGGCGGCTCAGGAGGGCCGGCAGGGAGAAGAGCTTGGTCCGCGCGGCGGCGAGCTCGATGGCAAGCGGCAGACCATCGAGCAGGGTGGTGATACGCCCGATGGTCTCGAGCATCTCGGGAGATGGCTCGAACGAGCGATGGGCGGCCTGTGCGCGCTGGACGAACAGGGTGACGGCGGGATAGTCGCCGATATCGCGGCCATCGCGCTCCCGAGGGTCGGCGGGTGGGGTGGCCAGGGAGCTGACCGCGTACTCGTGCTCGCCGACGATGTGGAGCGGCATGCGGCTCGTGACGAGGAAGGTGACGTTCGGTCGCGCGCGCATCAGCTGCGAGATGACGGTGGCCGCCGAGGCAACCTGCTCGAAATTGTCGATGAGCACGAGGATGCGGCGGTCACCGATGACGCGCAGGAGGCGCTCGAAGACGGAGTCGACGCCGGAGTCGGTGATCCCGAAGGCCCGAGCGATGGCGGGCAGCACGAGCTCCGGCGTGGTGATCGTCGCGAGATCGATCGTCACCACTCCGTCGGGGAAGCTGCTCTTGAGTTGGTCAGCTACATGAAAGGCAAGGCGAGTCTTGCCAACTCCACCCGGGCCCGTCAGCGTCACCAGACGGACATCGTCCCGAACGAGCAGCGTGGTGATCATGCTCGAGTCGCGATCCCGCCCGACGAAGCTCGTCATGAGCTGCTGTGGCGTGAGCCGATACATTCAGTTTCCGGAAGTCCGAATGACGTGCCAGCCACGCGCCACTCGAGTGTGAAAGCCTGGTGCCCCCAGACGGTTTCCCAACACCCTGATTCGCCTGGACGGCAGCCCCTCCTGCCAGTATCCGCCACAGGCTCGTTGATCAGTATCGGTATTGTACCGGGTTTCAGCCATCCGTGAACCGGAAGGCACGCCCATTTCCGATCTTTCCGTAAAACCACCAGCCGAAAAGGGATGCTCACGTTCCCTCCCCTGCTCTTCCATACCGTAGGATCGAGGTGATACCGCCAGACCGGATCCGAAAGGATGCAGCCATGACGTCCCTCACCCGCCGCACACTTCTGGGCCACGCAATCCTGCTGCCACTCCTGCAAACGCAGCGTGTCGCCGGCGCACAGCAGCCCCCGAGCGCAGTGGGCTGGCCGACCACCGAGTGGCCGATCTCCTCGCCCGAGGACGTCGCGATCGATCCGGCGCTCCCGGACCTGCTCGCCAGCGCGGCGGCGGCCGCACCGAGCGTGACGGCCGCCGTCGTGGTCCGGCAGGGCAGGATTGCGGCCATCTACACCGCCGATGGGTGGGCGCTCGAGGATCCGATCGATATCCGCTCCTGCACCAAGAGCTTCGTGAGCGCGCTGGTCGGCCGTGCCCGGCACGACGGGCTGCTCCCCGACCTGTCGGTGACCATCGGTGACCTGATTCCGGAGCGCATCCCGGACGGGGCGGACCCCGCAGTGGCGGGGATCACGCTCTGGAGCCTGCTGACGATGACCTCCGGGCTGGCATGGGACTGGCAGACGGACTACGCGCGGCTGGAAGCGGCCGAGGACCCGGTCGCGCTGACGCTGGGGCAGCCGGTCGTGGCGCCACAGGGCGAGGTGTACGTTTACAACAGCGGCGGCTCGCACATCATCGGCCTGATGGTCGCCGCGGCGGCCGGGGTGCCGCTGGAGGAGTACGCACAGGAGGCGCTCTTCGCACCGCTCGACATCACGGTACATGGCTGGTGCCGCACCCCGCAGGGCGAGGTGATCGGCGGTTACGGGTTGCAGATCACGCCCCCGGACATGGCACGCCTCGGTTACCTCTATCTGCGGAACGGGGTGTGGGCGGACACGGAGCTGATCTCGGCCGAGTATGTCGAGCAGAGCACGATCGTCCAGAGCGCCGGCGATCCCACCGGTGGCACACCCTACGGCTATCAATGGTGGGTGACCGACGCCTCCGGATACGACGCATTCTTCGCGCTCGGGTACGGCGGGCAGTACATCTACGTGGTGCCGGCGCTCGACCTCGTCGTGGCGGTGGCGGTCGGCGACATCGACGTGCCATTGTTCGCGCCGCGGCCGATCATCGAGGAGACGATCATCCCGCTGGTGTACTGACCCGGCATGGTGTCCGGCGAATCGGGATCGGAAGGGGAAGACGATATAGTTGAAGGTGTGAGCGGTTTCCAGCCCAAGGAAGTGCCATGTATGGACCATTGCTGATCCTGCTGCTCGTCATCCTCATCGTCGTGCTCGTCTCCAGGATGCAGGACGCTCCGCCCGGCTCGCCATCCCTGTGGAGCTCGCTCTGGAGCTCGTTTCGCAGCAGCCTGGGCGACGACGATGCACACTGGCCACGCTCGCGTGAGTACATCACCGCCAACATCCCGCGCTCGTGGCCGATCCGGACCGTGCTGGTCATGGCCAACGAGGAACTCCGGGCCATGCACCAGACGCTCGCCTCCGCCAGGGCCGTGAACGTGCCCGATCACATCATCCGGTCGTACGACGAGAACATGAAGCAGGCCGGGCGCCTGCTGAACCGCAACAGCGACCGGATCGTGCAGGCGGCCCGCACCGGACCCGTATCGCCGCAGCTCGAGGAGGCGCTGAACCGCAAGCAGCAGAGCCTGCAGCGGCTGCTCGATGCCCTGCAGACCGCGCGGGGCAGCCTGGCGGCGGTGATCGTCACCGGGCTGGAGGATCAGCGCGATCTCGACCGGCTCGCGCGGAGTCTCCAGGCGTGGTCGGAGGCACTCGGCGACGTCTCGACGACCGACCCGGTCGGTGCCGGGCTGCCGCCGACGGTGCACGAGGTCTGACCGCGGCTGCCCCCAGACGGCGTTTCCATCGCCCAGCGCGCAAGGAGCAGCCGCGTATCGAGCAGCGGCCCGAACGCGTGCAGACTCTCACCATCGGCCAGATCGCCAGCCGCTGACCATCGGGCAGGATTTTCACTGCTCGTGACACCCATCGCCCCAGCGACTACCGGGCAGGATCGGCTCGACACGGACAAGCCATCGGGACGCCGGCAAGGTCGCAGCCTTGCCACGCGCCACACGCCTTCGTTCATGGGCTGACATCACCCGCCTGCACCACCATCGACATCGCGGGCGGGCTCGCGACGTTCGAGGGCGGTGCCGATCGGCAGGGGCATCACGGGGCCCGGGACCGGCCTGCCCGTGCCGACGAACTGCCGCGCCGCCGCCTTGGCTTCCCACCACCATGGCGGGCTCATCAGTGAGACGGGCTTCGACACCGACTCGCCCGGGTCGCGACCGGTGCCATCGGGCTCCTCTCCTTCGGCATCCCGATTCTCGAGCAAACCAGCAGGGCGGCCAACGTCGAGCCGGCCGCGATGTCGAGCGAGGCGACGGTGATTCCAGAGGTCCACCACGCGTCGCCGGTGTGTTGATCTGCACCCCGTGACACGCTTGTCGCCGCTCGGGAGCCACAGGTATAGTTCGACTGGACACGACGTACCTGTCCGCTTGCGCGGATACAGCCTGCGACGACGCCCCCTCACACCGATCACCATCAATGTGCGGCAGGCATGGATCAATGTGCCCGTCGCAGGGTTGCCTCTCCATGTCTTTCGCCCCTCGTCTCCCGCGCACCATCCCCTACCACGTCGCCATCGCCCTGATGTTCGCCACGAGCGGCATCATGTGGGGTGTCTGGATCGCGCGCATCCCGGGTGTTGCCGCGAATCTCGACCTGTCGCGCGCGCAGCTCGGCACTGTTCTGCCGGCATTCTCGGTCGGGGCCCTGCTCGCGTTCCCCGTCGCCGCCGCGGTGACCAGCCGCTTCGGCAGCCGGACGTCGGTCCAGCTGTTCGGAATCATGCGTGCGCTGCTCTTTCCGGCCCTGGCCCTCGCCCCCAACGCCCTCTCGCTCCTCGTCGCCCTCGGATTCGCGGGGTTCGCGCACGGTGCGCTGGATGTGTCGCTGAACGCTCAGGGGGTCGAGATCGAGCGTCGCACGGACGGCTCGATCCTGTCTCGTGCACATGGCTCGTTCAGTCTGGGGGCGCTGCTTGGCTCCGCGGGAGCCGGCTTCGCCGCCCAGTCGGGCATCGCGCTGTCGGTGCAGTTCATCGTTCCGGGCGCCTTCGCCACGGTCATGTTCGCGCTGGTCGGCCGCAAACTGATCGACGACGAACAGGCGCCGACACCGGCGACCGAGCGTCTGGCCACGAAGCGGAAGTGGCGCGGTGTCGGGATCCCGCCGCGAGCGCTGTGGGCCCTGGGCGCGATCGCGTTCGTGACGGGCATTGCGGACGAGGCCATTGCGGACTGGACGACGCTGTTCATTCGACAGGACCTCGGCGCGGCGCCGGTCGTGGCCTCCCTCGCCTACTCGATCTACTCGTTCGCGGCACTGGTCGGCCGGCTCTCGGGTGACTCCATCAGCAGGCGGCTCGACCCGATGCGGATCCTCCAGATCGGCGGCGCGATGGGAGGAACCGGCCTGCTGATCGGGACGATCCTCAACGCTCCCATGGCGATGCTCGTCGGCATCGCGATCGTCGGTCTCGGGTTCAGCGTGATCTACCCGACCGCCTACCGGCTCGCGGGCACGACTCCCGAGATCTCGCGCGCCAAGGGGCTGGCGACGATCGCGACGATCGCCTATCTCGGATACCTGGCCGGACCGTTGATCATCGGCCCGCTGGCCAGCACGACGTCGCTTCGCGCCGCGCTGATCTGCGTCGGCATCATGTGCTTCCTGATCCCCATCCTCAGTCGCCGACGTCGCCAGCCGGAGCACACCGTCGAGGAACCGGAGCCTGCGGTCGATCCCGAGAACCCACCCGAGCCAAACCCCTACAGCCTCTAGGGCGAACCGGCCCGTTGCCGTATGCTGCCGTGAAGCGCGTGCGTGCGCCGACCTGACCGATCACGAATGGGGCCCTCCGTGAAGCGTGCCGTCCAGACAATTCTTCGGATGCTCGTCATTCGTCACGATGATCCGCCCGCCGAGCGGGCACTCAGCGCGGTGGCGCTCGTCTTTCTCATCAACGGCACCATCCTGTCCAGCTGGGTGTCGCGTATCCCGGCCCTCACCAGCAGACACGGTCTGAGCAAGGGCGAGGTGGGTACCCTTCTGATGGTGATCGCGGTCGGGGCGATCGTCTCCTTCGCCATCGCGGGCACCGGCATCAACCGCAAGGGGTCGGCGCTGACCACGATGGCATTCGGCACGCTCTTCGCCGTCGCGCTCGCGCTGATCGGACTGGCGCCATCCCTCTGGGTGCTGGTGCCGGCACTGATGTTCTTCGGGGCGGGCAACGGGGGCATGGACGTCGCGATGAACGCCCAGGGCGTCGAGGTCGAGCAGACGCTTGGCCGCAGCGTCATCAACGCGATGCACGGGTTCTTCAGCCTCGGCGGCGTCGTGGGGGCCGCCATCGGTGCCCTCGCCGCAAGCCTGGGTATCTCCCCATCGATCCACCTCCCTCTCGTCGGCATCCTCGCGCTCGCCAGCCTGCTGCGACTCCGCGTCCACCTGCTGCCGGATGCCCATGCTGGCGATGTTGCCTCGGACGAGCCCGTATTCACGCTGCCCCCGAGACCGATGTGGACCCTGGGGGTGATCGCGTTCTGCTCGGCGATCGCGGAAGGCGCGATGGCGGACTGGTCCGCGCTCTATCTCGACGACCATCTCCGGACCGGCGGCGGGGTGGCCGCACTCGGGTTCGCGGCGTTCTCGTTCGCGATGCTGATCGGCCGGTTCGCGGGGGACGGGCTCGTCGACCGCTTCGGCGCGGCGGCGATGGCACGAACCGGAGCAACGATCAGCTCGATCGGGCTGGCGATCGGCTTGCTTGTGGACACTGCAGTGGTCATGATCGTCGCATTCGCGCTGGTCGGCCTCGGGGTTTCGGTGTTGTTTCCACTCGTCTTCAAGGCCGCGGCCAGCTTCCCCGGCGTGTCGCGCGGGCGGGCGGTCGCCGGGGTCGCCACGATCGGATACACGGGATTCCTGGTGGGGCCACCGGTGCTCGGGTGGGTGGCGGAGCCGACCTCGCTGCGCGTCTCCCTCGTGATCGTCGTAGCTCTGTGCGCGGCCGTCGCGCTCCTGGCACCAGCGATGGGCTCGCGGACCTCCACAAGGCCCGCGAGACAACACCCTGCCTCGGCCGATTGAGCGAAGCGCGATGGCGGGAGGTGATACATGACAGACGACGCACAGACCACCCTGCCCGTAGACCCCGGACTGCTCGATCGCCTCTGGGACTTCGACGACCCGGCCGGAACGGAGCAGCGCATGCGAGAGGCGCGTGCCAGCATGCCGCCAGACTCGGTGGCGGCGCATGAGCTGACCACGCAGATGGCACGGGCGATGGGACTTCAGGGCCGGTTCACCGAGGCCCACGAGCTGCTGGACAGCATCGACAGCGCGCACCCGTTCGTCACCTGCCGCGTCCATCTCGAGCGCGGGAGACTTCGCAACTCCGCGGGCGACCCGCAGGCGGCGCGTCCCCTCTTCTCGCTCGCCTTCGGGCATGCATCCGCAAGCGGAAACCCTTATCTCGCGGTCGACGCGGCGCACATGCTCGCGATCGTCGAGCCCGACCGGGCCGAGGACTGGGTGCGCATGGGCCTCGAGATCATCGAGCGATCCGGCGACCCGTACGCACGCCGGTGGCGGGGTGCGCTGCACAACAACCTTGGCTGGACCATGCACGACCGGGGAGATCACGAGCGGGCACTGGAACAGTTCCGGCTGGCGCTCGATACCTACCAGGCCAGTGGCACGGCCGACCAGATGCATCGGGCGCGGTGGGCGGTGGCCCGATGTCTTCGATCGCTCGGCCGGAGCGCGGAGGCGCTGGATATCCAGCGGGAGCTTGCCAGGAGCGACCCCGCCGATCCATATGTCCGGGAGGAGATCGGCCTGCTGCGGGATGAACTCGGCGAGGGGTAGTGACCGCCGAGGAGAGGGGGCACGATCGCCCAAGGAGGACTCGGTAGCGCCGTAGGGTACATCAGCCGGCCGGCCGCCGGGAGCAAGGCTCCCCAGTGCGGAGCCCGGGTGTACATCTGAAGAATGGATCCGTACACGAGCCGACACACCCGGCCGTGAAGTGGGAGGGGACAAGCCCCTCCCGGGCCAGCGCGACGATGTGCTCAACCGGTCCTGGTATCAGTCGTCCCAGCTCAGCGCGGCGCCCTTGCGATAGTCGGTCACTCGGCTCTCGAAGAAGTTCTTCTCCTTGCCCAGATCGATCGTCTCACTCATCCATGGGAACGGATTTCTCGCCTTGTACTGGCGCGGCAATCCGATGCGCTCGAGTCTTCTGTCCGCAATGTAGCGCACATACTCCTCGAACAGCCCTGCGTTGAGCCCCATCACACCGTTGGGAAGGCAGTCTCGCGCGTAAGCCTCCTCCAGAGTGACGGCGTGGCGGATGCGGTTCACCAGGCGCTCCTGGAGCTCGGGTGTCCACAGCCCTGGATTCTCGGTCTTGATGCCGTTGATGAGGTCGATCCCGAAATTGAGATGAACGGTCTCGTCCCGAAGGATGTACTGGAACTGCTCGCCGATGCCAGTCATCCGGTTCTGTCGGTGGAGCGACAGGATCATCGCGAAACCGGCGTAGAAGAAGATCCCCTCCATAATGACATAGTAGCCAACGAGGTTCTCGAGAAACCGCTGCGCCCCCTCATGGCTGGCGGTGGTGAACTCGGGTTCGACCAGTGCCGCAGTGAGCTCCATCTCGAGCTCATCCTTGGCGGCGATGGACGGGATGTCGTGGTACATGCCGAAGATCTCGCGCTCGTCCAGCCCGAGGCTCTCGACGATGTAGTGAAACGTGTGGGTGTGAATCGCCTCCTCGAATGCCTGTCGCAAGAGATACTGCCGGCACTCGGCGTTGGTCACGTGCCGGAAGATGGCCAGCGTCAGGTTGTTGGCGACGAGACTCTCGGCGGTAGCGAAGAACCCCAGGTTGCGCATGATGACGAGGCGCTCGTCCTCACTGAGTCGGTCGCTCTTCCAGAGGGCGATGTCCGCTCCCATGGGCACCTCGCTCGGCATCCAGTGGTTCGCGCATCCATTCAGGTAGTGCTCCCATGCCCACCCGTACTTCAGTGGCATGAGCTGGTTGACGTCGACGGTACGGCAGTTGATGAGGCGCTTGGCGTCCGCGGTGGTCGTCGTCGCGCCGGTGATGGCGGGTGCGTGCTTGGAGGTCTGGATCGCGCTCATATGAATCGTCTCCAGGTGCTGTGAACGATGCGCGCGACGGCGCGCATGACAAGCGCGCCGACAGCGACAGTCGTGCTACTGGCAGGCCTCGCAGATCATGTCCTCGAAGTCGTCGGTATCGCCGGCGTCCGATCGCTCGATCGTAATGTCCGCGGATGGGCTGGTGGATGTCATCCACCGCGGCTGGATCCCATAACGATTCACGTCGACCGTCGACTTCTCCGCCTGGGTGGCGCCGCGCGACCGCAGGTAGTAGGTCGTCTTCAGGCCACTCTTCCACGCGTCGAGGTACATCTCCTGCAGCCGCTTGCCACTCGGGTTGGCGATGTAGAGGTTGAGCGACTGTCCCATGTCGATCCACTTCTGGCGCCGCGCCGCGCACGCGATCAGCCAGGACGGGTCGATCTCGTAGGCGGTCTGGTAGCGGACGCGGAGCGCCTCGGGGATGCGCTCGATCGC
>Ga0182741_1004576_pt1 | contig 13521 bp, 16 predicted proteins | sample eDN5th37CBELigOP_FD_128874 | JGI IMG/M metagenome (GOLD analysis project Ga0182741, IMG submission 128874) | Enriched Organic Plus compost microbial communities from Emeryville, California, USA - eDNA 5th pass 37_C BE-Lig OP (version 2) (version 2) ...
CACCCGGGCGTGAGCGAGGCCGATTTCGTGGCGCGCCTCGCCGCCGAGCTGGAGGCGCTGATCGCGGCCGAGGGGCCGGACACCATCGCCGCCATGATCGCCGAGCCGGTGCAGGGCGCGGGCGGCGCCATCATTCCGCCCGCCGGATATTTCCCCGCCATCATGGCGGTGCTGGACCGGCACGGCATCGGCATGATCGACGACGAGGTGGTGTGCGGCTTCGGCCGCACCGGAAACTGGTTCGGCTGCGAGACTTTCGGCTTTCAGCCCGACAGCATGTCGCTGGCCAAGGCGCTGTCCTCCGCCTATGTGCCCATCTCCGCCGTGCTATTGTCGCCCGAGCTCAGCGAGATCGTGGAAGAAGAGGCCCGGCGCATCGGGGTGCTGGGCCATGGCTTCACCTATACCGGCCATCCCGTCGCCGCCGCCGTGGCGCTGAAGGCGATCGAGATCTATCAGCGGCGCGACCTGGTCGGCCATGTGCGTCGCGTCGCGCCCCTCTTCGCCGCGCGGATGGCGAAGCTGATGGACAACCCGCTGGTGGGCGAGGCGCGCAGCGTGGGACTGATCGGCGGCCTGGCCCTGGTGAAGGACCGCAAGAGCAAGCTGCGCTTCGGCGAGGCGGCGAGGGTGGCCCAGGCCTGCGGCCGCTACTGCCTGGAGGAGGGGCTGGTGGTGCGCCCGCTCGCGGGCGAACGCATCGCCGTCTGCCCGCCGCTGATCATCACCGAGGCCGAGATCGGCCTGTTGTTCGACCGTCTCGAGCGGGGGTTGCAGAAGACGCTCGACTGGACGACGCGCGAAGGGCTGCTCTGACCGGATCGCGATGCCGGTTTTTGCGAGTCGGTCTCAACCAGCCAGCACCAGCGGCGTCACATCGCGGGCATAGACCAGCGCCTGGCCGTGCCACACCTCCAGCCGCTCCGCCTTGGGCAGCTTCATGGCATGGGCCAGCACGCGCGCCTTGCGGTCATCGTCGCAAACTGCCGAGAAAGCGTGCGCCAGCGAACCGTCGGCGCGAAGGTAGCGGATGTCGTAAGCGGGCATGGCGGCTCTCCGTTTCCTGCACTTGTCCCCGCCCCGGCGGCGAGACATTCTCCGGTGTCTTTCGCGCGCCGCTCTTTACAGAGGATTTGCAAGACGCGGGCGCAAAAGTCGAGTGACGTTTCGGTAAAAAGCGCGCCGGAAATTTTCGGAACGATCCCGAGCCTGCCGCGTTTACCGCGACGCGCATCCGGTGATTTCAACATTTGGGGAGTTTTTCATGTCCGCACCTTTTTCGCTTGCGCCCTTGCCCTACGACCAGAGCGCGCTGGAGCCGGTCATTTCCGCCAGGACCCTGTCCTTTCATTACGGCAAGCATCACCAGACCTATGTGGACACGCTGAACAAGCTGGTGGAGGGCACCAAATTCGCCGACATGACGCTGGAGAAGATCGCCGAAGCGACGGCCAAGGCCGCGGACCCCAAGGAGAAGAAGATCTTCAACAACGCGGCGCAGGTGTGGAACCATGATTTCTACTGGCGCAGCCTGTCGCCGGTGAAAACCGAGCCGTCGGGCAAGCTCGCCTCCGCCATCGCGCGCGATTTCGGCGGCACGCAGGAACTGGTCGCCCAGCTCGCGGAAGCGGGCAAGGACCAGTTCGGCTCCGGCTGGGCCTGGCTGGTGTCCAAGGGCGGCAAGCTTTCCATCGAGAAGACCGGCAACGCCGCCACCCCGATGACGGAGGGCGTCAACTGCCTGCTCACCGTGGATGTGTGGGAACACGCCTATTATCTCGACTATCAGAATGCGCGCCCCAAATATCTGGAAGCGGTGCTGGACAAGCTGCTGAACTGGAACTACGCCTCGGAAAACCTGGAAAAGGAGAGCCAGCCGGTCCGTTCCGCCGCCTGATTTTTCCCATTCCCCCTTCGCAAACCCCTTCGCGCCGCACGCGGAGGGGTTTGTTTTTTGCTGCGGCGCATCAGCGATTTGACGTTGACGCACGCGGGAAAGCGGGCGCATGCTTTTGTCATACAAGACGCTGCGGGATTCTCGGAGCAGGACCTGCGGTGGAGAATAAGCAAGCATTCCGCCGGGGGGATTGGGATGACGCGCACCTTCACGATACGGCAGTTGACCAAGGAATTCGGGGTCACGGCCAGGGCCTTACGCTTTTACGAGGAAGAAAATCTGATCGCGCCGGCGCGGCGCGGCCAGACGCGGCTTTACAGCGCGCGCGACCGGGCGCGCATCGCCCTGATCCTGCGCGGCCGGCGGGTGGGGTTCAGCCTGGCCGAGCTGCGCGAGCTGCTCGACCTCTATGAAGGTCCGGGCGGCAGCGCGGCGCAGATGGTCGAGGCGCGGCGCAAGTTCCAGGAGCGCATCGCGGTGCTGGAGCGCCAGAAGCTGGACATCGAGCAGTCGCTGCTGGAACTGCGCGACGGCATCCAGAGCATCGACGCCGCCCTGGGCTCGCAGGCCAGCCTCGTCCCGGCCAATCACTAGGCCCGGGTGGGCGCCGGTCAGCGGCGCAGCAGCCGGTTCAGCAGGCGGCGCAGCCAGCCGCCCGTCTGCACGCGCGCCGTTCCGGCGGGATGGTTGGAAACCAGATGACCAAGCATGGCGTCGCCCTTGATCCGTATACGGTTCAAAGGCTGCGGCCCGTAAGGTTAAGGCTTCCTTAAAGGGGGATCAGGGCAGGCCCGGCGTGCCTAGGCCGCCGCCGCCCAGGGCGCTGCCGCCGCCGGACGGCTGGCCCGGCATCTGCGCCATGCCGCGGCAGGCGCCGAAGCCTTCGCCCCAGCCCATGCGATAGCCGCGATTGGCGCGATAGGCGTCCTCGTCGCGCAGGCGGGTGTCGGCGCGGGGATTGGCGCTGGGGCGGGCGCTGGCGCAGCCGTCGCTATAGCCGGCCTTGTAGTCGGCGGTGGCCCGCAGGGCGCGGGTGGCGCGGCTTTCGAACAGGGCGCACCCGGCCAGAAGCGGCACAAACAGGATCAAAGCGGTACAGGTCTTGTTCATGACGCTGTTTTACCCCGGATTAATCGGAAAGGGCGTTAAATCCGCCGATAAAACAGGACCGCACCGGGTCCGGGGCCAACGGGGTAATGCATGGAAAAGGCGGAATTCGCGCAACTGCGCATCATGCTGCTGTCGGGCAAGACCCATGGGGCGCAGACCCTGCGCTCGGTCCTGTCCATCGTGGGCATCACGCGGATCGTGGGCGTCGAGGATTCGCGCCGCGCCATCGACCTGCTGACCATGGACCATTTCGACGCCGTCTTCGCCGATGCGGCCGCCGCGCCGGTAGCGCATCTCACCTTCCCGCTGGCGGTGCGCCAGACGGAAGGGGTGCTCAATCCCATGCTGCCGGTGTTCGTCTTCCAGGAGCAGGCGCGCCGGCGCAATGTCGAGCAGGCGCGCGACACCGGCGCCACCGATTTCCTCACCTGTCCGATCAGCCCGCGCACGGTGATGACCAAGCTTCAGGCCGCGCTGGTCTCACCCCGGCCCTTCATCAAGGCCCCCGATTATTTCGGCCCCGACCGCCGCGCCAAGGCGCGGCCCGCCTGGCAGGGCGAGGACCGCCGAGTGCGCACGCCCAGGAAGGTCACGGTGCCCAGGTACGGCCCGCCGGGCGACACCGTGCTGGTTTGAGCGCCGGACAGCACGAGAAGAAATTCCCACATCTTCAGGTTGTTTCTTTGTTCTGCCGCCGGACTGGGCGGGACGCGGATTTGGCGCCTATCCAACGGCCATAGAAAAATATTTTCTGTCCTTAAGACCTTTTTGCCTCAGGAAAATTTCCCGATCAAGTACAATCTGGAGTGGATATTCCTATCCTCCCCCTGTTTGGGGAATAGGATAATTGTGTGATGCAGATCTATGGCGTACCGGCGGCGGAGATGCGCGGGGCGACGCGGGGCCGTCCGCGCGCGGCGCGGGCCCGCCAGATCGCCATCCATCTGGCGCGCAGCGTCTTCCAGATGAGCCACAAGCAGCTCGCCGCCGAGTTCGGGCGCGATCGCTCCACCATCAGCCATGCCTGCAAGGTGATACGGCGCCAGCGCCTGGCCGATGGCGAGTTCGATTCCACCCTGTGCTGGATGGAAGCGCATCTGCGCCGCGCCACGGGGCTGCGCCCATGACGCGGCCGACCGAGGAAGAGATCGCGCGCGAGGCGCGCCGCGTGCTGCGCCGCCTGGCCTCGCCGCGCGCGGCGCTGTTCCAGCGCGAGGCCGATTTCGCGGTGGCGCGCAGTGCGGCCGCGGCGGCGGCCTCGCGGCTGGCGCTGGGCGCGGCCTTCGCGGCGGGCGAGAAGCTCCGGCGCGACTATACGCTGGCGCAGCTTGCGCCCCGCATGGGCGTGGACCTCACCGCGCCGGTGGTGGCGCAGGGCGGGCGCGGGCCCGACCGGGAGACGGTGAGCGACATCGCGCTGGCGGCGCGGCAGCGTTTCTCGCGCGCCATGGCGGCGGCAGGGCCGGGGCTTTCCGACCTGGCGTTCGAGGTCTGTTGCGATCTGGGCTCGCTGGAGCGGGCCGAGGCGCGGCGCGGCTGGGCGAAGCGCTCGGGACGGGTGGTGCTGACTCTGGCGCTGGACCGGCTGGCGGCCTATTACGGCCTCACCATCACGCTCCGGCGCGCGCCCATCCGCGCCTGGTCGCTGGACGAGGCGGGCTAGTAGCCGCGCGCCCTCAAGTCCGCCGCGATCTCGGCCTTCACATCGCCCAGGGTGCGGCCCTCGGGCGGGGTGAGGCCGAAGGCGGAAGCAAAGGCGAGGGCGCCGGCGCATGCGGGGATGCCGCAATCCCGGCTCCGCGAGAGACCGCTGGCGGAGTCCGGAATGTTGGCGGGGGAAGGGAGCGATGCGCCGGCGCCCGGCCGGCCCAGGCCCAGATCGGGTTCGTGCGGCGTCAACAGGGACACGATACCGATCGCCAGAAGGGCCCGGAAAATCATAGGAGAGATCCTGCGATGACAACGCGGGCAGCATCGCGCCGGCCCCTTTGCGGGCGGCTGAAGCCAATCGTTAAAATTGCGCGCAACCCATGTCCCCGCGTCTGTTCCCTGCATCGAGGCAAACGCGGGGCTGACGGCTTCGTTGCGCTTCGATTCAAAATCGAGTCGCGATTGAATCGTCTGTGATTAAAATGCGGTGCAAATTGCGCGCATGGGTTAAGACGCAGGCCGCAAAGGCCCGGAAAACGGGGCTTTGCGCTTTACCAAGCGGGCCTTTGTGCGGCTTGACGTTCCCGCCCCGAAGCCGCCGGACTGGTGAAAAGCCGTTTACGCTATCGCCGGAAAGGTGACGGTGGCGGTGAAGCCTTCGCCGGACCGGCTTTCGAGCGTGAGCGCCCCGCCATGCAGCTCGGCGAAGGCCTTGACCAAAGTCAGGCCAAGGCCCGAGCCCTTGGCATGTTCGCTGAGATCGCCCGCCTGCTCGAAGGGCCGCTGGATGCGCTCCAAATCCTTCGGGAGGACGCCGGGGCCATTGTCGGCCACGCGCACCGCCACCTCTGCGCCCCGCCGTTCCGCCGTGAGGCGCACGCGCGCGCCGGGCTGGCAGAAGCTGATGGCGTTGTCGAGCAGATGCCCCATCATGGCGGCGAAGACCGTCTCGTCGGCCTCGATCATCAGGCCCGCGGGGCAGGCGCCGGCATCGAGGGCGATGCCGCGCGCCGCGGCGGCGGCGGCGAAGTCCTGGCCCGCATGCGCCAGCGCCTGGCCAGCGTCCAGCGGCGCGCGGCGCAGGTCGTAGCGTCCGGCTGCCAGCTTGGTCAGGTCCATGATCTGGTTGACCAGCCTCAGCAGATTGCTTCCGCCCTGATGCACCAGCCCGGCATATTCGCGCACCTGCTCGGGGCTGAGCGTGTCGGCCAGGGTCATCATCAGGTCGGAGAAGCCCAGGATGGCGTTGAGCGGCGTCTTGAGCTCATGGCTCATGGCGCGCAGCAGCGTGGTCTTGGCGCTGTCGGCCTCGGCGCTGGCGCGGTCCAGCCGCTGGCTGAGCTCGGCCAGATAGCTCTCCGACTGGCTGCGCTGTTCGGCCAGCGTCTGTTCGGCCAGCTTCAGCGCCGCCTCGGCGCGGGTCTTCTCGGTGATGTCGGTGAAGATCAGCACGCGGCCGCCATCGGCGGTGGCGCGGGAGCGGACCAGATAGACCGCGCCCGCGCGCGTCTTGAAGGTCTGGGCGGAAGCCCCGGCGCGGTGGCTGGCCAGCCGCCGCGCCAGCCAGTCCTCCACCGGCATGTCGAGGGCGATGCGGCCGGAGCGGGCGGCGCCCGTCACCACCTCGGTGAAGGCGCGGCCCTTCAGCTCCTCCAGCCGCACGCCTGCGATATGGGCGTAGAGATCGTTGCCCATCAGGAAGCGGTCGTTGCGGTCGTAGAAGGCCACCGCGTCGGCGGACAGCGCCACCGCTTCCTCCAGCCGCGCCAGATGGTGGCGCGCCTGGGTGACGTCGCTCCACAACAGCACGGCGCGGCCCTGGCCGTCGCGGCGGGCCTTCAATTCCAGGATACGGCCGTCGGAGAGCGCCACGTCCATCGGCGCGAAGGCGCCGGGCTGAAGCTGCGCCAGGCGCAGCGCGATGAAGGCCTCGTCGCCATGGGGCCGCGCCGCGCGGGCGACGGCGCCGCTGGCCAGCTCGCGCCGCACCAGCTCCTCATAGGTTTCGCCCACCAGGCGGGCCACCGGCGGCAGGGTGGGGAAAATGAAATTCAAATGCCGGTTGGCATGGATCAGCCGGCCCTTGGCGTCGAAGATGGTGATGGCGATGCGCAGCGAATCCAGCGCGGACAGAAGATCGTCCGTCTGCGGATCGTCCCGCCATTGCTGCGATGGGGCTGCCAAGGCTACGGCCTCTCAAGGAGGGCGGTACTTTGCCGCCCGGCCCCTTGCTGAAAGGTTAGGCCGATGCCTTCGTTGCCGATCTCCTAACGCGCCAGGCCCGTCTTCAGCTTTCGTTAAAGGTTGCGCCCTGAAATGGCGGGGAAGCGCGCCGGAAGCCTTATGAGCATCAGAAAACAGGGTATCGAAAAGGTTAAGGCGGCCCTGGGGCTGGCCGGGCGCGCGCCCCCGCCCCCGCCCCTTCTGCCGGGCCCGCCCTTGGGGGACCTCGTCACCCGCCATGCCCCGGACGGGCGCATCCGCGCCGCCGGGCCCGCCGGGTTCGCGCTGCTGGGGCGGCTGCCCTGCGAGCTGGAAGGGCTGACGCCGCGCGACCTCGCCCATCCCGGCGACCTGCCCGCATTGCAGGCCCTGTTCCGCGCCGCCAGCTATCACGGCCGGGCGGGCCGCGCCCAGGCGTGGCTGCGCCACAAAGAGGGCCATCCGGTCTGGACCGAAATCTGCGCCACGCCCACGCCCATCGCCTCCGAAGGCGGGGGCGACATCGTGGCGGTGATCCGCGACATCGGCGCCTGGAAGGCGGAAGAAGCGGCGCTGAAGGCGGCGCGCGACGCGGCGGTGGCGGCGACCCATGCCAAGTCGCGCTTCCTGGCCGATATGAGCCATGAGCTGCGCACGCCCCTGAACGCCATCATCGGCTTTTCGGAGGTGATGGCGCGGGAGATGTTCGGGCCCCTGGGCAATGCGCGCTACCGGGAATATGCCGGGCTGATCCAGGACAGCGGCACCCATCTTCTGGACCTGATCAACGGCCTGCTCGACATGTCCAAGATCGAGGCGGGCAAGTTCACCCTGCAGGAAGAAGTGTTCGCGCTGGAGGATGTGGCGGAAAGCGCGCTGCATCTGGTGCGGCTGGCGGCGGAGCGCGCGGGCGTGGCGCTCGGCATGGCGGTGGCGGAGGGCGCGCGCCTGGCCTTCGCCGACCGGCGGGCGGTGAAGCAGATCCTGGTCAATCTTCTCTCCAACGCCATCAAATTCACCCCGCCCGGCGGCGAGGTGGCGTTGAGCGTGGGACGAGAAGGCGCGGGCCTTGTCATCGCCGTGGCCGACACCGGCATCGGCATCGCGCCGGAACATCTGGCGCGGCTGGGCAGGCCCTTCGAGCAGGGTGCCACGGGCAAGGAAGGCACCGGCCTCGGCCTGTCGCTGGTGGCGGCGCTGGCGGCGCTGCATGGCGGGGAGATGGCGATCCATTCGGCGCTGGGCGAGGGCACACGCGTGACCGTGCGCCTGCCGCGCGCGGGCGTGGGGACGGGCGCCGAAACCGCCATGCGGTTTGCCGGGGCGGCGTGATCTCCTACAAGGGGGCATGGAAACCACGCCCCGCCTGAAAGCCGGAATCTTCGTGCGCGCCCTGATCCGGCGCGCCGAGGTCGCGGGCGCCTCGGCCTTCATCCTGCGCAAGGGCGCGGAAGAGGCGGGCGCGGTGATCCTGAAGGTCGCGCGGCTGGACGGCAGCGTGCTGGTGCTGAACCAGGTGCGGCTGGGCGATGGCCGCCTGGCCTGGGCCAAGGCGCTGGGGGACTGGGTTTCCGAAGATCGCGCCGCCGCCTGGTGTGACAGGCAGACGACATTCGATCCCGACCTCTGGATCGTGGAGATCGAGGACCGCGCGGGCCGCGCTTTCGTGGACGAGGAAATCGTATAGCTCTAGGGTCTGGCGATGCCGCCCGATCATCCGCTGGCGCCTTTCGCGCCGTTGCTGCCCTTCCTGCCGCTCCTGATCGTGCTGCCGATCCTCTATGTCCGCATGCGCAAGCTGATGCGGCCGCAGCCTCTGAAATTGAAGCGCCTGTGGATACGGCCTGCCATTCTGGCGGCGGTGGCGGCGCTGGTGGTGTGGGCGCCGCGGCCGGGCATGACGCGGCATTTCACGGCTGGCGAATGGGCGATCCTGCTGCTGGCGGGCATCATCGGCGCGGTGGCGGGCTGGCATTTCGGCCGCAGCATGACGATCGAGGTGCATCCCGAAGACGGCACGCTGATGGTGCGGGGCGGCCAGGCGGCGATGCTGATCCTGCTGGCGCTGATCCTGGGGCGCAGCAGCCTCAATGCCGGATTGCAGATGGGCGGAGCCTGGCATCTGGATGTGCTGCTGATCACCGATGGCTTGATCGTCTTCACGGCCGCCCTGTTCACGGTGCGCAGCATCGAGATGTACTTGCGGGCGCGGCGGGTGATGGACGCGGCAAAATGAGCGAGGTGTTCTTCGCCTTCCTACGGCTGGGCCTGACCAGCTTCGGCGGCCCGGTGGCGCATATCGGCTATTTCCATGAGGCGTTCGTGGCGCGCCGCGGCTGGGTGCGGGCGGACGCCTATGCAGCCATTGTCGGCTTCTGCCAGTTCCTGCCGGGGCCGTCCTCCAGCCAGGTGGCGATGGCGCTGGGGCTGGAGCGCGCGGGCTGGCGCGGGCTGATCGCGGCTTTTATCGGCTTCACCCTGCCGTCGGCGCTGCTGATGGCGCTGTTCGCGCTTTTCCTGGAACGGCTGGGCGGTGCGGCGGAGGCGCCCTGGGTGCATGGCCTCAAGCTGGCCGCCGTGGCGGTGGTGGCGCAGGCGCTGTGGCTGATGGCCAGGACCCTGACACCCGACATGCCGCGCCGCGCCCTGGCGCTGGTCGCGGCGGCGATCGCGCTGCTGCTGCCGGGCACGCCGGGGCAGATCGGTGCGATCGTTTTGGGCGCGGCGGCGGGAGCGCTGCTGCTGAAGGCGGAGGCGAGCGCCTCCTCCCCGATGCGCGTGCCATGGCGCGCGCCGCTGCTCTTGGCGCTGTTCGTGCTGCTGCTTCTGGCGTTGCCTTTGCTGCCGTCTTTCGGCCGCGAGGTGGCGCTGTTCGAGGTCTTCTACCGCACCGGCTCGCTGGTGTTCGGCGGCGGCCATGTCGTGCTGCCCTTGTTGCAGGGCGCGCTGGTGGAGCCGGGCTGGATCGGCCGCGACACGTTCCTAGCCGGGTATGGCGCGGCGCAGGCGATGCCGGGGCCGCTTTTCTCCTTCGCCGCCTTCATCGGCATGGCGCTGGGCGGTTGGCCGGGTGCGCTGCTCTGCCTGCTGGCCATCTATCTGCCGTCGCTGCTGCTGGTCGCGGGCGGCTGGCCGCTCTGGCGGGCGGTGTCGCATCGCCCCGGCCTGCGCGCGGCGCTGGCGGGCGTTAATGCGGCGGTGGTGGGTCTTCTGGCGGCGGCGCTCTACGATCCGGTCATCACCGGGGCGATCCGCGGCTGGTCCGACGCGCTGATCGCGGGCCTGGCGCTGCTGCTGGCGTTCCGCGTGCCGTTCTGGCTCCTGGTTCCGGCCTGCGCGCTGGCGGCGGCTTTCGCGGCTTGGTTGCACTGACGGCGGGGGGCTGCTAACCCCCGCGCGTTATGACCCGCACCCCCGCCAGCGAAGCCGCGCGCCGCAGGACCTTCGCCATCATCTCCCATCCCGACGCCGGCAAGACCACGCTGACCGAGCATCTGCTGCTCCTGGGCGGGGCGATCCATGCCGCGGGCCGGGTCAAGGCGCGCGGCGAGGCGCGGCGCGCCAAGTCGGACTGGATGAAGATCGAGCAGGAGCGCGGCATCTCCGTCACCTCGGCGGTGATGACGTTCGAATACAGGAACGCGGTCTTCAACCTGCTGGACACGCCGGGCCATGAGGATTTCTCGGAAGACACCTACCGCACCCTGACGGCGGCGGATTCGGCGGTGATGGTGATCGACGCCGCCAAGGGCATCGAGGCCCAGACCCGCAAGCTGTTCGAGGTCTGCCGGCTGCGCGACATCCCGATCATGACCTTCGTCAACAAGATGGACCGCGAGGCGCGCGATCCCTTCGAGCTTCTGGACGAGATTTCGGACCAGCTCCAGATCGAGACCGCGCCGATGATGTGGCCCTGCGGCATGGGGCTGAATTTCCGCGGCGTGCAGGACCTTTCCAGCGGCAGCTTCATCGCCTTCAACGAGGCGGTGCCGACAGAGGAGGAAGCCGCCCGGCTGGAAGAGGACGTGCTGCTGGCGCGCGAGGGGTTGCCGCGCTTCGACCTCGCCACCTATCGCGAAGGGCATCTGTCGCCGGTCTATTTCGGCTCGGCGCTGAAGAATTTCGGGGTGGAGCAGCTTCTGGCCTCGCTGGCCGAGCATGCGCCGCCGCCGCGCGCCCAGGCCGCGCTGGGGCGGGCGGTGGAGCCGGGCGACAAGGAAGTCACCGGCTTCGTCTTCAAGGTGCAGGCCAACATGGACCCCAACCATCGCGACCGGGTGGCCTTCCTGCGCCTGGCCTCGGGCGAGTTTAAGCGCGGCATGAAGCTGAAACAGTCGGGCACCGGCAAGACCATCGGCGTGCACAATCCCATCCTGTTCTTCGCCTCCGAGCGCGAGACGGTGGACGAGGCCTGGCCGGGCGACATCATCGGCATCCCCAACCATGGCGTGCTGCGCGTCGGCGACACGCTGTCGGAATCGGGCAATGTCGTCTTCACCGGCATCCCCAACTTCGCGCCGGAGATATTGCGCCGGGTGCGCCTGGCCGATCCCATGAAGCAGAAGCATCTGGCGCGGGCGCTGGAATCCCTGGCCGAGGAAGGCGTGACCCAGGTCTTCAAGCCCGCCATCGGCTCGCAATGGATCGTGGGCGTGGTGGGGGCCTTGCAGCTCGATGTGCTGAAGTCGCGGCTGGTGGCGGAATACGACCTGGACGCGGATCTGGAGCAGGCGCCGTTCGACACGGCGCGCTGGCTCTCAGGCGATGCGGCGGAGATCGAGAAACTCGCCGCCGCCAACCGGGGCGGCATGGCCGCCGACCGTGACGGCGCGCCGGTCTTCCTGGCCAAGAGCGCCTGGGAAGTGGGCTATGTCGCCGAACGCTTTCCCAAGGTGAAGCTGCTCAAAACCCGGGAGCGGCATGAGGTGCATGCGGAAGGCTGAAAACCGGCCTTCCGCCGTGGCTGCCGCGAGCGCAGCGCCCCATTTCGCACTGCGGTATCGTTTCGGGCACCTTTCGTCCTTCTGTCCGAGGGATTAGGCTTTTCCCAACGCGATAATCCGGGGAAACGCCATGAAGACGAAGACCATCCTGCTTGGCCTGGTGCTGCTCGCCGCGCCCGTGCTCGCCCAGCCCCGGACCTCCTATTCGGTGCCGCCCATCTCGGGCCCCGCCGCGAACGGCTCGCCCGCCTGGTCCTACAAGCCCAGCTTCCCCGACCCCACCGGCCACACGCTGGTGGACCCGGACGGGACGGTGCATGTGGTCAATCCGCGCCCCAATCCCAGCCCCATCCGCGCCACTGACGGCGTGCCGGGTTGCCAGCGCTCCGTCATCTGCGGGCGGCGCGGCGGCTTTCCGCGCAGCCAGATGATGCGCGTCTACTGGGACACGATGCCCGGCTGGACCTATGACTATGGCTATGTCGTGCCGCGCGGCATGGGCGGAGTGCCCTCGGTGGGGCTGGATTCCAAGGGCAATCTCTGGGTCTTCCAGCGCCGCGCCCCGGGCGAGGCCCAGTTGATGAAGTTCGATCCCAACAAGAAGCTGATCCTGTCGGTGGGCGATGACGTGATCGGCCACCGCTCCAAGGCGCATGGGCTGGCGGTGGACAGCGAGGACAATGTCTGGATCACCGATGCCGGTCTTTCGACGGTGCAGAAGATTTCGCCGGACGGAAAATTGCTGCTGACGCTGGGCACCAACGGCAAGCGCGGCGACTGGGACGAGAGCCGCAATCTGCGCCTGCTCTGGCAGCCGGTGATGGTGGCCTTCGGGCGCAACAACGACGTCTACATCGCCATGGGCCATGCCAATGAAAGCCCCAACGATGTGGGCAATGACGATCCCGACAACAATATCGGCGCCGCCCGCATCCTGCACCTGACCCGTGACGGCAAGTTCATCCGCCAGTGGTTCGGCAATGAAGTGGGGATGGGCAAGTTCAACGACGCCCATGGCCTGGCGGTGGACCCCAAGACCGGCGATGTGTGGATCGGCGACCGCGAGCAGTACCGGATCGTGATCTATTCGGGCGACGGCAAGTTCCTGCGCACCCTCCAGACGCGCAACCTGGTCTGCGCCCTGCATTTCGATCCTGAGGGCAATCCCTGGATGGGCAGCGGCCAGGACGGCCAGTATCTGAAGCTGGACCGCGACGGCAAGGTGGTGGGGGCCATCGGCAACGGCATGGGCATCGGCCCCGGCCAGCTCACCGAGGCGAGCTATTTCGTCTTCGACAAGCAAGGGAATCTCTACACCGGCGACACCAGCGTCAGCCGGGTGACGGTGTTCAGACGGCCGCGTTAGGGCTGCGCGACCATCAAAAGAGAAGCTATTCGGCTGCGGCAGGATGCAGCTTCGCGCCCCGCCACGCGCGCGGGAGCGCCAGCCCAGCAGGCTGCGAAGCCCGGCTTCGCAGCCGTCAGCGTTAGGCTGCGCGACCATCAAAAGAGAAGCTACTCGCGCCCCGCCACGCACGCAGCGTCCGCGCCGCGTCCAGCGTGGCGATGCGGTCATAGGCCGAGAGCCGCTCGCTCGCCTGGGCGCGGGGGCAGGCCAGCAGCGCCAGGGTGGAATAGGCGGCGCGGGAAAGCCCAGCGCCCTTGCAGGCGATGGCCAGCGCCTCCCCGGTTTCCTCGTTGAGGATCTCGGTGGCGCGG
>Ga0182741_1004578_pt1 | contig 13519 bp, 11 predicted proteins | sample eDN5th37CBELigOP_FD_128874 | JGI IMG/M metagenome (GOLD analysis project Ga0182741, IMG submission 128874) | Enriched Organic Plus compost microbial communities from Emeryville, California, USA - eDNA 5th pass 37_C BE-Lig OP (version 2) (version 2) ...
CAGCACCACGCAGTCGGTGGTGCTTTCGAGGATTTCCTCCAGCCGCTTGGCGGCCTGCCTGCGTTCGGTCACGTCCAGAACCGAGCCGACATAGCCGATGAACTCACCGGCGGCGCCGTAGCGGGGCTGGCCCACGTCGATGACCCAGATCCAGTCGCCGCGGGCGCGCAGGCGGTACTCCGCCTGGAACGGCTTTCCCTCCGCGCTAGCGGCGGCGTAGTCGGCGGCCACGCGGGCGCGATCGTCGAAGTGCACCGCTTCCAGCCATCCGTGGCCGAGGGCGTCGGCGACGTCCTGGCCGGTCACCTCGCCCCACAGGCGGCTGACGAAGGTGGTGTTCCCCGCCGCGTCGGTGGTCCAGATCATGGCGGGGGCGGCGTTGGCCATGTCGCTGAAGTCGCGGGAGCTCGCCAGCAGCGCGGCCTGGGCGAGCCGGTGATCATGGACGTCTTCCAGCGTCCCGTACCAGCGAACGACCTGGCCGCTCTCATCGCGGCGAGGCGCGGCCCAGGCGCGCACCCAACGATAGTCGCCATTGGCCATGCGCAGCCGATATTCGGTGTCGACAGGCTCGCCGCTCCTGAGCGCGCTTCCCCAGACGTCAAGCGTCCGCTCGACGTCCTCCGGATGCACCGCCTGCAGCCATCCGACCCCGAGCGCCTGCTCGGAGCTTAGTCCGACGCGGGTCTCCCAGACCGGCCCGACCTCGAGGATCTGGCCCTCCGCGTCCGCGGTCCAGGGGATTTGCGGGCTCAAGGCCACGGCGTAGCGATGGTGCTCTTCGGCTTCCCTGAGCTTCGCCTCGGCTTCGCGGGCGGCCGTCACGTCAACGAAGGACGCCAGCAGAAGCGGCTCGGCGGCCCCCGGCAAGCGCAGCAGGCGCTTGCGGGTGAGCAGCCGCCAGACCCGCTCATCGTCCGGGGAGACCACGGTCTGCTCGTAGTCGGCCCCTTGTCCGGTGGAGAAGACCTGCCGATCGATGGCGATGTGACTCTCGCCCTGGGCGCCTGGAAACAGATCGAGGTCGGAGCGCCCGACGATCTCCTCCCGGCCCCGCCCGAGCAGGGCCAACAGAGGCTCGTTGAGGACCAGCCAGCGGTGATCGCTATCCTTGATGGTGGCGGGATCGGCCATGGCGTCGACCATGGCCTGCAGCAGTTCGGCGCACTCGCCGTCGAGCAATGATGGAGAAGGGGCTGGGCCTTCTTCGGACGGTGCTTGCAACTTGGCCTTCGAGCCGCTCGGCATGGTTGATGATTGCGACGCTTGGAACTTTTCCGAGCTTACATGCGAGTCGAAAAACGCGCGCTGAGACAGAACGATGCACTTCAGGTGGTGAACTGCCAGGCTCACCTGCAAGCATCCACAGAAAGGTGCGCTTCAGGCGCGGACGACGCAGCGAAAGCCGACGTGCGAGGTGGAGGTGTCGATCGGCTGGGCGTGCCGCGCGGCCGGGCGATAGCGCCGGCAATAGGATGGCGCACAGAGGTGCGAGCCGCCCTTCAGCACCTTGCGGGGGATGCGGATCTCAGGTTGGCGGGGATCGAAGCTGGCATCCCGCCGCGCGCCGCAGCAGGACGAGACCGGCGCGTCGGACGGCGTGGACCACCAGTCCTTCGTCCACTCCCAGACATTGCCGATCATGTCGTAGAGGCCATAGCCGTTGGCCGGGAAGACGCCGACGCGAGAGGTCCGGAAGGCGCGGCCCGGCTTCTTGCTGCGGTAGGGGAACTCCCCCTGCCAGGTGTTGGCCATGATGCGGCCGCCGGGCTCGAGCTCGTCGCCCCAGGCGAACTCGGCGTCCTGAAGCCCGCCCCGCGCGGCGAACTCCCACTCGGCTTCGGTGGCGAGATCCTTGCGGGCCCATTGCGCATAGGCCTCGACGTCGACCCAGCTGACGTGCACCACCGGGTGGTCCCACAAGCCGGCGATGTCGCTGCCTTCGCCCAGAGGCGTCTTCCAGGTGGCGCCCCTGGTGAACCGCCACCAGGCCGACATGTCGTCCAGGGGGACCGGCCCGTCGGTCGGGGTGAAGACCAGGGAGCCGGCGTAGAGCATTTCGGGGAGTGCGCCCGGATAGTCGGCTGGATCGGGCGGAATCTCGGCAAAGGTGGTCCAACCGGTCTCGCTCACGAACCGCGCGAACTCCCGGTTCGTGACCGGACGCTTGTCGATCCAGAAGCCTTCGACCTCGACCACGCGCGAGGGACCCTCTTCCGCGTAGTGATGGTCCGAGCCCATCCGGAAGACCCCGCCGGGTATCCAGACCATGTCCCGAGGGGATGTCGACGATCGGGCTGAAATCGCGGCCATCATGACGCTTCCTCATTCAGCCGAGCTGCGGCTGGTGAGCGCGGGTGCGTATGAACCAGGCCTTATAGACGGCGCCCTGGATCATGCTGACCAGCAGGTAGAGCAAAACCGCCGCGGTGACGCGCTTGTCGTCGAAGGCGGTGTTGGCGATCAGCATGGCGATCCCGGGGTGGCGCACCGAGCTGGCGATGGCGAGAGTGGCGCGATCGAGGGGCGCTGGTCCTCCGAGCAGATGGCCGCCCGCCAGGGTTGTTGTGACGAGCACGATCATCGCCAGGATCGTCCCGTTGCCGACCAGGTCCCACAGCGCCCGCCAAACGCCCGCCAGGATCGGCAGGAACACCAGGACGACCAGCAGCATGCTCAGCTTATAGACCCAGGGCGCGGCGCGCTCGGCGAGATTGGGCACCAGCTTGCGGATGACCATGCCGATCGCCAGCGGGATCAGCACTCCGGTGGCGACGGTGGCGGCTATGGTGCGGACGGGCAGGGTGGCGTCGTGGCCGAAGATGCGGGCGGCAAGGTCGAAGACCAGCGGCACGGCGACGATGGTCAGCAACGCCATGGCGACGTAGACGCCGTAGGCGAACTCCTTGCGCGCTCCGATGTTCAGCTCCTTGCCGGGGACGAGCGGGGGCACAGGCGAGATCGCCATCAGCATGAGGCCCGCCTTCACCACCGGCGCGATAGGCAGGAACCAGACCAGCAACGCGGCCGCGAGCGGGGGGATCACCTCGACGGCGACCACGACACGGCCCAGGAGGCCTGGACGTCGGATCACGTAGAGGAGGTCATCGACCGTCGCCCTCAGGCCCACTGTGAGAACCAGGCCCGCCAAGCTGAGTGACAGCAGGAGCGGCAGGATTTGCTTCAGGGTTTCCATGTTTACGACGATCCTCGCTGCCGAAGGCGGAGATCAGGGCAGGGATTTCACCATGTCGGCGACCATGGCGTTGAGGTTCGCCTGGTCGGCGTCCTCGGCGTCCACGCGCTTTTGCGAGGTGGCGCGCCAGGCGAGCTTGCCGCTGGCGCGGTCGACGAGGTCGAGCATCATGGCGCCTTCCACGTAATCGACGTGCCGCACATCGACATCCATCGGTGCGCCGTACATGCCCCAGCCATAGCCGCCGATGCAGCCGCGGATGCCGCAGGCGACGACCGGCGCAGGCCTGCCGAAGGTGTCGACCTGGGTCTCCGTGCGGTTCTGGAGGCCGACGTGGTACTTGACCAGGAGCGCGGCGGCGGAGGATTCGGCCTGCCGATAGCCCTTCGCCGCCAGGGCGCTGTCCACGGCGTTCTTGATACGGCCGCGGATGATGTCGTTGTCGATCCGCGGATCACCGGAGCCCGGCTGCCCCTCGGGCGCCCAGGCGTAGGTGGAGCCCGGAACCACCGCGACGGTGTCGCCTTGCAGCACGGAGACCTTGCCACCGGGGCTTTCGCAGGCGGCGAGGGTCAGGCCCGACGCGGCCAGGCTGAGGACGAGACTGGTGGTTTTCACGAGATCACCGAACATCTCAGCGGCTCCTTTTCGAAAGATCGCGATCCCGCGATCGTCGCCGATGATCTTTCGCCCTCGCCCAGGCAGGGACAATCAGGTCAAACCCTTGGCCGGGCCGCGGCCTCGTGGGGCTCCTCCCCCCCGAACACTTCGAGGTCGCGTTCGAGGAAGAAGTTCAGGGCTGTACGAATGAAGGCGATCGCGGCCAACTGGCCTATGTCGTCCCAGCTGGGCGCGACGGCGGTGCGTGCGATGTCGGCTGCGAGGGCGAACTCCAGAGCGAGAATGATCGAACGTGCGAACCGGACCCAAACGTGGCGGCGTGCCTTCTGGACGTTTGCAGGACGAGTGATCAGAAAGCGGACCGCGAGATACGTCGCCTCGACGGCTCCGAAGGCGATGCACAGGATGCACAGGAGCTCGGCGGCGATCGCCACGTGCAGGGCCACCCTTTGAAGAAGCTCTTCCATGCGGCCAACCACAGCGGGGCCTCGGCCCCCCCGCCATCAGGCGAAACCCGGCGCCGCGGCTCGGCGAGACCTGGCGCCTTACCGGCCGCTCCGCCACCACGTAGGTGATCCTGCGACGATCGAAGCGAATCGCTTCATGGCGAAGGTCCTCGGTGGGCGAAATCCACGGGCGGAGAAGTCTCGACGACGCGGTGAAGAGCCGGCGGCCTCCAGCCGTTGGTGAGCGCGCCGGGCCGGGGCCAGAAGAGGCTGAGGCGCAGTTGCAGCCGTCCTGCCGGCGCCTTGATCGCATTCGTCGTGTTCGGCTGCGGACCTTGCGAGATGCGCACGCGCATCGAGCCGTCCGCCTCGGCGACGGCCGCGCGGCTGTCGAGTGCGGCGCGCATGCTTTCGCCCGCGCAGATCAGCGTCCAGAATCCGTCTGCTGGCGGAGCATCTCCGGGACCGAAGACCAGTTCGTAGCTGCTTGTCCCCGAGAGGCGGCGGCCGTCACTGTCGCGGTCGCAGATCAGGATCAGCACGTCCTCTGGCGCCGGCGCCCCGAGCGTCGCGATCCTCGGCCAGACCGAGCGGGGAGCGGGGCCATCGTGGGCTTGTCGCCAGCCGAGAGCCGGCGATGCGGTCCGCGCCTCCTTCAGCCGCGCCATCACATCGGCCAGTCCCTGTGCGATGGCGTCCTTCAGCGCCGGAGAGCCCGGCATCTGGAACGGCGTTCCTCCAAGGTTGAGCCGGGCCAGAGCTTGACGCTGCGCCGGGGCGAGGGGCGTGGGAAAACGCGCGAGAAGGCTCGAGAGGCGATGGAAGTAGCGGTGCGGCGGGAGCGTTGCGACCAGGTCGATCGGCGCTTGCAGAGGCGGCTCCACCTTGCCTCGCGGCAAGGGGTGGTTTGCCGCGGAGCTCACTCGAATTTCCGACGCGAGCCGCCGCGCGGCCTCCAGGTCCTGCTCAGAAGCCGCAGCAATTCGGACTACGAGCCAGACAAGGTCGGTCGAAGCCTGCCACGAGTCGCCCGATGGCGTCTCGCCCGGTCGGGATAGGACAAATCGTGACGGCGTCGTCCGCGTGCCTCGCGGAGGGGGCATCCTGCGGCCGTGCGCGTCGAAGACCGATACGGACCAATACCGATCGCCAAGGCCCGGGAGATCGATGCGGACGGGACCGTCCCGGAGGTCGGCCCAGATGCTCGTCGCGGTGGTGAGCGGGTGTTCACAGGCGAGGCCAGGGGCGATCGACCCCCCATCGATCGGCAAGTCGAGCGTTCTGTTCGCGCCGACCGGGTGAGTGCGGCGGATAGCGTCCACGAGCAACAACGGAAAGCCGAAACCTGCGGCTTCTGCGGCTGCGCTGCGCGCGTCTGGCGGGCTGAGGCCGGCCTGAACCATGCAGCGTCCTCCCTTCGGGGGGCAGCCTTTCAGCGCTCGTGGGGGTTCGCCATCAGGTCAAACCCGCCGTTCGACCTCGCGCAGATCGGATCAAGCCTGGATGAGATTGTGCTTGATGCCGAACCGCACGAACTCGGCCGCCGTACGCACTCCGGCCTTGCGCATGGCCGCGGCGCGATGGCTTTCGACCGTCTTCACGCTGATCTTCAGCTTGCGCGCGATCTGCTTGTTCGAGTTGCCCTCGGCGATGAGTTGGGCGACCTCCAGTTCACGCATGGTGAAGCTCTCGAGGCGGGAGCGCTTTCGATCGCTCACCGCCGCCTCCAGCAGCAGTTCAGACACGAAGGAGGAGAAGTAAGGGCGGTTCGACCCCAGAGCGGATATGGCTGCCTCCAAGTTCTGCTCGCTTTCCGTTTTCAGGAGGTACCCCCGGGCGCCGGCCGCCAAGCCGCCGCTGACCGTCTCGTCATCGTCGTGCATCGTGAAGAGCAGCACGTTGGTCGCCGGGGATTCCTGTTTCAGCCGTCGGGTCACAGCCAGGCCGTTCATGAGCGGCAGGGAGACGTCGATGACCGCCACGTCGGGCTTCGCCGCCCGAGCGAGCTCGATCGCGGCCTGGCCGTCGGCGGCTTCTCCGCAGACTTCCCAGCCGGGATGGCCTTCGATGATCTCCCGGATGCCGCGCCGGACGACTTCGTGGTCGTCCGCAATGAAGACCCTCAACATTCGTCACCTCGGGTTTGATCCTAGGGAAATACACCCACGGACTTAGTAATTGCATCCGGTCGAACCCTGATATACGAATCTGAAGAAGTTTACTTATGGTTGCGTGTCTCGGCGCAGGGCGCAGGGACGGAGCATCTTCGAGAACATTCGCTCTTGGATGCTGGAGGTCGACCATGGCGCTTGTTCAGGTGAAGGCCGGCCAAGCGCGCCGGTCGCTGGTGGCGCGGGGTAAATCCCTAGGCCTTGCTTTGGCCTTGGTGGAAAGTCGCGCTGACGAAATAACCATCGTCTCGGCCGATCCGGCGTTCAGAGCCGCATCCGGCGCATCGGAGCCGGTGCTCGGACGCAGGTTCGACGAGATCTGTCCGGCGCGGGATGCGATCCGACTTCGCTCCTTGGTTGAGCGTTGCCTCGCAGCTGGAGTTCCTGGCCGGATCGAGGGAATTTTTCCTTGTACGGAACATCCGGGCGGGCGGCGCGCCTGGGTCTTGCCGGTCGACTGGTCTGAAGGCGAGACGCGCCAGGCGACCCTCTCGATTTCCTCCCTCTCGTCGTCACACCAGCAGACCGCCCGGAGCGAGGCCCTTTTCGATCAACTCGGCACGATCAGCGCCGGGATGCTCTACATCTACGATCTGAGCCAGCATCGCACGCGCTACATCCACCCCCATCTGGCCGAAGTGCTCGGATTGGCGCCGGAGGGGGCCACGCTTCACGAAGTCCAGGACCGCGTGCATCCCGACGACCTGGAAACCCTGGCCGGGCACATCGCCGAGATGGCGGCGCTGAAGGATCACGACGTCGCCGAAGCAAGGGTTCGCATGCGTGGCCGCGAAGGCGAATGGCGCGTGATCGGATCTCGCGCCCGCGTATTCGTCAGAGCCGGGAACGGCAAGGTGCGACGGGTGATCGGCGTGGCGTCCGACATCACCGAGGGCGTGGCGCAGGCCGAGGCGCTGGCGCGCGCCCAGGAAAATTTAGCTCGCGCCGAGGCCGAGGAGCGCCGACGCATCGGACGCGAACTGCACGACTCCACAGCCCAGCACCTGCTGGCGATCCGCCTTTCCCTCGGCGCCCTGGAGCGGCGCGTGAGGTTCAGCAAGGAGCACCAGCCGATCCTGCGGGATATTCGGGAGGCGTTGGCCGCCGCGCACCAGGAGATCCGCGCCTTCTCCTTCGCGTTGCATCCGCCCGCGGCCGAAGGCCGGCGGCTTCCTGAGCGTCTGCAGGCTTTCGCCGACGGTTTCGGACGCCGAACCTCTCTGGCCATTTCCCTGAGGGTGGTCGGCCGCGAGCAGGCGATGACTCCTGGTGTGGAGACGACGCTTTTCCGGATCCTCCAGGAAGCGTTGATGAACGTCTATCGGCACACCTCGGCCTGCCGTGTTGAGGTCACCCTGACCTACCGCGACGAGGAACTTCTGCTCGAGGTAGAGGATGACGGCGGAGGCCTGGGGGACAACGCTATGCCGAGACTGGAGGAGGGGACCGGCGTCGGGCTCGCCAGCATGGAGAGCCGGCTGCTCGAGTTCGGCGGACGCTTGCGGCTGGAGCAAGGGATCGGCGGTCTAAGGCTGCTCGCCCGCATTCCACGGCTGGCGGAGCGGGAGCCGCCAAGTCGACACATGCCCTCATCTCGGACAGAGCTCTGGTCGGAGGAGAGGTCCTTCGGCGCGCTCGAAGGGTCTTCGAAGGCGGCGTCGCTTCCATCTTGAGGCGCAGTTCGCAATCCAGATCCCGCGCCGGGACGAATCTTCCATCTTAACCGCTACGGAACTTCGTCAGCGTTCGATCACTAATGGTTAAGGCCTTGAGGGCGCTCGCGCGGCATGCAGCTCTCCCGGCGGATCGTTACGCGTCTTTTCCTGCGTCCAATACGGCGCGTTTTTGCGCCTTCCCGCCCTGTTTTTCGGGTCGAGCGGGAGTGAGGGATGAGCATCGGAGACCTTAGCCGTCACACGGACGGCCGGCCCTCCCCAGGGCCGGCGGCGAACGGCGCTGCGCCCGCGCCGTCGAGCCGGGAAACCGAAGAACTGGCCGCCCTCTATCGCTTCACCGACCGCCTGTTCCGCGCCGACTCCGAAAAGGACGTCTATGAGGCCGGCCTGGTGGCGATCACCGAGGCCATGCAGTGCGATCGCGCCTCCATTCTACGTTTCGACCAGGAAAACGTGATGCGTTTCGTCGCTTGGCGCGGCTTGTCGAACGGATATCGAACGGCCGTGGACGGGCACACGCCCTGGCGCCTGGGGGATCGCGACGCCTCGCCCATCACGGTCGCCGACATAGATGAAACCAACGAGCCGGAGAGCATCAAGGCCGCCATCCGCTCCGAAGGCATCACCGCCCTGGCCTTCATCCCGCTGATGATCGGGGGCCGGGTGATGGGGAAGTTCATGACCTATTACCCCGCGCGGCGCGAGTTCACCGCTCATGAGATCGAACTGGGGCTGACGATCGCACGGCAGCTCGGCTTCAGTCTCGAACGCATGGCCGTCGAGGCCAGCCTGCGCAACGAGCGCGAGCGTCAGCAACTGCTGCTTCGCGAGATGGACCACAGGATCCGCAACCTGTTCACGGTGATGATCGGCATGGTGGCGCTCAGCGCGCGCGACGCGCGCAGCTCGCGTGGGCTCGCCGAAACGCTCCAGGGCAGGATCGGCGCCCTGGCCAAGGCCCATGCCCTGACGCTGAGCGGCGGAGAGGCGCGGCGGCGCGAGGGCGCCACGCTTCATGCGCTCATCCGTTCGATCCTGGCGCCCTTCGAGCTTTCCGAATCCAAGCGCGTGAACTTGTCGGGGGCGGACGTCGGGCTGACCGACGAGGCGGCGAGCGCGTTCGCCCTGCTGCTCTACGAGATGGCGACCAATGCGGCCAAGTATGGCGCCCTCTCCCGCGAGGAAGGACGTATCAGGATCCGGACGGCTCAGCGGGACGGAAAGCTCAATCTGCTGTGGAGCGAGTTCGGCGGACCGCGGCCGGCCAAGACGGAGGCCGAGGGATTCGGCTCCAAGCTGGCGCGCCAGGCGGCCGAGCGTCAACTGGGTGGGCGCTTTTCGACCCGCTGGCGACCGGCGGGCTTGGCCATTCGCCTCTCGGCGTCGATGAAGCGCATGGCGCCCGATGCCGCGCGCGAAGGCTGACCTTCAGACGGCGAATTGCCCGAGGCCGCGAAGCCGCGTTAGGATCCAGCTATGATCCTGACCGACAAGCCCGTCGCGATCGCGGCCGACCATCGCGGCGTCGCCTTGAAGGCGCGGCTGAAGGACTGGCTGCTCGCCAAAGGCCATGTGGTGAAGGATTGCGGCGCCGACAGCGGCGCGGAGCGCGTCGATGCGATGGACTATGCGCTGCGGCTGGTGGAGGAAATCAAGGCGCATCGGTCCGACTTCGCCATAGGCCGTCGGTGTGTCGATCGGAGCCTGGTTCTGAGCCGTGGCGGTCGGGCCTGCGGGCCCGGCGATCGCCGGCAAATGAATGTGAAGGCTGCGGCGCGCCAAATCCTCAGATGGCGCGAGCGCGACCCTCCCAGTATGGCGCCCTCACCTTGTTGCGCTGGATCTTCCCGGCCTCGCTGCGAGGCAGGCTTTCGACGAAATCCACGCCTCGCGGAACCTTGTACTTGGCGATCGCACGGGCGGCGAAATCGAGGATGTCGCGCTTCAAGGCTTCGGTGCCCTGGACGCCTGCTCGCAGCTGAATGACCGCGCGGACTTCTTCGCCCCACTCGTCGTGCGGGATCCCGACGGTGCAGCTGTCCTCGACGGCCGGGTGCTTGATCAGCTCGTTGTCGATCTCCTGGGGATAGATGTTCACCCCGCCGGCGATGATGGTTTCGGCGCTACGACCGGTGAGGAACAGCCAGTCGTCTTCGTCCAGATAGCCGATGTCGCCCATGGTGAAGTAGCCGTCGCGACGTCCCGCCTCGGTCTTGGCTTCGTCCTTGAAGTACTCGAAGCCACCCTGATCCTTGAGGCTAAGATAGATGGTTCCCGGAACGCCGGGCGGCGCTTCGCGCCCATTCTCATCGAGGATCTTGGCCGCGCCAGGATGCGGGCGGCGCCCGACCGTGCCCGGCCGTTTCAGCCACTCCTCGCTCGTGACCGTGAAGCCGACGCCCCCTTCGGAACCGGCGTAGTATTCGTAGAGCACAGGCCCCAGCCACTCGATCATGGCGCGCTTGACCTCGGGCGGGCAGGGCGCTGCGCCGTGCGTGATACGGCGGATCGAGGAGAGATCGTATCTGGCGCGAGTCTCCTCGGGCAGGGCCAGCATCCGCTGGAACATGATCGGGACGAAGTGGCCCCGGGTGACCTTCTCGTCCTGCATGACCTGGAGCACCCGCTCTGTGTCCCACTTGTCGACCAGCACCGTGGGGACGCCGTTGTTCAGGGCGCGGCGGATGTCCCCGGCGAGGGGCGAGGCATGATAGGCGGGCCCGGTGCAGATGTGCTTGTCGACGGACCGGTCATAGATGGCGTCATAGCCGCCGATCGCCTGGGCGCCGGGCTTGTACACCCCCTTGGGCCGGCCGGTGGTGCCGGAGCTGTAGAGCATGGTCGAACCGCGCACCGGATCGTCGATGTCGGAACCCGCATGGGCCTCGATCGCCTCGTACGGAACGAAGCCGGCGGGCGTTTGGTCGATGGCCACCCGCAACCTCAGCCGCGGGCAACTGGCGGCCGCCTGTACGGCGCCAGCCAGGCTCGTCTCCACGAACAGCGCCTTGGCCTCGCAATTGTCGATGACATAGGCCATCTCTTCGGCCTTGAGGTGCCAGTTCACCGGGGTGAGGCGAAAGCCTCCGCGCAGGGCCGCAAAGAGGACCTCCGGAAACTCCACCCGGTTCGAACAGACGATCGCGACCGCGTCGCCGGCCGTCAGGCCATAGCTGCGCATCAGTCGGACCAGCCGATTGGCGTTGCGGTTGAGCTCGCCGAAGGTGCGCCGCCGCCCGTTCAACTCCGAGACGGCGACCCGCTCGGGTTGGATCTGGGCCCAGACCGCCGTGCACATGCCCGACTCCACCGCCGCATCCACCCGCGCCTTGATGTCGTCGTCGGCAAGCTTCGCCTGCTCGATCATCGCGTTCCTCCCTTCGCGTTGTCTCGGAGCTTCTGCGCTCGGGTCAGCCCCAGAGCGGCGAGGACGCCTTCATGGCGCGGATCATGAAGGTGACGGCCGCTACGTCCTGGCCGGTTTTGGCGTCGGCGATGTCGACGTCGTACCAGGCGTTCTCCGTCCTTGGGCTCTCGGTCAGTTTGCGCATGGTGGTGCGGCCGACATAGTCCCGGTCCGCAAGGAGCGGGCCCTTGAGCTGCCGCACCTCCAGCCCGCCGAAGAGGCCGACATAGGGCGTCCTCGCCTTGGCGAGCACGAAGGGGCGGCTCATGTGCGCCAGGCGAACCGCGAAGGCCGGCGAAAGCGCGCCCTTTTCGTCATAGATCGGCAGCCGCTCGGTGATCCGCCCCAGGCCCGCCTCGTAATCGGCCTTGGAGACGCGCATTGGGATGTCGGCCGTCGTCTCCCCGGGCGACAGATCGGCATAGATCCGCAGGCGGCCGGGCTCGGCGGGCGCCTGCTCGGCCATGCGGCGCGCGATCTCGGAGCCTCCGTCGGACCCCTTGGCCGATGCGGAGCCGACGCAGATCTGCTGACCTGTCCGGTTGACCATCCGCAGCGCGGCTCGGTCGGCTTCCGGCTGAACGATGGCCTGGACCTCCTCCCGATCGACGGTCGCCTGGGTGAAATGAAGGGAGATGTCGCCCGTTTCGAACCACGCCGCGCCATAGAGCTCGACCAGCAGGGGAACGAACTGGTCCATGTGCACCGAGCCGGGAACGGTGCCGCCCTTGAAGCCGAGCTTCGAGGCGACCTCGTCGTTATGAATCGAGGCCGTGGCCTGCTGGAAACCGTTGTGGGGCGCGCGGTAGGGACCGACCAGCGCGTCTTGGGCCTCCTGGGTGGTCATTGGAGCGCTCCCTGCAGGCCCATCATCTCTTCGAAATTGGCGCGGTAGAACCGGTCGCGGTCGTCTTCGCTCAGGCCCTCGAAGGTGCGTTCGAAGCGCCCGATCGGATCGTTCGTGCCCTCCGGATGGGGATAGTCGCTGGAGAACATGTAGAGGTCCGCCCCGCTGTCGCGGATCAGGTAGCCGGTGTCCTCTCCAGGGAACGGCGTGAACTTCACGTGCCGCCGGATGATCTCGGAAGGCTTGGCCGACAGTTGCTGCAGATAGGGGTCGGTGCGACCGAAGGAGCGGGCGCCCATGTCCATCTGGCGAAGGAAGCCCGGCACCCAATAAGCGCCGTACTCGATGACGCCGCCGCGCAACTCGGGCTGCCGATCGAAAAGGCCGTCATAGACCAGCGCGCCGAGGAACATCTCGGCCGAATGGGGCAAGGCCACATAGTCCTTGAACCGGAGGTTCTCGCCGCCTCCGTGCAGGTCGGGCGACTTGGGCTTGCCGTTGTTGACATAGGCGGGCGGCAAGGTGCGCGAGCCTGCGCCGATGTGAAGGACGAACGGAACCTTCTTGGCCGCCAGCAGGGCCCAGAAGGGATCAAGGTCCGGATGCCCCGGCGAGCGCTCGCCTGCGGGGGAGGACGGAACCCAGATCGCGCGACAGCCCAGGGCGATGGCCTCTTGCGCCTCTTCGAGGGCCCTGGCCGGGTTGTCGAGGGGGACATAGGCGACGCCGAGCAAGCGCGGATCGCCGCAGAAGGCGGCCATGGCGCGATTGGCCGCGCGCGCGCCGGCGTAGAGCACCTCTTCCTCGCTGCTCGTCCGGAACGGACGGAGCGCCGAGGTGGGAAAGACGAGTTGGCTGGCGAAGCCTAGCTCCTCCAAGGCGCGAACGCGCTCGCCGGGATCGAAGGCGCCGTAGGCCAGGCGACCCTTGGGGCCGCCGATCAGCCCTTCGATAACCTTCTCCTTGGGCGCTTCGACCGGCGGTCGCGTGGAGGGCGGATCGCGGCGCAGCAGCCGGTCCTTCATGGCTCCGTCGGCGAAGGGGACCAGCCAGTCGGCCGGCTCCATCACGTGGCTGTCGGCGTCGTGAAAGACGCGCCCGGCGGCGTAGGGCATCTCGTCTCCTCCTTATTGTTGACATTGACACTATTATATCG
>Ga0182741_1004580_pt1 | contig 13516 bp, 9 predicted proteins | sample eDN5th37CBELigOP_FD_128874 | JGI IMG/M metagenome (GOLD analysis project Ga0182741, IMG submission 128874) | Enriched Organic Plus compost microbial communities from Emeryville, California, USA - eDNA 5th pass 37_C BE-Lig OP (version 2) (version 2) ...
CACGATGCTCGTGCTCGACGGCCGAGGATGCCGGTGCGGCCGGCAGGGCTGCGTCGAGGCCTACGTCGGCGCCGAGGGCATGGTGCAGACGCTCGCCGAGATCGACCCGGACCACCCGGCGGTGGCCGAGCACATGCAGAGCGACTTCGTCGCCGCCGTCGCCGAGGGTCTGCGCCGCGACGACCCCGCGCTGCAGCAGCTGGTCGAGCGCACCGCGCACTACCTCGCCGCGGCGCTCGGCGACCTCGTCAACATGGTCAACCCCGAGCACATCACGCTGACCGGGTGGACCGTCTGGCAGCTCGGGCGCTGGCTGGTCCCCGCCACGCAGGAGCGGCTGGAGGCGCAGGCGCTGCCCGGCTCCTACCGGGTCGTCACGCTGGCGAGCTCGCAGGTCGAGGGCAACATGGTCGCGCTGGGCATGGCGACGTTCGCGCTCGAGGCGTTCCTTCTCGAGCGCGGCCTGCCGAGCCGCGTCGACGTCGGCCGCGGCTGAGCCTCGCCCGGCCCGACCGTGTCGGGGCGCGGCGACCCAGCACTGGTGCGCTCCGCGCCGCCCACGTATCGTCCCGGCATGCGCGTCGAGGTCCTCATGTTCGACGGCGTCGCGGACATGGACGCGACCCTGCCCCACGACGTCTTCTGCCGCGCCCGGCTGCTCGGTGCCGACGTCGAGTCGGTGCTCGTCACGTCCGACGGCGCGAGCGAGGTGACCGGCTGCTACGGCACCCGCTACGCGGGCCTGGTCGGATGGACGCCCGAGCGTGCCGACGTGCTCGTGGTGGCGGGCGGCTGGATCGAGCGCGACGCCGAGGGCCCTCTGCCCGGGCGGATCGCGGAGGCGAAGCGACGTGGCGGCGACGGGCTCGTGCTCGCCGGGTCCGACTCCGGGGCGCTCTACCTCGGGGCGGCGGGACTGCTGCGCGGCCGCCCGGCCACGACGCACCGCCCGGGCCACGCGATGCTCGCGGCGTCGGGCGCCGAGGTGATCGACGCCCGGATCGTCGACGACGGCGACCTCGTCACGAGCAGCAGCGGCTGGCTCGCCGGCATCGACCTCGCCCTCTACCTGCTCGAGCGCGAGCTCGGCGAGGCCCGCCTGGCGGTCGAGATCGAGCGGTGGATCGGCCACGACCGGCGTGGCACGGTGTGGCGCGCGGACCCTCCCGCCGACCGTCGTCAGACGTAGACGGCGCGCAGCTCCCACGGGCGCAGCACGCCCGGCTCGGCACCCGCGCCGCCCTCGGCCCCGCCGGGTGCGTCGCCGGCGCCGTCCGGGTAGTTGCCGATCAGCAGCCGGCCGCCGTCGAGCGCTGCGAAGGGGTCGCCGGCCGGAAGCCGCAACGGGTCGCCCGAGACGTTCGCGACGACGAGGAGCCGCTGGTCCCCGGACTCGCGCACGAACGCCCACAGCCGCTCGTGGTCGGGCTCCAGCAGCCGGAACGAGCCGGTGGTGATCACGTCCTCCGCCTTCCGCAGCGCGATCAGGCGCTTGTAGAAGGACAGCACCGAGTGCGGGTCGTCCTGCTGCGCCGCCACGTTGAGCCACAGGTGGTTCTGGTGCACCGGCAGCCACGACCGCCCGGTCGTGAAGCCGGCCTCGGCGTCGCCGTCCCACTGCATCGGGGTGCGCGCGTTGTCGCGGCTCATCCGCGCCATGCTGCCGAGGATCAGCTCCTCGGGCAGACCCATCATCGTCGCGATCTCGTAGGCGCGGGCGGCCTCGACGTCGCGGTAGTCCTCGGGGCGGGCGAACGGGTAGTTCGTCATCCCGATCTCCTCGCCCTGGTACACGAACGGCGTGCCCTGGTGCAGGTGCAGCACGCCGCCGAGCAGCGTCGCGGACTCGCGCCAGTAGCGGACGTCGTCGCCCCAGCGGGAGACCACGCGCGGCTGGTCGTGGTTGTTGAGGTAGAGGGAGTTCCACCCCTGCCCGGCCAGCATCTCCTGCCACCGCGCGAGCGACGCCTTGAGCGCACGCAGGTCGAGCGGCTGCGGGTCGTACTTGCCGAGCGCGCCGTGGTCGACGTCCATGTGCTCGAACTGGAACACCATGTCGAGCTCGCGGCGCGCGGGGTCGGTCGCCAGCACCGCCTGCTCGGGCGTGACGGCGAGCATCTCGCCGACGGTGAGGAACGTGCGGTCGGGGTAGGCGTCGAACACCTCGCGCCGCATCTCGGCGAGGTAGCGGTGCAGGCCCGGGTCGTTGACGACCATCTCGAGCTGGTTGCCCTGCTCGGCGTCGGGCAGCCCCTCGGGCTTGGAGATGAGGTTGATGACGTCCATGCGGAAGCCGTCGACCCCGCGGTCCAACCACCAGCGCATCATCGCGTAGACGGCCTGCCGGACCGCCGGCTCCGCCCAGTTGAGGTCGGGCTGCTGCGGGGTGAACGAGTGCAGGTAGTACTCGCCGCTGACCGGGTCGAGCTCCCACGCCGAGCCCAGGAACACCGACGACCAGTTGTTCGGCGGCAGCGTCGCACCCGGGTCGTCGGGGTCGGGTCGCCCCGGCCGCCAGATGTACCAGTCGCGCCTGGGGCTCGCCGGGTCGCGCGACTCCTGGAACCAGGGGTGCTGGTCGGAGGTGTGGTTGACGACGAGGTCCATGACGAGCCGGAGACCGCGCGCGTGCATCGCCTCGATGAGCTCGTCGAGGTCGGCCAGCGTGCCGAACGTCGGGTCGATCGCCTGGTAGTCGGAGATGTCGTAGCCGTTGTCGACCTGCGGAGAGACGTAGACCGGCGACAGCCAGACCGCGTCGACGCCGAGCGCGGCGATGTGGTCGAGCCGCTGCAGGATGCCGCGGATGTCGCCGATGCCGTCGCCGTCGGAGTCGGCGAAGCTGCGCGGGTAGACCTGGTACACGACGGCGCGGCGCCACCACGGCTCGGTGCTCACGTCCCCGAACCTATCCAGGAACAGCCACCTCGGTGGGCTCGTCGCGACGCAGCACGACCACGTCGGTCGGGCGCAGCGTCACACGGTCGCCGACGGCGTAGCGGCGCCCGGTGAGCACGTCCTCGCCCGCCGCGTGCAGCGGCACCGTGACCTCCGCGGGCCCGTGGTGCAGCAGGAAGTCGACGACGGCGCCCGACGGCGTCACGCGCGTCGCCAGCTCCAGGCCCTCGATCTCCGCGTAGGGGCCGAGCAGGCCGTGGCGGGCGAGCGCGCGCCGCACGACGTGGGTGACGCCGGGCTGGTCGAGCTGGGTGCCGACGTACCAGACGTGCCCCTCGCCCCCGTCCGCAGCCCTCACCCGGTGCCGGGTGACCGCGGGCGCCTCGGCGTAGAAGTCGGCGCGGTAGCGCGCCATCACCTCCGCCCCCTCGGGCACGAGCACCTCGAAGACCATGCGGCCGTCGACGACCGGGCCGCCGTCGAACGCGACCGGGTTGCCGACCGCAGGCTCGGCCGCGTCGGTCTCGGCGACCCGCACGCCCGCCAGCCCCGCGAGCGGCCCGGGCACGTCGGCGAGGAAGCGCCGGTCGTCCTCGTCCACGCGTCCGGACAGGTAGCCGGTGAGCACGGTGCCGCCCCGCTCGGCGACGCCGCGCAGCCGCGCGGGCAGGTCGCCCTTGACCATGTGCAGCAGCGGCGCCGCGACGACGTCGTAGCCGGACAGGTCCGCCGTCACGGGCACGACGTCGAGCTGCGCACCGGCGTCCCAGAACGCCCGGCCCCACGACAGCGCGGTCGGGACGTAGCCGATCAGCCGGTTCGGACCGTCGGCCATCTCGACGGCCCACCAGGAGTCCCAGTCGACCAGCAGCGCGCACCGCGCCGGGGTGCGGCCGCCGAGCACGAGGTCGCCGAGCCCCTCCAGCTCGGCGCCGAGGCCGGCGACCTCGCGGAACGCCCGCGTGTCGAGGCGGCCCGAGTGGTCGAGCACCGCGCCGTGGGTCATCTCGCACGCACCGCGCGAGGCGCGCATCTGGAAGAACAGCACCGAGTCCGCGCCGTGCGCGACCGCCTGCCAGGACCACAGCCGCATCACGCCGGGCCGGCGCACCGGGTTGACGTCGCGCGACGCCGTCACCGTCGGGGTCTGCTCCATCAGCCAGAACGGCGCCCCGTCCTTGAGGCCGCGCACCAGGTCGTGCGTGAGCGCGGTGCGCCAGGGCTCGTCCGACCGCGGCGGGTAGTTGTCCCAGGACGCGAAGTCCAGGTGCGGCGCCCAGCGGTGGTAGTCCAGCGGCTCGAAGAAGCCCATGAGGTTGGTCGTCACCGGCAGGTCCGAGTGGGCACGGATCGCCGCCTTCTCCTCCGCGAACTGCCGGATCGCGTTGTCGGTCGAGAACCGCCGGTAGTCGAGCGTGATGCCCTGGAACGCGGTGTAGCGGCGGTCCTTCCAGTGCTCGGTGAGCGCGCTGGGCGGCTCGATCTCGTCCCAGTCGGTGAAGCGGTGCGACCAGAACGTCGTGCACCAGGCCTCGTTCAGCTCCTCCAGCGTGCCGTAGCGCTCGCGCAGCCAGGCGCGGAACTCGGCGGCGCAGAGGTCGCAGTAGCAGGCGCCGCCGTCGCCCCCGTACTCGTTGCCGACGTGCCACGCGACGACGTTCGGGTGGTCGCCGTAGCGCTCCGCGACCTTACCGGCGATGCCGGCGGCGAGGCGTCGGAAGGCGGGCGAGCTCCAGCAGGCGTTGTGCCGCTGGCCGTAGCGGTGCTTGCGCCCCTGGAAGTCGACGCGGGTGACCTCCGGGTAGGCCCGCGCGATCCACGGCGACAGCGCGCCGGTGCCGGTCGCGAGGCAGATCCAGCGACCCGCGTCGGCCGCGCGCTGCACGATCTCGTCGAGCACCGTGAAGTCGTAGACGTCCTCGGCGGGCTGGGTGAGCGACCAGGCGAACACCCCCAGCGTCACGGTCGTGATGCGGGCGGCGTCGAACGCCTCGTGGTCGAGGTCCCAGACGTCCTTCGGCCACTGCTCGGGGTTGTAGTCGCCGCCGTAGGCGACGTGGTCCAGGCGAGGCAGCCGCGCCGGCGTCGGCGCCGGAGCGGGGCTGCGCAGCGGCGGCACGACGACGGCGCCCGGCTCAGTCATGTCGGGTGTACCTCTCGGTGACGTGGGCCACGAGCGGTCGCGCCATCAGCGCGAGCAGCGCGACGAACGCCCAGGCGAGCAGCAGCAGCGCGATCTCCGACCACAGCAGCACCGCGCCCGCGACGACCAGCAGCGACAGCACGCCGAGGCTCAGGCGCCACTGGGGCACCAGCGCGGCCACCGCGATCCGTGCGGCGTCGCGGGTGCGGAGGTGGAAGGAGGCGGTCAGCACGACCATGTGACCCGACCACACGGCGACCGCCGCGGTCACCAGCAGCAGGGCGGGCAGCAGCGCGGCGCCGCCGTCGACCGCGTCGAGGTGCACGAGGTTGAACGTGAGCACCGCGAGCAGCAGCACCGTCGGCAGCCACCACAGCAGCGTCGCGCGCACGTCCCGCAGGTACGCCCGCACGAACGGCCGGGCGGGCGACAGGTCGTCGTCGCGCCGCCACGCGGCGCTCGCCGCGACACCGGCAACCAGGGCTGGCCCGACCGGCGCGAGCGCGAGCACCGCGAGTGGCAGGTTGGAGGGGTGCCGGTCCAGCAGCAGCGCGACCACGAGGCCGGGCAGGCACGCGAGCACCAGGAGCACCTCGAGGACCGCGAACCGGTACACCCAGGCGGCACCGCGCGACAGCGGGCCCCGCCCGACCTCCCCGACCTGGCCGACCGGCGTCGCGCCCCGTGCCTCACCGCTGCGTGCCACGGCCGTCATCCTCGCGTGCCTCCCTGGAGCGGGCCACCGGCCGGGTGCACGGGGCACCCGGCCGGCGGCGGGGCGTCACTGGCGGGCCAGCGCCGCGTTGTAGGTGTCGACGAGCTGGGTGGCCCCGAGGCCCTCCATCTCCGCGACGTAGGCGTCCCAGTCGCTCAGCGGACGCTGCCCGGTGATGAAGGCGGCCGTGGCGGCCTGCACGGCGTCACGCAGCTGGCTGTCCAGCAGCGACGTCGTCTCCAGCTCCATCTCGTCGAGCCGGGCCGCGGGTGCCACCGGCATGATCTCCTTGCTCGCGAGCACCTCCTCGGTCCAGGTGGCGATCTCCTCGGTCATCACCGACTGCAGCAGCTCCTGCGAGGAGCCGTTGGCCAGCAGGAACACGCCGTTGCTGTAGCCGAAGTCGGTGTTGAGCTTGCGCTCGGCGTCGGGGTTGAGCGCGTTCCAGCCGATGTCGTCCAGCAGCGTGCGCGTGCCGTCCTCGGCGCGGGTGTAGGTCTCGCCCTCGACACCCCACTGGGCGAACTCGATGCCCTCGTCGGAGTAGTAGAGCCAGTCGACGAACTGCAGCAGCGCGAGCAGGTTCGGGCTGTCGGCCACCTCGCTGCTCAGCATGAGACCCGACGACAGCTGGCTGCCTGCGAGGTAGCTGCCGTACGGCCCGTCCGGGATCGTGATGAGCCTGATCGGGGCGTCCACGCCGGCGTCGGCGAGCTTGGTGCGGTACTCGGCGATCACCTGGGTGTTGCCGGAGATCGCGGCCGCGTCGCCCGAGACGAACTTCTGCACGGCCTGGTCGTCGCTCTGCGTGACCTCCGGGTCGAGCAGACCCTGCTCGACGAGACCGTGGGCGTAGGTGAGCAGGTCGCGGTAGGCGTCGGACCCGCCGGTGAAGACGAACTCACCGGCGTCGTGGTCGTACCAGGTGTTGCTGTAGCCCCAGCCCGCGCTGGTGCCGAACGTGGGCGCCATGACGTTGAGGAACGAGCCGAGCGTGGTGGTGTCGGTCCAGCGGTCCGACATCGCGTAGCTCAGCTCCGGGTTGGCCTCCTTGACGGCGGCCAGCTGCTCGGCGAACTCGTCCCACGTGGCCGGATCCTCGGTGATGCCCGCGTTCTCGAACAGGTCCTCACGGATGACGACGGTGTACTGGACGTCGGGGACCTCGCGGATGCCCGGCAGCATGTAGATCTTGCCGTCGGACTGCCGGAGGGTCTCGATCTCGGCCTCGAGCCCCCAGTCCTGCACCTTCTGGGTGAAGTTCGGCATGTACTCGAAGTAGTCCGAGACCGGCAGCAGCGCACCGCCGCTGACGAACTGGGTCTCCTGGCCGGGGTAGGTGACCGAGATGATCTCCGGCGCGTCGCCGGCGGAGACCAGCAGCGCCTTCTTCTGGTCCCAGTCCGCCAGCGGCACGACCGTGAGGTCGAACGTGACGCCCTGGTCCTCCTCCAGGTGCTGGAAGACCGACCAGTCCTCCTGCACCGGGTAGTTCGGGTGATCGCGGTACAGCAGCGAGAAGTCGATCGGCTCGGTCGCCTGGAAGGTGACGCCGACGTCGTAGTCCTCCATCGCGCCGACCATCTGGCTCTCGTCGATGAGGGCCGGCTCGGCGGAGCCGTCGGGGCCGTCGGTGCCCTGGCCGCCGTCACCCCCGGACGAGCATGCCGTGAGCACGACGGCGGCCGCGGCGAGTGCCGCCGCTCCCGTCATGCGCCTGCGGGTCAGTGCCATGGTTTCTCTCCTTCTGGTGTCGACGCCGTCGTTCGACGTCCGGGTGGGGGCGCGCAGCAGGCGGCGACGGTCAGCCCTTGACCGAGCCGAGCATCACGCCCGAGACGAAGTACCTCTGCAGGAACGGGTAGAGGCAGATGATGGGCAGGACCGTGAGCAGCATCGTGACCGCCTGGATGTTGGCGCCGATCTGCACGGCGTCGGCGCCCGCGCCGCCGGTCACCTCCTGCGACCCGGTGGCCGCCGCGATGAGGTTGCGCAGGTAGACCGTCACCGGGAACAGGTCCTTGTCGTCCAGGTACAGGAACGCGCTGAACCAGGAGTTCCACAGCCCGACCGCGTAGAACAGCGTCATCGTGGCGATGACCGCCTTGGACAGCGGCAGCACGATCCGGGCGAAGACGCCGTACGTCGTCAGGCCGTCGATCGTCGCGGCCTCCTCGAGCTCGGTCGGGAAGTTCTCGAAGAACGACTTCATGACGAGCAGGTTGAAGATGCTCAGCGCCCCCGGGACGACGACCGCCCACATCGAGTTGCGCCAGCCGAGGAAGTTCGCGACGAGGATGTAGTTGGGGATCAGGCCGCCGCCGAAGAACATCGTGAAGACCGCGATCCCGATGAAGAACATCCGGCCCTTGAGGTACGGGCGGCTGATCGCGTACGCGTAGGTGCTGGTGATCGCCATCGCGATGACGGTGCCGACCACCGTGTAGACGACCGTGTTCTTGTAGTTGGTCCAGAACATCGGGTCGCTCATCACGGCCTGGAAGGTCGTGGTGTTGAAGCCGCGCGGGATCAGGTTGACGTTGCCCGCCGCGATCTGGCCCTCGGAGGAGAAGGACTTCGCGACCAGGTTGACGAACGGGTACAGCGTCACCAGGCAGATGACGGTCAGCACGGTCGCGTTGACGACGCGGAAGACCCGGTACCCGGTGCTGTCCTTGACCGTGCCGCCCGCGGTGCGGACGGCGACGATGTCCGGCGTCTTGGCGAGATCGGTCACCACAGCGAGGCTCCAACCAGTCGGCGCGAGACGACGTTCGCGGAGAGGACGAGGACGAGCCCGATCACGGCCTCGAAGAGACCGATCGCGGTGCCGTAGGAGAACTGCGCCGACTGGATGCCGACGCGGTACAGGTACGTCGAGATGACGTCACCGGTCGAGTAGATGAGCGGGTTCTGCAGCAGCAGCACCTTCTCGAAGCCGACCGCCATGAACGACCCGATGTTGAGGATCAGCAGCACGACCATCGTCGGGCGGATGCCGGGCAGCGTGATGTGCCACGTCTGCTGCCAGCGGTTGGCGCCGTCGATCCGCGCGGCCTCGTACAGCTGCTCGTCGATCGTGGTCAGCGCGGCGAGGTAGAGGATCGTGCCCCAGCCGACCGTCTGCCACACCTCGGAGGAGACGTAGACGGTGCGGAACCACTCCGGCAGCTGCATGAAGGGGATCGCGTCGCCTCCGGCCGCCCGGACGATCTGGTTGATCGTGCCGTCGAGCGAGGTCAGCTGGAACACGATGCCGGCGACGATGACGATCGAGAGGAAGTGCGGCAGGTACGAGATGGTCTGCACCACCCGCTTGAACCGGCGCGACCGGAGCTCGTTGAGCATGAGCGCCAGCACGATCGGCAGCGGGAAGCAGATGAGCAGCGTCAGCGCGCCGAGGATGACGGTGTTCCAGAACACCGACCAGAACGCCTGGTTGTTGATGAAGGCCTCGAAGTAGTAGAAGCCCACCCACTCGTCGCCGAAGATCGAGCTGCCGGGCCGGAACCGCCGGAACGCGATGATGTTGCCCGCCATCGGCAGGTACCGGAAGACCAGCAGGAACAGCACCGGGGCGACGAGGAAGGAGTAGAGCCGCCAGTCCCGGCGCAGCGCGCGCCGCCACGTGTTGGCGCGGACGGGCGGCGGCGCCGGCGTCGGCTCGACGCCGCCGACCGCCACCTCCGCCACGCGAGCCTTCGTCATGCTCATCCGACGGTCACCTCCTCGGTCGTGCGGCCGCCCGCCTCGACGAGGGCCGAGGCGAGCAGGGTGCGCGCGGGCCCGACCCGGCGACGCTCGCCCACGAGGTCGAGCGCGACCGTGCGGTGCACGTCGGCGCTGGAGCGGGCCACCAGCAGCTCGACGGCGCCGGGCTCGACGACGCGGGCGCCGTCGCGGCCGGTGAAGGACGTCAGGTCCGCGTGCACCCGGAACGTGACGCTCGCCCGCCCGCCCGGCGCGAGCGTGACCCGCTGGAAGCCGAGCAGCGCCACCTCGGGCCGCGCGACCTCGGCGACCGGGTCGTGCAGGTAGAGCTGCACGACGTCGGCCACCTCGCGGTCGGCGTCGTTGGTGAGGTCGAGGCGGACGCTCACCTCGCCGTCGACCGGCCAGGTCTCGTCGTCGCAGGTCACCTCGCCCCACGTGAGCTCGGCGTAGGAGAGCCCGTGCCCGAAGGGGTACAGCGGCGTCGGGTCGATGTCGGAGACCGCGGTGGCACGCGCGAGCGTGGGCGCCAGGTACGTCGCCGGCTGGGAGCCGGGCTCGCGCGGCACGCACACCGGCAGGTGGCCGGAGGGGTTGACGGCGCCTGTGAGCACCTCGGCGATCGCGCGCCCGCCGAGCTGGCCGGGGAAGAACGCCTGCACGTGCGCCGCCGCCGCGGTGAGCGCACCGAGCGCGTACGGGCGGCCCGAGACCACCAGCACGACGACCGGGACACCGGTGCCGACCAGCTCCTCGACGAGCGCCTGCTGCTCACCGGGCAGCCGCAGGTCGGGTGCGTCGTTGCCCTCGCCGGAGGTGCCGCGGCCGAACAGGCCGGCCTTGTCGCCGACGACCACGACCGCGACGTCGGCGCCACGGGTCGCCTCCACCGCCTCCGCGAAGCCGTCGCGCCCGGGTGCGGAGACCTCGCAGCCGCGCGCGTGCACGACGCTGCCCGGGTGCACCGACCGCAGCGCGTCCAGCACGGTCGGGATCTCGATGCCCATGCCCGCGTCCGGGTGGTGGATGCCGACGTGCGCGGGGAAGGAGTAGCAGCCGAGCATCGCGTAGGGGTCGTCGGCGAGCGGCCCCACGACCGCGACCCGCGCCGAGGGCGCCAGCGGCAGCGCGGCGCCGTCGTTCGCGAGCAGCACGACGGCCTCGCGGGCCAGCGCGAGCGCGGTGTCGCGGTGCGCCGGCGGGTCCAGGTCCGGCGTGCCCTCGACCTCGGGGTCCCAGTCCGCGTCGAGCAGCCCGAGCTCCGCCTTCTGCGTGAGCACCCGCAGCAGCGCACGGTCGACCAGGGCCTCGGGCACCAGGCCCGTCCGCACCGCCTCGATCAGCGGCTCGCCGTACGCGGCGACCGAGGGCAGCTCGACGTCGATGCCCGCCGTCAGCGCGAGCGCCGCCGCCTCGCCGTCGGTCGCGGCCACGCGCTGCAGGGTGCGCAGGAACGCCACCGAGAAGTAGTCCGCGACGACCGTGCCCTCGAAACCCCACTCCCCACGCAGCAGGTCGGTGAGGAGACGCTCGTCCGCGGCCACCGGGACGCCGTCGACCGCGGCGTAGGAGTTCATGACCGACCGGGCACCGCCCTCCCGGAGCGCGGTGAGGAACGGCGGGTGGAAGACGTCGGCCATCTCGCGCGGCCCGGCCGACACCGGGGCGTGGTTGCGGCCCGCGAGGGAGCCGGAGTAGCCGGCGAAGTGCTTGAGGGTCGCGACGACGCCGCTGCCCTCGAGCCCGCGCACGTACGCGGCGCCGATCGCGCCGACGAGGTAGGGGTCCTCGCCGATCGTCTCCTCGACCCGCCCCCACCGGAGGTCGCGGACGACGTCGACGACCGGCGCCAGGCCCTGGTGGACCCCGACCGAGCGCATCGAGGAGCCGATCTCGCCGGCCATCCGCTCGACGAGCGCGGTGTCGAACGTCGCGCCCCACGACAGCGGCACCGGGTAGGCGGTGGCACCCCACGCCGCGAAGCCGGCGAGGCACTCCTCGTGCACCTGGGCAGGGATCCCGAAGCGGTTCGCGGCCATCACCTGGCGCTGCGCGCGGGCGAGCGAGCGCGCACCGAGCTCGGGGTCGACCGGCGCGGTCCCGAAGGGTCGCGTCAGCTGCCCGAGGCCGTCGTCGACGACGTCGGCGAAGGAAGGCCCGTCCTGCGTCATGTCGCCCTGGTACGGGGCGACGTCACCGCCCGAGGCGTCCGCGCCGACCCACAGGCCCACGAGCTGGCCGACCTTCTCGGGCAGCGTCATCGTGGCGACGAGGGCCGCGGCGCGCTCCTGGGGCGGCAGCTTCGCGTCGTTCCAGGGGCCCCGCAGGTGCGCCTCCGCTGCGTCGGACGTCGCACCGCTGACCGGGTCGGACATGCATCCCCACCTCGTCGTGTCGAACCTTTCGATATCGGCTCCGATATCTTCGATAGCACGTCACCGTAGGGATGCGGCCGCCCGCCGTCAAGAGCCGCCCACCTGGCAGAACGCTACGAAGCGTCGGTCATGTGCCACGCACCCGGGGCCGCTATGCTGGCCGACACTTTCGAGAAGGGTGGTACGCATGGCGCGTGGTCGGGCCACGATCGCGGAGATCGCCGCGGAGGTCGGCGTCTCGGTGTCGACGGTCTCGAAGGTGCTCAACGGGCGCTCCGACGTCGCCCCCGGCACCCGCACGCGGGTGGAGCAGGCGCTCGAGCGCCACGACTACCGCAAACCGGTCGACCCCTCGGCCAACGCGCGCCCGCGGCTGCTCGACCTCGTGTTCCACCAAGCGAACAACCTCTGGTCGCAGGAGATCATCCGCGGCGTCGAGCTCGTGTGCGGCCCGGCCCGCATCGGGGTGGTGCTCTCCGAGCTCGGCGGCTCGCACCGGCCGCCCACCGAGTGGATCGACGACGTCATGGCGCGCCGCCCTCTCGGCGTGCTCATGGTGCTGGCCTCGCCCGACGAGCGGCAGCGCCACCAGCTCCGGTCGCGCTCGATCCCGTTCGGCGTCGTCGACACCCAGGGCGAGCAGCCGCCGGGCGTGCCCACGGTCGGCTCGAACAACTGGAACGGCGGCCTGACGGCGACCCGGCACCTCATCGAGCTGGGCCACCGCCGGATCGCGGTGATCTCGGGCCCGCCGGACATCCTGTGCAGCCGCGCCCGCGTCGACGGCTACCGCAGCGCGCACGACGAGGCGGGGCTGTCGCACGACCCCGCGCTGACTCGCTGGGGCGGCTTCGACGCCGGCAGCGGCTACCGCTACGGGCGCGAGCTGCTCGACCGCCCGGACCGGCCCACCGCGATCTTCGCGGGCTCCGACCAGCAGGCGCTCGGCGTCGTCCGGGCCGCGCACGAGCTCGGGCTGCGGGTGCCGCAGGACCTCTCGGTCGTCGGGTACGACAACCTGCCGATCACCCAGTGGCTCAACCCGCCGCTCACCACGGTCGACCAGCCGCTGCGCGAGATGGCCGGTCTCGCCGCCCAGATGCTCATCGCGCTCGCACGCGGCGAGCAGCCCGAGTCGACGCGCATCGAGCTGATGACCGAGCTCGTGGTGCGGTCCTCGACCGCACCCCCGCCGCCGGGCGGCTGACGGCGACCGCGGGCGCGAAGAACGCCCCTCCCCTCGACATGGTCGGGGGCAGCCGAAGGGAGGGACGCACCGACCAGTCTGCACCGTCTCGGGTCCCGATGCACCACACCCGGCGCTGCTGTCCGCACGAGCACGAGCCCGGCCGCCGATCGCGAGCGGCGCACCGCTCGTCCTCGCCGTCGTGACTCGTCCTCGCCGCGCGGCTCGACGACGACCGGCGCGACGCCGACGTGCGGCCCCACGCCCCGCGTCCTACCATCCGGGCGGCCGCGCCATCGCTGACGCCGGTTGCTGCATCATCGGGCTCGGCACCCGAGAGAGGACACCGATGGAGCTCCTGCGACTGGGCGGGATCGGCGAGGAGATCCCCGCCGTCCGCCACGACGGCGTGACGCGCGACCTGCGTCCGCTCACCGATGACATCGACGGCGACTTCCTGGCCGCCGACGGCCTGACCCGCGTGCGCG
>Ga0182741_1004582_pt1 | contig 13513 bp, 10 predicted proteins | sample eDN5th37CBELigOP_FD_128874 | JGI IMG/M metagenome (GOLD analysis project Ga0182741, IMG submission 128874) | Enriched Organic Plus compost microbial communities from Emeryville, California, USA - eDNA 5th pass 37_C BE-Lig OP (version 2) (version 2) ...
CCGCCAAGCGTTCGGAACTCGCCAAGAGATTGGGCCTTGGGCAGCAGAGAAAGAAGACCACTGCAAAAGCGGCTACTGCGTCGGATGGAATTGTCGCGGCTCCGTCAGAGACCGCCAAGTCGAAGCGCCGCGCACCAGCAAAGAAGAAGACGAGCTAGTAGGCTCTTCGGGTCAGGCACGTGCGTACCTGACCCTTTTCGGTCGTAGGGTGCCATATGCGAGCGCTGTAACTGCCTCAAGAGCGCTGTGAACGGGGATCCGAGCGGCCTCAAGAAGCCCACATCGTTTTCTACGGCCGAAGTTCCTGCGGCGTCTGCAGAAGCTGCCGAGCGAACATCTCCGCTAAGGGAGAACCGCCCCTCTGGGTTGCCAAGGCGTGGATCTAACGAAGAGGGCCGCGTCGGAGCTCGTACACCTTCGGCCGCGTCGATCGATAGTGCCGGTAAGCCCCGATGACCTTCCGAGCAACTTCGCTCCTGGTGGCGTCAGTCCCGCTCCGCTGCGCGCTATGGTACGGGCCTGGGAGAGCCAAGACCATCGACCATTACCAGCAGCCCGCCGGTAATGGATCTAGGTACTAGACTGCTTATTGGAGTGGCGCAATCTCGGTACGACCTAGCGCCTACACATCCTGGTAAAATCGGCGTCCTTCTAGTCTGGTGCCTTTAACCCTTTACCATGATCGCTGAGTCAGGATGGGTTGGGCAAGAGTAAACGAACTCAGAGTGTAGTGCGGTAATCTCCGTTCCGCTCACAAGTCTGCAGGATTTGAGGGCCGAGATTTTGGCCAAGTATTCTGTTGCAGCCTCCTCGTGCCGAACGCCAGTGACGCCAGCGTTCTGCTGGATCCCATTGTACATTTCGCAGAAAGACCGCCGAGCCTCAGAGACTTCGTACGCCCTTACGAGGAGCTTTGGCTCGTTAGCCTTTTGATATACTCGGTATCCACCACCACATCGGGTTGTCACGTTTGTAAAGCCCACACCCCAGTAGTCGGACAATGCACCTACTGAGGAAGGCGATGCGCATGCCGAAAGCGACATGGCAAATGCCACAAATAGAATGAACGGCCGACTGGGCATCTATCCCCCGCTGACGAATTGCAATCGCCCTTACCTAGCAGCAACTGTCAAGATTGTCTCCCCATAGAGGATGACGTGTTGCGCCCGTAGATCCGTGTGACAGCTGGAACCGTGAGAGTCTTGATCTCCGCCTTAGTGGCAGGTCGTCCCAGCCACGCAGACAATGTGCAATGGTGACGCTGAGGGTGTTTGCGCCGCCAGGGTCCTTCGCGTGATCCACGCAGCCGCCCTTATGGCGCAGGGCGAGCGAAAGCGCCCGCCCGAATGTCTCAGTCGCCATGGTGTCCTCGTGATGGGAGGTAAAGAAGGAGACCTCGGGCACAGCAACAAAATTACGACAATAATAGTATCGCAATCAGCAAGCTCGGGTGTCGAACTTAATCTTAAAAACTCGGAATAGATTGTGGTTGCCGCTACGGCATCTTACACAGCGTCTGATTTCATTGGATCCGAGGGCTACTCCGTGTGAGCATCTTGGACAGACCCGCTTGCACTTTCTGATAAACGAGCGTGCCTGTCAGCCAGCCATCGTGATGCATCTGGATCGTGGGTCTGCTCATCGTGGTGATCGTGCCGCTATCGAGCAGACATACGCCTGAGGCTCTGGATTCCTCGCCTGATGGATGCTTATGTTCGCAATCTTCTGGTTATGCTTCATAACCACGGCGGGGCACCCGTCGTAGGCGAATGTGACACCGCGAAGGTATTCGACCTCGATGAAGCCTTGCGGCTTCGGTCAATCGATTATGCTGGGAACGGGGCCGCGGGTGCCTTCGACGGGTACAAGCTAACCCGCAAAGGCTCAGCAGCGCTTGGGATCGAGCGCACATTCGTCCGACGAACGGAACTGAGTCTGGCAAGGTTTCCCTGGAACCAAACGGAGATACAGAGCGGAAGCCGTGAGCGTCCGCGCAGCCGGTCGGCCGGCGTCCCTTACGCCATTCTGCGCCTCCTCAAGGCCTCCAACTCGACTTCGAGATTGACCCGACCAGCTTTGATCAGCCGCACAACGGACCGGAAGTAGGCACCAGCATTGCGGATACGGTTACGGCCGCTGGAAACATCATTGTCGTGGAGTTGCAGGACATAGATGACCGCCGAGGCGGCTTGAACAGCCCCAATGTTCTCGACAGCCTCAGTCCAGGCGCTCGGATGGGCCCCAAGAGACGCCCGCAGAAAGCGCCCTGCGGCAACAACATCGACGATGTCTCTGATCGGATGTGCACAATCGGACACCACGGGACAGGCCTCGACAATCAAAGCCGGCAGCAACGGCTGGGGCGTCAATCGGCTTGGTTGGGCGAGCGAAGCCGCAACCTGGATACTCTTGTCACAAGTCTCACTAGGAGATCCTTTCTCTGGTTCTATTTGTCGGCAATCCATGCCGCCACAGCCCGCTTGGTAGAAGGCTTCTTCCGCAAGCTTCCGGACCTCTTTCCATGCGTCGAGCAGCCCCTCTGGCAGGCGGGCTCCCGAACGCTTGGGAGTACGAGCAACCAGCATGGAAAGTTTGCTCTCGATCTGTCCGCGATCAACATCGGGGTGATACTGAGCGAGCGCGCTCAGAGCTTCCTCACTGGCCCGGCGGCAGATGGTGATTTCGTCGAATGAGCGCTTCAAGTGCTCCTTCAGCCGTTTCTGCTCGGATATGGCGGCCGCCCACTCGCCGCGGCGGGCATAGAGTGGCGTCAGGTCGAACCCGAACGCATCCACGATGGTGCCGGCAGCATCCCTCACGGCATAACGTTTCCCGTTTGGCGAATCCTTTGGAATGACAAGCTGGCACTCGATCAGTGATCGAATGGAATTGCGGACGGACCGCTCCGACAAACCGGTTGCCGATGTCAGGCGCTGATTGGATGGCCAGACCAGCAGCCGGTCCATGTCCAGCTCGCCCCAGCAGGCCACAAGCTGGCCCAGCACCAGCCGTTGCGGAGCACTCAATCCGAGCGCCTTCTCAGCGTCCCGCGCGGAGGCAGAGAGCTCCTTGCGGGTCACGGTGCGCCCGGTTTCGAGCACGAACTTCCTCGCGGCCAAAGCAGCATGTCTCAGCCGCCGGCCTCCAGACGATGCAAGCTGCATCGCATCCCTCCATGTTGAGGGCAAAACGGGAGCGTTCACCGAAACCGGTGTTCTTGACACACAGCTTGTCGGGAGACATAAGGATTGTCGCCAAACGAATCCGTCGCCGTCCCTCGGTGACCTCAAGGCCTTCGAAGTTTCCAGCTTCGAAGGCCTTTTGTTTTGCCTAGCCTTGGTTCACGCCTGTCTTCTCCTGCTCAGAGAGTTGCGGGACAAGGAGATTGCAGCGCGACATGCTCCGATGCTCCCGTGATGGCTACGAACCCTCATCAACAGCATCAGCATGCAAGCGCGTCAGCCTCCCGGAAGCCTGCACAGTGACAGGTTTTCGGAAGCGCCAAGGACCGCCGCACTCAGCGTACCGACGGTGCAATCTTCATTGTCTCGCAACGCCGACAGAGATGTACGATTCGGTGTTGCGGGTGGAGTCGGTCCGTAAGAATTGGTTAAGTCTGACCACAGGTTTGTGGGAAAGATCGAATCGATGCCATTCGTCGGGGGAGAAGTGTCATGTCAAGCCAAAGATAACATTGACTCTCAATGGCCACCCGATTCGATGAAATCCTGTCTTTTTCCGAGCTATCCTTGCAGTATTGCGCTAAAATCTTCATTCTATGCCTAGTATATTAGAGGCATAATTTCAGGATCAGGCGTAGCCTCTTTCAAATGCTGCCGGTTGTCATGAGACATTTCAAATACTCATTGGCGGATGAGCAGCCACAGAAGACGATCCGCGACGAGCAGAGAGGCGGACAATGGTCCAGGCGTCCAGTTCACGGCTCCAGATCTATCGTGTCCGGTAGTACGCCGAACATGCGCTGCCTCAGCATGCAACTGACCCACGTGACGGATGGATGATGCGGCTGCGCTTTCAGACGAAGCGGTTGGAAGGTCCTGCTGACGGCTTATTCCAAAGCTTCGATCTACTTCTGCTGAGCGCCGGAAGCGGCCGTTCGTCGAACGCGACGTCGACAAACGCGACCGGCAGGAGAGTGAGACGACCGCTCAGGTCCTTGCAATAGAGTTTGTCATAGGCATATCCGAGGCTATACCTGGAATCATGAGAACAGAATCCCTTGAATTCCTAAAAGCCATCGTGAACGCCCCGTCGCCAAGCGGCTATGAGCAAGCGGCCGCGAAAGTATACCGGGACTATACCCAGGCCTTCGCCGATCGCGTGAGCACGGACGTACACGGGAATGTGGCGGCGGTGCTGAACCCCGATGCCCCCATGAGAGTGATGCTGGCTGGGCACATGGACGAAATCGGCTTCATCATTCACCACATCAGTGACGAAGGGTTGCTCTACTTCAAGGGGATCGGTGGACACGACAGTGTCATACCGGTCGGCCAGAGGGTATGGGTTCATGGCAAGCGGCGGGTTGCCGGGATCATCGGCCGTAAGGCGATTCACCTTCAGGATGAGGACGAGCGCAAGAAGAAGCCGGAGATCAGAGACCTGTGGATCGATATCGGCGCCACCTCCCGCGCAGAAGTTGAAGCTGTGATACAGTTGGGAGACGTAGCGACATTCCAGTACGAGTTTCAGCTCCTGATGGGAGACCGTGCCACGGCCCGGGGCTTCGATAACAAGATGGGCTCTTTCATCGTTGCGGAGGCGCTGCGCCAACTCAAGGAAGAGGGCGGCCTCCATCCCGAAGTCGGCGTCTATGCGGTCGCTACGGTCCAGGAGGAGATCGGCCTTCGCGGAGCCCGCACGTCGAGCTTCAGTATCGATGCCCAGACCGGGCTCGCGGTCGATGTGAATCACGCCATCGACTACCCGGGGGTGGACAAGGCTCGCTATGGTCAGCTCGACATCGGAAAGGGTCCCAGCGTAATGCGCGGCCCCAACACGAACCCCATCACCTTTGAGCTCATTACGCGAGCCGCCGAGCGGGAGCGCATTCCGTATCAGGTGAGCGTCAACCCCGGCGGCACCGCGACCGATGCCAATGCGATGCAGCTCAGCAGAGGCGGCATGGCCACAGGTCTCCTGGGCGTAGCGCTTCGTTACATGCACACACCCTGCGAGCTCTTGAGTCTCAAAGATGTCGAGAACTGCGCCCGGCTGATGGCCGCCTATTGCCGTCAAGTGAAGCCTGACACCGACTTCACCCCGCGATAACACCTTTCCGCCGCCGGTCTGCGGTGTCCTTCCCGAGGACACCGCGCCGACATGCCGGCGTCATTACGCGGCCAGCACCCGCTCGACGTGCTCACCGAACGCAAGCAGGTTGGAATCCTGACCCATGCCGCCGAGAATCTGGAGCCCGACCGGGAGCTCTCCGTCGCGGGAGGGTACCGGAACCGAGAGACCGCAGAGATCGAGATAGTTCGCGATGCGCGTGAAGCGCGACATCGGAAAGACGGCCTCGTCCACATGGTCGACGGGGATCGGCGGAAGAGGAGTCGTCGGAAGCACGATCACGTCGAAGGCGTCGAGGATCGGCCGGAAGCTTCCGATGGCCTCCTGCCGCTCACCGAGCGCAGCTCGATAGCGGGACTGATCGATGTCTCTACCTGCAATGGCACGCTGACGAACGAAAGGATCGATCGGCGTCGAATCATCCTCGACGATCCTGCCGAGCGTCTGATAGGCCTCGAAGGCCATGATCTCGCCAGTGAGGCGCTGGTACTCGGCAAGCGCGAACGGCATGCGGACGACCTCGGCATGCCCAGCCGTCGCTCTCAGCCGTTCGATCGCGTCTTGGAATTTTTGGGCCACGAGGGGATCGAGGGGTTCGAGCTGATCTGGCTCAACAATGCCCACACGCATCTGCGTCGCGGGTTTTGTGGGAGCCGGAATCTCGGCGCCCGTCAGAGCCGCAAACATCAGCCGGGCGTCCCGCACGCTGGTTACAAGCGGGCCGATGGTATCGAAGGTTGGGCTGAGCGGCGCAACGCGCGCAGTCGAGACGGTGCCGACCGTCGGCTTGAAGCCCACGATTCCGCACAAGGCTGACGGGATTCTGATTGAACCGCCCGTATCCGACCCGATTGCGACCGGCACAAGCCCAGCTGCGACGGCCACCGCAGACCCGCTGCTTGATCCGCCGGGAACACGATGGATCTCCCGGTCCACTGGGTTCCACGGCGTTCCTCTGGCATGGTTGGTCCCCCAGCTTCCGAACGCGAATTCCACCATATGCGTAGTGCCAATCACGACGAGACCGGCTTGCTTCAAACGCTCGACAAAGGGGGCTGTCGCAACGGCCTTGTCGGCGCTGTAGGCCCATGAGCCGAATCCCGTCACGTGACCCTCTACATCCGCCAAATCCTTAATTGCGACCGGGATTCCGTGCAGCGGTCCGCGAACTTGCCCGCGGAGGCGCTCGTCATCGAGACGCCGGGCATCGGCGAGGGCCTCCTCGCGAAACACGGACACGAACGCGTGCAGCTTCTCGTTCTGGCTCGCGATCCGGCCAAGACATTGCTCGACCAGCGCCTGGGATGAGAGACGACCACTTTCCATCTCACGTCCCAAATCCGAAAGTGTCCCGATTCCGTTCCTGTTCATGTGGTCCATCGTTGCCCCGTGGGTTGTAATGCAAATTGTCAATGAATTGACCTTGTGTACAACATGGATCCTATCGGTCGCCTGTCGCAACCTGAAGCCCTTCGGCGCCTAGGCAGCGACAACCATGGTGGTCCGACCCTCTTGTTCTCGGGGAGTGTACCGGCCATGGTTCGGACCCTGCAGAGCTTCTCCGGAATGGATGATGAAATGGGCTTGTTGGAAATAGGCGAACAGGCGCTGAACGGACTGATCATCAGCACGTTCTATGCCCTCACGGCCCTCGGCCTCGCGCTGATCTTCGGCGTCTTACGGATTGTGAATTTCGCTCATGGCGAACTATACATGCTCGGCGGCTATGTAGGGTACTTGGTCGTCAGCGTGCTGGGCCTGCCACCGGTGGTCGGCGTGTTCGCCGCCGCGGCCGTCCTGCTGATCGTAGGAGCTGTGCTCGAGAGGACACTCATTCGTCCGGTCTACACGGGCAAAGTCGACCGTCCGGACGAATACGCCATCATGATCACGTTCGCCCTATCGGTTCTTCTGCTGAACCTCGCCAACAGCGTTTTCGGCCCCTGGCCGCAACGCCCTCGGCCCATCTACCGAGGGAGGATCGAGATCGGAGAATTGATCGTCAGCGGCGACCGGCTCGCGGCGGCAGGCGCGGCCTTGGCTCTCATCATCGGCGTCATTCTGGTCCTGCGCTATACCTGGATCGGCCGCGCCGTGCGGGCCGTCAGTCAGGACCGTTCGGCCGCCGAAACATTCGGTATCGATATCAATCGCACCTCCATGCTGGCCTTCGGTGCAGGCGCAGCCCTTGCGGCCGCGGCCGGAGCGCTGATCGGTCCGGTTTTCAACGTCACGCCGCCGATGGGCGTGATCCCGTCGATCAAGGCCTATATCGTGGTCGTCCTCGGGGGACTTGGGTCGATTCCTGGCGCACTGATCGGCGCCTTGATCCTCGGCCAGGTCGAGAGCTTCGCCACGGTCCTTATCCCGGATACCACCCGGGCCCTCGCATACAAGGACGCGTACGGGCTTCTTGTCCTCGTCGTGATCCTGCTTCTCCGTCCCCAAGGCCTCTTCGGACGCAAGGAGCGCCGGGCATGAAAACGACTCGCACAGGCGCCATCGTTGGCGGGGGCCTAGTTCTGGCAGGTCTTGCGGTGCTGCCCCTCACGGGCATTCAGAGCTACTGGATCTACACCCTGACGATCGGGTTCTACTACGCGCTTCTGGCGGCAAGCTGGTCCCTCCTGGTGGGATATGTCGGCCGGATCAGCTTTGCCCAAGCGGCGATGAGCGGCCTCGGCGCATACACATCGGCGCTGAGCCTTCAACATTTCGGCTGGCCCCTGCCGGTATCGCTCTTGGCAGGGGTTGTTCTCGCCGGGTTCGTCGGGGTGTTCATCGGTTGGCTCACCCTTCGCCTCCATGGGGCTTATCTCGGCCTTACGACGATTGCGTTTTCCGAGATTCTCCGCATCACGGTGACGGCCGAGCATGGGCTGACCGCGGGAAGCCTGGGTCTGCGCGTGCCGCCGCTGATCCAAGGCGGAGGCCCGCTGACGTACTACTATCTGTTTCTCGCCGTGACGGTCGTTTGCCTTGCGCTGATGCTTTTCCTGCTTCAGTCCAGAATCGGTTTGTTTTTCCAGGCCATCCGGGAGGATGAGGATGGGGCCGCCAGCCTGGGGGTTGAGGTCACGACCTGGAAGATCATGGCCTTCGCCACATCGAGCGCGTTCGCAGGCCTCGCGGGCGGTTTGTACGCTCACTTCGTGCAGTTGATCACTCCTTCGATGATGTCGTTGCAGGAAATGGGATACGTGCTCGCCATGGCGGTCATCGGCGGGTTTCACAACGTTATTTACGCCGCACTCGGCGGGCTTCTCCTCCAGTTGGGCCTTGAAGGGTTGCGCGAAGTCGGCGAGTGGCGGCTCGTGGTGTTCGGCCTGGCGGCCATCCTGGTCTTGCGTTTCGCGCCGAATGGCCTGTTCGGCACGATCTTCGGATCCTTCAGCCGGAAGGGAGTGAGACGATGAGTGCTCAACTGACCATCAAGGGTCTGCGAAAGCAGTTCGGCGGCCTCGTTGCTCTCAACGAGATCGATCTGGAGTTCCAGGCTGGAGAGCTTGTGGGGCTGATCGGGCCGAATGGGTCCGGCAAGACGACATTGCTCAACATCATCGGCGGCTATTATGCGCCCACAGCCGGAACCGTGCATTTCGAGGGGCATCGGATCAACGGCCTTGCGCCAAGCCGTCTAGCCCGCCTTGGAATTGGGCGATCCTTCCAGGTGACCAAGGTTTTCCAGCGGCTGAGCGTGCTTGAAAACATGCAGGTCTCGGCTCTTACGGATTGGGGGATCTCCCGAGGGGAGGCCAGAAGCAGAGCCCTCGCGATCCTTGATGATCTCAACTTGACGCGTCTTGCCGAAGAACGGGCCGGACGCCTTTCGGGCGGCCAGGCAAAGCTCCTTGAATTCGGCCGGATCATGATGCTCGAGCCGAAACTCGTTCTCCTCGACGAACCGTTCGGCGGCGTGCACCCCGAACTCAAGCGGTTCATGTACGATACGATCCGCGCGTGGAATGCCCGAGGGGTCACCATCATCCTGATCAGCCACGATATGGGCTCGATCTTCGGGCTCTGCCGGCGGGTCGTCACCCTCAGCTATGGCGATATCATCGCGGATGGCGACCCCGAGGTCGTTCGCAGCGACCCTGCAGTTCTCGAAGCCTATCTGGGAGACCACCATGCAGCTTGAGGTGAGTAATGTCTCCGCAGGATACCAGCGCGATATCGATATCCTGCGGGGTGTTTCCGTTGTTGCACGGCCCGGACAGCTAACGACGATCATCGGCGCGAATGGCGTTGGAAAGTCGACGCTGCTGAAAACGATCATCGGTCAGCTGCGTCCGCACACGGGCCGGATCACTTACGGACCGCATGATCTGACCACCCTTCCAACCAGGGATCTCGTACGCATCGGGATTGCCTACGTCGCCCAGCGACATGCCTTGTTCAAGGAGATGACGGTCTTCGAGAACATCGAAATGGCGACCTGGAGCTTCCGCCGCGACCGGGATCGGGCCAAGCAAGCCATTGAACGGGTTTATGACCGTGCGCCCTACCTCAAGGATTTTGCAAACCGCCGGGCCGGCCTGATGTCCGGAGGGCAACAGCGTCTGATGCAGCTTGAGCTTGCTCTCATGAGCGACCCGCAACTCATACTGGTCGATGAGCCGACCGTTGGCCTCGACCCCAAGCGCGCGGGCGTCATCTACGATCACCTGCGCCGTCTCGTGGTCGAGGAGGAGCGAACCATTCTCATGGTCGATCAGAACGTCATCGCGGGCGTCGACGTAGCCGACTACATCTATGTCCTGGAGCTTGGGGCAAACAAGCTCGAAGGTACGAAAGCGACTTTCGACGCGGAATACCGGGAGACCATTGCAGAGTGGCTGTTCTAGTCCTCGACGCAGACAATCAGAGCCTCAACAAAAAAGCCCCGCCGGACCGGCGGGGCTTTCCTGTTATGACCTTGCGCATCGTGCGGACCCAGCGGGCCGCGTCGAACGATGCCCTTAGCCAAGGAGAAAGCATCGGATCGATCCTAAAAGTGCAAATCCACTTTTCACGTCCGATGCTCTAGACCGCTCCTTCCCTACGGATTGAGGATGAGCTTATCCACGGTCGCCTGCGAGCGAGGCCACAGGATAGCCGCGTCGCCGGGTGTTTGGTTCGGCTTCGTGTACTGAATGACGAAGATCGGCACATCAGGCCATTGCTGGAACTTCCAGGCCGGCTCCGTGGTCTGGGGGAAGTAGATCTCGCCCCGGGTGCCTTCCCACTTCACCTCACGCAGGGCTTTCTGAATGGCCTCGGGATCGGCGCTGCCGGCTTTCTTGATGGCTTCCGCCACCACCATGATGCCGTCGTATCCTTCCATCGAGACCGCGTTGGCAGGACGCTTGAACTTGGCTTCGAAGGCCTTGCCGAACGAACGGGACAGGGGAGTGTCAGGCTTTCCAGGAAGTCCCGCCGGATTTCCGATCACGCCGACGCCGCCGTCGCCGACCACATTCCAGAACTCCGGCTCGAGCACGTCGGATCCTGCCGCGAAGATCGCCGTCTTCTGGCTCGGTGCGATTCCGAGATCTGAAGCTTGGCGGAGCATCAGGAGAAGGTTCGATCCGGTAAATCCTGCCACGATCAGATCGGGCTGCGGGTTCGCACGCTTCAGCTGAAGCAGTTGAGGCGTGAAGTCACTGACCGTCCGCTCGGCTGTGAACGACGTCACCTTGGCGCCCGTGCTCTCAAGGTTCTTTGTGAAGACGTCGATGATGCCGAAGCCCCAATCCGAGTTCTCGGAGATGATCGCAATGTTCTTGAATCCGGCCTCCTTCACCCAATCGGCGGCCACGGAATAGACCAGGGAGTTGGCGACGGTGATCCGGAAGACCTGCGGGAGTTTGGCCGCCGTGACCGCATCCGACCAGCACTCGCCAGCGACGAACGCTACATTGTATTTCTGAGCTACCGGACCGACGGCGTTGCAGACTGCGCTGTGCGCCTCTCCGGTTACGGCGACCACCTTTTCCTTCGAGGCAAGCCGCTCGAACGCCGCGACGCCTTTTTCCGGAACCCCTGAGGTATCCTCGACGATGACTTCGACCTTCTTGCCAAGAAGCCCGCCCTTGGAATTGATCTCGTCCACGGCAATCAACATGCCGTCACGCATGGACTCACCACTCTGGACGCCCCCGGGAGGCGAAAGCGGAGCGATGCCCCCGATCTTGATCGTCTCTTGTGCAACCGCAGGGCCAAGGACCATAAGCGCCGCAATAGCGGCGGCCGTGGTCAGCCTGATCGTCTTCATTCGTTTCTCCTCTGTATGGTTACCTCGTCCGATGCCGTTTGGTGCGGTCTGCGGACGAATTGGCTGACTGGCAGCGCTGGGAGTGTGGCCTTTCGCTTGTGTCAAGCGCAACAACTGAACATAAGAAGCGATGACGCGATTTGACGCGACAGGAGGGACAATAAGTGGGGGAGTTGAGTTCGATCAACATGACCTTGGCCACGAACCTAAGGCTTCTGTGCAGCTATCACGTATCAACTTCGGAGGTTTGCCGGCGCCTGGATTTGAACCGCCAGCAGTTCATGAAATATCTCTCCGGAACCGCATTCCCATCCCGGCACAACTTGCGGCGAATCTGCGACTTCTTCGGCGTGGACGAATACGAGATCCTGATGCCCCATGAGCAGTTTCGGGAGATCGTGCGCCTGAGGCCTCAGACGCCGCCCGACGCCATAACGCCTCCTCCCGAGATCGTCCCCTTGCTCGGACAGGCTCAACGTCAGAAAGGACAACTCGCCAAGTATGTCGGATACTACTACAAATACTTTTACTCGTTCTCGTCACCCGGACTGATCCTGCGCTCCTTGGTCTGTGTCTACACTCACGGTGATTACACGCTCTACAAAACCATCGAGCGGCTGAAGCCGCCGAATACGCAGAGTACCCCATACATCGTCAAATATTCTGGAATTCTCCTGAATATCGGTGACCGGCTGCACATGATCGACCACGAGGCCATGACCGGGAACGAGATTTCCCAGACAATTCTTTTTCCGTCCTATCGCAACCGCGTCATAAACCTGATCGGACTCATGATCGGCGTTTCGGCAGACGAAGCGCATCAGCCTACCGCGGCACGTGTCGTGCTTGAATATGTGGGTCGCTCCGTCAAACTGCGGCAAGCTTTGGAAGGCTGCAGGCTCTATCCGGAAACGTCGACCGCGGTTTCAAGTACAGCTCTTGAATACCTGAGGACTTCCTCCTCCTCACCGGTCAGTCTCCTTCGAGCGGAGGCGTCTTAGAGCAATCGCGCTGTTTGACCTGAGGCTCAACGAGAGCTGCTCCCACTAGGATGGAACCAGCTCTCTTCATTGCCTCACGGCAATTGTTTGACAGGGAGCCGGATCCACTCCGCCGGAAATTGCTATGGCCTCTATCAGGACCGCCCTTTGCCGCGGCTGGTCCGAGTGGTGCACCAGTCGTCGTGACCTGTCGTTCCGCACCGATTAGCCGTGCTTGAAGGCCCTTAGGGTGGAGCTCAATCCCTTGGGCGGGTCCAGACAAGGCAATTTCCGGCTGTTCGGCTCGAGCCGGTTGGTGATGAGTCAAACTGGGGTCCGCCCGACCACCCATCGGCAAGCGAGCATTTTAAAGTCGCGCAGACGCGTCGGCGGCTCCAAACCAGGCTGCCTTCAGACGCCAATCCACCAGCGCTGCGGGATCGACAGAGGCCAGCCGATTGCTCTGCGCAGCCAAATCCTTCATTCCTGAATAGGCCTGCCGCCTACATGAGCTCAATAGTCGAAAAAAGAGACGCTGCAGCCCCTCACAGGAGTTCGGCCCATGCGCGGTCATGGATGCCAGTTGGAGACGCTTTGGTCTTCAGCCGCGCGCCGCCCGCGGCGACGAGCAGATGGCGTCTGCGGTTCTTGATCTTCCTGCCGCTGTTGGTTGGGACGGCCGACCAATCGTACGGCGATAGCTCTCCCGCAGCGCCCGAATGATGTGCTCCCCAGTGCCATTCTCGTACCGCTGGACGGAGTGTCAAAAGACGGCACAGCGCAACGGACAATCCTGCGGCAGTCGCCATCGGGCACCAGTGCGCAGCAGATATGAGATCGCATCAACGATGCGGCGTAGCGGGCTCATCTGGCACCGCACGGCCCGATGTTCACCAAGAATCAACTGAAGGAGTTCGCAGGGCTCACGTCAACCGGCCTGACGTCGCCGTTCCGTCCCCCGCCC